>Ga0105046_10010829_pt1 | contig 14183 bp, 14 predicted proteins | sample MAT03_FD_78385 | JGI IMG/M metagenome (GOLD analysis project Ga0105046, IMG submission 78385) | Freshwater microbial communities from Lake Fryxell liftoff mats and glacier meltwater in Antarctica - MAT-03 (megahit assembly) | ecosystem: Environmental > Aquatic > Freshwater > Ice > Liftoff... | reverse complement strand
TGAGAGTGCTTCGCTTTTGGATATAATTTTATTCACTGGCTCGGCGATGTCGATTACCGCATTTCCAATGTTGGCGCGTATTTTGTATGAAAGAAAACTAACTGGCACACGCATGGGGACTTTGGCATTAGCAGCGGGCGCATCAGATGACGCAGCGGCATGGTGTTTATTGGCTTGTGTGCTGGCGAGCCATTCAACTACCGGCAATAGCGGCAGCTATTGGGGAGCTGCGATTACGGTTATTGGTGCACTGGCCTACGCTGCTGTTTTATTTTTAGTGCTGCGTCCTATTTTAGCGAAGCTTGCGCTACTGAACAATTCCAGAGTTGATGATTCCACACTTAAAAATAATGCGTCAACACAAAATTATAATGCGGTTGTTTTGCTGCTCATACTGTTACTAAGTGGCGCTTGGTTTACCGATTATGTGGGGATTTACTCTGTATTCGGAGCATTTTTAATGGGAGTTGTAATGCCACGCAGCGCTGTCGTAAAAACAGTGGTGACGCAATTTGAAACTATAACGGTGCGCTTATTTTTACCGCTCTTTTTTATTTACTCCGGATTAAATACAAAACTGTCTCTGATTTTTTCCCCGGAGCTTATCGGTGTGACGGTGCTAGTGCTGGTTTGTGCCTTTATGGGCAAGGCTTTAGCGTGCTGGGCCGCCGCAAGACTAGCAGGAGAAACGAATCGCGATGCGCAGGGCATCGGCATCTTGATGAATGCACGCGGATTAATGGAGCTGATTCTATTAAATATTGGTTTACAAAACGGAATTATCACACCAACATTTTTTACTATCTTTGTAGTCATGGCGGTGGTGACAACGCTTATCGCATCGCCGTGGTTTAAATACGTGGTAGAGAATCATTCGGGTGCTGCTGTTACCGACGAGGATCAACCGATCATTATAGAAAACGCAGTTGAATCGCTAAGAGGGCAGCGAGGTGCTTGAATCAGCTAACGAATCCGTCCTACTGCGATTCTAATTGGGGTTCTAGCCCGATGGGAATCGCAGTAGGTGTACTAGCAGGTTGAGCTTTATCTTTCACCCAGCGGCCAGCGTGTTCTATCGCAGCGCCTACTTTTTGAGTAACGTGTCGTGCTCCGTCCGCAGTTTTTTCAGCGATTTCAGTTGATTTCTCCCCGATAGTATCGACTGCTGAATCTGCAGAGGCACCTGCCCGCTCAAGCGGTCCTGAATTATCTAACGGCACTTCACGCCCCTGCGAACATCCTGCAAAAAAAACAGCCGCAGCTAAGAAACAAGCTCCAAGTAAACTCACTGTAAAACGAAGATTCATAATCAACGACCTCACATTATAATCGGTACACATCCTTTACTCCGCAAAAACAGCGAGTGCCAGACAATTAGCAGAAACCTAGCGACTAGCGAGTAAGCCTGCGGCATAACCAGTACCCATAGCGGTACCGATCACCCGACTCGCTGCCACCGCGCGCTCCTCGCCGCAAATTCCGCGTCCACAGAAGAAAAGATTTGTAACATCACGCGCCTTCAGAGCGCCCGCTGGCACTGTAAAATAATCCTCCTCGGCAAAATATGAAAACTCTGCGCGGGCATTCTCGCCCCAAATTTCTATGGGCCAAGACCCAATCGCTACGCCGTTAGCTGGTTTTTGACAAGCAAGCACCGCTGCCGCTGTTAGCGATTCGTTGCAGATAGGCCGCGTCCCGGTGCGAAATCCGAGTTGTGGAGCAACCCATGTTTGCGTCAGATTTTTTAGCTGTGGAATTATTTTCTTAAGAGCCTCAAATAGCGGACCTACATTTTTTCGCGCTGAAAGCTCAAGGTCGCTATGCTGTGGAAAATTGGAGAGCAGAAGAGGTTTTGGTAAAGTGTATTTCAGGCTCGCATGATCATCCCGCTTAGATCCCGGTAACACCGCGAGCGACCCATACTGCACGCCGAATCCCGAAGATAGCAGCGCGTGAGCAATCACCACATTCAGCGAACGCTCATCTTCGCCTAAAGGTAATCCGCGCACGCCGATAGAAAGCGAAGGTGCTTGCCTAACACCTTCGCAGTCACACGGGAGTCCTAGTAAAATCGGAATTAAAGCTTCGCCGCTGGCGTCGATTACCGTATTACAAGTTACAGCGCAGGGCATGTTCCAGTTAAGTAGTTTTAATACGCTTATTCGCTGAGTGGCTTCTTTCTCATTCACTGTATTATTTGAATCAGTATTATTTGAATCAGTATTATTTGGCACTATTAATTCAGCGGTTAATTCAGCGCCGATTACGGTCGAGTGCAGGCAGACAGTTACTTTTCTAGCATTAAGCTCTGAATATAAACTTGAATGAAAAAGCGGTATTTCATACGGCAAAAAAATCAGGCCGTCACGAGCGCGTAGCGGCGATGCACCGCGGGACAAAATGTGGCGTTCAGCAAACGTCTGTGCAAACTCAGAGCAGCCCCAAGCTATTAATCTTTGACTACGCAGATAAAGCCCACAAATAGTTCCAACCCCAGAAACGGTAGCAACACCCCCTAAAGTTCCGTAGCGCTCTAACAAACAAACCGATGCTCCCGCGTCCGCAGCAGCGCACGCAGCAGCAACCCCAGCCACCCCACCGCCAACAACTACAACATCGTAATAAGTGCTACCAACCATGCAAAATTAACTCCCGCAGGGTACCCTCGAACTGCTTGCGTTGCGCTAAATTTAACGTTTTATCACCCAGCACCAGAGAAACGTTTAAACGCTGTACCGACCACCAGAAAACCACGGAAATACCGGGCTTGGCGAAATGCGGAGGAAAATGATGTAGCGAAAAGGTTGGCAAGCCTGAATTTTGTGCGGCAGAATCTTGCGTCATCGTACCCTTGCCGAGATATGACACATACATACTGCAAAATCCGGATGGATTAACTGAGTATAAAAGTTTTGAATAGACCCAGCATGGGAGGTAGCGCCCGATGGCGAGAAAATCAGTAAACGCTTGGTGCGCACCACTGCGCACAAAAGCCGCAAACTGACTGAGAATGTCGGCAGTTTGTTCACCTACTGACTTATTAGTACCAACTGCGATCTTAAAAAAAACCAAACTCAGTTGATTGGGCGAAATATAACGATACGCCCCTTTTTTGCGGGCATCATGTGGGGTAGCAACAATAAGCTTGAGCATGCGCGGAAGTGTTCGCACTAGCGCCTCGGCTGAGGCCGCAATAAAATACGAACTAGCAAATCCATCCAGTGATAATTCTTGCAGAAGTTTTAAAATCTGTTCTGATTCTTGAACGGAAAATTGAATATGACTACGCGTACAAGTAGGCACTGCGCTAGCAGTAACGGTATCAAATCCACCAGACACCAGATTTTTTATAATTTTTCCATACCGTCGCGTTGCTGCTACTGCGCGCCATAAGGATGTTTTTCTTGCGTTACCGGGTGCCGCAAATATTCGAATGTTATGATCGTAAGCAAGTAAATACCTTGCCACTAACTCCCCTGCGTGCGCATCAAGTAAAGTGTGGCTCCAAGATAAAAGTAGCCCGTGTTGATTAGTTGGGTTTTTTACCCGCGAATAACTAAATGGCTCAGTTGAAGCGTGCACATTTTCCGGATTGAGCATCTCAAGGGGGCCCATAATTATAACGGGATCGCTATTTTTCCCGGTGGAGGCTGTCACAGCGCTACTGTTACACGGACTGTGACACCGACTGCGAACACAGCTTAGCCACGATAAAAGCTGCTGAGATTCACTCCGGGCTAACTGTCGATCTAGATCTTCAGCAGGCCCAGTAATCAGCAAGTGACACATGCCTACGCCACCGGGCCCTGCGGCTAAAGCTCTCATTAACAGATCTGTGTCTGAATAACGTAATCGCTTGGGGAAGAGAGGCTGCATTATTACGTTTTTGTAACTAGTCACCATCACAGGTTAAACCGCTCCTCAGGCGCCGATTTGCGGCCTGCGACGAGCTCAGTCGAGTCGAGCAAATCGGGGGTGACAATAACTAACTGGTCACAAAATATAGCTGCCCCGTTTAGCAGCTGACAAGAAAGATATACCGCTCCCAACATGGACGATCTGGTACTTTCTGCTGCTGCCTTATCTGTATGCATTTAAATTATGGTGACCAGTTATTAAGGTTTTAATTGAGAAAACTTTGAAACCATGATTGCAATCTCCCTCACGCTGCGCAGGGAATCACGCCCCAAACTCGCGGCTGGAATAGCGATTCCAAAACTCCGCTCTGCGTGAACTAGTATCTCTAGCAATGCAAACGAATCAATCCCAATCTCCTCCAGCCGTGTATCGGGCAGCAAAGTAGTCTCAGCGTCAAGCAGCTCAGTGCGAAGAAACTCTAATAGCACGGCCTCAATACGAGAATCCTCAAGCATAAGCCCCATCAGAATAGGCACAATCATGGATAGTTTTTAGAAATGGTTTCAGCTCAGCGATTATATCCGGATTACGCGTCACTCCGTCTGCAACCGGAGTTACAACTCCAGCATATTCAGAGATATCGTGAGCTAGTTCACGTAATATTTGAATAGAGCGATTCATAAAGACTTGCACCTCTGCCCCTTTTGGACGCGCATTTGAAACGAGCTCGGCGTTTAACATGCGCAGAAACGCGTTAGTAGAATTATCTAATGCGCCGTGGGCACTACTTGGGCGCGCACGTTTATCCCATTCGCGAAACAGTATTTGCATTTTTTCATTGAGCGCTTCGATCTCTCCTACAAATGGCTGAATCTGTAAAAGTGCGTCAAGATCAGTGATTAAATCATGAAATAATAACGGCGCCATAAATGACCAATACAGAACGTAGTCCCACACAATCTTCATCGGCATCACTAACGGATTGCCGAAAATAGGATATTGCAGTTGATAGGTTCGCAGCGAATTTGCGAACAGTGCTTTAAAAACCCCATTGTAGACCTCGGTGCGCCGCACAATTCTCTCCCCATTAAGAGAGCGATCAATTAGATCAGTTAGCATCGTATTGGAAAATCCGATGAAATCAGTGCCAGGCGAATAAAACGGATCTAGAAAAACCCCTGCCTCACCAGTTAGTCCCCAACCATCAGAGGAAAAAACTCGCTTGCAATCGAAAGCATATTTACGCATCACTTTAAAATCCATCAAGGTTGGCGCATTTGTACGACACGCCTCGGCACATGCTGGCTCGTATTGATCCAGCCAAGACAAACATTCTTCAAAAGATTTTAGTGACTTTGAATTGTGCACGGTCTCATCGTAGACGATGCCGATGCTAGTACGATGATCACGCAGCGGGATGATCCAGACCCAGTATCCCTTGCCCATCAAGTGATTAGTGCTAAACCAGCGGCCAGCTTCCATAGATTCGGCTGCGGATTTGTCTTTAGATTTAAAGGGATCTCCGTCCTTGGCGAACCAGGTATCGATATCGAGCTTGGCGTCAAATCGCCACCAGGATGAGCTACAGTTGTGTTCGACTGGTACCGCCAAATCTAAAGTTTTTTTGAGTATCGATCTGCGACCACTTGCATCAATCAGCCAGCGCGCTTGCAGCTGCTGTTCAACTCCGTCTTTGAGGTAACCAACACAGTTAGAATTTGGCGCGATTTTGCATGTTTTTACTTTGGCTGAGCCTAGAAACTCGACCCCAGCCTCAACTAAAATATCGCGCATGTGATTTTCTAAATGTCCACGATCAATCTGGTACGTTGGCACAGAGAGAAACCGTGAACCGCCAAACTCCAGCCGTTGATTTAACTGTTTATTGCTAGCCGCGTCGAAATAACACCGCAGACCGAATTTTTTTAATTGATTAAGTTGGAAGTATTCTTTTAGATTAAGTATGTTTGAAAGATAGTGCGCACCGATCTCAACAGTTGACTCGCCAACCTTATGCGCCGCTGCGGGTAAAGGCGCTGCATCTTTTTCAAGCACTACGATTTTAATATTAGGGCGTTTTAGTAGAAGTTGGCGCGCTAATGTACTGCCCGCGAGACCGCCTCCCATAATTGCTACGTCATACTGGATTGCGCTCATCTGATTACTCCCAAAAGATGCTGACCAGTTACTATCTTAAATATAATCGAAGTATTAATCCCGCCGAATGCGAAGGTATTACTCATCGCATATAGATTCTGACCGTACGAGCCAGCAAGGCTAACACGGCTAGAAATGAGATTTAAGCCAGCCGACTCTAGAAGTGGAGTGACGAGATTTCGTGTGCCGCATAGCCAACCCCCTCTGACCATTTCAATCATCAACGCAGCCTCAAGCGCTCCGCACGCACCAAGGGTATGACCTAAATGTCCTTTAAAACTACTGATCGGAACTCCACTAATCTGCGCGTCACCAAAATGCGCGTCACTACCTGCGAATACCTCCTGCATTGCAAGTGTCTCCGCACGATCACCTAGCGCTGTGCCGGTGCCATGCGCGTTTATATAACCAATATCTCTGGCACTCAAACTCGCATCACTTAGCGCTAACTGGATACAAAGGGCCATCGTTTCAGCTTTTGGATTTGTAATATGCCAGCCGTCTGAATTTGTGCCAAAGCCTACTATTTCAGCTAATATCGGCGCACCACGAGCAAGTGCTGCGTCGTATTCCTCTAAAATTAGCGCGCCTGCACCCTCCGTCACAACGATGCCGTCACGCTTTTCGTCAAACGGTCGCGGCGTGCAGATTTCATTAGGGTTAGCGAGCGAACACGCTCCTAGGACATCAAAGATCGCAACAACCGCTGGACCAAACTCTTCCGCCCCGCCAGTGATCATCCTCTCTTGTACCCCACTGCGAATCGCCTCATATCCGAAACCGATTCCTTGCGAACCCGACGTGCAGGCGCTAGATGTTGGAATGATACGCCCCGTAATACCTAATGCGATGCCGATGTTGGAAGCGCAGGTGTGGCTCATCATGCGATGATAAGTCGTAGAGCTTAGCCCTTGCGTGCTTTTATCAGTTATAAAGCTGCTGTAATCCGACAAGGCAGCGATGCTGCCGATGCCGGATCCAAATGCTACGCCACAAGAACCGTTCTGCAGTTGAGCTGAACCAAAATCTATCTTTGCGTTAGTTAGCGCGAGCTCTGCTGCATGATAGGCAAGTAGCGCAACTCGTCCCATGCTGCGTGAAACTTTCAGCGGGAGTGTATTTGGAATATCTTGATCACTAACATTTGCGCCGCAGCGTGTTCGTAATCCACGGAATGAATCCCATTCTGGATACGCGCGCACAACTGTTTCGTTTGCATGAAGCGCTCGTAAAGATGGCTCACAGCCGTAGCCAAATGGCGTTAGCGCCCCCAATCCGGTAACTGCGACGCGGCGCTTCAAATCAAACCTCCACTTAACACGAGTGTTTGGCCGGTCATGTAACCAGCCCGCTCGCTAAAAAGAAATCCGGCAGTGGCCGCTACTTCATCAAGTTTTGCGAATCTTTGCATCGGGATAGCCTTTAGCATCTCTTGCGCAATGGTAGCATCGAGCATCTCTGTTTCGACCGGTCCCGGCGCGATACAGTTAACGGTGATGTTTCGTTTTGCTAGTTCACGTGCCAGCGCCTTAGTAGCGCCGATTAACGCAGCTTTTGAGGCGCTATAATTTACCTGTCCGCGGTTACCGATTAAGCCCGAAACAGATGAGAGGCAAATTATTCTGCCGCCATCGCGACGCTGAATCATCGGTAGAACAAGCGGATGCAGCACGTTGTAGAAACCGCCTAAATTTGTGCCGATTACAGAATCCCATTGTTCAGCTGACAGGGCCGGAAACGGCGCGTCAGCAACAATTCCTGCTGAGCAGACAACACCGTAAAATGCCCCACATGCGCTTACCTCATCGGCCAGTGCCTGGGTCGCAGCTGCGCGATCAGAGACATCAAAACTAATACTGCGGGCCAGTTTACTACCGCAATTGATTACACTCGCAAGCGATTGCTCAAGCGCTTGTGATGCAGCTTTACCGTGCACAGTCACTTCGAAATCCAAACGTGCTAACTCCTCGGCGATTGCTCGTCCGATGCCCCGCGAAGATCCTGTAATCAATACCCTTCTCAAGCTGTTTTTGTTTCCAAAATCGTCCGAGTTATGCTGACAAGTTACCCAAAATCAATATCTCCCCATGCGCTAAAAGTTGCCCGCTGTTTGCATCACGAACCTCTCCGCGCACCGTCAAGAGATCTGTTATTCGCACGTCCCAAGTAGCACTAACAGTGAGTTTGACATTATCAGTGACAAATAAAGCAGTCGGAAATTTTAAGTTTCTAACGCGCACCACCATACCAGAGTTTACCTTAGCAAAATGAGAAGTCTCATTCACTAGTAGCGGTGAAGAATCAAGTCCACTTGATTCTTCAAGGATAGAACCTAGCGCAGCCGCTTGCGCGATCAACTCAATCGCAAACCAGGCCGGAATGTACGATTTAGGTGCGGCCGTAGCTGAAGGCTGCATGGTAGACCAAAGGGCGGCAGACCAGAGGGCGATATTTAAAGTCCGCATCTGCGCGATAATGCCGCCTGTACAATGTTCGATAACTTTCTCTATAGCCACCATTTTTGGGCCATGCGGTAGTTTCGAAAACACAGATGTTGCTTGTGCGCCTGCGCTTAACGATTCATTCATAGGTCTAGCCTGCTAACCCCAATATGACCGCGCAATTGCTGCCACCGAACGCAAACGAACTTGAAAGTACGGTATCCCCCGCCTCTATGCGCACGGTATCACCTACATTGGCGGGATTCAGTCGAGGGAGTAGTGGATCAAAAACACCGTCCCAAAGGTGCGGCAGTAACGGTTTATCACGTCCCGGTTGCATCAACATTGCATAACAAAAACCGATCTCTGTTGCCCCCGCAGCCCCAAGTAAATGTCCGACAAATGGTTTAGTTGAGCTACACGGTATTAAAGTAGAAGTTAGTTCGCTCGCGAAAACTGAACTCACCGCTACACTTTCCATAGCATCGTTCATGACCGTGCCTGTGCCGTGCAGATTTATGTACTTCACTGAATTCGTGGCGACTTCGCTGCGGTCAAGAGCGCTGCGCATCGCTGTTATCGCCCCGCGACCCTCAGGATGCGGCGCAGAGATGTGATATGCATCGCTCCCTTCGCCGATGCCAAGCAATTGCACGCCTCCTGCAAGCCGTTCAAGAATCAGCAGCGCGCCGCCTTCGCCAAGGTTCAGCCCCTTGCGGTTAGCAGATAGTGGATTTGAACGAGAAACAGTTAGCAACTCTAGAGCATTAAATCCTTGCGCCGTAAGCCTGCATAACGAATCAACACCGCCAGTAATTACTGCATCACAAATCCCTAAGTCCAGCAGCATGCGTGCACTGCCCAGAACTTTAGCGCTTGAAGAACACGCCGTCGAAACTGTGTAGGCAGGACCGTTAAACCCTGTGATGCAACGCAGAAATCCCGAAACGGTGCCTAGCTCCTGTTGATGATAGTGATATTCGGGCGGAAAAGATCCGGTGTTGTGGCGCACGATATAACCTTCTTCAGCAGCTCCAATACCTGAAGTGCTTGAACCAAGAACAATGCCGATCCGATCTTGTGCGTAGGTTGCGCGTAGTCGCTCTATTTCAGGTTGAAGTTGTTGGATGAGGGCAAATAGCAGCTGCGTTAAACGTGAATTAAACAAAGCAAATTCAGCGGGAACTTGAGATAGTTTTACCGTTACAGCTCCAACTAGCGCTTCGTTTTGTCCACGCAAAATCCTCTGCACAGAAAGATCGTTAGCTTGTCCGCTAAATAATTTTGATTCAATCACCGCACGTGAGGATCCTAGACAGTTAATCATCTCAAGAGCGGATATTTTGCATGGACTCAGCAATTGAAACTCCCGTTTTGCAACCGCAAATATTTAAAAAGAAACGACAGCGCATGCGGAAAAGCTACCGGAACAGAAGCATCTGCGAAAATCTTTGAGGTGTGATTATTTGTTGAGGGACCGAAAAGAAACGCTGCTCCGTAAAGCACCGGCGGCTCTTTTACATATGACTGAAAAGAAACTGGAATCCGCTCGTCTGCATAAACCAGTAAGCGAGGAGTAGCGCTAGAATCAGACGCGATTTGCAGCGCTGTTTCGATTAGGCCAGCGGCAAAGCTCTCATCGCCAGCGGCGAGAGCGGTGGTTGGGGCCTGATTGCGCTCAATAATACCGAATAAACCGGAGGCTGTGTTGTGCACCGAGCGCGAGAATCCCATCGGACTTAACGGTTCATCTTTGGCGATTGAATCCAATAATTCTGCCGTAATAGCACTTTCTCCGTGACGTGAGGCAAATATCGTAGCCATGCTTAGCCGCTCCTCTGCGGTCAAACAGTGATGCGCCACGTGTAATGAAACTTTAGTGAGCTGGCTTAATTTTTTACGCATGGCAATCGGAATAAAATCGATTGCGGGGGTTGCCTCGCCTACAAAAATACTTTCGTCAGGAAGTTCCTTGTTAGAGATCCATTCTCTCCACTCAAGCGCTGTAGTAAAACGCGGAGTCCATGCAAACCACCGCAACAGCTCAAGCGCCGGCACTGCACTTTGGGTTAATCTCGCCTTAGGCTTTGCTATTTGAGTATCGATCTCGCTCATGGGGAAATGACCCCAGCGCACTCATTCACGCGAATCGTATCTCTGCGCCAAACACCGAACAGTATGCTTTGCACACGCAAGTCAGCGGAACAGATTGAGCCGCTAAATTTTGATGAAGTACGCTCATCCCTTAGAGCTTTACCAAAGCCGTAAGAAGACCACGTAGCAGACAGTCCTATCACAGAGAAAGGCTCGCGAATCGTGGTTGCACTTGCAGTTCTTAAGGGGGCCGACTCCAGATTATCAGCATCACGGATATCAACAAAGGGTGTCGAATGCATGTTGGTTGTAAATGGTGTTGTCACGTCGTGAAAAAATAAACCCTGAACGCATCCAGTTTGCACAACGCAAAGCAATCCTGCGACGAGAAATCGAAGACATAACTCGTTACTACTTTTCAAAATCACCCTTTCAAATAACTGATAAATTTTGAATCCGGTCACCCGCAACTGTGTCACTCACAACTGTGTCACTCACAACTGTGTCACTCGCCGTAAGCTATCGTAGTGGATTGGGTATATAGCCCAAAGAGAATTGATTTATATTCAACATCTAAATGATTTACCTGATGCAGCTCACCATTTTTAGCCGCTGCGGCGACACCTGCATCACCCCAGGCAACTAAGTAAAGAATGCTTTTGACACTTGCGCGTCCAACTTTGCTGCCCAGCACCGTTCTATCGACATCTGTATCGAGAGGGCTGGTGACACTGGCATAAAAACACCCTTGAGCGGCGATTAGTGGGGCTATGATCAGCACTAAAAGCAAAGATTTTTTCATTTTGGGCTCCCAGAATTAAATGCTTCTGGAGTAGCAGTCTATACCGCCATCGAGTCCACTTACCAGACCCATACCAACCGAAAATGTTGGGGTGGACGAGACCCCATCCCACCCCCAACGCGATTGTTGCTCGCGACTAATACACTCAATCTGCTTCTGCAATAATATCCACAGCTCTAGCCTCAAAGTATGGACTTTGCGGATCGTATGATACGCGTTGAATACTTGGATCTTTAGCAAAGGGAGGTGTAACTGGAGCAAGTTTAACTTCGCAAAATCAGCGGTATGCGACTTCGATACTGCACAGTCCAACTTTCTAAAGACCCGGCGATTAAGTCGAAATATTCTCCTCGGTTTTTAAACTGAGGGTAGGTCAATCCAGCGCGACCGAGGCTGGCAATCGAGATCGCCCGGGAAATCCTACCGCAGCCATCGGTAAAAAAATGCCCGCGTGCATTAGAGCGATATTCAACCCATGCGGCAAAATCAACTGGAGCTTGAAATCCTCCGCACCATCGTGTCGCAAAGTCTTCAGCGAATTTCGAAAATTCTAGCTCTACTTGCTCCATCGGTGAATGAACAGCGATCTCTGTGTTCCATGCACGAAATATTGAACGATCTGGAGCTAGTAATCCGTTGTTTACCCGAACTGCGGTATTGCATAGTAGGGTCTCTGCATCGATCTGCCCTCGCACATCGTTTGGACCGTATTCAAGCAGTGCGGTCACCGCATCGTACACATTGGCGCGCACTACCTTTGCCAGCTCCTCACCCGCAAGAAAAAGTGGCGTCTTACGGCTGCTTACGTCTGTATTCGATTCACCTGTAAATGTGCGCGATAATCCAGCAAGTGCATTGAGCGAACGCTCAATTGCTACAAATGTTCCGGCCCTATTAAACTTCTGCGCAGGGTGCCTGTCCTGTTCAACCATATCCAAGGGTAGCAACAATTAGCTCCCTAATCACCTAAGCCGCGCACCTACGCGACAGGTCTAAAACATGGTGTTCTGAGAGGAATCTATGCGACACGCCTTGCTCAAACACCGGGACTAATTCGATTCTATCGACTGCAGTCCCACAATATTCATAAAGTGCAGATACTTTGGCCGCGCTAGCCGCTGGATCTAAAACTTCAATAGCAAGCTCATAATCCCATTCCCCAAGGCAATGCATCATATTGACGACTGAAGAATCATTCTCAACAAAGCGATTGATTCGTTCAGTAAGCTCTCCTTGAAGACCACGACCAAAAACCAAAATCCGATATGCATGATAGCCAAGCGCTCTAGCACTCACGAGATACACCGAACCGAGTAGAATTCCTGATTTTCGCAACGCTGCGAGACGAGAAGCGATTGTATTTCGTGCAAATCCAGCAGCCCGTGATAATTCACGTTCTGAGCTTTGCGGATTTGCAAACATCGCAGTCAAAATCTTGCAGTCTGTATCATCTGGCTCACTTGTAGCCTGGGTAGGTTCAAGCGTTATGGATGGCGGAAAAGGATTTCCTTTTTTAGATAAAAGATACCGCTTTGGCAGCGCCGTAAAAGCTAGGATATGTACGATAGCCTTGCGCGTGATGACGCTTCCGAATTTATTCTCAAGTTCATCTAAAAATTTTCTACAGTCTTGAGGTGTACGAGCAATGATTCTAACTCCGCACTGATATGATCCTCCCAAAATTCCGAACCAGATCACACGCGGATGAGTTTTAAGAAAGTTACGAAAGCTGTCAAATTTTGAATGCGCAGTGGTTCCTATCGAAAAAAGAATTTCGATTTCCGAGTATCCCATCTGAAACGGATTCACGAACACCCAAGGACGCAACACTCCTTTCTCTTGCAAGCGTTTTAGAGCGTATAGAAATGCATGCCGCTTCATCCCTGCCCTGCGTGCTAACTTTTCGATCGATTCATCGCGACGGAGCTGCACAGTAGCCGCAACCGTCATCTCTTTGGCACTGATTCGAAGTTTAGTCTCCATATGGCTTTATCTTGTAATTTGTTTTGCGCCATTTAGATATCTTTTTTGATGAAACTTCGTGAGTTGGTAGGAAGTAAGGAGATTAAATGCTTATGGAGTCTTAAGAATGGCGATTGAATCAGGGCGGCACTCACCCCATGTGACAGGAACCGAAGGACCAGAGCTTCGCAGCGAAGCTTTTCAAAGACTTGTTCCCACAAACATTCTCGCTCTGGTTGAGCAGCGGCCACTCACAATGCTGCAGATGCGTCAGCACATAACGCCAGCAGAGCTGCGTGCGCAGTTTCCTACCGGAAAAATCTACGTTTGTGATTTCTACGTAGATGGAATTGAAAAAGGCAAAGAGCATCCATGGGGATTTGAGCTAGATGGCATAGTCAACATCGATCATCACGCTCCGATGCTTTCAATGCGTCGCTTTGTCTCCAGTGGAAATCTAGCGCTTGAGTTCGTTAAGTATAATGGTCCGCTAGCCAATGGTGAACCAATAATTATTCACCATCTTGATTGTGACAGCTTCGTTTCACCTTTATTAATAGGCGGGGTGCTTCCACCGCTTAAGGCATGGGGCGACGCGGTTATAGCGGCGGATCACACAGGTATTGAGAATCCAATCGCCGATCTGCTTCAAGCACTTTCAAAATATCGAGATGTAAAATTATCCGCTAAAAGTCTTTTGCAAATGAGCAATGGAGAGCCACTTTCAGCAAAAGCGCAGAGGGCATTAGAAATACGTCAAGCACAGCGACTAGAATGCACAAGATTAATCGAATCAAGGCAACTGCTGAAGCAGGGTGGCGTTACCTGGATGGCGTCAGACGTCGATTTCGAGACTGAGTTATTAGCGC
>Ga0105046_10010828_pt1 | contig 14183 bp, 11 predicted proteins | sample MAT03_FD_78385 | JGI IMG/M metagenome (GOLD analysis project Ga0105046, IMG submission 78385) | Freshwater microbial communities from Lake Fryxell liftoff mats and glacier meltwater in Antarctica - MAT-03 (megahit assembly) | ecosystem: Environmental > Aquatic > Freshwater > Ice > Liftoff... | reverse complement strand
GTTCGCTTTTCCGGTGCTTGTAACCCCATTCATGGCCCATCCGTAAACACGCGTCTAAAATCCCTCGGAAATGCGATCCGGATCCCGTATCCTTGCAGTTCTGAAGGTCCACAACATGCGTATACTTCCACTCCTCCTCGCCGCCGCACTGAGCATGCCAGCAACCGCTGGTGTGATCGTGCTAGAAGGTAATTATCAAGGCAAGAACCTCTTCATCCAGAACCCGTTCTCCGAGGCCGGGGTCGGTTTCTGCATTTTCGAGGTCACGGTGAACGATCAGATCGCCACGGACGAGATCAACAGCAGTGCATTCGAGGTGGACATGGCCAATTTCGGCCTGAAGGTCTCGGATAAGGTGATGCTGAAGATCAAGCACAAGGACGGTTGCACGCCGGTGGTGTTGAACCCCGAAGTGCTGAAACCAAAGAGCACCTTCGATATCGTGAAGCAGTCCATCGGTACGGATGGCACCTTTAGCTGGGTGGCAACGAACGAGACCGGCGAGTTGCCGTATATCGTTGAGCAAAAGCGTTGGAACAAATGGGTGAAGGTGGGCGAGGTCATGGGATCCGGCGCTCCCGGTGAGCATACCTATACCTTCAAGGTAACTCCACACAGTGGAGTGAACACCTTCCGCGTGAAGCAGGTGGACCTGACCAAGCGCGCCCGCTACAGTGAATCCGTCGACTACTCCGATGCCAGCGTAATGCCGGTGACCTGGGGTCCAGTAAAAGTAAAGGAAGAGATCGTGTTCAATCGCCCCACGTTGTTCGAGGTATATGACCAATATGGCAACATCGTGAAGCGCGGGTTTGCCGACAAATTGGAAGTGGCTTCCTTGAAAAAGGACCTCTACTATTTGAACTACGACAACAAGACCGGCGAGACTTTTATTAAGAAGTAAGTTTCCCTAGCATGCATTGCAAGGCCTCTCGTTTCGGGGGCTTTGTTATTTTTGGGGAATGCCGGACACCGTTTTGCGATCAACCAAAACCTAGCGTCGACTTCCTCACTTCCTTGGTTGCCGAGCGAAGTCGAGGTACACCTCCTCAACTCTTCACTTCCTTGGCTGCCGAGCGAAGTCGAGGTACACCACTTCACTTTCCTCACACTCCTGAATGATCCGCATAGAACACATCGGTATTGCCGTAAAGGACTTGGACAAGGCTGAAGAGCTCTACGCCAAATTGTTGGGCACCGGCAGCTATAAGCGCGAAGAGGTAGCGAGCGAAGGCGTGATCACCTCCTTCTTCCAGGTGGGTCCCAATAAGATCGAGCTGTTGGAAAGCACCCGTGCGGATGGTCCAATAGCCAAGGCCATCGAAAAGCGTGGCGAGGGCATGCACCATATCGCATTCGAGGTGGATGACATTCGAACGGAAATGGCACGTTTGAAGGATGAAGGCTTCACCTTATTGAACGAGGAACCCAAGCGGGGCGCGGACAACAAGCTGGTGTGCTTCGTTCACCCGAAGAGCGCGAACGGGGTTTTAGTGGAGTTGTGCCAAGAGATCAAGTAGATCGGGTGGATCTGTACTGCGAATTGGTATAAGTACCGATCCTAAGCGGTAGTCAGCCCCAACCGCCGTACCATTCCGATCAACTCTTTCTTGTCCCGGTCCTAGTGCTCGGCAGGCGGCTTCGCGTTTTTGAACAAGGAACCCAAGTACGGCGCGGACAATGAATTAGTGTGTTTCGTTCACCCGAAGAGCGCAAATGGCGTTTTGGTGGAGCCGTACCACAATATCGGTCAAGACCAATTCCATCCAGTCCTTTGGACTACCTTCGTGGTACTTGAATTTTTCACCATGAACCGACATTCCTCACTACTTATTGGCATTCTTGGTGTTTTCACGGCAACAGCACAGTTGAGCAATGGCTTGATCGCGTATTATCCGTTCAACAACGGCAACACGAGCAACCAAGCGGGTACCGGGTTCTCCACCTTGTTCGCCCAAAGCACCACGAGTACCGCGAACGCCTTGGGCGTGGTGGATCAGGCTTTGGCTTTTGGAGGCTCCGATCCGCAGTTGTGGGTGGATACCGATGATCTGATAGATTTTGGGCTGACCACCAGTTTCACCTTCATCACGGATTTCCGTTCGTCCTCTTCTGCACAGCAGAACTTGTTCCGCGACCTGTTGACTTCGGGAGTGGGCTGGAGGATCGGGTTCTACGGGAACACCGGTTACGTTTCCTTCCAAAGCGGAATGGGGTCGAGTTTGGTGGATATCCGTACCGCCACAACGTTCAACGATGGGGCCTGGCACCAAGTAGCGCTGCTGGTGGACAAGGCCAGCATGACCGTTCGGATGAACGTGGACAATGTGCTGCAACCTCTCGCAGGCACGGTATGCGGTGTTCAAGTGAGCGGAATCATGGTCGATATCACGGGCTGCAACTTCAATGCGAACGAGAATAACACACAGCTCACCACCTTTGGCGAGGACCTTGTTGGTGCCATGGACGAGATCCGGATGTACGGTCGTTTGTTGGCACCTAACGAATTGAACATGGCCTACACATTGAGCTTCGGTGATCCAACAGCGATCGCCGAAACAAAGGGTGTCCAGGTGGTGGACCGCTACGATCCCCAGTCCGGTTTGTTGTATTTGAGCACATCGCCCAAAACGGAACACACCATACTTTCAATTACAACTGCGGAAGGCAAAGTGATCGAAACGCGAACCTTGATCGGCACCAGCACGGTACTGGAGTTGGGTCGATACGGAGCGGGGATCTACTTCGTTTCACTGGGACAAGGCGCGACCCGTTGGACTGGCCGTTACGTGGTGGCCCGCTGATCCTTTGACCACCCCGAGGTGGTCAAAGGAGCTTCATGCGCTGAACGAGTTGCGGAAGATCTTCTTGCGCCAGGTCCAAATGTTCCGCATGCAGTCCGGCGTTGCGCGCACCCTCGACATGTTGTATGGAGTCGTCGATGAACAGCGTCCGCTCCGGGTCGGCGCAGTGCCTTTCCAGTACGTGATGGAATGCCGCAGCATGCGGTTTGCGCAAGTGCATTTCACAGCTATAGTACGCCCCGTGGAAGAGGCTCTTGAAGTCGGTGATCCCGTTCTCGCGGGCGATGATCTCTTCAAAGGCGGGCACATGGATCGCGTTGGTGTTGCTCAGCAGGAGTACTTGGTAGTGTTCTTTTAGTTGGGCCACCAAGCGCAATCGTTCAGCCGGTATGGAACCGAGCATGGCATTCCAGCACTGATCGATCTGCTCATCGGAAAGTGCGGAAGCGTGCAGCTCACGGATACGATCGCGGAATTGGGCCGGCGAAAGCTCCCCGGTCTCGAAGCCGTCGAACAAATGATCCTGTTGGGCCTTGCTGTAGAGTGCCTCGAAGTCGGAAAAACCCAGCCCGGAAAAAGCGCGGGCCGCGGCGTGGTAGTCCACATCGATCAATACCCCGCCGAGATCGAGCAGGATGGTCGAGAAGGGAATTTTCATGGGTGGCAAAACTATTCTTCGGACCCCCATTGGTGCATTCGCTCTATTTTCGCGCTCCCGCCGCGGTTCAACACCGGAAGGCAGGTAGACCGGGCCCATAGCTCAGCGGTCAGAGCAGGGGACTCATAATCCCTTGGTCGCAGGTTCAAATCCTGCTGGGCCCACTTCGCTTCCCTACAACTCAGGGCGGGTTAACAGCAGAGACCCGCATGTACACGTCATCGATCAGGGCGGTTCCCTTTCGGTCGTGGTTCCAAAAGTGGAAATTGAGTTGATCCCCCTTGTGCAGTGGCGGTATGGGGATGCGGTACTCCAGCTGTTCCCATACGCCGGGTGTGCCGGGTAGGGCATTGATCGGGAACGAGTTATAGAAGACTTCTTTGTGCTGGTCATTCACCACTGCTATAACTCCCAAGATGGGCAGGGAAGCCTCCTTGGTGGCTTCATAGCGTTGCAACCCGACCTCCAGGAACAGCCAAGTACCCGTAGGCAGAGTATCCGTGCCGGCCTTGAACGTCAACGCGAATTCCTCCTTGGCATTGAAGTTGATCACTTTTTGGAGACTGAATGCCAGTGGATGACCACTTGGTTTGCCGGACCAGAAACGAGGGGGATGGTCGAGGTCCCAACTTTCGGTAATGATGGGGCGCATGCCGTTGGGGTGGTACGGAGCTTCCTGGTAATTGCCCCCGAGCTTGTTGGTGTGGTCGGCATCAAAGCGCAGGAAGGAGTACAGGTACATACGACGGTCCATGCCCACATGGTGGATGATGTCGTGGTGGTATTGCCAAAGCTGCGCCAAGTTCAGCCCGATGCACAGGAAGATCAGGACACGTGCGGCGATCACCAAGCGTTTGCTCCACTGCTGCAGCACCAGAGCGAAGGGCAGCACCAACACAGGGAAGTGGTCAATGTAAACGCGACTGCCGAAACCACCGCCGTAGTACCAGATCCACCAACTACTGATAATGTAGGTGATCACGGCCCAGTACGCCAAGGCCCATGCGCTTCGCTGTTTATCGGTGCGCCACAGGAGCATCGTGCAGAGGGCCACCAATAACATCAAGGGGGTCCACAAGAAGAGTCCGCGGCGGAAACCGAAAAGCACTTTCACTATTTCGGGGCGTGTCCAATAGAAGCCTTCACTGGTGTAGCCCCATTCCACGAAATTTCCGGTCTGGATGTACCAGAGGGCAGGTTGAATGGCCATGATCACCATGCACAGGATAACGGATCCGGCCAGCCACCATGGGTGCGCGAACAGGCGTGTGAAAAGCGTTCGTGTGTCCGGTCCCGCAACGATCGGCACGGCCAGGATCACCACGGCATTCACCGGGCGCACCAATATGATCAGGCCAAGGAGAGCGGCAGCCGCCAACGCGTTCAGCATGGAACCGCCAATTGCCAACCGATGCACGACCAAAAGAAATGCGCTCACCAAGCAGAACGAATACACGTGCGACCACCCCGGTTGTATCGCTGCATATTGGATCAACGGGGTGCCCAGGACCAGCCCAGCAAGCACCCACGCAACAAGTCCATCGCTTACGCCCAAGCCCAAGAGCAGGGCACGAAGGGCGAGCAGGCCGAGCAGCAGGTATGTCCAAGCGCCAATGGCGATCGCCTTCTGTTCATACTCGCTCGTTCCATCTTGTGGAACTCCGGGGTCGTTCACGGCCAAGGTGTGTCCGATCGCGAACCAAGGTGCCATCATGATCCCGGTGCCGCCGAAGTACTTGTTCAAGGTGTGCCCTTCTGCGGTATGTTGGGTGTACTCACCAATGTGGGGTTCATGTCCCAGATCATGGCGAATGAAGATCGCTTGCAGGTAGCCGTAATAGCCTTTGGCATCGCTCCGGATGGTCTGGTTCCAACCGGAGCCATTGTTGGTTTGCCAGAGACCCTTCACGGTGACCATGGCGGTGATGCACACGAGCGCATACACCACGATCAAGGAAACGGAACGGTACTTCTGGGCGGACATACACTTGGGGGCGGGTGCCTTGGGCGCGAAGTTGCACGATCGTGGGCGAACTGGACGATCCATGTTCCACGAAGAGGGCAAGATCAGTGTCTATAGGGACCAACCGGAAGCCACGGCAGCATACGTGCAACAACTGCCGAGCACGGCTCCCAGCAGGACCTGTCCTTGAGTATGGTCCGAAACATATAACCGGGCGGAACCGAGCAGACCACCAATGAAGATCACCAGCGCAACAACAGGCAGCAGCGGTAAGGCATGGACCATGGCGACCCCGATGAGCGCACCGGCCAAGCCACCGATGCCGACCATATGTGCACTGATCTTCCAACGCAAATTGATCAAAATGGTAAGGAGCAAGGCCACCAACACGCCCAAGAACATGGCATTCACCAGCGGATGCAGAGGGGTCTTGAGCAAGAGGTAATAGGCCATGCCATAATAGACCAAGGTGATGGCGAACGGTGCCGTTCGCTCCAGGCGATCAGGCATTTGCAAACTGCTGATCAGCCCGGCACGTTCCAACATCAACGCGCTGGTGATCGGAAAGGCGATCGTCATAATAGCCAACATCCCCAACATCAACCACCTGCTGGGAGGCGGAAGGAAATAGCCCAAGTGCGGGTCCAATTCCAACGCGAGCCACACCATGAGCAACGGCATGAACAGCGGGTGCAGCGCGTAGGACAGGAAAAGGGCGAGGGCTTTCACGGCGGTCCGGATCCACTACAACTGCTTTCGCAACCGCGCCACGGGCATGGCAAGTTGTTCGCGGTACTTGGCCACGGTGCGCCTTGCTATGTTGTAGCCTTTGCCTTTCAATAGCTCGGTGAGTTCGTCGTCGGTCAATGGCTTTTGTTTGTCCTCGGCTTCAATGGCGGAGGCCAGGATCGTCTTCACCTCGCGGGTGCTCACCGTCTCACCGCTGTCGGTGCTCAGGCTTTCGCTGAAGAAGAACTTCAACAGATAAGTGCCGTAATTGGTCTGCACGTATTTGCTGTTCGCAACACGGCTGATGGTACTGATGTCAAGTCCCACACGTTCGGCGATGTCCTTCAGGATCATGGGCCGCATCTTGGTCTGGTCGCCGGTAAGGAAGAACTCGCGTTGGTGGTCCATGATCGCTTCCATGGTCACGAGCAGCGTGTTCTGCCGTTGCTTGATGGCATCGATGAACCACTTGGCCGAATCGAGTTTCTGTTTGATGAACTGCAGTGCCTCGCGTTGCTCCTTGTCCTTCTTGTTGCGGCTGTAGTCCTTGATCATATCCCGGTACGCCCGGCTCACACGCAATTCGGGTGCGTTGCGTCCGTTCAGCGTAAGGTCCAACATGCCATCGATGGACATCACGCCGAAATCAGGGATGATCTCCTGCACTGGTTTGCTGGTATCGCGACTGGTATTGCCCGGCTTGGGGTTCAGGTGTACGATCAGGTCGATCGCATCCTTCAGGGCCTCCTCATCGATCTCCAGTTTGTCCAGGATCTTCTGGTAGTGCTTTTTGCTGAAGGCCTCGAAGTGCTTGTTCAGGATCTCGTGCGCCACGCGCTGCTCCAAGCTGTGCGGCATACGTTGCACTTGCAGCAGGAGGCACTCGCGCAGGTCTTTTGCGGCAACGCCACCGGGGTCAAGGGATTGCAACACCTTCAATGCGGCAGCGAGTTCCTCCTTTTCGCAGATCACGTTCTGGCTGAATGCGAGATCGTTCACGATGGAATCCAGATCGCGCCGCAGGTAGCCGTCCTCGTCCAGGTTGCCGATCAGTTGTTCGGCGAGCATTTCGGTGCGGTCATCAATGCTACGCAAGGCGAGTTGTGCGCTCATGTTCTCTTGGAACGTGGTACCACCGGACAGGGGCATTTCGCGGTCCTCTTCGTCGGGGCTGCTGTTGCTCACGTTCAACTTGTAGTCCGGCGTGTCGTCGTCCTGGAAGTAATCGGACATATCGAAATCATCCCGTTCGTTCTCCTCGTTCGCATCGGCATCTTGGCTTTCGTTGATGGCCTGTTCCTCGGTGATCTGGTCCTCTTCGTCCTGGATCTCACCCTCCTCCAACGCAGGGTTCTCCTCGATCTCCTGCTTGATCCGTTGCTCCAGCTCCACGGTGGGCACCTGCAGCAGCTTCATCATTTGGATCTGCTGCGGCGAGAGCTTCTGCTGTAGTTTGAGGGAAAGGTGTTGTTTGAGCATGTGTGGGGCAAAAATACGGGAGTGGGGCATGTTGTCGCGGCAGAACTTCTTCATTCATCCCCAACAAGGATGAACTGTGGACCTGTTGTACCCGGATCACTAAACGCACGATCTTCGCACCACCAATGCCGACCATGGGGCCATCCAGGAGGATCACCACACTGTTGCTACGCCTGTTCATCGCTTTGGCTTTGTTGCTGGTAGTGGTGTTCGCCGTAGCGGCGTGGTGGGTTCCACGTTATGGCGAGGCATGGCTGGACCGCACCCTTCGAACACGCATCACACGTATCGTGGATAATGCCAGTGTGGAAGGGTACCACTTCCACATGGAGAGGTTGGAGACCGATCTACACACGCAAAGTTTGATCATCAGTGGCGTGGAACTGGATTTTCCACCGTCCTTGATGGACAGCTTACGGAGCGGTGCCGTGCAGTATTTGTTCGCTGCCAGCGCAGATCGGATCGAACTCCGCGGCTTATCGTTCTGGCGGTTGTTGTTGAAGAATGAATTCAAGGTCCAGGCTTTCGAGCTCCGTGGACCCAGGATCAATTATCTTTTGGGAGGCAAGAACGTGGACCTCACGGACCCCTTCGCGCGCATTGGTGGCCGAGGTGCCGCCTCCATCGCCTTGCTCGGTGCGGACACACTCGTTGTTCGTGGTGCCATGGCAACGGTGCAGGACCTTGGTGAGCGTTTGCCGCAGTTGCAACTTGTTGGTCTTGATCTGGAGAGTTGGGATGTGCATGTGTTCATGGGTGAGCGGCACAGTGGTGTGCGTGTGAACGTTGGTAAGGCAGAATTGCAGTTCGACAGCGCACGTGCGCAATTGGCAGATGGCGATCGTGTTCGGATGGGTGCCGTTCAACTTTCATTGAGCAACCGCTCTGGTAGAATGTTCAACTTCCAACACATTCCGCAGATCGGTACCACGGACACGATACGGCGCACGGTACTTGATCTGCGCATGGATAGTTTGATATTGAGCGATCTGGACGTGGACCTGCTCATATCCAGGCAAGTATTGCATCTGGGTCGCGCAACCGCGCATGGTCTGAAAGTGGTCGCATCGCTGGACAAGACCCTGGAGCCTGAACCACCACAAGAGAAGTTGCTTCCCCCTGCCGCGTTGTTGGGCATCGGTTTCCCGATCCATGTGGACACTTTGACGATCCTGGAGGCCCATGCGACATACCGCGAACGGGACGGAGAGACCGAACGTTGGGGAGCGGCATCCTTCAGCGATCTGCAGGGAGAATTCCTCCACGTCACCAATGAGCCCAAGGCGATCCAGGAACATCCACGGATCACGGGCCATGCCACTGGTCTGCTATTCGAAATAGCACCCGTCACATTGAACTATACTGCGGAACTCGATGGGTCACAAGACTTCAAGATCGTTGCCGATGTATCGGACCTGCAGCTAGTTGCGATCAACCCCATTAGCCGACCACTCCTGCGGGTCCAAGCTTACGGAGGCCTTTTGGACAGCATGCATCTGACCATGGAGGGCAACGAACGCAGAGCGAAGGGGCTTATGAAGATCCGCTACACCGACCTGCTCGTTCGCGTGGAGCCCGGCACACCGCGTGCGGTGCATAATAGCATGCTCGGCAATGTGATCGGAACCATGTTGAAAGAGGCTTATGGAGGCGGACTCACCGCTGACCGCGAACGCAAATACAGCATTGATCGCGACCCGGACCGTGCGATCACCACCTATCTCTGGCACGCCATTCGGGAAGGACTCGCTCGCAACTTGGCACCCGAAGCATGGGACCGTATGCGGTTGATGTTGCGTGTGGATGCGAAGGAGCGGCGTGCGCAGCGGGCGCGAAGGCGGGCGCTGAAAGAGGAGAGGTGAGCGGGGAATGCACAACTAGTATTTGAACGGGAACAGAGCCTACACGTACCTTGTTCCACACACACCACCAACACTTGAAAAGCATGATCCGGTTTTCGTTCCGTTCACTTGTTTGCCCGAGCATTCTCGTCTTCTTTGCACATGCCATCATTGCCCAAACCCCGTTCACCTATACCGACATGCTCATGCTCGATCGCATCAGCGGTGTTGCGGTGGATCCAACGGGCCATTACGCGGTGTTCAACGTGCGCGCCACGGACATGGAGAACAACAAAGGCGTATCGACTTTGTGGCTGAAGGACCTGACTAAACCGGCGGAACCTGAAGTAAAGCTTGGCGTGAGCGAAGGTGGCGCGTTCGATGTGCAATGGGCACCGGACGGGCAGTCATTCTACTTTCTTTCCGGCAGGGGGGGTACGACACAAGTGTGGAAGACCGATGTAAGCGGTGCGACGGCGGAACAGATCACGCGGTTGTCCTTGGATGTGGGTGCCTATCGCGTAACGCCTAATGGGAAAGGGCTGGTGGTCTCCTTGGCGATCTTTCCGGAGTGCGAGGGAGATGCGATCGCTTGTACGGCGAAGAAGAACGCGGAAAGATCCGCCGACAAGGCCAGTGGTATGGTGTATGATAAATTGTTCGTGCGGCATTGGGACACATGGGCCGATGGTACGCGCAACCACTTGTACCATATTCCACTGAACGGACCGTTGTCGCAACCCATTGCACTGATGCCGAAATTCGATGGCGATGTGCCGTCGAAGCCGTTCGGAGGAACTGAGGACTTTTCAATTTCGCCCGATTCGAGGACGGTTTATTTCGCTGCGCGTGTTGCTGGAAAGACGGAACCTTGGAGCACCAATTTCGACATCTTCAGTGTACCCATTTCTGGTGGAGCTGCGACCAACTTGACCGAAGCGAACAAGGCCTGGGATGCCATGCCGATCGTATCGCCCGATGGTAAGACGCTCGCGTACAAAGCCATGAAGCGCCCGGGTTTCGAGGCGGACCGTTTCGAGATACAGTTGCGCGATCTCGCATCCGGAAAAGTGACAGCGTTAGCATCGAGTTGGGACCGCAGTGCAGATGATATGCAATGGAGCCGTGATGGCAAAAGCCTTTATGTGATCGCTGGCGATCTGGGTACAACGCGACTTTTTCGGATCGATGTGAAGACCGGTTCCGTGACGGCGCTTTCCACCAAAGGGCATATGGATGCGGTCCATCAAACGCCTACGGGTTTCGTGTACCTCAAGAGCGGGTTGAACAGCCCTTCGCAACTGTTCGCTTCTGCACAAAAGTCGAAGATGATCGATGAAGGTGCCACCAACTTGACGAGCGTGAATGCAAGTTTGATAAGCAAGAAGTTCGGCGAGTTCGAGCAGTTCAATTTCAAAGGATGGAATGATGAAACGGTTCATGGCTATGTGATCAAACCTTCGAACTATGAAGAAGGCAAGAAGTACCCCGTTGCATTCTTGATCCACGGCGGCCCGCAAGGCAGTTTTGGCGATGGATGGAGTTTCCGTTGGAACCCACAGACCTATGCTGGTGCTGGTTACGCGGTGGTCATGATCGACTTCCACGGATCAACGGGTTATGGCCAAGCGTTCACCGATGCGATCTCTGATCATTGGGGCGACCGTCCGTTGGAAGACCTACAAAAAGGGTGGGCACATGCGCTGAAAATGTATCCGTTCTTGGATGGCGATCGTGCCGGTGCATTGGGTGCCTCGTACGGAGGCTTCATGGTGAATTGGATCGCCGGAAATTGGAAAGCACCATGGAAGTGCTTGGTAACGCATAACGGTGTTTTCGATACACGGATGATGGCCTACTCCACCGAAGAATTGTGGTTCTCCACATGGGAAAGTGGTGGTGCCAATGTGTACGACAACCCAGCGAAGTACGATGAATTCAATCCAGCGTTGCACGTGAACAAATGGTCGGTACCCATGTTGGTGATCCACTCGGACAAGGACTATCGGATCCCGTTGGACCAAGGCATCGGTGTGTTCACGGCACTACAGGCCAAGAATATCGGATCGCAATTCCTGCGTTTCCCGGACGAGAACCACTGGGTGCTGAAACCCCAGAACAGCATGCAATGGCACAAGACGGTGTTCGATTGGTTGGATGCGCATTGCAGGTAGCGTCGATGCTGAGGAAGCAACTAGCACATCCCAGCCTGACGGGAGCAGGATGACCGAACGAGAACGCTTGCCCGAAGGGTCGGTCCGCCATGCGGCGGACCGATGAAGCGGGAGCGAGGTTCTTCGAGGTACCCCAAGGAGAATAGTCTGCTGTTCAGCTGCTGCCACACCACCCGCTGGCATAGGATCACGCGGCCAGCAACGAGAAGCGTAGTGAGATACGAGCCAGCTACGCATGCAACACTTTTGGCAACCCTGCCATTCCAATGTGTGTTGAACTGGCCTTGCGGCTTAACGAGTTGATGCGGTTCAATGATCAAGGTCTATATCTTGTAACGCGGGAGAGGTCACATGACTTTGGATATGTGAGCCGCGGGGACGAAGGAGGTTCAAGGAACGGAACGGACAACAGATCCTTTACGATCCACATGTCATGGCAATAACGTTCAGGTTTCCATCACAAAGAATGAGAGGTACGCTTGTTTTGATCGCAATAGGGTCATTTCTTACCCTACTATGTGCAAGTTGCAATTCTGCGAAATACGCGGTAGGGTATAAGCAAGCGAAGAAGTCCCAGGATAGTTACCTGTTGCTGAAGCCGATCGTCACTATTCTTACCACCGATGGAACAGACGTGAAGGTTGACAGTTCCTTCTCAAGGTCAAGAGCTCGTATCATCCAACAAACAATAACAGACCTTCTTTCAAAGAAATTCAGAGTAGCACATAGTGAAGCACAAGAAATGAAAATGGCCTCACTGGATAGTATATGCCTTCAAATAGACAAGAATGATCCGAAAATACTACGAGGCATGATGATCACCCCAGTGCCCCTATCCGATCGGGATCGATCCGAGAAGTTTGGTCTATTAATTACCATGGATGCTTACATCAATTCCAATTTCGGTCCACATCAAAATATAACCAATGGGATAGGATCAAACACTTTGGTTCTGAACCCTCGAACAAATCCGATGGTCGCATTGCGGGTCTTGGTGGTTGACCTCACTTCCAATGAAGTCGTGTTCTACGATAAACAATCAACCAGGAATTACGACCCGAGGGTTGAGAGTGAATTGCAAGAGTTCACGAGATCCGCGTTGAAGAAGATCTACTACAAATAGCGCTAGAAGCTCACCCATTTCGGGTGCGCGAGCTCCTGAAGATCCGGCCGACCATCTCTCTATTGCCGCACCACCCCTTGGCTCAAGATCACCTTGCCAGCAACGAGCAATGTGGCCAAGTACGTACCTGCTGCACACGCAACACCGTTGGCATCCTTTCCATCCCATTGCGTAGTGAACGGGCCTTGCGGCGTAACCAGATGGTGCTGTTCATCGGACCAGAATTATCTCGTGTAGCTTGGTTGTATTCTCAGGGCTGTGGCGGGAACCCTAGGTTGCAGCGAAGGATCCAACCATGATCAGTCTGCGATACCATATGGATCCGTACGTACATTTGATCATCCAAATCCTTTAGATCAAAATGAAGTTAAGTTCACTAGTTGCCGTTTTGTTGATCACAGCCTTGTCAGCAGGCTCAGCCTTCGGACAGACTTCCGAGAAAAGCATGATGTACGTGAAGAACGACAAGAATCCGGGTTCAGCGTTCGCATTGTCCTTGATCCCTGGGGCGGGCCTTATGTACAACGATCAAGTGCCATTGGGCTTGGGTGTGTTTTTCGGAGTACCTGCATTGATAGGAAGCGGGGTAACGCTCTATAGTGCGAACGTGAACAGATTCGGTAGTACAGGTTTAACGATCGTTAGTGCAGCATTGATGGGCCTAGGCGGTCTTGCCTACGTAGGTTCAATGGTGTACGCACCATTGAAAAGCAGGGCCATCAACAGATCCCATGGTGACACGGCCTTCCTAAGAGAACACAAGAAGCGTTCTCCCTCAATGTTGCTTGGTACGACCAGCACCGGTATTGGGATGACCTTTCGTTTCTGATCGGTTTCAGGCAAGGCTCTTTATTTATTGCCGGAAGTTGTTAACCGAGTCGGTAACAGACTGACCGATCTATTGCCGCACCACACGCTGGCTCAAGATCACCTTGTCGGCAACGAGCAGTGTAGCCAAGTACGTACCAGCAGCACATGAATTCCCATTAGCATCCCTTCCATCCCACTGCGTGGTGAACCGGCCCTGCGGCATTTGCTTGTTCACCAATGTCACCAATTCACGACCGTCCATGGAGGTGATCACCACCTTTACTTGAGCGTTCCGGAACACGTTGAAATGGATGCTGGTCAGATCGGCGCTGGGGTTCGGGTAGGTCGGCATCATATATCCATCCTCTCCGTATCGGTTCGGCTTGATCCCGACGAAGCCATCCAACACGATATCGAAGACCCCTTCATTCTGATCACCGCCTATGGGGTTCAGAGGGATGATCCTTTCCACCGCGTCCGCTTGTGATGCCCAAGGGTCCACTGCGATGAACTCGTCGCCCTCGAAGTACAATTGCGTTACCAAGGTGGGAAATCCAGGTCTGCTCACTTTGTAGTGGATATGCCGTGGCCGGAATTGGGCT
>Ga0105046_10010825_pt1 | contig 14184 bp, 14 predicted proteins | sample MAT03_FD_78385 | JGI IMG/M metagenome (GOLD analysis project Ga0105046, IMG submission 78385) | Freshwater microbial communities from Lake Fryxell liftoff mats and glacier meltwater in Antarctica - MAT-03 (megahit assembly) | ecosystem: Environmental > Aquatic > Freshwater > Ice > Liftoff... | reverse complement strand
GTTATATGGAGCCCGAGAGGAGAATCGAACTCCTGACCTACGCATTACGAGTGCGTTGCTCTACCGACTGAGCTACCCGGGCGACGGGCAGCAATGCTAGCGGTCGGCCCTGGGCGAGCCCACCCGATTCCTCCACTGATCAGCGACGACCACTGATCAGCTGTCCAATGTGGTCATAGCGCGGGCAGGTCGAGCAGTAGCGCCTGGAGCAGCAGCGTCTCGTTGGGGTTTCGATCGATTGAGTTGAGCGCGACATGAATGCGCTGCACAGCACGAACGGCCGCATCTGGGCGGGTTAGACCCGATTGCACGAGCGCGTCATGGTAGGTGCCGGCAATAACGGCAAGTCCGCTGCGTAGCTCGTCGATGCGGTGGCGACGAAGCTCTCGCTTGTGTCGCTCTTCCAACTGCTTGCGGCCGCTGCCACGCTCGCCAGCGGCCGCCACGCGCGCTTCGAGTGCGGTTGCTTCCTCGGCTTGGCGGGCGGCCAGGCGTGCAGCGGCGGCCTCGATCAGCGTGTTGAGTTCGATGACGAGTGCGACCACGTTGGCGCCGGTGCCATCCAGTCGTTGGGGGATGGTTGCGAAGGCTTGTCGGCGCGCCACCAGCCCCGTGTCCGTGGCCAGCACCCGGGCGCGTGTGAGGTTGCCGCCAGCGGCGGTGGCTGCCTGAGCAGCAGACTCGGCGGTTGCGCCTTCGGCGATGAGCACGTCGCGGATTGTTGCTTCAGCGATCGGCGAGAACTCGATGCGCACACAACGAGATGCAACGGTGATGAGCTCGGGCGGAACCTGGTCGGCGAGCACGATGAAGACGGTGCTGGCCGGCGGTTCCTCGATGGTCTTCAAGAGACGCGCCGCGCCCTCCGCTTCCAAGAGATGAAACTCGTGCAGCAACATCACCTTGCGACTGCTCTCGATCGGTGCGAGCGACGCGTTGCGAATGATCTCCGAGACCTGCTCCTTGGAGATACGAGCGCCGGTACGTTCGACCTCGCGAATGTCGGGGTGTTCGCCGGCCAACGCCAGTCGTGCATCGCGCGACTCCGGGTCGTCGTGGCCGCCGAGCAGCAGTGCTGCGAATGCTCGCGCAGCCTCGTCCTTGGTGCTGCCGGGAGGGCCAACGAACAGATAGGCGTGTACTGGCGCCTGGGCGGCGCGCGTGAGCTGGTCGACCGCTCGCGGCTGGCCGACGACACCGTCCCACACTGATCGCGCGTACTCGGCGAACATCAGATGCCCAATCGCTTTTTGACCGCTCGGCGAATCGCGCGCGCAACAGCGTCCATCGACTTGGAACCGTCGATGATGATCCAACGCTCGGGCTCGGACTCGGCCATGTGCTGAAAACCATCGCGGACGCGCCGATGAAACTCGTCGCCCTCTTGCTCGAAGCGGTCCAGCTGGCGGCCACGCATGCGCCGCTCGAGCACCTCCGGGTCAGCGTCGAGCAGTAGCACCAGGTCTGGCCAATGCGTGCCGACGGCCCACTTGTTGATGCGTCGAACTTCGGCCAGCGGTAACCCGCGGCCGTAGCCCTGGTAGGCGAGCGTCGAGTACACGCTGCGGTCGCTGACGACGTGCCGGCCGGCGGCGAGCGCGGGGGCTACCACTTCGTCGATGTGTTGCGCTCTGTCGGCCGCGGCCAGTAGTGCCTCGGCGCGATGCGAGAGGTTGGTGATGGCGGTGTCGTGCAGGATTGTGCGGATGCGCTGACCGATCGCGGTGCCGCCCGTTTCACGAGTGAGCACCGCGTCGAGTGTGGTCGCCAGCCGGGCGGCGTGCGTGCTCTTGCCACACCCCTCGGCGCCTTCGAGCGTGATGTAGCGACCGCTTGACATATCCGGGGCACCATACCCATCGGGACACGCTAGTCCGTGAATGAGATTGATATCCTGATATGTGAGATTACCATGTGGATCACCGCGCGGCGAGCTCGCAGCAGGCGGCCTGGTCGCGCTCGGCCTCCTCACTGTCGTCTTGCTGGGCTCAGCGTTCTCGAGGGTTTCAGTGACGTCAGGCGCGCTTGAAACCCTCGGGCTAGGCCTTCTTGGCCGCGGCGGCTTTCGCGGCGGCTGTCTTCTTGGGTGTTGCCTTCCTGGGTGCCGCCTTCTTTCCTGGCGCAGCTTTCTTGGCAGCGGCTTTTTTGGTAGCCGATGCCTTGCGTCCGGCGGTGCCGCCCTTTTCGATGATTGCCTCGCGACGAATCACCAGCAGCTCGAAGGCACGCTCGGGCTCCATCGCATCCAGACGGTCGCCCTTCGACAGTGACGCATTGGTTTCGCCGTCGGTGACGTAGACACCGAACTTGCCGTCCTTGGCGACGACCGGCTTGCCGCTGACAGGGTCGACGCCGAAGTCGCGCAACGGACCCTTTGCTGCCATGTTGGCGCCTCCGCCGCGACGGAAAACCTTCGGCTGGCTGAAGATGGAGACCGCCTCATCCAACGTGATGGTGAGCAGCTGCTCCTCAGTGTTGATGTTGCGGAAGTCCTTGCCCTTTTGCACGTACGGTCCGTAGCGTCCGTTGTTGGCCATGATCGTTTCGCCATCGGTGGGGTCGACGCCGACGGCGCGTGGTAGCTGTAGCAGTTCCTTCGCGTCGTCGATGGTGACCCGCTCGAAGACCATCGTCTTGAACAGGCTGGCCATCTTCGGCTTCTCGAGACCGGGTGGCAGATTGTCGGGGGCACCCCATTGCACATATGGCCCGTAGCGGCCGTTCTTGGCGAACACCGGGAAGCCGTCGAGCTCGCCGATCGGCTCGTCGCTCTTGGGTGCCGACAGCAGCTTCAACGCGACTTCCACGGTCAGCTCGTCAGGCGTCAGGTCGTCGGGCACGCTGGCGGTGTCGTCGCCGCGCTTGACGTAGGGCCCGTACTTGCCGGGCTTGACCACGATCTCGTTGCCGTCGGGGTCGAGGCCGATGGGGAAGGTGTTGATCTCGGCCGCGTCGATGTGGTCGAGGTTCTCGGTGACCAGTCGCTTGAGGCCGGGCATCGCGTCTGCCGCGGCAACGGTGTCGTCGGACCCGAAGTAGAAGTGCTGCAGCCAGTCCTGCTTCTTCAGTTCATTGCGCGCAATTGCGTCCAGGTCTTCGTCGATGCGGGCAGTGAACTTGTAATCGACCAGCTCTTCGAAGTGCTGCTCCATCAGGCCGACGACCGCAAACGCAGTCCACGTGGGAACCAGCGCCTGACCCTTCTTCCACACGTACCCGCGGTCTTGCACGGTCTGGATGATGGAGGCCCAGGTGGACGGCCGACCGATCTCCAATTCGTCGAGCCGCTTGACCAAGGAGGCCTCGGTGTAGCGAGCGGGCGGCACGGTGGCGTGACCATTGGGGGTCAGCTCGGTAACGGGCACCTGCTGGCCAACGGCGAGCGGCGGTAGTAGGGCTTCCTTGTCGTCGTCGGCTTCGGCCTCGTCGGTGCTTTCCACGTAGACCTGGCGGTAGCCGGGGAAGGTGATGGTGGTGCCGCTGGCGGCGAACTCGCAGTCGGTGCCGCCGGTGAGCGCCCCCAGCCGCACCGAGACGGTGGTGCCGCTGGCGTCGGCCATCTGGGTGGCCAGCGTGCGCTGCCAGATCATCCGGTAGAGCGACATCTCCTGTCCATTCAGTTCGTTGCCGACGGCCTCGGGCGAACGCAGCGGGGTGGCGGGGCGAATGGCCTCGTGGGCTTCCTGCGCGTTCTTGCTCTTGCTGGTGAACTGTCGCGGTGCGGCCGACAGGAACTGCTGGCCATAAGTGCGCTGCACTTCCGCCCGCACGGCGCCCAGCGCCTCGGCGGAGAGCGCCACGCTGTCAGTTCGCATGTAGGTGATGTAGCCACGCTCGTAGAGGCCCTGAGCGATGCGCATGACCTGCGCTGCACCCAGGCGCAGCTTGCGGCCGCCCTCCTGCTGCAGGGTGCTGGTCATGAACGGCGCCTTGGCGCTACTGCGATACGGCTTCTCTTCCACCGAGCGAACAGTGAAGTCCGCGGTGGCGAGTGCCGTTGCCAGTGAGCGTGCACGGGCCTCGTCGACCACGACGATGTTCTTCTTCGGCTGCCCGTCGGCGGTGAAGTCCTTGCCAGTGGCGACCCTGCTGCCATCCAGCGCGACCAGCGACGCCGTGAACGACGGTGAGGTACCGGTCAGTAGATCGATGTCCCAGTAGCCGGCGGTGACGAAGGCAATTCGCTCGCGCTCGCGCTCGACGATCAGACGGACGGAGGGACTCTGCACGCGACCTGCCGACAGGCCGCGATTCACGCGGCGCCACAGGACGGGCGATACCTCATACCCATAGAGACGATCGAGCAGGCGACGCGTCTCGGCTGCGTCGACCAAGCCGTAGTCCAGGCCGCGAGGGTTGGCCACTGCGTGATCGATGGCGCTCTTGGTGATCTCGTGAAAGACCATCCGCTTCACGGGGATCTTCGGCTTCAGGTACTCGAGGAGGTGCCAACTGATGGCCTCCCCCTCGCGATCCTCGTCCGTCGCGAGATAGAGCTCGCTGGCGTCCTTCATGGCCGCACGCAGGTCCTTGACCACGTCCTTGCCGCGCAGAGTCAACTCGTAGGTGGGCTTGAAGCCGTTGTCGACATCGATCGACAATCCCTTACTGGGCAGGTCGGCTACGTGGCCCACCGAAGCGCGTACGTCGAACCCCGCGCCAAGAAATTTTGCGAGGGTTTTTGCCTTGGCTGGCGATTCGACGATGACGAGTGGCTTTGGCATTGGGAGGCATCCCTACGTGACGCGACCCCTCCGTGTCAAGGCGTGAGGCGTCTGGACGAATCGGTCGATGCGCCTGCGAGCGCCGATTCGACGAGGTCCGCGGCGTCATCCGGCGCAACATCGACGTGCGCTGCGGGGTGGGAGCCCTCGACGTTGAGGCGAGGCAGCACGCGGTCGAGCCACTTCGGAATCCACCAGTTACGGTCGCCCAAGAGTTCCATCGTGGCGGGCACCAGCACCATGCGGACAACGGTTGCGTCGACGAACACGGCGACCGCCATGCCCAGACCGAACAGCTTCAGGTTGCGATCGTCGCCCAGGACGAAGGCCGAGAAGACGCAGACCATGATGATGGCGGCAGCTGTGATGACTCGGGCAGTCGCGGCTAGGCCGTCGGCCACAGCGGTGGCGTTGTCGCCGGTGCGGTCGAACTCTTCCTTGATACGTGAGAGCAGGAAGACCTCGTAGTCCATCGACAGACCAAAGACGATGGCGAACAACATCATCGGCGCCCATGCCTCAACCGGACCCGCCTTGTCGACGCCGATCAGGCTCAAGCCCCAGCCCCACTGGAAGATGGCGACGATGACGCCATAAGCAGCGCCGACGGACAACAGGTTCATGACGACTGCCTTCAGCGGCACGAGCAAGCTGCGGAAGACGACCATCAACAGCAAGAAGCTGAGCACGAGTACCGCCCCGATCAGGATCGGCAGGCGGCCGCTGATGTAGGTGGCGAAGTCGATACCGCCCGCGGTGAACCCGCCGACGTTGACCTTGATGCCGGTAGCAGGCAGCACATCGTCGCGGAGACGATGAACCAGATCGGCAGTTGCTTCATCCTGCGGTGCGGTCTGGGGGTAGACGACCCACGACCATGTGCTCTCGCCAATCTGTGCGCCTGGCGAGAAGAAGGCAACATTGCTGTCGGAAGCGAGCGCGGTGTCGACCAGCGCTGCAGTCCCGGTGCTGGCGGCCGGGTCGGTGCTGACCAGGAAGAGCGGGCCGTTGCTGCCCGGGCCGAATCCAGCGGCAACGAGGTCGTAGGCGCTGCGGACAGTGGTTTCCTTGGGTGCATTGCCTTCGTCGCCAAAACCAAGGCGAATACCAAAAAGCGGCAGCGAGAGTGCGATCAGCACGCCAGCGGAGGCCACCAGTGCGGGCCACGGGCGGTGCTGAATGAAGCGGCTCCACCGGTACCAACCCTGCTCCTTGCGGGGCTTCTCCTTGCGGTGCGGCAACGGTGTGCGCAGCGAACGACCGAACGGAAGGTAGCCAACCACCATGATCACGATGGCGCCGAGCAGGCCAATGCCCATGAGTGGGCCGAGGTTGTCGATGATGACGCCGGCGATGCCGCAGATGACGACGAGCGAGACGGCTGCCGCTGCTGCACGGCTTGTCGTGCGAATTCGGGTGCCGGTGAAACCGAGCAGGGCCGGTAACAGCGTGATGGAGGCGATCATCATGACCAACACGCCGGTGGCACCAGCAACGGCCAAACCACGCACGAACGACAGGCCCATGATGAACAGACCCAGCAGCGAGATCATGACGGTGATGCCGGCGAAGATGACGGCGCGGCCACTCGAGTCGACTGCTGAGATGGTTGCTGTCTCTGGATCTTCGCCCATGTCGAGATGCTCTCGATAGCGACTGACGATGAACAGCGCGTAGTCGATGCCGACACCGAGCCCGATCATCGCGGCCATCTGCGGGCCGAACTCGGGGATGGAGAATCCGTTGCTCGAAATGCCAACGATGGCCATTGCCACGCCCAGACCTGCGAGTGCGGTTCCGATAGGCAGACCCATGGCAACGACCGAGCCGAACGCAATCAACAAGATGATGACGGCGGCGAGAATACCGAGGATCTCGCTTGCGGGGAACTCAAAAGCGGCAAACACCTGACCGCCGTATTCAATACGCAGTCCGGGGACGGCCACTTCGTCCCCAATGGCGATGATCTCCTTGCCGAGCTGTTGCGTTGCCGCCTGGTCCATCTTCGATACCGAGAGCTGAGCGAAGGAGACGTCTTGGCCGAGTGTGTTCGTGGGTGAACCCGCCGGGCTGTTCTGCCGGGCGCCCTCCTCCGAGAAGGGGCTCACCAGCTTCACGTTTTCAACGGCGTCGACCTGAACGAACAGTACCTCCATCGCCTCCTTCACTGCGGGGTCGGTGTTGCCCTGCGGCGCGGTGAAGACGATCTGCGCAGGGAAGCCCGCGTCTTCTTTGTTGCCGACGTTCTGGAATGCATCCTGCACCAGCTTCGACTCGCTGTCGGGCTGGTTGAAGTCGGTGTGGTAGTCGGTCCCCAAGGCGCCGCCCGCAACATTGAGTCCAATGAGGAGCGGCAGCCAGATGCCGAAGACCATCAACCAGCGCTGACGGAAGCTGAAACGCGCAAGGCGAACGAGCATGGTTGTCCTCCCGAGCTGCCAGAACCAGAACCAAGCCGCTCACGGCCGACGCTACCGTGGTCGCTATCGACGATCCATGTGACATCCGCCTCGGCTGGACACCCGAGTCGTTGGCGCATTGGCGTCACCTCGGTGCACCGCTGACGACAGGTCGCGTGAGCCGACTCGACCGTGGGTGGAGCAGCGTGCTGGTGTCGCTGGACCAGCCGGCGTTGCGGGTCCGAAACATCGGCGCCGATGTCGCCGTTGGTGACTTCGTGGTGTTCGGCGACGACGAGGAACGCGTCGAGGAGGTGCTGGATCGACACAGCGCATTCGTGCGACGCGCCTCGTTCGAAGGCAACCGCGCGGAGGCACACACCATCGCAGCCAACATCGACGTCGTCATGCTGTTGCACGGTCTCACGTCGCCGCCCAACCCGCGCCGGCTGGAGCGCGAGCTGGTGTTGGCGTGGGACAGCGGGGCGCGCCCGGTGGTGGTGCTGACCAAGACAGACCTCGTCGACGACCCAGAGCCGACCGTTGCCGCGATGCGCGAGGTGGCACCCGGTGTCGACATCCGTCTTGCGAGTGGCATCACCGGCGATGGGGTCGAGGTGTTGCGCGGCTACGCAGCCAACAACTCCACCATCGCACTGTTGGGCGCCAGCGGCGTGGGCAAGAGCACGTTGGTCAACGCGCTCGTCGGCCACGGCCGAATGGTTACTGCCGAGGTGCGCGAGGGTGACCAGCGCGGGCGCCACACGACCACCGCCTCCGAGTTGATTCGACTGGTGGAGGGCGGCTGGCTGATCGACACGCCAGGCGTGCGCGCGGTCAGTTTGTGGAGCAGTGGTCGAGGAATCGAGAACGCCTTTGCCGATGTCTTCGACCTGATGGACGACTGCCGGTTTCGTGACTGCAAACACGACGACGAGCCGGGCTGTGCAGTGAATGCCGCGGTCGCGGCCGACCAGCTGGATCCGAAACGGCTGGACAGCATGAAGCGGTTGGTGGCCGAGGAGGCAGCGCTGGAGGCCGAGCAGCGTGCGCAGGAGAAGGCGCTGGACAAGCGCGGGGTGCGCAAACCCAAGCCACCAGAGAAACACTGACCTGAGACGCGACAGTGGGCGCCCTCCGATCGGGGCGCCCTCTGTCTTCTTGGGGGGATCTTCGTGCCGTGTGTGTCGACGGCCGGGCACTCAGACGGTGCGGCGCTTGCGGGTCATGCTGACGGCGGTGAACCCGAGGCCGAGGCCGAGGACCACCATGCCGGCACCGATGACCAGCGGGGTGCTGTCGCTACCGGTGTGGGGCAATTCGGGCTCGTTGGGGGTGCGGGGCGTCTCGGGGATGTTCGGCACGTCGGGAATCTCGGTGGGCACGGTCACCGTGTCGACGGTGACAGGCCAGTCCGCAACTTCAGCGGTGTCGACGAAGACCGGGTCATCCGAGTCAGCGACCGGGTCGGTCGGCGTCGTGTCCGGTGTCGTGTCGGGTGTCGTGTCGACCGGTTCGTCGGCCGTCACCGGCTCGCCGAGGACCACGCAGTCGGCGCTGTACTTCACCTGGTCGACGTACTCGTCGAGCAGGATGCTGGTGGGGCCGAAGTGAGTGCTGGTGTCGTATGTGCAAGGCAGGTCGAATTCGGCGATGTAGTCACCGCCGGCTTCGTTGGCGTCGATGATGTCCTGCACGGAGAACGTCTGCACGATCGCCATGCCGACTTCGGAGTGCCATACCTCAGCATCCAGCGACTCGTTGCACAGGTAGCTGGTGTCGCCGTTGATCTCGTAGCGCCACTGCCAGTTGTCCGGGCTGGTCTGGGCGGCGCGGACTTCCAGGTTGCCGAGGTCCAGCGGGGTGCACAGCGTCGGCATCAGGTTGACCGTGATGGGCTTCGGGATCAGGTTGATCGGGAAGTGGGGGGCAATGGCGCCGTCGTCGCAGAAGTCGGGATAGGCGATGCTGGCGGTGCCGTCACCGTTGACGGTGTAGATCGGGGCGCAGTCGCCACCGGATGCCTGGGCGATACCGCCACCGGCGAGGATGGTGAGCGAAGCAACTGCCGAGAAGGACCCAGCAATCAGGCTGCGAACGATGGTCTTGTTCATTTGGGGGCTCCCTGGTCGAGTGCCGCACCGCAGTGGTGCGTTCTGTCTGTCCAGAGCGGCCGCCGACGCGGGCCTCGCGCTTTTCTAAGAAATGTTGTGTCGAACTTCCAACGCCTTGTTCAGGCGGGTCAGCTCGAAGCGTGCGAGCAGTCGTTCGTTGTTGCTCACGATGATCACGTCGCCGCCCTGCTCGCGGGCGCGGCCGGCGGTGCCCAGCAGCATCCCAAGGCCTGTGTCGTCGAGCACCGTCACACCATCGAGGTCGACGAACAGCGTGGCGCCGCCATGCAGCGAAACAGCGCGCAGCAGCTGATCGCGAAAGTACGGCAGCGTGGCGAGGTCGATCTCACCGCTGACCTGCAGCACCGGCGTGGTGCCGATGCGCGCGAGTGAGCAGATGAGTTCCATAGCCCGCCGAGGCTATCGGCTGGCCCCGAACGCTGGAGGGCTATGGAGGCTCGACGGCCATGGTGACGGTGGCGGTGATGACGATGTCGGGGAGTAGTGCGCCGATCAGCGGTACGTCGGTGTGCTCTGTGTAGCGAACGGTTGCGGTCACCGTCACACCGCTCTCGCTGATCTCGACCGTGAGCGGGCGCAGCGCAACGGCCCGGTGAGCGGCGGCAGTTCCCGCGCCGGCCGCATCGGCCGCCACAGCGGCGGCACGCGCTGCTTCGCGTGCCGCCAACTGCACTGCCAACTGATCCCGCCCAACCACTGCCACCTGCACGATGCCGAACAGCAGCAGACAGACCAGTGGCAGGGCGAGCGCCAGCTCGACGGTTGCCTGGCCACGATCGCGCTGGCATCTCAGTGTCACAACTTGTCGATGACCGAATCAATGACTCGATCGAAGAGGCGACCGATCTTCCCTGCGCCGCCGCCGGTGGTCGCCCAGCCGACAACGAGCAAGGCCACGAGTGCCGCGCCAAGCAGGACCAGGGCGTACTCGGTGGTGGCTTGGCCGTCTTCTTCGTGCCACAGAATCCAGGCGTGTACCCGTGCCATCAGTGCGTTCATGTGTCGTCTCCAAAGCGTTGAGTGAGTCGTTCGTGAGTAAGTGGTTCGGTCACTGTTGAAGTGACGAGAGGGCTGCGAGCAGCAAGGGCACAACGGCGAGCAAGACGAACGACGGGAGCGTGCAGAGCACCAGGGGCACCGACATGCGCACTGGCAACTGCCGGGCGAGCGCGTCCGCGTGACGACGACGATGCTGTCGTGCCTCCGTGGCCAGCCGTTCCAGCACCGGCGCGATCGGCTGGCCGTAACGATCTGCAGCGGCGAATGAGTCGGCGAGGGGCGCGGCCACCGGTCCGAGCGTCGCGGGCAACGAAGTGAGTGCATCCGCGAAACGCTCGCCGGCTGCCGTCCGTGCGGCCACAGCTGCGAAAGCTGGTCGTATCGCGGGCGCCAGATGCGGCCCTGCCATCTCCATCGCAGCGGCAGGCAGGTACCCTGCGCGCACGGCGAGCACGATCATCTCGATGGCGTCGGGATATGCGCGCTCCGCTGCCCGCAGAGTTCGGCGTGCTGCTCTGCCAGGCAGCCAGCTGCGGTCCGCAGGGCGCGGAGTGTCGAGGATGCGTCTGCGGCGCGGACGAAGCGCGCGGCCGGCGACGAGCACGCCCATCGCTGCGCAGAGCCCGATGATCATGCGGCCGCCTTCGCCACGATGCGACGCATCCACCACCATCCGAGCAGATTGCACGTCGCGCCAGCCGTCGCGCACGACAAACCGATGGGGCTGACGATGGCAGCCCGAAACGCACGGTTGGACAGCGCACTCCATCCGGCAAACACGAGCGGCACGCCCGTGAGCACGCGAGCACTCAGCCGTGCCTGTGCGCTGTAGGCGACCGCCTCACCACGGATGACGGCTCGTTCACGCAACACGGCGGACGCTGCATCCAACGTGGAGGCCGTCGGCCCGCCCAGGTCGTGGGCGGCTCGAAGCGCTTGCAATACCACTGCCTCATCGGCATCGGGTGTCGCACCGCCCCCATCAATGAGGGCGAGCGTGGCAGTGGGTGTGAGCACGGCCCCATGAGGCCGACGTCGCGTGAGCGCATGGCCGACAGCGACCGCCAACGAGCTGCCGGTACGCACCTCGGCTGACATCGCATCCAACAGCGCGGCCCATTCGTCGACGGTCGGCGGGGTCGTCTTCCGGCGTCGGCGGCCGAGCCACTCGACCCTGTGAGCAGTTCGCGCGCCGGGTCGCGGCCTTGCCCACGCGGCGAGCGCGAGCAGCAGGGCCACTGCGGCCAGCGCGGTCATCGTCGCCCTCGGCCAACTGAGTCAATGACCTCGTCGCCCGAGGAGAGCGGACGGACCCAGAGCGCTGCGCCAGTGACCACCTCGGCGACTTCTGCAACACGTCGAGCGCCGTCCTTGCCGCGCACAACATGTACGACGACGTCAATGGCGCGACCGACATGTTGGTGGACGGCCGGCAACGGCCAATTGCGCACCTCGTGCAACACCAGCGAGGCCAACCGCTCGAGGGCGTCGAGCGCGCTGTTCGCGTGCACGGTGGCCAGTGATCCGTCATGACCGGTGTTGAGCGCCTGCAACAGGTGCACTGCTTCGCTGCCGCGAATTTCGCCGACCACCAGTCGGTCTGGCCGCATGCGCAACGCGGTGCGCAGAAGGTGAGCAAGCGTGACCTCGCCGACGCCGTCGGGCGTTGCCTCGCGAGTTTCCAATCGCACGACGTGAGGGTGGGGCAGGCGTAGCTCGGCCACGTCTTCCAGCGTGATCAGGCGCGCATCGGGCTCGACCTCACCGGCGAGTGCGTTGAGCAAGGTCGTCTTGCCCGCCGATGTCGCACCGCTGACCAGCAGGTTGCATCGACGGGCTACCAACTCGCACAACAGAGCCGCAACGGGTGGCGCAGCAAACGCTTCGAGCGGGATCGGGCGTGTGCTGAAACGACGGATGGTGAGGCACGGTCCATCGACCGCGACCGGCTCGACCACGGCACACAGGCGAGAACCGTCGACCAGCCGAGCGTCAACCGTTGGGTGAGTGCGGTCCAGCCGCCGACCCAACGGAGCGAGAATGTGCTCGATGGCACCCAGCAGAGTGGCGGGCCGGATGGCGCCGACGTGCCCAATCGGCCAGCGCGTTCGATCCAGACCTCGCTGCCGCCGTTCACCATGAGCTCAGTGATGGCAGGGTCGCTCAGCCAGCGCTCGAGCCCTCCGAGCGGCGATTGCTCTGCAACGAGGTCGATCATGCGGCGATCTTCAGCGAGTGCGCCAGCGAGCGAGGTAACCGTGACGCCAGCAGGCCGGCATCGACAGCCCGCGCGACTGCTGGGTCGTACTGCAGTTCCGCGACCACCGGGGCATTGAGCGAACGTTCGACGTCGCGTGCGCACAGCGCCCTGCCCGGCTCCTCGATCAGCACGATGCCGGTGGGTTGCATGCCGGTTGCGACGGCGCGTCGTAGTGCGAGGTAACACGGCCGTGTGACGAGCAGGCTGTGGGTCGCGGCGCCGACAAGTACTGCCGGAGGCACACCCGTGCCGGCGTCGAACACGACGGTGGCATCGATCGCAGCAAGAGCGGCGATCAGTCGGGCCCACTGTGGACCATCTGGCGGTGGCAGCGGCGCCACACCGCGCGGGATCACTTGCAATGCTTGCGTGGCATCAACCGCAATCCGGCTCAATGCGGCCCCGTCGGCTGTCGGTGACGCGAACCATTCGGAAATACCAGGGCCGTCGGGCTCGGCAATGCCAAGTGCCGCGGGCGAATCACCACCAAGATCGATGAGTAGAGCCGGATGGCGTTGGGAAACGACGAGAGCGAGCGCGGCAGCCACGACGGTGGTGCCGCTGCCGCCCTTCGCGGACCAGCAAAGAAACATGGACTTCTCCCAGGAGAGGAACCTACGACTGGGGGAAGCCGAACGATTCCGACCATATCGACCGAAGGTCGAACCACCAACCCGAACGTTGCCGAAAACGAGGCTGCGGGCAGGGCTCAGGTCACCTCGTTGAGCATCGGTTGGCCACGCAGGTAGCGACCGAGGTTGTCGGCGAACATGTCGGCCGCTCTCTGCGTTGCCAGCACGGTGCCGCCCGCGCTGTGCGGGGTGACGATCACGTTGGGCATGTCCCACAGCGGGTTGTCGGTCGGCAGCGGCTCCACGACGAACACGTCGAGAGCGGCGCCGCCGATGTGCCCGGACTGGAGCGCCTCGATAAGGGCTCGCTCGTCGATCAGCTGACCGCGACCCACGTTGATGATGTGTGCGCTGCGCGGCAGCAGCTCGCGCAGCCGCGACGTCGGCCAGGTCTCGCATGGCTCGTCGCCTTGCGGGCTACGCCGCATACCGATCACGCGCATGCCGAATTGCTGTGAGAGTCGAGCGACCTCGCTGCCGATGCTGCCGAGCCCGATGATGCCCATTCGTGCGACCCTCGACATCGGTGACCTCGCGGTCGGCCCACACATGTTACGACTGCGCGACCGCCAGCGGCCGGGCCTCACGACAGAGCGCGAGCGTGTGCATGATGACCGTGTGGGCGATGGGCGTGGCCGACGAACCAGCAGAGTGTGTGAGGCGAATGTCGCGGCGGCGGATCTCAGCGAAGATCGGATTGTCCGTGCCTGCAGAGAACATGTGGAGCCACTTCACGCTGGGAGCGTGGAACAGCACCTTGAAGAACGATGCACCGCGACCGCCCATCCACAGATCGTGACTGAAGACGGCGGAGTCGATGCGGAAGATCTCGTCGTCGCCGAGGCGGCCCTCCTCGGGAAGCACCACGAATTCGATATCGGGGGCGATTGCGCTCCACGCCGCGCCGTACTGCTGCAGCGCCGTCCGCGAGCAGAACAGCGAAACGGTCAGGACGACTGCAATTTCTTGGCGGCTACGACGACCATGGCAATGATGGCTGCAAGGAGAATCAGGCGCTTCATTGCCGCAGCGTAG
>Ga0105046_10010824_pt1 | contig 14185 bp, 13 predicted proteins | sample MAT03_FD_78385 | JGI IMG/M metagenome (GOLD analysis project Ga0105046, IMG submission 78385) | Freshwater microbial communities from Lake Fryxell liftoff mats and glacier meltwater in Antarctica - MAT-03 (megahit assembly) | ecosystem: Environmental > Aquatic > Freshwater > Ice > Liftoff... | reverse complement strand
CGTGGCGTCGATCAGCGTGATGACGCACTTTGACGCGATCCAAAAAGGGGTGCTCGATTCGCGCGACCTGCTTTATTTCGTCTCGCTGATCGTGTTCTCGCTGTTTACCACGGGCGTCATTCTCCGTAACAACCGGGCTTAGTTTTTTCCTCCATCGAATCCATGAAAAAGCAGACGACTCTTCTCCTCTCCGCCCTCGGTGTGGCGGCGCTGTTTATTATACTCGTGGCGGTGAACTACATCGGTTCGCTCGCCAAAGTCCGCGTCGATCTCACGGCGGACCATTCGTTCACGTTGTCCGAGGGCACGCGGCAAATTCTTAAGCAACTCGACACTCCCGTTCAGGTGCGTCTTTACGTTACCCAGGATGATGCGCAGATGCCGGTGATGTTAAAAACCTACGCCGCGCGCGTTCAGGATTTGCTCGATGAATACCGCCAGGTTTCCGGCGGAAAGATTGAAATTCAGAAGCTGAATCCGCAGCCGGATTCCGATGCTGAGGATTCCGCGCGCCTCGACGGTGTGGACCCGCAAAGCCTGAGCCTTGCAGACCAGCTTTATCTCGGGCTCAGCGTATCGATGTTGGATAAAAAGAAGGCGCTGCCATTTCTCGATCCGAATCGCGAGCGCCAGTTGGAATACGACATCACCCGCGCTATCTCGGAAGTGATGACCACGCAGAAGCCGAAGATCGGCGTCATGAGCCCGCTTTCGGTCGGCGGCGAGCAAAGTCCGATGATGATGCAGATGGGGCAGGGAGGGCGTCCGCCTTGGGTGCTCTATAACGAATTGAAGAATGGGTTTGAGGTGCAGGAGATCGAAATGACCGCTTCGGAAATTCCGGCGGACATCACCACCCTGCTGGTGATTCATCCGAAGGGCATCACCCCGGCGGCGGAATATGCCATCGACCAGTTCGTGCTGCGCGGCGGCAAACTGGTGGCATTTGGGGACTCGCTTTGCGTGCTGGACGCTCAGCAGTTTGGAGGATTCGGCGGACCACCGAGCAGCTCAACTCTCAGCCGTCTTTTCGGCGCTTGGGGGGTGCAGTTTGACCAGTCGAAAGTCATCGCCGACGCGAACTACGCCAGCCGCAGTCGGCGCGGCCAGGAGCCCTGCTGGCTGACTTTGAATGAGGGTGCGTTCAGCCGGGACGACATCGTCACCGCCGACGCGAACAACGCGATGCTGATCATGGCCGGTGCCATCCAGGGTTCGCCGGCTGAGGGTTTAAAAATGACAGCCATCATGCAGTCCTCGCCGAATGCGCAGCTTGTCGAAGGCTTCATGGCGCAGATGTCCGGCGAGGAGATTGCCAAAAAATTCAAGTCCGCCGACACTGCGTTACCCATCGCGGTGCGAGTGACCGGCAAGTTCAAGACGGCATTTCCCGAAGGTAAACCTGATGCCGGTTCTGCCGAGTCGAAAACGGATACGCAGCCGCCTGCGATGGGGCTGAAGGAGAGTCAGGCCGAGAACACGGTGCTTATTTTCGCGGATGCGGATTTCATTCAGGATCAAGTCGCGGTGCAGGAAATGCCGAATCCGTTCGGCGGCCAAGAACGCATGGTGATGCCGGCGAACGGCAACCTGAGTCTCGCGCAGGGCGCTGCCGAGCAGATGAGTGGAAATGAAAATCTCATCGCGCTGCGCAGTCGCGGCGTGAGCGAGCGGCCATTCACCGTGGTGCGCGAAATGGAGGAGCAGGCGCAGGCCAAGTTTCGCGACAAAATTCAGGAACTCGAAACCGCTCTACAAGAAACCCAGCGCAAACTTTCCGAATTGCAGCAAGGCAAGGACAGCGCGGAGAAGTTCATTCTTTCACCCGAACAACAGGCTGAACTGACGAATTTCCGCCAGCAGGAAGCGGATGCTAAAAAGCAGATCAAACAACTGCGGCGCGACCTGCGCACGGAGATCGATTCACTCGAAAACCGGCTGAAATGGCTGAACATCGGGGCGGTGCCCGTGGTGGTCACCGTGGCCGGACTGCTCTTCGGGTTCATTCGTAAACGCAAAGCCGCCGCGCGCTGACTTTTCCCCATGAATCGCAAACAACTCCTCCTTCTCGTGGTGCTCGTGGTCGTGCTTGGCGGCACGGGCTGGTTTCTTTTTCAGCGCAACTCGCAATTATGGTCGCAGGCTTCCAGCGCGGTTGCGGGCAGCAAGTTGCTTAAGGATTTTCCGATCAACGACGTGGCGAAGATCACCATCCGTTCGGCGACGGGCGAGGTGAATCTTGTCCGTGGTGAAAAAGGCTGGGGCGTCGCTGAACGTGGCCAGTATCCGGCGTCGTTCGAGCAGATCAGTCGGCTGCTCAAAACGCTGTGGGATTTGAAAATCGTGCAGGACGTCAAGGCCGGGCCGTCGCAGTTTGGCCGGCTGCAACTCGTCGAACCCGCCAAAGACGCGACCGACACCGGCACGCTGGTGGATCTCCTCGACGCGAACGGCAAACGTTTGGCGTCGGTGATTTTAGGAAAAGAAGTCAAGCGTCAGGCGGAACAAATGCCTGAGGGCTATCCCGTCGGACGTTACGCCATGGCGCTGGACAGCGCTTCGCAGCCGGTCGTCGTGAGCGAGTTGCTCAATGAAGCCGCTGTAGAAGTGCCGGCTTGGTTGAACAAAGATTTTTTCAAGGTGGAGCGCATGAAGAGTGTGGCGCTTTCGGGCACTGCGGCGGGGCAGCAGTGGAAAATTACGCGTGCGGCGGAAGATGCGGAGTGGCAACTCGAAGGGGCTAAACCGGACGAGAAACTCGATACGGGCAAGTTGCCGAGTTTCGGATCGGCGCTCGCAGCGCCCACCATGATTGATGTGCTGCCTGCCGGCACCAAGCCGGAGAGTGTGGGTTTGGATCAGCCCATCACCATCAATGCCGAGACGTTTGACGGATTCAATTATGTGCTGCGCGCGGGTCGTCTGGACGGAGAGCAGTGGCCGGTTCAAATTGCCGTGAGCGCCCGGATTTCTTCCGAACGCACCCCGGCAGCGGAAGAAAAACCCGAAGATAAAACGCGGTTGGACGAGGAGTTTGCGAAAAAGAAAACCGATCTGGAAGCGAAGCTCGCGAAGGAAAAGGCGCTGGAAACGCACATTTTCCAGATCACAAAATTTACGGTGGACAGCCTGCTCAAAGACCGCAGCACGATGTTAATGGCTGCGGAGCCTGCGCCAGCGGCCACACCCTTTTCGGTAACCACGGAACCCGTAAGCGTTCCCGCAGCACCCGCAAAGCCCGCGAAGGTGGAAAAGAAAAAGAAACAATAGGAACTCCCACAGGCGCAGAGGCGCAGAGGCGCAGAGGCGCAGAGGCGCGGAGGGGAAGGGCAGGGACATGTCGGCTCGCGTGGACGCCCTCTGGGAGTCGCATTTTCGCTTCCGGTCTTGACCTCATTTTTCCGCCGTTCATCCTCTCGGGCTTTATGCAAAATGTAGGCATCGGTCTCGCTGGCTTCGGCACTGTCGGGGCGGGTGTGGTCAAAAATCTGAAGGCAAACCGTCAACTGCTCGCCGAGCGGATTGGCGTGGAGTTTGACGTGCGGAAAATCGCGGTGCGCGACCTTGCGAAACCGCGTGACGTAGCGGTCCAGGCTGATCGGCTTACCACGCGCTGGCAGGATCTTTTGGACGACCCCGAGATTCAGGTCATTTGCGAATTGATGGGCGGCATCGACGAACCGCTTGCGCTCATCCTGGCCGCCATCGAAAAAGGCAAAATGGTGGTGACGGGCAACAAGGCGTTACTTGCTGAACACGGCGTCGAAATTTTTGCTGCGGCGGAAAAGCACCGTGTTCCGGTGTTTTTCGAAGCGGCTGCTGCGGGCGGCGTACCGATCATCAAAGCGGTGCGCGAAGCGTTTGTGGGCAACCACATCCTGAGCATGCACGGCATCATCAACGGGACGAGCAACTACATCCTCACCCAGATGACCGAGCGCGGACTGGACTTCGCCGAGGCACTCGCGGAAGCGCAGGCGGGCGGGTATGCCGAGGCGGACCCGACGCTCGATGTGAACGGCTGGGACGCCGCGCACAAGGCGATTATTCTCGCCTCGCTGGCCTACGGATTCTGGGTTCCTGCGGACAAAATTTTTGTGGAAGGAATCGAGAACATCACGGCTCGCGACATCGCTTTTGCGCGGGAGATGGGGTATCGGATCAAGTTGCTCGCCGTGATCAAAACCGATGCTTCGGGCGCGGTGGAGGTGCGGGTGCATCCGACGCTTATTCCCGAGAAACATGTGCTTGCCTCGGTGAACGGTGTTTTCAATGCGGTCGCCGTGGAAGGCGATGTCGTAGGGCAAACGCTGTTTTACGGACGCGGCGCAGGGCAGGACCCCACGTCCAGCGCGGTGATCAGCGATCTCGCGGAAGCAGCGCAGGCGTTGCAATCGCCACGGCGCGATCTGGGGTTCACGTCGCACGGACTGTACGGCACGTGCAAGCCGATCAGCGAGATCGTTTCAAAATATTACCTGCGTCTCTGCGTGCTTGATGAACCGGGTGTGCTGGCTCAAGTGGCCGGGGTGCTCGGTGCAAACCGTGTAGGCATTTCGCAAGTGATCCAACCCGAAGGCCACGAGGGCGAAGCGCTGCCGCTTTTCCTCATGATCCACGACGCCACGCATGCGCAGATGAACCAGGCCATGTCAGAGATTGGCAAACTGCCCTGCGTAAAATCCGCGACGACGATGATCCGGGTGGAGACTTTTGAGTGATGGCACTTTCCACAATTTTTCTATTTTCCAATGTCCGTTAGCAATTTTCACGACCGCGGGGTGATCACCCGTTACCGCCAATACATGCCGGTGACCGATGCGACGCCCGTCATTTCCCTCAACGAAGGCTCCACGCCGCTGATTTATTCTCCGCGCCTCAGCGAGCGGATGGGCCGGGGGCGGCGTGTTTTCATCAAATACGAAGGTTTAAATCCGACTGGTTCTTTTAAGGATCGCGGCATGACGATGGCCATTTCCAAAGCGGTTGAGGATGGGGCGAGTGCGGTGATTTGTGCCTCCACAGGAAACACGAGTGCGGCCGCCGCGGCTTATGCAGCGCGGGCCGGGATCGAGTGCGTCGTGCTGCTTCCCGCAGGAAAAATAGCGATGGGCAAGCTGGTGCAAGCGTTCATGTATGGCGCCAAGGTCGTGGCGATCGAAGGGAACTTCGACGACGCGCTGCGGTTGGTTCGCGAATTGGGTGAGACGGGACATTTCAGCATCGTCAACTCCATCAATCCCTACCGTCTGCACGGTCAAAAAAGTGCGTCCTTCGAGATTGTCGACGAACTGGGAGACGCCCCGCATGTTCAAGTTCTTCCCGTGGGCAACGCGGGTAATATCAGCGCCTACTGGATGGGGTATAGGGAGTTCAGCGCGCTGGGAAAATCCACGCGCCTGCCGCAGATGATCGGCTTTCAGGCGGCGGGTGCGTCGCCGATTTTTCACAACCGGATTTTTGATAAACCCGAAACGGTTGCCAGTGCGATTCGCATCGGCAATCCCGCGAGCTGGGAGTTGGCAAATGAGGCCATCCGCGCATCCGGCGGCGCCATCGATATTGTCAGCGATCAGGAAATTCTTGACGCCCAGCGTTGGCTCGCTTCGAGCGAAGGCATCTTCGTGGAACCCGCCAGTGCGGCGTCGATTGCGGGGCTGTTTAAATGCACCTCCGGTGAACCCTGCGCAAATTGCCCGGTCAGCCGTCTCCCCGATGATACGGACATCGTTTGCACAGTCACAGGCCACGGATTGAAAGACCCCGAGATCGCGAAGGATCAATGCGGTTCGATCATTCCCGCTAAAGCCGAGAAGGAAGCGATTCTCAAGCTGGTCGGGTTGTAAGCCATGATGAGGGTCGCCGGTATTTTTGGTTTTCTCGGCGTGGCCTTGGGTGCCATGGGCGCTCATGCATTCAAGCTGACGCTGGAGGCAAATGGGACGGTTGAGATTTGGAAAACGGCTGCGCTGTATCACCTCGTTCACGCAGTGGTGTTGCTGGCTCTGGCGCTCTGGGCAAGGGGCGGAAAGCTCGCGCCATGGTTTTTCTCGCTTGGTATCTGCATTTTTAGCGGATCGCTCTACACACTCGCGCTAACGAACATCCGCTGGCTCGGTGCTGTGACGCCGATTGGCGGATTGTTGTTAATGGCTGGCTGGCTGGTTCTGGTTTTGCAAAAGCCGGCCAAAGCCTGATCAAGTCACGATCTCGAACCCGCGCACCTTGGTGTCAACTGGCGTTGAATAAATATCCTCTTTCCGGATATTGGCGTTCAGTTCGCTTTCCTTTACCGCTTCGAGAAACTCCCGGACTTCGTTCTCTTCGCCGTGAACGTAGAGTTCCACGCGTCCGTCGGACAGGTTTCTCACCCAGCCCTGCACATCGAATCCTCTGGCAATGCGTTTTGTCGTCCAGCGAAAGCCCACGCCCTGCACGCGGCCTTCATAAAAAACCTGGCGCGCGGTCATGGCGCGATCTCGCGCAGAAATTTCGCCGCCACTTCCGGCAGCACGGTGTTTAACGCGCAGCCTGTGGCCAGATCGAACCCCGTCTGCACTTCGACGCGCGGCACGATTTCCACATGCCAGCGGAAATCTAAATCCAGCGTGTTCCATTGATCGCGGCGTTCGGTGCGGGCGGGTGCGGTAGTGAGCGAAAAATGATAGGCGGATTCGCCGAGAGCGGAATTAAGGCGTTGCAGCACGTTTCGCAGAACATCGGCGAACTGTGCGCGTTCCTGATCGGTGATGCCGTGGAAGTCCGCGCATTGTCTCTTGGGATAAATGGCCACTTCGAAGGGCGAGCGCGAGGCATACGGGCAGAAGGCGGCAAACCCGTTGTTTTCATAGACCATGCGCACTGACTCGCTTTCCTCGTAGTCGAGAATGTTTCCAAAAATCGAATGTTTCCGGCGTTGAAAAAAATCGGCGGCGACATCCAGCTTTTGCCGCAGCGCCAGTGGGATGATGGCAAAGGCGAGCAATTGACTGAGGGCGTGATCGTATGCCGCGCCCGAGGAGGTTCCGCAGTCTTTGATGACAAAAAACGCGCGCAACCGTTTGTCCTTCGTCAAATCAAGCATGCGCACTTTCCATGCGTCGATCACGGTCTCGATCTCGTTCATCGCCAGCAACTCCAGCGGCTTGGCTGAGGGCGTTTCAATGATGATCTCATGCGCTCCGACGCCTTCCATGCGGTCGTAGATGCCATCGCCCAGGATGGCCGGATCACCTTCCACGCGCAAAATTGGCGCGCGATTTGGAATGACGCGGACGTTACCTTTGTTGAGCAAAGTGCGGGTGAGCAGATGTTCGTGTCCCGCGCCGAAAGGGTGATTCCCGGTGGTGGCCTGGGGCTTTGTCCGCCCCGCCTGCTTCGCGCGTTCCGGCGCAAATACCGTCCATGTTTGCCGCAGCGGATCCTTCCGCATCTCCGATTGATTTCTAGCCATGACCTTGATTCCTCGTGCGTCGTTTGTGTCAGGGCATGGAAACGGCATCGGTGCCTTTTGCCAAGAGCTTTGCGAGAAAGTCAGGGTCATTCGCATCAGCAACGACCACACGTTTTTGATCGAGGACTTTCACGAAAAAATGGCGACCCGCCTTCTCGTGCCGCTTTTTCAACGCCGCATCCATGGCGTCGGCAAACTCCGTGGCATCAGCCTCCGAAGCCCACAGCCAGACGCCCATCCACGCTTTGCCATCGCGATAGACCGCATAACGATCGCCGCGCCAACCGGTCGCCGCTTTTTCCGCCAGGAGCGCGTCGCCATGTTCGGAAAGCAGGATGCGCGTGGAGAATTCGCCGAGCACGTTCTCCATGACCGGGGCCTCGTCGCCGATGCGCGGGTCGCCGAAGCTGAGGCGGATCGGATTTACGCGGGGTTCTGCGAGATACAATTCGGGGTGAAGAATCTGGGCGGTCGAACGGGGCGGTTCGGCGTAGGCTTTGGTGATCGCCTCGAACCCTCCGCGCTCAAACAGCGCCAGACAAAAGTCTTGTCCACGCAGATACGGAAAAATCAGTGTTTCGCGGAGGAAACGCGGTGCCTTGCCGAGCTGCTCCATGTTTTGCGTCAATGCCGTGCGCACGGCGTCCTTCACGGCATTACCAGACATTTCGCCGAGCATGAACTGGGTCATGACGACCGTGGCATCGCCCTCAATCAGGGCTGAGGTGGCCATCACGAGATCGTCGTTATCCAGAATCTCCAGCGGGAACGTGCGCAGTTTAAAATGCTGATCCTGCAGCGCGTGGGTGAGTTCGTGCGCGAGGATCACGCGGTTCTGCGAGTTGTCCAGATGTGCATCGTTGAACATGTAGAGCTTGCGTTCGTGCTGATCGTAAAACGCGCCGAGTTGTTCGCGGATGAGATCCACGTAGCGTTCCTTGAGCGGGTAATCCGCAGGCAGCAAACCCAGCGCGGAATAGGCGTGTGCCATGTTTTGAAAATCCTCGTCCGTGGCCTGGGCCGAAAGTTTCTGCTCCAGCACAGCGCGTAAACCGTCCTTCGTCACCACATCGTATTGCACGGGCTCAAGGAACGCCAATTCGCGGATGGCGGCTGTATCCTTTTCGACTTTGGTGCGCAGCGGAAGGTCGGCGGCTTTGCGCCGTTCGTCCTCCATTTCCGTGACGTGCCGGGACAACCGGATGTTGTCGGCTTCGAGAACCGCGACACGTTTTTCCAGAAACGTTCCGCCCTGGTCCGCTCCACGTTGCCAAAGCGTCCATGCAAGCAGGAAAGCCACTCCCCAACCGCCTATGGCAAATAGTCGTTTCATAAAGGTAAGCGCTTATTTCGTGTAGCCGTCCGCATGCGACTCATGCCAGGCCCACGCGCTGGCCACGATTTTATCGATGTCCTGATACTTCGGCTGCCAGCCGAGTTCGCCTTTGATTTTATCGGACCCGGCGATGAGTCGTGCGGGATCGCCCGGACGCCGCGGGCTTTCCACGATGGGGATCTTTTTGCCGGTGACGCGTTCGCAGGAAGCGATGACTTCGCGCACGCTGGTGCCGCCGCCTGTGCCGAGATTGTAAAACGTGCTCTTCGGTGCCTGGAGCGCGAGTATGTGCGCCTGGGCGAGGTCGAAAATGTGGATGTAATCGCGGATGCACGTACCGTCCGGCGTCTCATAATCGGTCCCGAAAATATCGACGTGCGATTTCTGGCCGAGCGCGACTTTCAGAACGTTGGGGATGATGTGGGTTTCGATGCGGCGATCCTCGCCGTATTTCGCGCTGGCCCCGGCGGCATTGAAATAGCGCAGCGCGACGAAGGTCAGGCCGTGGAGTTGATCGAACCACTGGAGCACTTTTTCAAACATCAACTTCGATTCGCCGTAGGGATTGATCGGGCGTTGCGGGAGGGTTTCGTCGATAGGCAGACGATCTGGCGGGCCGAACGTGGCGCAGGTTGAGGAGAAAACAAAACGCAGGACATTGTGCTCGACCATGGCTTCGAGGAGGTTCACGCCGTTGCCGACGTTGTTGCGGAAGTACTTTGTGGGATTGACCATGGATTCACCGACAAGCGCGTTGGCGGCGAAATGCATCACGGCTTCGGGTTTCGTGTCACGGAGGGCGTTGCCGATGGAGGTGCGGTCGGCGAGATCGCCTTCGATGAAGGTGGCACGCGGATCCACGGCGGCGCGGTTGCCTTCCGAGAGATTGTCGAAAACGACGACTTCGTGTCCGAGATCAAGGAGTTGTTCGACGCAGATGCTGCCAATGTACCCGGCCCCGCCGGTGATGAAGAGTTTACTCATGCAGCCGCGAACTCTGCGCAAAATGCCGTCCGCTTCCAAGTGCGGAATTTGGGTGTCGCCGGATGAACTGACAGGCACCAGCCATGTGAAATTATGTTTGCGCCAGCGGCCAAGCGGTCGGTGAAACGGCGGGACAGTGCGCAGCCCAACTGATCGTTGATTTTGTGCTAGGGGTTCTTGGCGGGGTGCTAGCACGGGGCGGGGTTGTGTGCGATGAAGGTGTGCATGACTCCCGTTGCACTCATTACTGGTTCTTCCCGTGGCATTGGACGCGGCATTGCTTTGGCGCTCGCTGGAGCGGGAACGCATGATCTGGTGATCAACTTCGCCGGGAACGAGGCTGCGGCGGTGGAATGCAAGGCGCTGTGTGAAACGGCGGCGGGCGGTGCGCGGCGCGTGGAGATGGTGCAGGGTGATGTTTCCCTGGCGGCGGATCGCGAGCGGATGCTGAGTTTTATTTCCGAAAAATTCGCACGGCTGGACTTGCTGGTGAACAATGCGGGCGTTGCGCCGAATGTGCGTGCGGACATTTTGGAAGCGGGCGAGGAGAGTTTTGACCGGCTCATTAACATCAATCTCAAAGGGCCGTATTTTCTCACGCAGTCGGCGGCGAAGCTGATGCTGGCGTCGGAGGCGTTGCCGGATTTTCCCAAGGCCGTGGTGAACATCACCAGCATCTCGGCGTTTACGGCGTCGGTAAATCGCGGGGATTATTGCATCGCCAAAGCCGGGCTCGCGATGATGACGCAACTTTACGCGGCGCGCCTCGCGGAATACGGTATCGGCGTTTTTGAAATCCAACCGGGCGTGATTGCGACGGACATGACCGGGCCGGTGAAAGAAAAATATGACGCGCTTTTTGCGGCGGGGTTTTGTCCTATCAATCGCTGGGGCAAACCCTCGGACATCGGACGTGCGGTCGTGGCGATTGCGCGTGGCGATTTTCCCTATTCCACCGGACAGGTTTTTCATGTGGACGGCGGGTTTCACATGCGCACGCTATGAAGACTTTTTTCACCACGGAGACACGAAGAACACGGAGGATTATTTTTTGGCACGTCTCAGTGTCTCCGCGCCTTAGCGGTGAATCCCAGGTTTCCCTATTCCTTTTTTCATGAACATTCGCACTGATCTCACCCCCGCTTCGGTTCGCGCCAAAGCGGCCCGCGTTTTTGAACTTTCGGCGGCTAAAATCTGGTCCATCGATAAGGACGATGTGCCGGGCAATGCGACGCCGGTGTTTACGGTGCGGGGAAAATACACGGCGCGCGGTTGGACGGAATGGACGCAGGGATTTGTGTATGGTTCGGCGATTTTGCAGTTCGACGCGACGGGCGATGAGACGTTTTTGGAACTCGGACGCACGCGCACCATCGAGCGGATGGCGCATCACATCACGCACATCGGGGTGCATGATCACGGGTTCAACAACGTCAGCACGTATGGCGGGTTGTGGCGGTTGATGGGCGAGGGACGTATTCCGGAGAATGCGCGTGAGCGCGATTTTTACGAACTGGCGTTGAAATGCACGGGCGCGGTGCAGGCGGCGCGCTGGACCAGGATTGCGGACGGATCGGGCTTCATCCATTCGTTCAACGGACCGCACTCGTTGTTTGCGGATACGATTCGTTCGCTGCGTGCGCTCGCGGTTTCGCATCAGCTCGGGCATGTGTTGATGGGCGAAAAGGATGCGGCCATTTCGCTGCTGAAGCGGTTGATCGAACACGCGAAGACGACGGCGGAGTTCGCGGTGTTTTACGGCAAAGGACGTGATTTTTACGACATCCGCGGGCGTGTGGCGCACGAGAGTATTTTCAACACCAACGACGGAAGTTACCGCTGCCCGAACTCGCAGCAGGGGTTCGCGCCGTTCACGACATGGACGCGTGGTCTGGCGTGGATAGTGACGGGATTTCCGGAGCAGTTGGAATGGCTGGATACACGTCAGGATGCAGAGCTGGAGCCGTTTGGCGGACGAGCGGCGGTGGAAGCCTGGATGCTTGAGGCGGCGAAGGCGGCGTGTGACTTTTACATCGACGAAGCGGCGGCTGCGGATGGTATTCCGTATTGGGACACGGGTGCGCCGGAACTGCACCGGTTGGGTGCGTGGCGTGAGCGAGTCGCGGAGCCGTTCAACGATTTCGAGCCGGTAGATAGTTCGGCAGCGGCGATTGCCGCGCAGGGATTGCTACGACTGGGGCGTTGGCTCGCGGCGCGTGGCAGAACCGGGGAGGGACTGCGTTACACGAATGCGGGGCTCACGGTGGTCAACGCACTTTTTGACACGCCGTATCTCTCCGAGGACGCGAATCATCAGGGGCTGGTTTTGCACAGCGTTTATCACCGTCCGAACGGTTGGGACTACATTCCGCCGGGGCAGAAGGTGCCGTGCGGGGAATCGAGCATGTGGGGGGATTATCATGCGCGGGAACTGGCTGTGCAGGTGATGCGGTTGGCGGACGGCGGGCCGTATTTGACGTTCTTTGGAAAATAGCGGCGGGCGAATGACTAATTTCTAAAAAATGGCTGCCATGATTTTATCGGATCTTTCACAAATTGCGGGGCGTCGGTATCCGGCGCGGAGACGGACGCAGAACCTCGTGGGCGGTATGGCTCCGGTTCAGGCGACCAATTTTTCCATGGGCAATGTCACGCTGGACCCGGATGGCGGGCAGGTGCCGTGGCATAATCAAGAACAGGAAGAGGTGTATTTTATCGTCGAAGGGACGGGGGAGATGTGCCTCGGTGAGGAGCGTCAGACCGTGGTTGGCGGGCAGGCGGTGTACATTCCGTCGGGTGTGTTTCACCAACTCACGAACATCGGATCGACGCCATTGCGCATGAATTATTGCTACGGCCCGGCGGGCGATGTGGCGCACTGGCGTCAGGAACTGGACGGCACTTTGCCGAAGGCGGGAGTGGAGGCTCCGGCGTTGCCGGAAGGCGCGCGGCCGCAGTGTACGGGGACGGAAATGACGAATGACTAATCCTAGAAAGGAAGATGATGGTTGAGAGATGGGTGTTGGTATTCAGCGGCTTACGCCGGACGGGTTCCTCACCCGAAGGGTGAAACATTGATTCAACGCTTGTTGCTCATATTCAACCACCAACCACCAACTTTTATCTCGGAATCTAGGCTAATGACTAAGTCGCGCTGCGGCGCGGACTCTTTACCATCTCCCATCACCAATCTACTTTTATGAAAACACATCGCATCGGCATCATCATGAACGGCGTCACCGGACGCATGGGTACTAATCAGCATTACATCCGGTCCATCCTGGCCATTCGCAAACAGGGCGGGGTGCGGATTTCAGACGGCGAAGTCATCATACCGGAGCCCATTCTTGTCGGGCGCAGTGAAGCGAAATTGCAGCATCTCGCGGCGATGGGCGAAGGGATTCGCTGGACGACTGACGTGGACGCTGCGCTCGCTGATCCGAATAACATCATTTATTTCGATGCCCAGACCACGGGGCGTCGTGCGGATGCGGTAAAAAAGGCGATTGCGTTGGGCAAACACGTGTACTGCGAAAAACCGACCGCCGTTTCCGTGGGGAGTGCGTATGACATTTATGAAACCGCGAAGAAGGCGGGGATCAAACACGGCGTGGTGCAGGACAAGCTCTGGCTGCCGGGATTGCTCAAGCTCAAGACGCTGATTGATTCGGGATTCTTCGGCGAAATTCTCAGCGTGCGCGGCGAGTTTGGTTACTGGGTTTTTGAGGGTGACGTCATTCCTGCGCAGCGTCCGTCGTGGAATTATCGCAAGGAGGACGACGGCGGCATCATCGTGGACATGCTGTGTCACTGGCGTTACGTCATCGACAATCTCTTCGGCAAAGTGAAGAGCGTTTCCTGTCTTGGTGCCACGCACGTTAAAGAGCGTTGGGACGAGGCGAAGAAGCCTTATAACTGTACGGCGGATGATTCGGCGTATGCCACGTTTGAACTCGATAACGGAGTGGTCTGCCACTTCAACAGTTCGTGGTGTGTGCGGGTGCGTCGCGATGATGTGCTGACGTTGCAGGTTGATGGCACCAAAGGCAGCGCGGTGGCTGGTCTGCGCGATTGCGTGGCTCAGCACGGAAGTGCGACGCCGAAGTGCGTGTGGAATCCGGACATCGACAGTCCGGTCAAGTACATGGAAGGTTGGAACCGCGTGCCGGATTACGCCGTAGCGGATAACGCATTCAAAGTGCAGTGGGAACTTTTCCTGCGTCACGTGGTGCTCGACGAACCGTTCCCATGGGATCTGCTCGAAGGGGCCAAAGGCGTGCAGCTTGCCGAGGTCGGCATTCAGTCATGGGAACAGCGGCGCTGGCTGGATTTGCCGGAATTGAAGGCGCTGTAAGTCGTTATAAGGCTCTGATTTTTAAACTCCGTTCCCCGAACCCTGTACCGAACCCTGT
>Ga0105046_10010821_pt1 | contig 14187 bp, 9 predicted proteins | sample MAT03_FD_78385 | JGI IMG/M metagenome (GOLD analysis project Ga0105046, IMG submission 78385) | Freshwater microbial communities from Lake Fryxell liftoff mats and glacier meltwater in Antarctica - MAT-03 (megahit assembly) | ecosystem: Environmental > Aquatic > Freshwater > Ice > Liftoff... | reverse complement strand
TGGTGTCCCCGGCTACTACGGCCGGGGTCGGCTTTTTTTTCGGATTTGTGGGTCAGACCCGCGGCAATGAAGTCGCGGAATAATGGATGTGCCCGGTTCGGTTTCGACTTAAACTCCGGATGACACTGGACGCCGACGAACCACGGATGATCCGGAATTTCAAGCACTTCAACGAGCGAGCCGTCCATTGTCGTGCCAGAGAAAACCATGCCAGCTCGCTGGAAGGGAACACGATACTCGTTGTTGAACTCGAAGCGATGACGATGTCTCTCGGACACCACATCGGCCTTGTAGGCTGTGTGCGCTTTGGTACCTGGCACGAGCTTGCAATCGTAGGCCCCGAGTCGCTGTGTCCCGCCAATGGCCGTCACTTTACGTTGGGCGTCCATCAGGCAGACGACCGGATCGGGGGTTTCCGGATTGAACTCCGTCGAATTCGCGTCCGGCAGGCCGAGCACATTGCGGGCGAACTCGATGGCAGCACATTGAAGGCCCAAACAGATTCCAAAAAAGGGAATATTGCGCTCGCGAGCGTATCGGATTGCATCGAGCTTGCCAAAGACTCCGCGTTTGTCGAACCCGCCGGGAACGAGCAGAGCGTCAATGCCGCTCAGGGCTTTTTCCGCCCCTTCCTGTTCGACCTTCTCGGCTTCCACCTTGCGAATGTGAACCCGGCAGTGATTGGCGATGCCGGCATGAATCAGTGACTCATACACGGACTTGTAGGCATCATGATGTTTGACATACTTCCCGACGACGGCGACGTTCACATCGCGATCCCAAGCTCGCATGCCGGCGATCATCTCACGCCAGTCGTCCATCCTGAGCGGCCCGGCCTTCGTCAGGTTCAGCTTCTCGACCACGAGATCGTCGAGTTTGTTGTTCACTAGGCTCAGCGGAACTTCGTAGATCGTGTAGTCCTTGTCGCGTTCCTCAATGACGGCCCGGCGTTCGACGTTGCAAAACTGGGCGATCTTCTCGGCCTCTTCCTTCGGCAACTCTCGTTCGGTGCGGCAAATCAGAATGTCCGGCTGGATACCGATCTTGCGAAGTTCGCCGACGGAGTGCTGTGTGGGTTTCGTCTTGAGTTCGCCCGCAGCCTTCAAGTATGGCACTAGAGTGAGGTGGATGTACAGGCAGTTGTTTCGTCCCACATCGAGCGAGAATTGGCGAATGGCTTCAAAGAACGGCATGCCTTCGATGTCGCCAACGGTGCCCCCGACCTCCGTAATCACAACATCGACATCTGGAGTCGCCAGCTTTTTAATGCCTTCTTTGATTTCGTTCGTGATATGCGGGATCACCTGGACGGTGTGTCCCTTGTAGGCGCCGGCCCGTTCCTTCTCGATGACCGACAAATAGATTTTTCCGGTCGTGTAGTTGCAATCGCGGCTGAGAGGGGCATTCGTGAAGCGTTCGTAGTGGCCGAGATCGAGATCCGTCTCGGCCCCGTCATCCAGCACATAGACTTCGCCGTGCTGATAGGGGCTCATCGTTCCCGGATCGACGTTGATGTACGGGTCGAATTTTTGCAGGCGAACCGTCAGGCCGCGGCGTTCGAGCAACAGGCCAATCGATGCGCACGTCAAGCCTTTACCGAGCGAGCTGACAACGCCGCCGGTAACGAAAATGAATTTGGTCATGCTCAGAATATCCCCCACGGCGAAGCGGTCGAACAGGACGTCGTGGCGAGTGAGACACGTGAGCCTTCACGCCAGCTTCACTATAGGGATGAGGAAAGGTGGGGCCACCGCTGCGCCTTTCATTCAAAGTGTGTCGCTCGATATTCCGCGACGAAACGTTTGTAATCTTCGGGCGTGTCCACGCCTCGACCCGCGAGAGCCACGACGCCGACGAGGATGGTCCAACCGCAAGCAAGTGCGCGGAGTTGTTCAAGTTTCTCCAGCTGTTCCAGTGGATGGGGTGACAACCAGGAGAGCTTCAGCAAGGCCTCGCGTCTGTAGGCATAGAGTCCAAGATGATGCAGGTATTGTGCCGGCCTGGCTTCAAAGTCTGGCTTGCCATCGCGAACGTATGGGATCGGGCTGCGGCTGAAGTAAAGTGCCCTGCCCCCTTCACCACAGACGACCTTCACGCAATTGGGATTCCGGTAAACCTCTTCGCTCGCAACAGGAATTGCCAGCGTGGCCATCTCGGCCTTGGGATCCTCGCGAAGCAGGTTCGCGAGTAATTCGAGCGAGCCTGTATCGATCAATGGCTCGTCTCCCTGAAGATTGATGATGAGATCGACATCGAGCGTTTGGGCGACTTCCGCGATGCGATCGGTTCCCGAGGGATGATCCTTCCGCGTCATCATGGCCCGGCCGCCAAAACTCTCGACGGCTGCAACGATTCGTGTATCGTCCGTGGCGACAATCACGGTTTCGATGTTCGGTACGCGACAAGCCTGCTCGTACACATGCTGAACGAGGTACTTGCCCGTTTCACGAAGCAAGGCCTTCGCCGGAAGCCGCGTGGAGGCATAACGAGCAGGAATGACGATGGCGGTTCGCATCATCGCGAAGTGTATCCCCTTCGCTCGTTTCGCGAAAGGTCGATCCTCTTATAACAGCCACATGGAGAAACATCCGGATGTGGCGATCATCGGCGGCGGCGTCATTGGCCTGACCACTGCTTTCGAACTGGCTCGCGAGGGCGTGAGCGTCCATCTGTACGATCGTTCCGCACTAGGAACGGAAGCCTCGTGGGCCGGGGCGGGCATCATTCCTCCCGGGAATTCGTCACGAGCGGCTACGGCTTACGATCGGCTGCGTGCCAGTAGTTCCGAAGCATTCCCGTCCCTTTCAGCAGAACTCCGAGAACGAACGGGGATTGACAACGGCTACCGCTTATGTGGTGGGATCGAGGTTTTCGATCAAAATGCCGACGAGGCGATTCGTCTCTGGGAAGCGGAGGGGATTGAGTTTCTCCCCCCCCGTTTCATAGAGGGGGGAGACGACTGCCCATTGGAAGCCCAATTGAGTCTCCCGCTTGGAAACGCCTATCACCTTCCCGGGATGGCCCAGGTGCGAAACCCCTGGCACATTCGGGCTCTCGTGGCCGCCTGCGAATCGCTTGGGGTGAAACTCTTCCCGCACACGCCTATCGGCCGAATTCGAACGGCAGCCACTCGAATCGAAGCGGCCATCGACGAATCGGGAATCGAACACCACGCGGGTAAGTATCTCTTCGCTTCAGGTGCCTGGACGGATCGCCTGCTCTCTCCGCTCGGGATTCGGACTGACATTCATCCAGTCCTCGGGCAAATCGTGCTCTTTCGGCCTTCTCGGCCATTGCTTCGTTGCATCGTGAACATCGGTAAGCAATACCTCGTCCCTCGGGATGATGGCCGAATCCTGGTTGGCTCGACGGAAGAACCCGAGGCCGGATTCGAAAAGCGAACAACCGAATCCGGAGTCGAAGGCCTGGTTCGATTCGCGACGAGGTTGGTCCCCGCACTCGCCTCGGCCCCAATCGAAAAATCATGGGCGGGATTAAGGCCGGGCACGATGGACGGGCTGCCGTATCTCGGTCGTCTGCCAGGTTTCGACAACGCGTTCGTCGCTGCCGGCCACTTCCGGGCGGGGATTCAACTCTCTCCAGCCACGGCCCAGGTCATGTGTGAACTGCTGACGGATCGCAACCCTTCGATCCCGCTCGACGATTTTCGCGTGGATCGTCCGCCCGCTTCTCCGGTGGCGAGCGCATTTCGTTCGTGATTTGTACTGTAGAATAATGCACTCCTGGAGCCCGTGAATGGACGACCCTGCCGATCATCGTCAACTCGTCAGCGTCTTGGCGAGCGATCTTGCCTGGCTGGAAGATCATTGCCGACGGCAGCCCGCCCTTGCTAAGGAAGCAAGTCAATTGCGGCTCGCCGGCGCTCTCGTTCGTAACGCTGTCGGGCCTTTCCTTGAAAACGAGGCGAAGACCCCTTTGCACGTTGCCGTCGTCGGCGGGGCTGGTGCGGGCAAAAGCACGATCGTGAACTTCCTGGTCGGGGCCAAAGTCGCGGAGGCTAATCCGCAGGCGGGCTACACGCGCCATCCCACGGCCTACATTCCGGCAAATTCTTCGACGACCTGGACCGGGCATCTCGGCTTCCTCGGATCGTTGCGCAAGCTCGATGCTCCGAGCCCAGCGAACCTTGACGAGGACGTTTACCAGATTCGACGCGTCGAGCCAACTGCCCTTGGCGACGTCGTGGTTTGGGATTGTCCCGACATGACGACCTGGGCTGCCGGAGGTTATCTCGCCCGACTCATCGAGGTCACGGGCCTGGCGGATGTGATCGTCTATGTCGCTTCCGACGAGAGGTACAACGATGAGGTGCCGACACAGTTCCTGCACATGCTGGTGCGTTCCGGAAAGGCGCTCGTGGTTGTGCTGACGAAAATGCACGAGGCGAACTCCCGGCAAATCATCGAACATTTCGAACGTGAAATCCTGAGCCGCTTGCCGAAAGCCCCTTCGGGTAAATCGGCCGTTCCAGTGCTGGCCGTGCCGTTCCTCACACTCGATCAGTTGGCCGATCCGGTCCGCAAGGCAATCGCACATCGCATTCCGTTGATCAATCAGGTCATGGTTCTGACTGACGCGGCTACGGCTCGCAAACGGGCGGTCGATCATGCGTTGCAGTATCTTTCGACGGCGGGGGGCGAATTGCTAGAAGTTGCTCGCAAGGATCTTGATGCTCTCGAAGCCTGGAAGTCGCTGGTTCGTTATTCACGGCAAGAATTCGACGCTCGATATCGGGCAGAGTTTCTCGATGGCGAAGGTTTTCGCCGTTTCGACGAAGCCCGCGAACGGCTTCTGGAATTGATCGAACTTCCCGGTGCGGGCCGTGGTTTCGCGATGGTCATGTGGGGCCTGCGGCTTCCGTATCGAGCGTTGCGATCGGTGATCGTGAAAGCCTTGATTCGTCCGCCGGCCGTGAACATCGGCGAGTCCCAGGTGCTTGAAGGCGCTTTTCGGGCCTGGATGGATCAACTTCGGGCCGAGGCCATCCGCCATGCCGACGAGCATCCGCTGTGGAAACACGTGGCCACGGGTTTTAACTCGGGCCTGAGTGATGCGGCCACGAAACAGTTTCAAGGACTGTTGCGATCTTTCCAGGTCAGCTCGGCTGACGAGATCGAAGCGGCCGCACGTGGCGTTACAGCGGGCCTGGAGAAGAATCCTGCTGGGTTGATCGTGTTGCGTGGGATGAAGCTTTTGCTGGATGCGCTGGCCCTAGGCCTCGCGATTTGGGCGGGCTGGTTTGAGTGGTACATGCTGACCCTGATTCCGATTTTCGTGTCTGTGTCCCATCAAGTCGTGGAACTCATTGTGAGGCAATTCGTGGAAGGCAAACGATCCGCGATCCGTTCTCGTAAGATGACGATCGTTTCGCAGACGGTCTCCGGTCCGCTGGCCGACTGGTTGACGGTCTGGCCGGCCACGGGCGGATCGGCCTACGAAAAATTGCAAGTGGCACTTCGGCGTGTGCCGGAGACGATTGCCAGGATCAAGGACCTTGCCGAGCCGCGACTCCGATCATGACCGAAGCCGCGACCAGCCCGGAACCGCTTCTCCGCACGCTCTCCCCGCTTCTACACGCGCTGGATCACGAGGTTCGGGCCTGGCTGGACTCGGCACACGTTCAGCCGCTGCCGATGATTGCCCGGGCGAGCCTGGAGGGCATGTGCAACGACCTGCATCGACAGTCCGAAGCGCTGAGCGTTGAACGGCCAGTGCTCACAATCATGCTCATGGGGGGCACGGGCGTCGGCAAATCGACGCTCTTGAATGCACTGGCAGGTGGAGCGGTTGCGCAAGCTTCGTTCACACGGCCCACGACTCGCGATCCGGTTGTTTACTATCACGAATCGCTGAAGCCCGAGCATTTTGACCCGGCCATGCGACATTGCCGATTGGTCCCGCACGATCGAGCGACGCTGGCGCAGAAAATTATCGTTGATACCCCTGACCTGGACAGTAACGACATCGCCAATCGCGACAAGCTGAAGGCGCTGCTACCGGTCGCGGACATTGTGTTGTACGTGGGCTCTCAGGAAAAATACCACGATCGTCTCGGCTGGGACTTGTTCATGGAGCAACGCCAACGCCGGGCGTTCGCGTTTGTGCTGAACAAGTGGGATCGCTGCCTTCATCCCGGTGCCACGGGGAGAAGGCCTGACGAGGACTTGCTCGACGATCTGCACAACGAAGGATTCGAGAAACCTCATCTGTTCCGCACGATGGCCCAGGCGTGGATCGATGTACCGACCGGGACGACGCCAGAAAACCTGCCCGATGGCGAACAATTTCTCGAATTGCGCAACTGGCTGGAACTCGGCCTGACGCGGATGGAAATCGAGGCCGTCAAGGCTCGTGGTGTCGGCCAGTTGCTCGCTCAAATCGATTCGGGCATCGAGCACGTTCGGCCAGGCGATCTCACGGCGGAGGCGGAACGAACGAAAGCTTCCTGGGAAACCTTGCTTCGCGAAGAAGCGAGTGCGTGCGGTGACGTGCTTGTGAGCACACTGGAGCCCTTCTCTGCCGAGATCGAGCATCACTTTCGCGTGGAGGGGCAGCAAAAATATCGCGGGCTAATGGCCGGCTACCTGAAACTGACGACCAAAATGCGCTACGCGGGCACCTCGCTGCGGGATCGAATCCCGATGATGCCACGAATGGAGCATAAGCTCGAAACGCCGGCGAACTGGAACTTGGCCGCGTTCGCTCACGAGTGTACGCGGGTCGCCGGCGAGAAAGTATTGAATCAACGGGCGGGAGCTTTGGTGAATCGCCTGCTTGTGGAAGCCGATCGCCAACGATTTCCGATTTTTCTGCTGAATGGGCCAACAAACGAGGCCGCCCGTGCCGACTGGCAAGTCCGCTACGATCGTGCATTGATTGAAGCCCTCGCGGAAGTCGAACGCAACCGGACTCATCCCAAAGGCATTCGCAAAGTGGTCCAGGTTCTGCTGGTCACGCTTTCGAACTTCCTGCCGGAACTGGTGCTCGTGAGTGCGTTTCTGCTACTGCTGTGGAATTACTTCATGGACCCGACCTATCATCCGGCCATGATCGATCTGCTCTTGCCGTTCGCCCTGACATTGGTCGTGTTGATCCTTTTGCAACTCCTCTCGGCCGTGTTGCTCCCCGTTCGCTGGTCGGCAGTCCGCGAGGATTTTCATCGCCAACTGGTCGCAAGACTGGAAAGCGAACTCGCGTCCGTGTATGGCTCAATTCCCAGCCAAACCGCAGAGGCACTTTTACTTGAACGCACAAAAGTCGATGACCTGCTCAGGGCGGTGAGAGAGGTGCGAACGTGGCTTGAAGTGCGGCAAACCGAAGTGAACGTGTCGAGCTTGTATGGGAACTGACTTACAAAGTAGTCCGCACACTCCGTGTGCGGACATATGTTTGCACTATGTTGTGGGGAGAAGTTCGGGTGTTGCCTGTCCGCACACGGAGTGTGCGGACTACAATCAAGAAACGAAGTGGCTTAGAAGTCAGCCGGTTTGGGTTGCAGTCTTGCCGGTGGGCCGCCTTCGTCGTCCCAATCTTTATTCAGTGATGCACCACCTGGAACTGGCGGAAGCGGTGGTGCTCCAAAGCGTTCTTTTGGCGGAGGCAACGGGTCAACGGGCGGAGACGGGATTCGTGGTCCAGGTTGTGGGACCGGCTCACGCGACCCACCGGGTGGGCCACCGGGAGCTACGAAGTCGAGGAAGTCCGCGACGGGGGCCGTACTGCACCCGGCTGCGAACAGGACGCTCATCGCGAGAAATCGCCTCATTCGCTGCCCATACCGAAAAAGTTCACGACGAACAAGCCCGACCTCGATCCCCATCTATTTTGCCCGAGTGACGCGTTCGACCGTAGGTTCGTCTTTTCCGGCATCCGGCCTCCTGGTCCCCACGGTCAGCTTCGTCCCTCCACGAACTGGCACTTCCTCGCCCGGTTGCATACCCGGTGGAGAGTCACGCCAGTGTGAACCAGATCGAGCTTGCTTGCGGCCAACATCGTAAAGCCAGGACATCACTTTGGGATCGAACGACGTTGCATCGCGTGGCACATCCATGTCCGCTGGGAGTGCCGTTACTCGATAGTTCATCCCGGTTGAGAGAGCAAGCGCATAGAGTTGAAATAAGTCGGATCGACATTTCGCGTAAAGCAGTGCCGTGATGGAATCGGCAGCAATGGGGATCAACTTTCGTTCCACGCAGCCGGGATCTGCGTACAACTTCCCGGCCACGATTGTGTAGATGTTCGATCCTTCCAGTGGGCGATGACCCAACCGGCGTCGTTCCTGTCGAGAAACCTGTGGCGGGCGGAAGAAGACAGAGGCGGTCACGCCGCCATCGACGTGCAATTCTTCAACCTCCTTGCCGTCGACCTCGACATTGATCGGAATAGGTGGAAAATAGCCCGGAATCGATGCGGACGCCAGAAGAACCGTTTGGAAAAGCTTGAGATCTTCTGGCCGTCCCCGGCTCGCAATTTCGCCCATGTCCCACACGACCAATCGACGCGCGTCCAAGTGGGTTGTGCCGACATAAAGCCTTCTTCCCTGGGCGTGTTGGGAGGTAATATGCCGAAGGAGATTGGCATCCACAACCGCTTCGATGAGCTTGGCAAGCGGTTTCGATTCGCGGAAGGAATCCGAGAGCAGTGCTGCCAGATCGGATTTTCTCGCATAGATATCCTTGTCGCTGATCGTGGTATAGAACCGTTTCAACTCGTCATCCCAATCGGGCCCCAGGAATGCGAGCGTTGCCACGAGGGCACCCGTGCTCACACCCGTTACAACATCGAATTCCGGCCGTGTGCCGCTCTCGGTCCAGCCTGCCAGGACGCCCGCAGTGTAAGCTCCATATGCCCCGCCGCCGGAAAGGACCAGAATGTTGTAAGGCCGATGATTCTTGTTCGAAGTCGCGACGATGGGCCCGGTTGATTGCTGAGTTTGAGCCGCCAAGGATTCGCAGAGTTTGACGTCGAGAAGTGAAACCGTGTCCTTCGTGATAGTTGGATCGACCAGCTCGGTGACGGGAATCGACCCTGCCGCGTTACAGTTGCGAGATGGCGAGTTCGTGCAAGCAGGCATGCACCCGAGCAGGGCCGCGACAAACGAGATAACTTGCAAACACTTTCCCGCCATCGCTCGGCCCGTCCGTGGTCAAGTTCCCCGACAACGCGATACCGCTCGCCGTCCAAGTGTACAAGGGCGGTCCAGAGGCACTTCTGAATGATTCCAGCTACAGATTGCCCAAATCAACTTGCAACCAGGGCTCTCCGCATTGTCAGAATCCAACAGATTGCTTAACTTCCACAGTGTGAATCTTTGTTGCCAAGCGTAGTGCAGGCGGCTCGCCTGAAAAAGAAAATAGACCGACCGGAGCAAGGACGTGGAAAATAGCTCGCGCTCAAGGGAGTGTGAGCACATTGATCCAGAGCGTTCAAGATTCAAACTCGGCTCGGGATACCCCGGACTGCCGGATAATCGAACGCAAGGTTCCAATCTTGACCTCGGTGTGATCTGGCACCGGAACGGTTGTCGTCCCGCCATCGGTAGCCCGCTGCATGACGATATGGCTGCCGCGTTGCCGAACTCGCACGAATCCGTGCTGCTCAAGAATCTTGCAGACCTCGTTGCCCGACAACACTCGCAGTTTACCCAACGGCCACCTCCACCTGAGTCACGAAGACGTCGCCGGTCAATCTCTGTTCGATCTCGGCAGGTGAAGCGCACTCAAAGAATAATTCAATTGCCTCTCGGATATTGTCCCTGGCTTCTTCGATCGTGTCGCCCTGGCTCGCTATGTCCAGTTCCGGGCAAAGGGACACGAACCCAGTTCCCTCAGCCTGGATAATTGCGGTCAATCGTCTGCTCATGTCAACCTCCACTATCGATCGACGTCCACCCCGGTACAAACTCAGGCGCAACAAATGTGATGACCTGTACGCGTCATTGTACGCCAAAAATGACGGTCCCTGGCATCTGCAGCGCAGGGTTATACGACTCCGCAGAGACCGCTGACTTTGCAACTCGCCCGACTCACTTGCCACTCCACGGCGCGCTGCATTGTCAGAATTCAGCAGATTGCGTAACTTTCACAGTGTGAATCTTTCTTGCTTCCGGTTGCGACTGCAGGCCATCACATGATCGAACGTCCCAAACGAAGCGTCACCTATTTCTTCGTTCCGTTGATCGACGTGCTGATTTTGCTTTTCTGCATCTTCCTGCTGATGCCTTTCGTCAGCACGGGCGAAACGGAAACCGATGCCAATGCCAAGGTGCAAGAGAAGCCCAAGGACGACTTGCCGAAAGACGTCAAGCAACTTCAGTCGGATTTGGAGAAGGCTCGCCGAGAAGTTGAAAAGCTCAAGGCGGAGCGAGGCAGTCTGGCCGATCGCCTGAGCGTTAAGGTTCTGGAGATCGATCCCAGGGACGGACGACTCTACTACCTGCACAACGGCGAACGCGTCAATGTGACCGAAGAGAAGGAAGCCGACGTGTTGATCACCCTTCACAAACGAGCCAGCGGCACGAAAGAGCCATTCTTCATGATTCTGTATCCGCGTGCGAAGTCCGGATTTCCCGAACAACAACAGGCCGACAACTACGCCCGCTGGTTTAAGGACGTACAATTTCAATTCGACCGGCCCTTCAAGTGAGCATCCCGATCGTGGAAGTTGTTTTTGCCGAAACCGATATGGCTATGAAGGCCGGCAAGTACGTCATGTACATTCTTGCCGTGGCGGGCGGATTTCTCATTGGCAATATGCTCACCTGGCTCATTTGCCGCTTGGCTGCCAAGTTGGTCTTGAAGAAATCCATCAACCTCCAGCTTGAGCGGGCTCTGCGCATTATCGGCGGCCTCGTTGTAGCGGCATTGGTGGCGTTTTTGCTATTTCGTTTTGGCAGCGGATGGGGTCTCGGGGGTTCCGGTAGCGGCGAGGGTGATCAAGAAGGCGGTCCGGCTGCCGAAGAGAACCCGGCCAAGCAGAAGGAGCAACCGAAGAAGGTTGCACCCAAGAAAGAGGATCCCGCGACGCTGGCAAGCGGCTTAAAAATCACCATTCTTCTTGCAAAATCCTACCCCAAGACTTTCCAGTTTGAAGGCGAGACAGAGGGCCTGGAACTCGCGGCCGCAAAAGCCAAACTTCGCAAGCGATTAGATGAATCGTCGGGCACTCTCAAGTTTGTCGACATCGTGATCTATCTCAACAGCACAGCGGAGATTCACGGGGACATTCAGAAATTCGAGGCATTTGCTCAGGAAGATCTTGGGTTGAAAACCGCACGTAAGAAGCTCCAACAGCAATTACCCGAATGACGTTGCCGGAGGCGACTCGATCCATGTCGGCACTGTCTCCTTCGCCCCCGCCTCCCGCTCCCATCGATCCGGCTGCGCTGCGGCTGGTGCTGTTCGGCATGTCGGATGCGGGAAAGTCTTCGCTGCTCGGTGCGCTCGCTCAAGCAGCCGAGACCCAAGCTCGTGCACTTCACGGACACCTGAACGACCCTGCTCATGGCTTGGAGGAACTTCGCAAGAAACTCTACGATGATCGGCAAACGGAAACCCAGCAAGAGATTGTTCCATATCCGGTTCGATTTAGCCCGTACGGCCAGCCTTCTATCCCGGCCGTACTTTACGATTGCGATGGCAAAGCCGCCAACGAGTTGTTGACGCAGAAGCGACCGATGGAGAATCGAGAAGGCACGCTTGCCGGAGCTGTTCTGAATGCCGATGGCCTGATTCTTGCGGTAGACGCTTCCGCCCCGCACTCTCAGATCGAAGATGATTTTCGCGAATTCCTGAGATTTCTGCGTTTCTTCGAAAGCCATCGCAGCAAAGAACAGGCCGTGGGCGGCCTGCCGGTTTATCTCGTACTCACCAAGTGCGACTTGTTGACTCGCGACGGCACAATCAGCCACTCGATGTGGGAAGCCCGCATCGCCGAGCGCAAGCACGACGTGATGGAAATGTTCAAGGCATTTCTCGTCGGCCACGGCGTGCAACACGGCCAATTGGCATTTGGTACACTCGATCTGGAAGTACGAGCCACGGCCGTCCGGCGTCCTTCGCTGACCGATGTGCCTCCACAACCTCGTGAACCCTACGGCGTGGCCGAGTTGTTTTACACCGCATTCGCTGAAGCCGGGGCATTCCGCGAACGCCATGCTCGCTCTCGCAAACGGCTAAACTGGATGGTCGCCAGTGTAAGCGGATTTTTGTTGATCCTGATTGCCGTCGCCGCAATGCTGTTCGTGACACCCGAACGCACAATGCAGTACTCACTCGCCGATCGAGTCGAAGCGATCAGAGCGTCCGAGGGGCCAACGGCTGCGACACGACTCGGGCCGAATCTAGATCGCCGGCTCAAGGAATGGCAGGAGATTCAGTTGAACTCGCAGTTCGGGGAACTGTCCGACACTTTGCAGAATCTGGTTCGCAATCGACTGGAAGAGGGCCAGGCGTACGTGACCTTCCGAGATGCACTTGCGGAGATCCCTCTGCCCAGTCGTGCTCGATCGCTGGCCGAGCTTTCGCAAACTGAGTCGCGATTGTCGAAATTGATAGTTCCAGCACCGGTACTAACCGAGTGGCAGCCGACCGAGGCCGTGCAACAACGCGAATTGCTGTTGAACAAGAAAATCCCCGCGGTCCGTGCAGCGGTGGGGAAGCTCACGGACTTCTACATTGCGTTGACGAACGGGGCCACAGCGTTGCTGCAAACTCCCGAGCTGAGCGTGGAGTGGGAACAATCCGTAAGAACTTTGGCAGCTAGCGAGAAGAACGTCCCACTACCGAAGAACAACTCCGAGTCCGTGACGGCATTCGAGTACGACGAAGTGGCCATCGCAATGGCCGACTGGCAAAAGACTCGAGATCGGCTCGTTATGGTACGCGATTTGGCCAGGCCATTAGGACTGATTGAAAGTAGCGAGAACGACCCGCTAGCTTTTCCACCCCCCGCCGCCGACGCGGACATTCCCTCCCTGGGGGCCATTCGCTGGCAAAGGCTCAAAGCGGAATATCCGACGTACTCCAAATGGACCTTGAACGCGATACCGGATGCTCTCCGGCCCAGTGTCGAGAAGCGACTGCACCGCTCGATCGATCAAGCGATTCGCGACGGTCAACGGCTCATTCTCGATCGTTGGCATTCAGTAAAGGAAGGAAGAAATGAGATGCCCGCCGATTGGGGGCGCATCGGCGACTACTTGCTTTCACCGGCCTTGAAAGACTGGCGAGAACTCAATGCCTATCTCTTTCGCCTGGCCGACCCAATGGCCGCAGATCCCGTGGAAAGCACGGCCCGGTTCATGAAGAGCAAAACCTTTGAACTCGAACCGAAGCAGATCAAGTTGCGCATCCCCGACGCATTGAGCGATGCTCCGGTGCGACCAATCGGGGATATTATCCTGGTCTTGCATAGGCGACTAGGCGATGAGACGATTCGCCTGCCCCTGCGGTTGACCGGCGACCCCGTGCGGGACAAGCAGACCGTCGTTTACACTTTCGCCGCCGAAGGAAGTCCCAAGCTGACCTATCGGCCCGGCGACACTTTCTTCGCAGAACTCGCTGTTCGCAAGGGCGATCGAGACTTGAAATTAACCTGGGCCAGTTCACGCACGGTGGCCTTCCAGTTCGAAAGGCTGCTCCTGGAGCCACGGTTTCACTCCGCCGACCAAAGCGTCACGGAAGGGTTGCCTGCTGTCGGCGTGCAGGTCAGAGTAACCGAGGGCCAATTCCCGATCGTGCCCGCGATGATGCCGATTGTGGGGGTGGACAAGAAGTAGGGTGGGTGAAGGCTTTGCGAAACCCACCGTGTTTCTCGGGGCGTCTGGTGGGTTGCGCAAAGCCTTCACCCACCCTACAAGACCAATACAAGTCAGGGCAGTCATCGCCGTTCTCTCTACAACATCTGTTCTTCCATTCCTTGTTGAGTCCGAGGCATTTCATGCCCGTGGTTGAAGTTCCTGTCGGTCGTTCGTCGTGGTCGATCTCCGTTCGCGACGGGGATTTGATTCCGTTACCGCCAAGTGCTTTCGGCCCCGCCCTGGACGCACGGGCCGCTGTCGTCGCGGCGCTGGAAAAGCCGATTCGATTCGAGGCTTTCAAGCGTGCGCTCACGCCGGACGATCGCATTGCCCTGGTCGTTGATGAGACCTTGCCGCAACTCACGAAC
>Ga0105046_10010820_pt1 | contig 14188 bp, 13 predicted proteins | sample MAT03_FD_78385 | JGI IMG/M metagenome (GOLD analysis project Ga0105046, IMG submission 78385) | Freshwater microbial communities from Lake Fryxell liftoff mats and glacier meltwater in Antarctica - MAT-03 (megahit assembly) | ecosystem: Environmental > Aquatic > Freshwater > Ice > Liftoff... | reverse complement strand
TGGATCGCGCCGCCCTTGCCGGAGGCGTCCCAGCCCTCCATGACCACGCAGTCCGGCGGGCCGGGCTGGCCTGAGCCGATCTGGCCGCCAAGTGTGAGGCGCAGAAGGGCGAGGCGGCGCTGGGCCTTATCCAGCTTCTTCAGGCCTTCCGTCGTCTCGTACTCAAGCGACAGATCGAGCTCAACGAGCCTTCCCGTGCGCCTGGCCTATCCTTGACCGATGGCTGAAACCGTTTCCTCTCCCCCGGACTCGCCGGCCGACGTCGCCGTCGCGCTGCGCGACGCCGCCTACCTGGCCGACGAATCGACCGCGCTTATCGCCTTCCTCGCCCAGCGGCTCGGCAAGCCGGTCCTGGTCGAAGGCCCGGCGGGCGTCGGCAAGACCGAACTGGCCAAGGCGCTCTCGCGGGCGACCGGACGCGAGCTGGTCCGGCTCCAGTGCTACGAAGGCCTCGACGAAGCCAAGGCGCTCTACGAGTGGAACTACCGCAAGCAGCTGCTTCAGATCCAGGCGACTTCGACGACCTCCGACGAGGGCGCGGCAGACGAAGCCCTGGGCGGGATCTTCACCGAGGAGTTCCTGCTCGAACGGCCGTTGATGCGGGCGATCGCCAACCCCGAACCGGTCGTGCTTCTGATCGACGAGATCGACAAGACCGACCAGGAGTTCGAAGCGATGCTGCTCGAGCTGCTCTCCGACTTTCAGATCACGATCCCGGAACTCGGACGGATCGAGGCGACCACCCACCCGATCGTGCTGCTGACCTCGAACAACTCACGCGAGCTGACCGAAGCGCTGAAGCGGCGCTGCCTCTACCTCTGGCTCGACTACCCGTCAGCCGAGCGCGAGATTAAGATCATCCGGCTGCATGCGCCCGACATTGACGAAGCCCTGGCCGGTCGGCTGGTCGAGGTGATCGAGATGGTCCGCGACCTCGACCTGAAGAAGGCGCCTTCTATCGCCGAGTCGATCGACTGGGCCCGGACCCTCGTCCTGATGGGCGCCGATGACATCGACGAGAAGGTCTTCAGGGATTCGCTCTCGATCATCATCAAGCACCGCACCGACCTCGACCTGGTCGCCGAGAAGATCGTGCCCCAGCTCGGCCGGGCGCGAAAGAACGGCGGCGGCAACGGCGCCGGACCGTCGACAAACGGAGGCTGAGTTGGACGCGCCCTCTGGAATGGGCGAGCAGATCCTCGCCTTCTGCGAGCAGCTTCGCCGGGAAGGTTCGGCGATCGGAACCTCGGAGATTCAGGACGCTTTCCGCGCGCTGGAGATCGTGCCGTGGACCAGCCCGATCGACTTCAAGGAGGCGCTGGCGACGACCGTCGCCAAATCTCCGCGGGACCGCGAGATCTTCGACCTGGTCTTCGACCGCTTCTTCTTCCGCGCCACCGAGCAGGCGGCGCTGCGGATCGCCGAGGCCGGCGAGGGCGATCCGAGTGACATCGTCGGCGAAGGCGAGCTGGATCCGACCCGGGCCGCGCAGATCTCGCAGGAGTCGCTTGACTCGCTCGACACCGAGCAGCTTGCCCGGGCGGTGCGCGAGGCGATCGAGGCCGGGGACGAATCGGCGATGAACGAGCTGGCCCGGCTCTCGATCGAGGCCTTCGGGCGCCAGGGCGAGAGCTCGGGCGTGGTCGGGGTCGACCTCCAGCGGATCCGCCGTGGGCTCGGCCTCAGCCCGTCCGACTCGACCGGACCGGACGGGGAGAAGCGCGAGCCGATCGACCGTGACCGGCTGGCCCGCTTCGAGCGACAGCTGAGGCGGGAGCTTCAGCGCCGCCAGATCGCTCGCCAGGGCAGCCTGCCGCCGGCCAGGCCGCTGTCAGAGCTGAACCGGGCCCTGCCGATGCGCGGTGCTCAGGACCTGGCCGAAGTCCACAAGGCGGTCGCCCAGATGAAACGCCGCCTGGCCACCCTCGGCCACGACCCGCGCGGGGCCAAGCGCGCCCGGCAGGTCGACGTTCGCAAGACGATGCGCTCCTCGCTGGAAACCGGCGGGGTGCCACTCAACCTCAGCTACAAACCGCGCCGTCCGCGAAAGCCGGAGATCTATGTGCTCTGCGACGTATCGACCTCGGTCAGCTCGGCCTCAACCTTCTTCCTCTCGGTGCTGCACGCGCTTCATGACTCGTTTCGCAAGCTGCGCAGCTTTGTCTTCATCGAGCGGATCGCCGAAGTGACAGACGTTTTCGAGGATGAGCGCGACTTCTCTGCGATTTCCGAGCGGATCACGTCCGAGGGCGGAGTTGCCGACATCTCCGGCTACACCGATTACGGGCGGGTCTGGCGCGAGTTCCTCGATGACGTCTCCAGCGACCTCGGTCCGCGCTCGACCGTGATAGTGCTCGGCGACGCCCGCACCAATGGGCGCCCGCCCGCCGCTGAGGCCTTCGCTCAGGTGACCACGCGGGCCAACCGCACCTTCTGGCTGAACCCGGAACCGGAGCTCTACTGGAATTACGGCGACTCGGTCATGAACGCGTACATCCCGTACTGCGACGGCGCCTTCGAGTGCTGGAAGACCGAGCACCTCGAACGCTTTGTCGACATCGTCGCCGGCGGCCGTATCTCACTGGAGCGTCCCCGCCAGCCAACCACCCGCCACCGCTACTGAGGCCGGCCAACCGCATCAGGCGAAGCGGACCGGCTTGACCGTCTTTCTGCGGTTTCCCTTTTCATCGGTGGCGACGACCACCAGCTTGGCCTGGGCGACGTCGCGCCTCCTCAACCGCTGGCGGTAGCCGACCGCCGGGCGGATCCTGACCCGGCGCTCTCCAGCGCTTTCGAGACTGAGCCGGGCCCGCCCGATCGTGACATCCCGGGAGCCCTTGCCGGCAGCCCGCCTGAGTTTCGTGACCAGCTGGATGTCGAGCTTTACCGGAGGGCTTTCGTCGCTCACGCTGATTCCGAAGGACTGGCCGGAGCTGACCAGGCCGCGCAGGCTCGGCCTGCCGAGGACCCTGATCCTCGTGACGGGCCCTGCTCCGTCGGGCAATGGCTCCGGCTCCGGACGGGTGCGGCGGAAGGGGCCCTGGATCTCGAAGATCGTGCCGCCGCCCACCGCGCGCTGGGAGGAGCAGTAGAAGCGGTTCCCGGTCGGGTCGAAAACCGGCCCGGTCAGCTCCGAATTGATGTGGTCGGGCCCGGGGAGCTGCAGAAACGCTGCGACTTCGCCTTCGGTGCTGACCAGGCAAACCTGCAGGTCGTCGGCGTCTTCGCAGACGTAGAGGTCCCCCGACATCGGAGAAACGGTGACGTTGTCGGTGTCGTGAAGCGGGGCGAGATCGCCGAGGGCGCCACCGTCATAGATCACCTCGATCTCTTCGGCGGCACAGTCATAGGCGTAAATCCGATCGTCCTGGGTGGTTGCGAAGTAGACCTTGCCCTGGTCGTACCAGGCGCCTTCACCCCGCTTGAAGGTCGCCGCTGCCGGGATCTGCTGGCGGGTGGGGATCGGGCTGGGGACCTTGAGCTCAGGGTCGGGAACTTCCTCCCAGGTCACCTTGCCGTCCACATCCACCAACGCGACATCCAGCTTTCCGCCGGAGAGGTCGGGGTAGCTGGTGGGACGGAAACGGTAGAAGCAGCCGTCGCCGAGGTCCTCGGTCAGGAACGCGTGCTTGCCGACCGGGTCGATCACCGCCGCTTCGTGCTTGAAAATACCCATTGCCGGGAGGGCGCGGCTGGGCTTCTTTCCCCACGGGTCACATTCGAAGACGCGGCCGGAATTCATCTCCTCGCAGGAGAGCCAGGTTCCCCACGGAGTAACACCGCCGGCGCAGTTGAAGCTTGTGTCCTTGAGGATCGGGTAGGCGTCGGTGACCTTGAAGTTGCGGTCGAAGCGGATCGCGGCGGCCCCGATCACCCAGCTGGGGGGCGCAAAGGGGAGCTCGCTGTTGGAGACGAGGATGAAGCCGCCGTCGCTGGTTCGGTAGGTGCCCATGCCATCCGGCAAGGCGTGGAACTTGTATTTGCTCTTGCCGATCACCTGATCGGTCCGGGCGATCACCCTCGAGGTGAAGCCGTTGGGCAGCATCACGCCGTTGGCATCGGGTGGGTTCAGCGGGCCGTAGGGACCGACTCCGACCACGGCCGGGGCCGCCATCGTACTCAGCGCCGGTCCGAGCAGCCCGCCGAAGAACGCCACACTGCCCGCTGCCCCGGCGCCCACACGAAGCGCGTCGCGACGAGTCAGTCCAACTCTATCCTGCTGATCATCTCCCATGTCGGGATCTTGCCACGTTCAACCGCAACCTGATGAAAACATTCTGTGAACGGTTTCGAAGGCCTGGTTCAGCGGGGTTGCCAGGCGTCCTTGGAACTGGTCAGATCGCTGACCTCCGGGGGCAACTCGCCGGCGGCGAGGTCGGCCAGGGTGACGTTTTCGAGGACGCCGCGCAGGCTTGCCCGGACCGCGATCCAGACCTCCTGCAGGTGGACCGCGCTGCCGCGGTAGGAGATCGATTCCGGCGGCGCCGACTGGACGTTGGCGATTGGGCCTTCGACCGCGCGGATCACCTCGGCGATCGTGACCTCGTCTGCCGGCTTGGCCAGCCAGTAGCCGCCTTTGGCGCCGCGCCGCGCCCGAACGATCCCGGCTCGCTTCAGGTCGAGCAGGATGTGCTCGAGGAACTGGAGCGGGATGTCCTGGGCTTCGGCCAGCCGCTCGCCCTTGACCGGCCCCTCGGGGGAGGCGGCCAGCTCGACTGCGGCCCTCACGGCGTAATCGGTTTTGGCGGAAACGCGCACAGGTCTAGTAAACCAGCCGGAAGGTCACGGGGGGCCGTCGGCGCGGCCGGGACGATCATCCTCGTCCGGATCGCCCTCCGGAGGCTCTGTTTCGAGTAGTGCGGCATACGGGTCGAGTGCATCCGGACCGGTTGACGGCCGGTAGTGGCCGTACCAGCGCGGGGCCATCAGGATCAGGGTGAAGCCGATCCCGGCGACCGCTGCGGCGATCGGCCAGACCAGCGGATCGCCCTTCTGGACCGTGAGGATGCCGGAGAGGATCAGTACGAGGCCGAGGCCGATCCGGACCACGTCTTGATTGACCTTGTTCATCAGCGAAGCGCCGATCACCACGCCGGGGACCGAGCCGATCAGGATGTTGCCGACCAGACCCAGATCGACGTTGCCGTGGCCGAAGTGGGCGATGCCGGCCGCCCAGAGAACGATCGCGGCATGCACAACATCGGTGCCGACCACGCGCTTCGGGGTCAGGCGGTAGACCGCGATCAGAAGCACCGCGACGACGGTTCCCGAACCAGCCGAGGTGACCCCGATCACAAAACCGGTGGTCAGGCCGATCAGCACCGCCGCGACCTTGTGGCGGCGTTTGAGCTCGAAGTCCTCGCGCTCCTGGATCGTCCGGGCGAGGATCATCGCCCGCAGCAGGGTGATGATGCCGACCATCAGCAGGGTCCCGCCGAGAACGGCGTAGACCAGGGAGTCGAGCCGGTCCTCCCCCAGTCGGTCCTGAAGAATGGAGACCAGCTGGACCCCGAAGATCGCGCCCGGCACGCTGCCGGCCGCCAGCCACCAGACCAGGCCCATGTTGACCGTCTTCATTTTCAGGTGGCGCCAGCCACCGACCGTCTTGGTGATCGCTGCGTAGAGGATGTCGGTGCCGATCGCGGTGGTCGGAGAAACCCCGAAAAGCAGGATCAGAAGCGGGGTCATCAGCGCGCCACCGCCCATCCCGGTCATGCCGACCAGGATCCCGATACCGAGACCGAAAAAGACGATTGTGATGGAGAAGTCCATGAATGAGGGGGCAGCCGACTCTCCCGACAGGGAAAGTCGACAATGCGGCGACCGCGGCATGTTACACCTCGCGACAGGCGAGAACCTAGACTTGCCCCGGATGACAGCTTCCGTGTCGGGCCGCGGCATCGCCCACTCCTTCGACGGCCTGACCGTGTTCGACGGCTTCGACCTCGAGGTCGCGGCCGGTGAGACCGTGGCCCTGGTCGGACCTTCCGGTTGCGGCAAGTCAACGCTGCTGGAACTGATCGCCGGTCTGAGCGAGCCGGACCGGGGTCGGATCGAGGTCGGAGACCAGTCCGGCGCAGCTGAACGGCTCTCGTTATGCGCGCTGATGCCGCAGACCGACTGTCTGCTGCCGTGGTATTCGGCGATCGACAACGCCGCCCTGGCGCTGACCAACCGCGGATCGCGTCGCAGCGAGGCCCGGGCCGAAGCGGCGCCGCTGTTCGAACGGTTCGGCCTGGCCGGTTTCGAGCAGAGTCGCCCGCGGGAGCTCTCCGGCGGCATGCGCCAGCGGGTCGCTTTCCTGCGCACCCTGCTCTCCGGCAAGGACGTGCTGCTGCTCGACGAGCCTTTCGCCTCGCTTGATGCAATCACCCGGGCCGAGCTCCAGGAGTGGCTGATGCCGTCGTTGACCGACGGCTCCCACACCGTGGTGCTGGTCACTCACGATGTCGAGGAGGCGCTTTTTCTGGCCGACCGGGTCGCCGTGCTCTCCGACCGGCCGGGACGACTGCTGGAGATTGTCGACTCGCCCCCGGCCGAAGGCGCGAGCCGCAGCCAGCAGGTGACCGCGACCGCCTTCACCGCGCTGAGGGAGCGCATCCTCTCCCTGCTGAGGGAGCAGGGGTCCGGGCCACTGGTCGATGCTCCGGGGGCCCCGCGATGAGCGGCCGCAAAGGACGCCCCGGCCGCGCGCTCGACTGGCTGGCGCCGCTCGCCCTGGTCTCGTTCCTGGTCGGGCTGTGGCAGCTCGCCGCCTCGACCGGCTTCCTCGCTGATCGACTGGGTCTGGAGGAGTTCCTGGTGCCCTCACCGGCCCAGATCGCCGAGGTCCTGTGGCAGGACCGCGCTCTGATCGCCGAAAACGCGTGGGTCACTCTGGTCGAGATCGTGGTCGGTTTCCTGATCGCTGTGGTGGTCGGCCTCGGTGCCGCGGTCGCCCTCCACCGTTCCGAGCTGCTGCGCCGGGCCGGCTACCCGCTGGTGGTCGCCTCGCAAACGATCCCGATCATCGTGATCGCACCGGTCCTGGTGGTCTGGTTCGGCTACGGGATCGGCCCGAAACTCGCGGTGATCGCGCTGATCTGCTTCTTCCCGATCGCGGTCAACACTCTCGACGGTCTGCAATCGGTCGACCGCGACCTGACCCGGATGATGCGGACGATCCACGGCAGCCGGTCCCGGATCTTCTGGCGGGTCGAAGCGCCGACTGCCCTCCCCTACGCCTTCAGCGGAGCCAAGATCGCGGTCGCGGTCGCGGTGATCGGCGCGGTCTTCGGCGAGTGGGCCGGGGCCGACCGCGGACTCGGCTTCCTGATGCTCCAGGACAACGCCCAGCTCGAAACTGCGCGACTGTTTGCGTCGGTCTTCGTTCTCTCGACAATCGCGATCAGCCTCTTTGCGATCGTCTCGCTGCTCGAACGCCGGATCCTGCGTTGGCGGTAGGGTGAGCGTCCGATGAAGAAGCTCTCCCTGCTGATCCTTGCCCTGGCCGCCACCCTCGCCATCAGCGCCTGCGGGACCAAGGACGAGAACGTCACCCCGGTCCGCGAACCGCTCAGTGTCGCGCTCGACTGGTATCCGAACCCGGATCACGCCGGGCTGCTGGTCGCCGAAGATCGCGGTTACTTCGAGGACGCCGGGCTTGACGTCTCACTCGACTCTCCGACCGACCCGTCGCTGCCGATCAAGCTGGTCGCCGCCGGCAAGGCCGACCTCGCTGTCTCATACGAGCCCGAGGTGCTGCTCGCCCGCCAGCAGGGCCTCGACGTTATTTCGGTCGCCAACCTGATCGACCGACCGCTGACCTCGATGATCTGGCTGAAGAAGTCAAAGATCAAGGGAGTCCCTGGCCTCAAGGGCAAGACGATCTCGACCGCCGGAATCTCCTACCAGGACGCTTACCTGCGGACGATCCTCGAACGAGCCGGGCTGACCGAAGACGACGTGAAAAAGGTCGGCGTCGGCCAGGGACTGCTGCCCTCGATCATCAGCGGCAGGGCCCAGGCGACGCTCGGTCCGCTCTGGAACATAGAAGGTGTCGACCTGAAGCTTTCCGGGCTGCGGCCGGTGGTTACCCCGGTCGACCAGCTCGGCGTGCCGACCTACAGCGAACTGGTGATCGTCGCCAAGGGCAGCCGGGTCGAGGAAGACCCGGACGCGATCAGGCTCTTCCTCCGGGCACTGGAGCGCGGCACCGCAGATGCGGTCAGCCGTCCGAACCAGGCGACCAACGCGGTGCTGGCAGCCAACGACGCGCTCGACCGCAAGACCACCGCCGCCCAGATGGAAGTGACCCTGCCGCTTCTGGAAGACGACCAGCCGCAGCGACCGTTCGGCTACATGGACACCGCCCGCTGGCAGACCTTCATGAACTGGGCGGTTGACAACGGCGTGATCGAGTCCCCCCAGCGCGCGGTCGACGTGCTGACCAACTCACTGCTGCCGACCGATACCGTCGACGTCGAGTAGGCCCCGGCGCCGCTCAGGCTGCTCAGGGGCGGGGCCAGGCGCCAGCGCGGATGCGGGCGCGGTTGCCCGGTCCGTGGACGGCGGCTCCGCGGTGGGCCAGGAGGAAGTCCCCGGCGATTCCACGAAACGGTGCGAAGCGGGCGTAGAAGCTCTCGACCTCTTCGATCTCGGCGAGCCGGCCAAGTCCGGCCAGGGCGCCGACCAGCTTGATGTGGCCGAGGTCGCCGGCCAGCAGTGCGTCCGACTCCCCCCTGCCGCGTAGCGCCAGGCAGGCGAGCGTCCAGGGGCCGACCTCGGGGATCGCCAGCAGGCGGCGGTCGTCCTCGGGGTTGCGCAGATCGACCCGGCCACGCGAGACCTCCTTCGCACACCGGATCAGGGCCAGCGCCCGCTTGGCACTGAGGTCGCAGGACTGTAGTTCTGCCGGTGACAGGGCGGCGATCGTCTGTGGTGAGGGCGCGGTGGTCAGGTAACTGTCGCCGGCCTTACTACGGTTGGTCCGGTCGGCGGTCGAGGCACCGTCCAGCGGGGCCATCTCGACCTTCAGTCCCCAGCGACGGATCATCCGACGCTGGATCGCCGCGGCCCGGCGGTACTCGATCAACTGCTCGGTCACCGCCCAGGCGAGCGCCTCCCAGGGGTCAGCCCGGCGCGAGGAGCGCGAGTGGATCCGGTCGCGGATCGCCGGACCGAGCAGCGGGTCGCGAATGAAGGCGTCCCGAAACGGGGTCATGTCCTCGTCGATGCCGAGCGAGAAGCGGAACTCGTCGATCGCCGCTTCGAGCCGGGACTCATCGGCCTTCTCCAGGGCCTCGCTGCCCGGACCCGATACCCGCTCGGGATCTGCCGGGGTCGCCGAGAACCGGTAGGCCCCGTCGCTCGCGGGCCGCACCGCGACGATGACCGCAGCGCCGTCCCTGACCAGCAACCGGCGCAGTCCGTTGCCGTGTTTGCGCACGATCGCGTCGCTGCCGGTCCACCGGGGCAGGCGGAATGGCGAACCGGGCCTGACCTTGACCTCGATCAGGTCGCAATCCGGCGAAACCACAAAGCTCCGTTCAGCGGCCGAGGACGTGGACGTCGACCAGAAAGGAGCGGCTGGCGACGACGTTCGACGGCCGGGCGCGCTTCGGCAGGCGGGCACCGCGCCGCTTCGAGCCGCCGGTCACCGCACGCACAGCCGCGACCGTGGCTGCGCCGGCCAGGGCTCCGCCGGCGACGGCGATGGCCGCGGTTGTGACCTCGGCCCGGAGGGCAGGCATCGCCGACTTTTCCGGCTCGTACTCACGCGGAAGAGCACGGACGCGGTCGGATTCAACCGCCTCCACGTCTTCTTCGGAAATCAGTTCGCCGTCAAGCTCGACATCGGACACAGGGCCAAGACTACTGCCGCCCGAGGTCGGAACCAGGGCTCTCTTCGCTCAGAGCGTCTTCTCGTAGATCCGGAACTTCTTGGTGACCACGCCACCCATGCCCTCAAGCGCGCGATTCATCGGCTCGTTCGTCTCGAGGATCCAGCCGGCCTCGCCGGTCATGACGCCGTCAGGGCGCGTGGTCTGGATGTGGCGGACGTAGAGCGCCGCGGCGATCCCGGTGTGCTGCCACTTCTTCTTGACCCCGAGGGCGAGGATCCGGACCACATCAATATCGCGCTTGCCGCGAAGGAACCTGAGCCAGCCGAATGGCAGCAGCCGGCCGTTCATCTTTGCAAGGACCTGGTTTATGTCGGGCAGAGTCAGGGCTGCACCGACCACTTCGCCGTCTGACGTCTCGGCGATCATCGCCCAGTCCTCATCGAGGATCAGCTTCAGGTTGGCAGCGTGGAAGTCGACCTCTTCGTCGGTGATCGGCACGAAGCCCCAGTTGTCTCCCCAGGCTTCGTTGTAGACCTCGTGGAAGCCGGCGATTTCAGCCGCCATGTTCGACTTCTGCATCGAGCGGATCGTTATGTCGTGCTCGTCGAGGCTCTTCTGCGCGGCCTCGTGAATCGCCGGGTGGAACTCGAGGCCCTTCTGCAGCTTTCCCATCTCCAGATGCCACATCAGCAGGTCGATCGCCTTCTCGAAGCCGGCTCCTTCGACCAGTCGCTGGTAGTACGGCGGGTGCCAGGGCTCGAGGATCACCGGCCGCAGGTCGAAGCCTTCAATCTGGATGCCGAGCTCGTCGTTGGTGGTGAAGTCCATCGGCCCGTAGACCTTCTCCCGACCGTGCCCGGCCAGCCACTCGCATCCGGCGTCGAGCAGGGCGGTCGCCACCTCCGGGTCATCGACCGTCTCAAAGAAACCGAACTGGGCGTCGTTGCCACCCCGGTACTCGTCCCAGCGCGCGTCGATCTGGGCGCTGATCCGGCCGACCGGCTCGCCGTCACGCTCGGCGATGAAAAGCTCGACCTCGGCGTGGTCGAAGTACGGGTTCTTTGACCGGTTGAGGAACTTCATCCGTTCCATGATCAGCGGCGGCACCCACTGTGGGTGGTCGCGGTGGATCAAAAAAGGCGCTTTGACAAAACGGCGCAGATCACGGCGGCCGGCAACCGGCCTCACGGTAAGAGTGGACACCGGCCGAAACTACCACCACGGGCCGGCTGATTCAGCCGCGGCGCATCAGGCGCCCGACGGCGGTCATCAGCTCGTCGGTGCGGTCGCTGAGCTCCTGGCCTTCCGAAGGAATGACACAGGTCCGCGCGTGATCGTCGAGGACGCCGAGGGCGACCTTGTCCAGCGCAGCCTGAATGGCCGAGATCTGGGTGAGCACGTCGATGCACCAGCGGTCCTCGTCCACCATGCGCTCAACCCCGCGCACCTGCCCCTCGATCCGGACCAGACGAGCCTTGAGCTGATCCTTACTGGCTGTATAGCCGCGGACGGGGGGATTCTTCGAGGACATTTCGGAGATCGTATCTGCGTCGTCAGAGCGTGCGTCGGAAGGACCGCAGGCGCAGCGAGTTGGTGACCACGAATATGGAGCTCATCGCCATCGCGGCCCCGGCGAGGATCGGATTCAGCCGCCCGGTCATCGCCACCGGGATCAGCACGATGTTGTACATGAAGGCGAAAACCAGGTTCTGCTTGATCGTGCGCAGCGTCGCCCGGCTGAGGCGGATCGCTTCGACCGTCCCGCCGGGGTCGCCGGAGACCAGAGTCAGGTCGCTGGCCTCGATCGCCACGTCGGATCCGGTGCCGATCGCGATCCCGAGGTCGGCCTGGGCCAGGGCCGGGGAATCGTTTACCCCGTCACCGACCATCGCAACGGTCCGCCCGGCCTCCTGTTGCGAGCGCACCGCCTCGACCTTCTCAGCCGGCAGCACCTCGGCGATCACGTTGTCGATCCCCACCTGCGCGGCGACCGCTTCGGCGGTCGCCCGGTTGTCGCCGGTTAGCAAGACCGGTTCGAGGCCCAGATTCTTCAGAGCCGCGACCGCTCCGGCGCTGGACTCCTTGACCGTGTCGGCGACCGCGAAAACGGCCCGCGGCTCACCATCCCACGAGGCGACGATCGCGGTCTGGCCTTCGGCCTGCGCCGCCGAGAGTGCCGCTTCGAGTTCAGCTGGGAGGTCCCCGGACCGGTCCGAGTCGTTGTCGGGTGTTCCTGCTTCCTTGCCGACAAACGAGGCCCGGCCGACCAGCAGTCGCCGGCCTTCGACCTCCCCTTCGACACCAAGTCCTTCGCGGTTGTTGAAACCGGTGACCGGCGGCAGAGTTCCGAGTTCTTCCTGTGCGGCGGCGGCGATCGCCCGGGCGATCGGGTGCTCGGATGCGTCCTCGATCGCGCCGACCAGCCGCAGCGCCTCGTCACGCTCGATTCCGGTCGCCGTCTGCACCGAAACCAGCCTCATCTGGCCGGTGGTGACCGTGCCGGTCTTGTCGAGCAGAATGGTGTCGATCCTCCGGGTCGATTCGAGCACCTGGGGACCCTTGATCAACAGCCCGAGACGGGCGCCCTGACCGGTGCCGACCAGCAGCGCCATCGGAGTCGCCAGCCCGAGCGCGCAGGGGCAGGCGATGATCAGGACCGAGACCCCGGCGCTGATCGCAAAAGCCGCCCCGCTGCCTTCGACCAGCCAGAAGACCAGGGACACCAGGGCCAGCCCGAGTACCACCGGCACGAAGATCGCAGAGATCCGGTCAGCCAGTCGCTGCACCGGAGCCTTGCCGGTCTGAGCCTCCTCGACCAGCCGGGCGATCTGGGCCAACGCGGTGTCGGAGCCGATCCGGGTCGCCTCGATCACCAGCCGCCCGCCGGCGTTGACGCTCGCCCCGACCACGCTGTCGCCGGGATGCTTTTCAACCGGCACCGACTCGCCGGTCAGCAGCGATTCATCGACCGCCGAGGCTCCTTCGATCACGGTTCCGTCAGTCGCCACCTTCTCGCCCGGCCGGGCGAGGAAGCGGTCGCCGACCGAGAGCTGCTCGATCGGCACGGTTTGCTCGGTACCGTCGTTGTCCAGAATCGAGACGTCTTTGGCCCCGAGGTCGAGCAGCGTCCGCAGAGCGTCACCGGCGCGCGACTTGGCCCGCTCCTCGAAGTAGCGGCCGGCCAGCAGGAAGGTGGTGACCACACCGGCCGCCTCGAAGTAGAGGTGATCGAGGCCGCTGCCCCGGGCAGGCACCAGTTCGAAGCCCATCGTCATGCCGATCTCACCGGCCATGCCGAACAGCAGCGCGTAGAGGCTGAAGAAGTAGGCCGCCAGTGTGCCGAGGGAGATCAGCGTGTCCATGGTTGAGGCACCGTGGCGCGCCGCCTTCAGGGCCGAGCGGTGGAAGGGCAGCCCGCCCCAGAGCACCACCGGCGTCGCCAGCGCCAGGGCAACCCACTGCCAGTAGTCGAACTGGAGCGCCGGGATCATCGAAATCAGGACCAGCGGCACGGTCAGGATTGCGCTGAGCACGAACCGTTGGAGCAGCGCCGAAGGGCTCGCGACCGAGTGACTCATGTGGTCGTGCGCGTCGGCCGAACCGTTGCCCGATCCATCAGAACCCCCTCCGGTTGTGGCCACCGGCGGAAGCACAGCCGTGTACCCGGCTCGATCGACCGCCCGGGCGAACTGTTCAGGCCCGCAGAGCTCGGGGTCGAAGCTCACCGAAGCCTTTTTCGTGGCGAAGTTCACCGTCGCCTCGGCACCCTCGACCTCGTTCAGGTTGCGCTCGACTTTGGCCACGCAGGAAGCGCAGCTCATGTCGGGGACCTCGAATTGGATCCTGCCCCTGTTTTCGCTCTTCGTGCTCATAGCTGTCGCGACCTCCAAGGCTTCCTCATAGGTTCAGTCATTCGCCCTACCTTATACCCCCAGGGGGTACTAAGCAATCCCAAAGTTTGCGGGCCTATCCGCGGCGGCGTCCTCATCGGGGTGGAAATATTGATCTGGACCGGACAACTGTTTCGCATCAACATTGAGATGCAAGAATGGATGACCGAGATCGGACTCGACCTCTGGAGCAACGTCTAGAAAAGTCCCCCGTCGCCGAGCGGATCTCGCAGTGCTTTGGACTCGATCTCTGGAACGATAAAGTCCTTTGTTTGCGACAAAGCGGCTCGCAAAATAAAATGTAAGAAAGGTCCATGTCCGGAAATTCTTCCCTCAAATACTTGCTGGTGATCGTTGCCTTTGCCGTCGGCATGATCGGCATGCTATTTGCCTTCACTCTAAATCCCCTGGTCGGGCTCGCCATATTTTGGCTGCTCATGGCGGTTTGTGGCTACGTGCTCTACCGGATGCTCA
>Ga0105046_10010819_pt1 | contig 14189 bp, 11 predicted proteins | sample MAT03_FD_78385 | JGI IMG/M metagenome (GOLD analysis project Ga0105046, IMG submission 78385) | Freshwater microbial communities from Lake Fryxell liftoff mats and glacier meltwater in Antarctica - MAT-03 (megahit assembly) | ecosystem: Environmental > Aquatic > Freshwater > Ice > Liftoff... | reverse complement strand
TCCAGCGACGGCAGTGTGCCGAGGTGGCGTCTGCCGCAAACAGGCTTCCGTTCTGGTCACCGGCAGTCGGTAAATGACGGAAGTCCTGCGAATCAGTCTAGGGGTTGTACAGACCCGCAGTCAACGCGTGGCGACGCACGTGGCGACAACCGGCAGAAACCTTCGGCCTTCGTGTCCGTACCGGCGCCCCGCGTTCGGTGATCCATCGCCTTGACGACGCGCGCGTTCAGGTCGCCCAGCCCCCAGGTGTGCAACAGGCACTTGCCAGGGCGGGCGTGCCACCAGTGGCTAAGCAAAGGACCGGATGTTTTCGATCGATTCGCGCGCGAAGAACTCTTACGCTGGTCTTTGATCATCCGCGAGCGCAGGTGACGTGCGCCACGTCGCTCCTTCGCTCAATGTAGACTCGGGCCAAGGAGGATGCACCATGAAGCCACTTGAGGGCAGGGTTGCCCTGATCACCGGTGCCTCGCGAGGGATCGGTCGGGCAGTCGCCCAGCGGCTGGCGGCCTCCGGTGGTTCGGTCTACCTGGCGGCGGATGGCACCGCCGAGGAACTTGCCGCGGTGGCGGCTGCCTGTGAAGCCGCAGGCGCAGCGAGGGCGGCCTGGGGGCTGCACGATCTGTCACTGTCCGATTCCCCAAATCAAATGGTGGCCGAAGCGGCACGCGTGATGGGCCGTGTTGATATTCTGGTCAACAACGCCGGCATCCGCATCCGCAAGGCGTTCTGCGACTTTACGGCGGAAGACTATGACCGGGTGATGGCGATCAATCTGCGCGCACCGTTCATGGCCAGCCAGGCGGCCGTACCCTTGATGCTCGCCCAGGGCGGTGGACGGATCATTCACATGTCGAGCACGCTGGGCATCGTGGCGTCTCGCTACGCGGCGCTATACAACGTCGCCAAGGGCGGACTGATCCAGCTCACGCGCACCATGGCGCTCGAGTTGTCATCGCAGAACATTCTGGTGAATGCCGTCTGCCCCGGTCCTATCGCCACCGAGGGCTTCATCGCCGGGCGCAATCCAGGCGAACTGGAACAGCGAGCGCGCGATGTGCCGATCGGGCGCTTCGGGACTGCCGAGGAAGTCGCCGGCGTGGTCGCTTTCCTCTGTTCGAACGATGCAACCTACATGGCCGGCCACGCGCTGGTGATGGACGGCGGGTACGTGATCCACTAGCCTGCTGCTTCGCCGCAACTCGGGAGGATTGAGGATGACGCGCACTTCACGCCATGGGTCAGCACCGGCGACGATGGCTTGCCTGGCCCTGTGTGCTGCCGGCTGCGTTGCCGACAGCGCGAGCGCGCAGTCCGGCCCTGGGGCCTGGCCGGTAAAACCGATCCGGATGGTGGTGGCTTTCTCGCCCGGGGGCACCTCCGATACGCTGAGCCGCATCCTCGGCCAGAAGATCACCGAAGCCTTTGGCCAGCCGGTGATCGTAGACTCGCGTCCGGGCGCCAGCGGCATGATCGGAGCGGAGATCGCGGCGCGTGCCGCACCGGATGGCTACACGCTGATGCATGCCTACATCGGACAGTTCTCGGTCAACCCATCGTTGTTCGTCAAGCTGCCGTATGACCCGCTGCGCGACTTCACGCCAGTGAGCCTGGTGGCCACCGCGCCGCAGATCGTGGTGGTCAATCCCGATCTGCCGGTGAAGTCGGTGAAGGATCTGATCGATCTGGCGCGTGAGAAACCGGGACAGCTCAACTTCGGCTCCGGCGGTTCGGGCACGCTGTCCTTCGTGGGCGGTGAACTGTTCCAGACGCTCACTGGCGTGAAGATGGTGCATGTGTCGTACAAGGGCACGGTACTCGCGCAGAATGATCTGCTAGGCGGCCGCGTGCAGGTGATGTTCTCCGACATGCCCACGGCGCTGCCGCAGGCAAGGGTCGGCAAGCTGCGCGCCATTGCAGTCACCTCGATCAAACGCAGCTCGCTGCTGCCGGCGCTGCCGACCCTGGCCGAATCTGGCGTGCCCGGTTACGAACTGACGGCCTGGTGGGGCGTGGTCGGTCCGCGCGGCATCCCATCCGAGATCGTGGCCAGGCTTCATGCCGAGCTGGCGCGCATGCATGCGCTGGCCGATATCCGGGATCGTTATGAGGCCCTGGGCGTGGAGCCGATGACCAACACGCCGGCGCAGTTCGCCGCGTTCATCCGCGAGGACTCGGCGCGCTTTGCCAAGCTGCTGAAAGCGGCTGGCGTCAAGGCAGACTGAGCCCAGCCCTTCGGTTCGGTCCGACCAGATACCGGTCAGGGCGCAGTGTGGTCAGGCGCGTGTACACCTCGATGTGCGCGGATGTGCTGGCCTACCTCAGCCAAGTCGGTAGCGCCCGTGCCGATGGTGCTGTCGAGCGTGTCAATCCTGATCTCCGTCCGAACGAACAATCGATCAGACACCCGCTGCGCTCTGCAAAGCGACTAGCCTTGTCGAAACGGCGTCTACAAGACCCAGCATTTAGGGCGGCGCCAGGAAGTGAACAACCCCCACCTATTTTTCCAGAGAAGCGGAGATCCAAGAAATGTCCATCACCTCCCGCAGCATCACACGGCGCAAACTCCTTCAGCTTGGCTCGGTCCTGGCAGCTGCATCCGTGACCGTGATTGGGACCCCGATCGCGGCCGCCGCCGACGCTCCACGCCTTGAAGAGAAAGACACGACCGCGCAGAGCCTGGGCTACCGGCATGACGCGACCAAGGTCGAAAAGGCAAAGTTTCCCACTTACGCCGCAGGTGCGGTCTGCGCCAACTGCCGACTCTTCCAGGCCAAGAAGGGTGAAGCCTGGGGCGGGTGCCAGATTTTTGGCGTCAAACTGGTGAATGCAAAAGGCTGGTGTGCCGGGTATGTGAAAGCCGCGGCATAGTCCGCCACCTGCGCTGCGCCGGGCACTGGACGGCGGTGCTGGCTACGACTCTGGCTTGATACCGGCCCGCCGTACGACCCCGCCGAACACTTCGAGGTCGGCACGAATCTGCTTCGCGTAGTCCTCGGGGCTGTTCGGGGCGACTGCTTCGAACCCCTGCTGTTCGAGCCGTTGCCGAAATTCGGGGGCCTTAAGCGCCGCGTTGATCAGCGCATTGGTGCGTGTCACGACTTCGCGCGGCAGGCCAGCGGGCCCGACCAGTCCGTAGCTGCCCTGGACCGGATGCACCTTGATCCCGGCCTCGATCAGCGTCGGCAACTGTTTCGCACCATCGGCCCGGGTACTGCCAGTGGCCGCCAGCAGCCGCAACCGGCCTGCCTTTGCCGGACCTTCGGCCGACGGCAACGGCATGAAGCCGATATCGGTCTCGCCACTCATCAATGGAGCGATCGGCGTGCCCTTGTAGGCGATATGCACCAGAGCAACGCCGGTCGCCCCCTGCACCAACTCGGCAATCAGGTGCGAGATCGAACCCACGCCGGAAGAGCCATAGTTGAGCAGTCCCTTCTTGTCGCGGGCGATCCTGAGCAGGTCCTGCACGCTCTTTGCCGGAACACTCGGATGGACGGCCAGCACATAGTGGGTCACCGCTACCGAGGCGATCGGCGACACATCCTTGAGCGGGTCGTAGCGCAGCTTCGGGTCGATCGCCGGCGACAGCGCAAGGCTGCCCAGACTGCCCATGCCCAGAGTGTAGCCATCAGGTGCGGCGCGCACCATGGCCTCCATGCCGATCGAGCCGCCAGCGCCGCCCCGGTTCTCGATCACCACCGGCTGGCCCCAGACCTCGGACAACCGCTGCGCGACCGTGCGCCCGACCGTATCGACCGGACCTCCAGCGGCGAAGGGCACGATCAGCCTCACCGGCTTCACCGGATACTGCGGCTGGGCGACGACCGGCGCCGTGCCGATCGCTGCGACCAGAGCAACCACAGCCATCGTAGCGAGCGAAACAGCCGAAGCGATCTGGGCGGTCATTCTGCGTCGTACCCTGGTGCCACCCGCATGTCGATGACCGCCACGCCACCGGACTTGACATGCGCGAGGCCGCGATCGAGCGCCGGGCGTACCTCGGCGACGGTCTTGATCGGTCCGATGCCCAGCGCGCCCTGTGCAGTGCCCATCGCGGCCAGATCGATGTCCGGGTCGTCGATCCGCTGACCGATCCAGCGATTTTCCGGCGGGCGCCCGCGCTTGACCGCGATCGCTTCCTGATGGCGTTCGTCGTTGAAGTAGGAGCGGTTGTTGCAGATGATGAACAGCGCTGGAATCTTGTAATGGGTCGCAGTCCAGATCGCGGTGTTGCCCATCAGGAAGTCGCCATCGCCCATCAGCCCGATGGCGACACGGTCGGTGCCCTGGAGAGCCAGCGCACCGCCCACGGTGATGCCCGGACCGGCACCGACCCCTGCACCACCATCAACACCGATGTAGTCGAGCGGGTGCCTGAATGGCACATAGCTGCCATGCCAGCCGAGCGGCAACCGGGTGAAGCAGTACTCGGTCCCTTCCAGTGCTGCACGCAGCGCGTCGCCCACACCCTGCAAGGTGACCATGGTGGTCGAGGCCGGCTTGAGAGCGACCTGCACCCGCTCCGGCAGCGCAGACTGGCGCGGCTTGACCGCATCGAGCAACAGCGGCACTGCGGCATCGGGCTCGCACATCAGCAGCAGGTCGACCGGGGGCAGCACGTGATAATCCATGCTCCAGCCCCGATGGTTGTGCTGATCGCAGGACACCTGGATCACCTTGGCGCTCACCGGCTTGTCGCCGAAGGCCTGCTTTAATTCGCCACCGAGATCGAGCCAGTCCAGCGACAGGATGACATCGGCATTGCGCAAGGCCTCCTGCGCCTCGGCACCAAGCCGGTTGCCCGGCGGCCCGACATGCAGACGATGGTCGGTCGGGAAAGCGGCGGCGAGCTTGATATGGCTCACCGACTCCATCTGCAGCTTCTCGGCCAGCGCTACCCGCGCGTTCCACGCCTCGACACTGCGCGACACCCGGCCGGCCAGCATCACTGGCCGCTTCGCACCCGAGAGCAGCGCGGCCGCACGCTTGACCAGGTCCGGCGACGGGTGCACCGCCTCGGGGGGATCGAAGCGTGCAACCTCGGGGAGGGCCGGCAGCGCGGAAATCCTGTCCTCCTGCAGCGCGACATCGAGGTTCACATAGACCGGCCCGCGCGGCGCGGTCAACGCGATCTGCCGTGCGCGCAGCAGCGCCTCGACCGCTGCCGGCACCGAGCCCGGCTGGTTGTCCCACTTGGTGAAGTCGCGCACCAGCGAGGCCTGATCGGCACAGGTGTGAATCCACTCGATCCATGGACGTCGGCGCGCCGCATCCATCGGCCCGTTGGCGCCGAGGATCAGCACCGGGGTGCGATCGCACCAGGAATTGAAGATCGGCATCATCGCGTGCATCAGGCCGACATTCGAATGCAGGGCGGCGGCCATCAGCCGCTCGGCGGCCTTCCAGTAGCCCTGCGCGATATGCACCGCGTGTTCATCGTGAAGGCAGAGCAGCATCTGCGGCGCACGGTTGCCCAGGTAGTTCACTATGCTGTCGTGCAGACCGCGATAGCTTGCCCCGGGATTGAGGGCGATGAAGGGAACGTCCAGTTCGCGCAGGGTCTGCGCAATCGCGTCGCTGCCGAAAAGATTGTCGTCGGGCGCGCGCGGCACCGGCGTGTCGTGGACGATCAGGTCATTGGGAATCGGGTCGTTCATCGGGACGGGCCTCGGCTGTTGATCAGGTCTGCTATCCTCGCTGCGCTTCAGGAGGAGGAAGCCAGATGATACCGATCATTCGAGCCGCAGCAGCGGTCGTTGCAGCAGGCGCTGTCGTGCTGAGCCCGCAGATGGCACTGGCACAGCAGGGGCAGCCGTTCCCGTCACGCCCGGCGCGAATCATCGTGCCGTTCCCGCCCGGCCAGGCCGCCGACATCTTCGCCCGCCTCGCAGCCGACCGGCTGACCGCAACCTGGGGCCAGACGGTGCTGGTGGAGAATCGCGCTGGCGGTGCCGGCGTGATCGGCGCCGAGGCGGCCGCACGCGCCAAGCCGGACGGTTACACCGTGCTGATGGGCTCGGCCGGGCCGATCTCGATCAACCCGCATGTATTCGCCAAACTGCCCTATGACGTGCAGAAAGACTTCGTGCCGCTGGCGCAGATCGTCTCGCTGCCGCTGGTGATCGTGGCACATCCCAGCCTGCCGGTCAGGTCGGTGAAAGAGCTGATCGCCCTCGCCCGGGCGCGGCCCGGCGAGGTGCAATTCGCCTCGGCCGGTCTGGCCACCTCCCAGCATCTGGCCGGGGAACTGTTCACCAGCATGGCCGGGGTGAAGATGGTGCATGTGCCCTACAAAGGCAGCGGTGCGGCACTGCAGGACCTGCTCGGCGGCCATGTCACCTTGATGTTCGACAGCCTGACCTCGGCACTGCCGTCGATCCAGTCGGGCAAGCTGCGGGCGCTCGGAGTGACCACGCGCGAGCGGGTGCCGGCAGCGAAGGACATTCCAGCCATCGGCGAACAGCTTGCCGGTTATGAAGCGGTTGGCTGGATCGGGGCGCTCGGCATCGCCGGCACGCCGTCGGAACTGGTCGCCCGCTGGACTGCTGACCTGGCCGCTATCGTAAAGGAGCCAGCCACCCGTGAACGCATCCTGGCGCAGGCCTCGGTGCCTGGCGCCCTCTCCGGTGCCGAGTTCGGCGCCTTCCTGCGCCAGCAGAACGATCTCTGGGGCAAGGTCGTGCGGACCTCAGGCACCCGGCTCGACTGACCGAACTCGCCCGACGGCCAGCGCCGATCGCCTGTGCGACGGCGCCAGCCAGCGCCGATGACCCGGACCGTGCTGCTGGGGGCATCGGGGCTGCCGTGCGCGTGCGATGCCGGTAGCGCCTGCCCATGCGCGGACATCGCCTGCGGAGGTGATACGCTCTGCGGCTTCGCTACGGCATATCGAGAGCAGGACCAACACCATGGATCTGGGCATTCACGACGAACACGCGCTGGTCATCGGCGGCTCGGAGGGCATCGGTTTCGCATCGGCGCGCGCGCTTCTGGAGAACGGTGCTAGGGTATCGATCGTCTCGCGCGACCCGGAGAAACTCGCCCGCGCGGCCGATCTGCTCGAGACCACCTGCGAACGGCCGGTAAGCCATTTCGCCGCCGACATCACCCAGACCTACGATGTGGCCAAGCTCACCGACTGGCTGCGCTCCGGGCCGCAGGATACCGCCGGGCGGCTGGACATCCTGGTGTCTGCGGTCGGCGGCAGCCAACGCGCACTGTTCGAGGAACTGACCGATGACGCCTGGCTCGCCAACTATGAGTTCAACGTGCTGTCGGCCGTGCGCGCGATCCGCCTGTCGCTGCCGATGCTGAAAGAGGCTGCGGCCAGCAGCATCGTGTTGCTCGGTGCGGCGGGTGCACGCATGCCCTACGAGCACCAGGTGGTGTCCAATGTGCACAAGGCCGGCCTGATCGCGCTCACCAAGACGCTTGCGGTGGAGCTGTCGCGGTTTGGTATCCGGGTCAATTCAGTGTCGCCGGGACGCACTCGAACCGCCCTCTGGGCGAAGCGGGCCACCCAGCTGGCTGCCGAACGCGGGGTGGATGAAGAGACGGTGATCGAGGAGTTCGCCCAGGACATTCCGTTGCGCCGCTTCGCGCGGCCGGAGGAGATCGCTTCGATGGTGGCCTTTCTCGCCTCGCATCAGGCGAGCTATGTCACCGGTCAGTCGATTCTGGTCGATGGCGGCATCGCACGCGGCCTTCTGTGACCGACGCCCGGGCCGCAACCGGCAGCTTGCAGGAAACACCCCATGCGTAACCTGGCGGCCGCCCTGGTCGCCCTCGTCGCAGTTTCGCTGATCACCTGGGCATTGCTGCAGTTCGGGGCTGCCACCCGGGACGTGGTGGTCGAGCGCGACACCTGGGGTTCGATCCCGGTGACCGTGTTCCGTCCGGGTTCCGGGTCGGGCGCACGCCGACCCACGGTGGTTATCGCCCATGGCTTTGCCGGCTCGCAGCAGCTGATGCAGCCGTTCGCGGTAACCCTTGCCAGGAACGGCTACCTGGCAGTTACCTTCGACTTTCCCGGTCATGGCCGCAACCCGGTGCCACTGCCGGGGAGCCTGCGTGAGCACGACGCGCTGCTCGCTTCACTGCTCGGAGCGATCGAGAGCACGGTCGCTGGCGTGCGCACCTTGCCGGGCGCCGATGGCAGGGTCGCCCTGATCGGCCACTCGATGGCCTCGGACCTGGTGGTTCGCCATGGGCAGGCGCACCCCGAGACCGTTGCCACGGTCGGCGTATCGCTCGTCTATGGTGGCGCCGACCTGGTCGCGCCACGCAACCTGCTGGCGATCTACGGCGCGCTGGAGCCAGCGATGCTGCAGACGTTCGGACGAGCCATGATTGTCGGACCGGTCGCGCCGACGCCCGGCGCAGCAGACACCCCGGGTGCGCCCACCAGCCCGGACGCAGTCCAACCGGAGCGCACCTATGGTCGCTTCGACGATGGCAGCGCACGCCGGCTCACTCTGGCGCCAGGCGCCGAACACATCAGCGTGCTCTACAACCGGGCCACGCTGCGCGAAACACTCCACTGGCTCGACCAGTCATTCGCCGGCGCGGCAGTCGCCCTGCCTGGCAGCGGATTCATCGATGCCCGCGGACCGGCGATCGGCGCGCTGCTGCTCGGCATCGTCGGTCTCACCTGGCCGCTGTCGCTGGCGATGCGCCGACTGCTCGCGCCCCGCGCCTGGCGCGACGCCATCAACGAGTACATACCCTGGCAGCCCGCATCGATCCGGATCGCGCCCTGGCTGGCGGTCACCCTCGGCCCGGCGATCGCTACACCGCTGCTGCTGCGAATGGTGCCGACCTCGTTTCTGCCGATCCTGCTCGGTGACTACCTGCTGCTGCATTTCGCGCTCTATGGTCTGCTCACCGCCGCCGGCATCGGCTGGCTGGTACGCCGCCAGACGATCAGCCTGCCGCCGCCGCGCATGCCTGGGCTGCCGATTCTTCTGGCCACGGTTGCGGTGCTGCTTTGGTCGACGCTGGCGATCGGCCTGCCAGTGGATCGGTGGATGTTCAATCTCGCCCCCGCGCCCGGGCGCGGCGTGCTGATCGTGATGATGCTGACCGGGACACTGGCCTGGTTCTGTGCAGACGAGTGGCTGACCCGCCATCGCCAGGCCCCGCGCCTCGCCTACGCGTTCACCAAGTTCTGTTTCCTGTTGTCGCTGGCGATCGCAGTCGGGCTCGACCTGTCACGTCTGTTTTTCCTGATCATCATCATCCCGGCGATCCTGCTGATGTTCATCGTCTACGGGCTGTTCAGCCGCTGGAGCTTTCGCGCCACGGGCAGCCCCTGGCCGGCGGCGATTGCCAATGCCAGCGTATTCGCATGGGGCATCGCAGTAACCTTCCCCGCCATACAGCGCTGAACGCGGCACCGCAGCCCGCAGTGCGCGACGGGGCGTCGATCAACGCACCGACGGTTCATGCGACAGCTGGAGCTTCAGCGCTGGCGTCTGGAACTCGTCGCGGGGAATTGGCGTCATCCGTCCATTGCGGCTCTCGATGTTATCCAGACGAACCGGCGCAGGCGGTGCACCGGACCCGGTCTCGCCGACCACCACGCGCTCCGAGCGAAGCGTCACCCCGGTGTCGAGCAGCAGGAAGCGCACCTCGTACTCCCCTGGACGCAAACGGTCCAGCGCCATCCGGTCGCCGGTGCGAACGAACACATGACGCGCCGCCACCAGCCCATCTTCGGTCGCGCTGAACACCTTGGCGAACACGTCCGAACGGCCCAGGCGATTGTCGAGCAGGATCTGCGCCTCGCCGTCGTTGAACCGGCGCACAAAGCCCTTCAGCTCGCCCGTGGCGTCCGGCCACGGGTTCCCGTTGGGTGACTCAAGCGGCCGGATGTGGACAGGCGCGCTGGAAATCGTCTCGCCACGCGCCTTCGGTGATGCGGCGACCTCCCCGCCTGCCTGCGACCCGGGCGGCCTGTTGCGCTGTTCGTATGCCTCGACGATGCGGGCCACATCCGCGGCGGGTGTGGCCGCCTGGGGCACCAGCAGCATCCAGGCGCCCAGGGCCAGACCGACCACGCAGCACGCCGCCGAGGCCGCCATCAGCCGGGCGACGGCACGGGCACGCCGGCGCTCGCCAGCGTCTGCCGCGGTCGCGCGCCCGGTCCCGAAGAACGGCGCCGGATCGGGCGCGTGGGTACGCTCCCGGTACGCCTGGGTCCGAGCCGGTGCCGGCGCCCGGATAGGCTCCGGGCTTCGCCCTGAACGGAGCCAGGTATCGTAGTCCGCGCGACGGTGCGGATCGGACAACGTATCGTAGGCCACGTTGATCGAAGCCATCAGACGCGCGGCCGCGTCGGGATGCCGCGGATGGCGATCCGGGTGGAACCGCCGGCACATCAGTCGGTAGGCCGCGCGCACGTCCTCCCCGGATGCCCTGGTGTCGATCCGCAGGACTTCGTAGTGGGTCTTGTTGGTTGATGCAGGTTCAGTCATTGCACAATGGTGCCCGGGCTCACCGTTCAAGCCAAGGTAAAAACCGTCGCCGGCAGCGCGCATCGCTGCGTACGCACTTCGCGCGCCATCGGGGCGCACGCCCGGCCGGCAGCCCTCAGAAATGCCGCTTCGCCGTGACCGGCTGGATCGAGGGGTCGAAACACAGTTCGAGCAGCGTATTGTCGCCGACCCGCCCCCCGGTGGTGTAGAGGAACTGTTCGAGTTCTGCCTCACTGGCGCAGCGCTCGAAGCGAAGGCTGTACATCGCGGCCAGCCCGCTGAAATCGATCACCGGCGGTTCGATGCTGAACAGATCGATCGGCTTGCCGGTCAGCCGGCCTGCCGCCTCGTTCAAGGTCGCGTAGCGCCTGTTGGACAGGATGACGAACAGGATACGGGCCCCCTGATGCGCCGCCGTCCACAGGGCCTCGGACGCGTAGAGCGATGATCCGTCGCCGATGATCGCGATCACCTGCCGGTCGTGTCGTCCGGTCGTCGCGCCGATAGCCGCACCGACCGCCGCGGCCAGTCCCCAGCCGATGCCACCGCTGCCATTGATGATGTACTCACCCGCGTCCGCCTCGACGAACTGGCGCACGTCCGAGGTGGAAAGGCCGGCCTCGTCGACGACTATGGCCCCCCGGAACGCAACGAGCAGCTGCTGGATTGCGCGCGACGGATGGAATACCCCGGATTGAGGCGCCGGAACGCAGACCTCGGGCTTCCACGGTTGCGTCCGGATCTGGCCCTCAGCCGGCGAGGAACCGGCAATCCGGAGCCGCGCGCCGATCGCCTCCAGCGATTGCGTCAGGTCAGCAATGCGCGCCAGCTCGAACTCGCCTTCGGCCGCCAGCGGATCCGGATCATGACCGATCCAGGCCTTGCGCTGCGGTAGCGATGGCGCGCTGTACAGGGTGGTTCGGAAGTTTCGAAAACCGACGAACAGCAGCGCATCATGGCCGGCCAGCCGCTCGCTGATGCCAACGAAGCTTGGGGGCAGGTAGCCGGCATGACTCGGCGAGGTGCTTGCAACAGGCAGTACCGCGGTGTACGGGCCACAATACACTGGCGCGCCGAGTGCTTCGGCGAGCGCCGTCAGCGCCGCAGAAGCACCGGCCCAATGCACATCCTCGCCGGCCACCAGCGCGGGTCGCTGCGCCTGCCGGAGAAACTGCGCATACGCATCGGCATCTTGCGTGCCGAGTGTGCCAAGCGAAGGAATGGTGACCCGCACCGGCTGCGCGTCGATGTCTTCTTCCAGCAGATCCGGCGGACAGATCAGCGCCACCGGGCCGGTCGGTGGCGTGAGCGCGGTACGGATCGCCCGCCGCACATGGAACTCCACATCTTCGATCCGGGCGAGCGTGAACACCGCCTTGGCGATCGGTCGGATCATCGCCTCGAGCGGACCATGCAGGATCGGCCCGGTGTGTACGAAGCGCCGATCCTGCCCGCCGACGAGCACCAGCAGTGGCGTCCTGGCGATGCTCGCGGTGTACAGATTGCCCATGCCGTTACCCAGTCCGGGGGCCACATGCAGGTTGACCACGCCGAGCGAGCGGGTGACGCGCGCATAACCGTCGGCCATCGGTACCGCGGACACTTCCGACAGCGCCACTACATAGTCGAGGCGCGCACGGTGATCGCAGGCGCGAACCAGCGGAATCTCGGTGGTGCCGGGATTGCCGAATATATGGCGCACCGCATTGGCTTCGAGCGACTGCAGAAGGAACTCGGCGACCTTCATGCCCATCCCGGAGTGAACGCCGCCCGGGTATCAGGCTCGGGCTCGACAGCTGGCAATGGTATGCCCCACAAGACCGAGTGCATCAGCGCATGACGAACGGGTTGGGCACCTCGTTGGCGGTGGAGATCCACACGCTCTTGGTCTGCAGGTACTCGTGGATCATGTCCTGCCCGCTCTCGCGACCCAGGCCGCTGCGCTTGTAGCCGCCGAACGGCGACATGTACGACACCGCGCGATAGGTATTGATCCACACGGTGCCGGCGCGCAGCCGCTCGCTCATCTTCAGCGCACGGCGCATGTCCTGGGTCCAGACGCCCGCGGCCAGGCCGAACTGCACGTCGTTGGCGATCTCGACGGCCTGCTCATCATCGTCGAACGGGATCACCGCCAGCACCGGCCCGAATACTTCCTCCTGCGCGATTCGCATCGGGTTACGCACGCCGACAAAGATGGTCGGCTCGACGAACCAGCCATCGCCACATTGCGGACCGGTCGCCTTGCTGCCACCCAGCACAGCGTAGGCCCCCTCGCCTTTCGCGATGTCGATGTACTCGAGAATCTTCCGGTACTGCGGCAGATTGGTGACCGGGCCGACCTGCGTGTCGGTACTCATCGGGTCGCCCAGCCTCGCGGTTTTCGCGAGCGCCACCAGCCGCTTCACGAACTCGTCATGGATCGAGCGCTGCACCAACAGTCGGGAGCCAGCGATACAGGTCTGACCAGTGGCGGCGAAGATGCCGGAGATCACCCCCTTCACCGCGTTGTCCATCTCGGCATCGGCGAAAACGATGTTCGGGGACTTGCCGCCCAGCTCCATGCTGACTCGCTTCAGGCCTCGGGCCGCGCTCTGGTAGATCAGCTGACCGGTGCGATCCGAGCCGGTGAAGGCGACCTTGGCCACCAGGGGATGCTCGGACAGCGGCGCGCCCACGTCCGGTCCGAATCCGGTGACCACATTGACCACGCCGGGCGGAAAGCCGGCCTGCTCGATCAGCGTCATGAACTCCAGGATCGAGGCCGAGGTGTACTCGGAGGGCTTGATCACCACGGTATTGCCGGCAGCGAGGGCCGGTGCGAGCTTCCACGCGGTCAGCAGCAGCGGCGAGTTCCACGGCACGATCGCGGCGATCACACCGAGCGGCTCATGCCGGGTGAAGTTGAAGGTGTCTGCCTTGTCGGTCGGGATCACCGCGCCTTCTATCTTGTCGGCGAGCCCACCGTAGTAGCGATACCAGTTGGCCATATAGGCGGTCTGGCCGGCCATCTCGGCGATCAGCTTGCCGTTGTCACGCACCTCGATCTCGGCCAGCCGCTGCGCCTGCGGCCCGATCAGGTCGGCGAGCCTGAGCAACAGCGCGCCGCGTTGAGACGCGGTGAACTTCGGCCAGGGGCCGGCGATGAACGCGCGATGCGCCGCCTGCACCGCGAGGTCGACATCGCGTGCGTCACCCCGGGCGATCATCGCCCAGGGCCTTGCGGTGAACGGATTGAACGTCTCGAAGTACTGCTCACCCGCCGGTGCGACCGGCCGACCGTCGATGTAGTGGCGGTAGACCTTCAGGGTCTCGGTGCTGGTATCCATCGGGACTTTCCGGAGCAGTATTGAAGGTCGGTGCGCTCAACGCCCGCTGGGCACCATCGTCGGATGGGCGACCGCCGGCCCGAGCAAAGCATCCCGGAAGCGACTGCGGATGTAGGGTCCGTCCCGCATGGGCAGCGTCATCGGTGGCTGCGCCGGACTCACCTTGAGATCGACGAACACCGGACCGACCCGGCCGTGGATCATCGGCAGCGCGAGCTTGAACCCTGCGTGGTCAACCACATTGGCGGTCACCGGGAACCCGGCGGCCGCCGCAATGCCGGCCAGATCGACACCGCGCCCGGTGTGGGTACCCTGCATCCCGGTCTCGACATAGTGCTCGTTGTCCATCACCACGATCGACAGGTTGGCCGGCTTCTCGCAG
>Ga0105046_10010815_pt1 | contig 14194 bp, 18 predicted proteins | sample MAT03_FD_78385 | JGI IMG/M metagenome (GOLD analysis project Ga0105046, IMG submission 78385) | Freshwater microbial communities from Lake Fryxell liftoff mats and glacier meltwater in Antarctica - MAT-03 (megahit assembly) | ecosystem: Environmental > Aquatic > Freshwater > Ice > Liftoff... | reverse complement strand
GACAGCCGCGAGTCGCTGTTTCTTCAATGCCAACGCAGAGCGAGTGATTTTCGGTTGAGCGAACCCGATCCGAATCATTAGCAAAGGCGCTGCTCGGGCCGCCAAAGGCGAGTGGGTTATTGCTCTCGCCCCCGGCCTCATCTACGCGCGGGCTGACATAGACCGGATCGATCGAAAGCCGACCGCGCATATTCGTGCGCATACAGTAGACTTTGCCGCTTTCCGAATGATTGCAGAGCGTAACTTGGTCGGGATTGTCGAAAGAGAAAGACATTTTCCGATTATCGGAAGTGAGCGGTGCCGCCTCAAAATCGTAGATAGTGTAACCGGCGTCTATGCCGGCTTGAATCTGAGCCATTGTGTCTTCTGGAAACGTGACCGTGTCTGAGCCGGCATAAACAGTTTCGGCAACGCGAATTGCCGTCGAAACAGCGCTTTGAGAGACAGTATCTTGAGCGAGGATCTGGTAGTCCTTGAAAATAGGATAAGTCATTGAAGAGAGAATCGCCAGAATTAGTAGAACAAGCGACATCTCAATCATTGAAGATCCTCGCCGTAAACGGCTCGCTTCTGAGCCGTCCTCTTTCCCAACTAGCGCTGCGGCTGCCGGTAATTTCGAGAACATGGTAAAATTGTCTTCTTTTTTAAACGCGCACGGTCAATTCTCTTCAAAGACATAATTCTTTGCCGTCTCGAGATTTATCGGCCGAGAGTCGTTTGTCTAGTCCCCGGCAGTCTTTCGGCGGCTGGCATATATATGACGGTTGGCTCTGCTTGACAGCCGCCCGTCAACCTGCTAAGCTTGATTGGTGAAAACCGCTCCACTCGCATTCCTTCTTTTGATCGCCGGCCTTGCTGGTGGCGGCTGGTCGGCAATAAGTTCCGAATCGGACGCGCTCAGGGCTCAAAATGAAGGTCGGGTCGGAACGCCCAAAACTGGCCCGATCAGTCGGGCCAAACACTGCTTGCAGGCGCCACTCAGCCCCGGCTGTTTGCGGCCGCCGGCCCGCCCGGAAACCTGGGAAAGCGGTCGCGAATAGAGCTTGGACCAGCTCTGGGCTTAAGTTTTCGATCAGCCCGGCAAGGCAACCAAGCAGGATTCACTCAGCTTTGCTAGACTGAATAGAATAATTGAATTAACCCAGTCAAGACAAGACAAGTCCCGTGATCAGCATCAGCATCAGCATCAGAAAAATCGGTAATCTTTCAACCCTCGACTAACCTTAGACTATCTCGCAAACTAGCCAAACAAAGGTGCGTATATGAAAGCTAAATCTCAGCAGCGAACTCTTGACCCGGCCAACCCAAGCAAAGCAGAAATCAGCATTGCTGTTCTTCGCGACCTCGGCCAAGACCCGAGCTTGAGTGAAGTGGTCCGCCAAGCCTGCATCGGCGCTGCCTGCCGCTTGCCCGACCGCGACCGGCGCCACGACCGATGATCGCTGAAGATTTGGGAATAGCAATCGCCGAGCCCGAGCCCTCTGGTCCGATGCTGAAATCAGTTTCGCCGAGCAGCCGCCCGAAGATCAACATCAGCGCCGGGCTCAGGACAACTCCTCCGGAGTTGCTTGAACTCGGCGCCCCGGCCTGTCCGATTGAGCTCGCCCGAATCAATCTGCGCCGCTTCGGAATCGTCTACGCCTTTGGCTTCTATCCACTTGCCGGCCTTGATCAGTCCGATCTCTCTCGACTTGGGGCTGATCCTGAGCTGAAAGCGGCAATTTTAATTGAGCGCCAGCGCCGCGTCGATCCCGGCGCCGCGCTTGTCGTTTGGGAGCGGGGAGTCGATGCTCGAGCGAATCAGCTCAGTAAGCTGATGGCCGACCGGCTCAGCGAAGGTCTTGGCGCCGCCCGCTCAATTTCTTCTGATCGTCAGTTTCGCCTCAACCCCGATCTCTGCCTGATCTCGACAATTCGGACTCGCTAGACAGCGGCGAGCGGAAACACGGCCGCCGCTGCGCTCAGTTATTGTTTCTCAGCGAACAGCGTTGAATTGCCCGAGGCTGCACTAAAAGAGTGTTTCAGCGGAGCGCATTCTGTCCAGCGGCATTGGCGAAGAGAAGAAGGAGGCCGCCAGCAACAACGCCAACGCTGAGCAGGCTAATTTCGCCGAAAGTAACGCTGACTGCGAGCAGAATCAAACCAATCGCCGCCAGGGTGCTGAGTAGGTAAAGGATCCCGGCAACTATTGCCGAGTTTGGATTGACGATCAGTCCGTAAAAGTCACGAAACTGGGCACGTCTCAGGCTTGTTTTTTCTCCATGTGTCATGATCTAATCATACCAGCGATCGCGGCGACCGGGAGTGAGATCAATCACGGTCCGATAGAAGCAGAAACCGGGCCGGTTTCTGCAAGTCGCCGCTAACTGTTTCGCGACTAGCGCGAAGCCTCAATCTCGGTCCGCGTTGAGTGGGTCGAGCAGAGTCAACCCGCCGGCGCCGGCTCTTCGCTAAAAGGCAGGCTCGATTCATTGCCCGGATTAAGCTCGGCTCAATGATTATCGAAGAGCTCCTCAAACAGCAGCGTGAGCTAATTAAGGAAGCAAACCCGCTCAGCTATCTGGCAATTCGTCGAGCAACTGAGCGAATGCCGGGCGGAGTTCCGTCGTCAATCTTTTCGGTCGCTCCATTCCCGCTGACAATCAGTCGGGGCGCCGGCGCTTCGATCGAAGACCTTGACGGCCACGAGTATGTTGATTACGGGAATGGCTACGGAACGAGCGTCTTTGGCCACGCCCATCCACTTCTCGTCGAGGCAATCAGCGAACAGGCCGCGAGCGGAGTCTTCTTCGGCGCGCTCTCTGAGTCGGTAACTGAATGGGCCGAACTCCTTGCCGAACGTTTCAATCTTGACTGGGTTCGCTTTAGTCCATCTGGGACCGAAGCAAATATGGATGCAATTAGAATCGCGCGCGGGCTGACTGAGCGCGAGCGAATCGTCAAGATTGAAGGTGCCTATCATGGCACCTACCCGGGACTTCTGATTAGCACAAGCCCGAATGTTCAGGATGCGCCAACTCCAGAAACTCCGCTTCCGCTTGGCAAGGGGATCAGCGAACCGCTGACCGACACCCTCGCCTTCAATGATCTCGCCGGGGCGGCGGCGCTGCTTGAAAAGCGCGAGCACGCGGCAATAATTGTTGAGCCGATCCTTTTTAATGTTGGCGCAATTTTTCCAGCCGCCGGCTATCTGGCCGGACTGCGCTCGATCTGCGATCGGACCGGAACCCAACTAATCTTCGACGAAGTCAAAACTGGAGTCGCTGTCGCTTGGGGCGGCTGCGAAGAGTATTTTCAAGTCCAGCCCGACCTGAAGACTTTTGGCAAGGGAATCGGCGGCGGGATTGCCGCCGGCGCAGTCGGCGGCCGCAATCCCGATCTCTACAACGAAATTTCCTACTTCCGGATTCCTCACCTCGGGACCTTTTCTGGAAATCACCTAGTTGCTCGGGCCGGCGCAACTGCTTTGAAAATTCTTGACAAGCCGGCCTATGCTCAGCTTGAAAGTCATCGTCGCTATCTTGCCTGCCAGCTAGAGTCGATTATCAATGAATACCGACTCCCGTGCTATCTGGTTGGCGCCGCCGCAAAGAATTGCGTTGTTTGGGCAAATCCGGAGTATGGCCATCTAGATAACTATCGCGACTACGCGGCTCGGGTTTCCGGGCCGCTCGGTCAGCTACAGTGGGCCTACATGATCAATAATCGGGTCTGGCTGACTCCTGGCCGCGATGAGCAGACAACTCACTCTGTTCAGCATGAAGATGCGGATGCTGATCGCTACGCCGAAGCTTTCCGGGGATTTGCCAAATTGCTGAGCGAATCTGGAGCTCTGGCTGAGATTGACCCAAAGAAAGCCGGGTCAGCTGCTTGAGCGACTTGAGCTTGCATTTGAGAACCGGCCGCCCAGTTAGTTTTTTGAGCAAAGATCTCTAAAACAACGAGGCCGAACGTCTTTGGCCATTTGTGAACAGAATTTCCGAGCAAAGCTTGAATATGTTCAATATGTTGAGTATCGAGCCAGCCCGAGTCTAGCGAATTGCTGATTGACCGGCGCGCGAAATTCTTTTGCAAAATCCTTTGATAAGGGTAAGTCTTGCGGGTCCAGAGTAGTGTACGGTTTACTCCATGAGAAAGCTCTTGCTCCTGCCACTGCTCTTGTCCATGGTTTTATTCGCCGCTTCCTGTTCTTCGTCCGGTAGTTCAAGCCCAGAAGATGAAATAAATGCCACCTTTGACAGCTTTGTCAGTTCTATGCAGGATGGTGACTGGGAGCAGTTTTGCAGTGTGCTTGCTCCGGAAGCCCAGCGCGGGATAGCCGCTACCTCCAGCGACGACAGCGCTGGCGCTAAAGGCGATACCGCTTGTATTAAAGTCATGGAATCTGTTGCTCCTTCTTTTGCCGAATCTCTGAAGGATTCCATTTCCGATAGTGCGTCTATCGGATCAATTGTAATCTCAGAAAACGGGGAGACAGCTACCGCCGTGGTAACCTCTAAAGGAGAAAAGGGTGAAGACCTTGCCTTCACCCTCATCGACGGAAAATGGAAAATCGAGCCGTCGATGAGGGTGAAGACCTTGCCAAATGGCTCTGAACATAAAATTCAAGAGATCAATCTGAACAGCTACCTGAAGGAAGGTTATGGAGAGGGTTCTCCAGACATTCCAAATATAGTCTTGTTAATTGAAGGCAAAACGGTAACCTTTCGTCCTTCATCTGTAGAACCGGAAGACCTTATTATGTGGGATTTTGGAGATGGAAGAGTGTCATTCACCAAAGGAAAAGAAGAGGTTGTCCATGAGTATCTGCCTGGTTCATATGTGCCAACGCTGGCAGTTGAAAATCAAAATGGAGATAAGTCCTTTGAGACCTTACCGGTAATTTTGAATGTAACAGAAGACAAGAAGACGCAGGCTATTGTGATACCGAAGAGGGACAGATGACTCTAGGTGGGATTGTTGAGCAAACAAAGGTCATTGGCCCATGGTGCGGTCGACTATAATCTGTCCATGAATCTTCCCTCGCCACCGTCCAATTTTTTCCTCGACTGAGTTCAATCTTTAACTAAGATCCACAAATTTCAGCCGAACTCGCCTGACAGCGTAAGAAGAAACTTTGATTTTGATAAGCAGTGATGAAGCTGGGATCAATCGAAAAATTGACTCCCGAAAAGATTACGCTTTACACAATTAGTTGCTATAGTTGTAAAGATGGAAGCTACTAAGAAAGCCGCCGAGGCGAGAGGCGGCTTGAATAAAGCTGCTTTGCTTTTCGTTCGGCAGATAGAGTCGGATTTGTGCTCAAGCCAAATCCAGACAAATCAGGATCGAAGGGTTCGGCCAGCCAGGCGATTGCGGTAATCCTCCCCACCTATCTGCCCGAGAGTCGGATCGAGCAAGCAAGCAAAGAAGATGTTCTCGCTGGAATTGTTCCTCTCTTGAGTAGAGGCCGACCCGAGGACTCTTTCCTTCACCCAATACCGGATAGCGTTTGCCCGGTTCTCTATATGTTCATTGCTGAGCTGATAGTTTCTTTGGATCGCAGCGACCGCGATATGCTTTGGCAGTTTGCGCTCCGGCTGATTGACTCTAATGACAGCGCCAAGGAGGCTGAGCGCGCTGGCCAATTAACCGACTGGGCAGTTCGCGAAATTGCACCGCTAGCAATCGAGGCCGAGGGCTTTTCTCGAACTGCCGCTCGTTTGCGCGAGCTCAAGCCGATCAAGAATTTAACCGACGCGGCGGCGGCCCGAGAGCTTGGCGAGGAGATTAGCTCTCTTCCGCCTCTGACGACGGAAGCCGCTCGTGCGGCCAGTGCTGCTACACGCCTGGCCGCTTCGGTTTTTGTTATTCCAGACATGCAGATTGCCTATGCAGTCGGCGCCGCTCCGGCAGCAGCACGGCTTTCGGGAGCAGATCCCGAGTTGCTTCTGCGAATGCAGCTAGATCTTCTTGATAGCCTTTGTCCAGAATAGCTCTGATCCGGTCGGGAGATCCTCGCCGGAGCCGATGCTCCTGCTCGGCTCGAGTCCGCTCAAGGTAGCAGTGGAACAGGAGGCGGAACAATCTCTTGCTGAAGCTTTGCCTTGTTTCGCTGGTTGCTTTCAGTATTTAATGCCCTGGCTTTGTTTCTGCTGTCATTTATTTCGGGCATGGCTGCAAATCAAATTGATCTTTCGGCCATCTGCCCCCGTGAGCTTCGAGGCGAGTGCGACTCATTTGGAATTGATTGCGAAATCAATTCCGATTCCGAACCAAGCCCAGCCTCTCCGGCATCCGCGTTTATCCCCTCTCTTCTGCGGATTTAGTCGAGAGCCAAGCTCCGCTGGTCTCGGCGCTCGACACCGGAAAGAGCTTCGCGGCGCCGACTGGAATTTTGCCGCCTATCTTTTGGCTTGCCCTCGGGATGAGAAAGAGCGCCAGCACTGAGCTCTTTCCGGTCTCTGGGCTTTTATCAATCAACTTCTTGGGTCGGCGGGCGCTGCAGCGGTTGAGCACGATCGCGTTTATCGGATTGCTGATTGGCCGATTCGTGAGATATTTCCGCTGGCCCTTGAGCTGGCGCCGAAGCAGTATAAAGCCAGAAAAGCCCGTGCTGCAAAATAGCGGCTAAAATTGGATTGATTATGGCTAAGGCGGACCAAACGAAATCTGAATTAGAAAGTCAGCTTCGTGCGCCGATCTCGGAGCGCCAGCTTGGCCAAGATGAATCGGTGCGTAAAATAGGCTTGGCTATTGACGGCAAAGCGAAAGGCAAGGATGCCGGTCTTCCCAGGAATGTTTCTCCGGCTCTCTATGCATTCGTTGCCGAAATCAGTCGGGCCGAGAGCGGTGAGGCTGATCAGCAGCAGCTCTGGCAGTATGCAACTCGGCTCGTCAACTCTAAGTCTGATCCGGCGGAAGAAGGCGCGCGTGGCTACCGTTTTGCCGATTGGACAATCCGCGAAGTTCTTCCGCTTATCTATGAGGCTGAGGGTTGCGGCGAAGCCGCTACGCAGCTACGCAAACTTGGCCCAATTACCGATACGACATCGGCCAAGCATGCCTGTCGCGTTGTTCAATCCCTCCGGCGTAAGCTTTATGCTGCCGCCGCGCCCAAAGCATCTTTCAGCGCCGCCGAAAACGCCTATCTTGCCAGCGTGGAGGTCTTTTGTTTTAGAAATATACACTTACACGGCGATCCGGCCGCCGAGCGCTTGGCGGCATGTGGCAATTCTGCCGCACAGGCTGTTCGTTCGGCAATACTCTATGCTGACACCTTCGGACGAACCGCCTCGAGCCCGGACTGTGACCGTCAGATTTTCAAGCGAATGACGATTGATCTGATTGAAGAGATCTGCCCGGAATCTTCGGGCGTCAGTGCTGTCAATTTGCCGGTGCAAAATTTACTCAAGTAGCCCTCTCCAGCGCGAGCATCGGTTCCAATTTCTGTTCCGCTTCTGCTGCTATTCAGGCCAAGTCGAGCCAGCGCTGAGCTTGAATTTAAGCGCTCGAGTATTCGCGCCGAGCGAAAAAAGCGCTTCTAACAGAAGTGTCTCTATAATTAAAGCATGGCCAAGGCAGACTCAGGCACAGACCCGGACGAGCTGGCGACTGCGATTCCTATCGTTGCTCGCCGAGGCGGCGCCGCTCATGCTCGAGCCGTTTTTCCGGCGCGGGATCAAATCGTCTCGATGATCAACGGAGAGCCGCAGACATGGCTCGGCCCGCCAGAGACGGTCTGCCCGCTGCTTTATATATTTGTCTGCAAGTTTCGCGAGAGGCTCAGTCTCGAGGAATCTCAATGCCTTTGGCCATTTGCGGCCCGACTCATAAATTCACAAACAGTCAACCCGACGGTCTTCGCTGAGGAGACGCGCCGGAGCCGGCGCCTTGTCGACTGGACGGTTCGCAAAGTTGTTCGGCAAATACTTGCTGCTGAAAGTGATCATTCGTCGCTAGCGCAGCTCGATAGTCTCGATCCAATTAGAGATTTGGCAACGCTCAAGGTGGCAGCAGATCTATGCGGAGTTCTGGTTCGGGACCGAGCGGCGCTGCCAAGAAGCGCTGCCCAGGACTCGCTTCGCTGGGCCGCCGAGTCAGCGCGAGCCGCCAGCGCCGGCGCAAGCGGCGGCCAGGCCTCTGCTTCTTATGCCGGGGAAAGCCTCGCTTCGGCAATAGAATATGCGCGCGCTGATTCTGCTAATCCCGCTCAGACTGCCTTGCTCGAGATCGGCGTCTCTATTCTTGATGAACTCTGCCCGGGGCCGTCCGAAGTCGGCTCTGGCCCGCTTTATTCGTGACTATCGGTGGAATTATTGCCGCGAGTGCCAGCGCCAGTATCGAGCCCGACTTTCTCGCCTAATCTTGACAAACGATTGGGCCCGTGCTCAAGGCCAAGGAGTGAAAGCAATTGCCCGCTCAAATAGCTGCTAAAATCAAGAGGCAGTGGCTAAAGCGGACTCGATGACAGAATTAGAAGGCAGCGCCAGCTGCGAGTCTCCCCTCGGACTCTCTTTGCGTGACAGCGCTCTGGCCAAGGCCGGGGGCCGACCGCTATCGATCACTGATATAAGAATTATTACGACCGAGACCGGCCTTGCCGATATTATTTCTTTACTAGACCCAGCCCGGCCGTCGACGCCGCCGGCAGTAATTCCGCCGGAGGGGGTTTGTCCGGTTATATACGCATTCGTTCGCGGGCTGCTCCGCATCGAGTCGGATCGCAGGGAACAGCTCTGGCCGTTCGTGGTTCGTCTCGCCGCTTCGAAATCTTCTAGCAGGGAGGAGCAGCGGCGCGCTTTTCTCTGTGCCGACTGGGTAACTCGCGAACTCGCTCCGCTCGTGCTCGATCGCGATTTCCCTGATCAGGCCCGAGCCTTGCGCGAGCTTGAGTCAATTGCCGATCAAATCTCGCCTGAGGAGTCGCTCCGGGCTGCACGATCAGCTCACGATCTAGCTCTACTGGCCAGCACAAGCGCTAGCGCCGAAGATTGTGTTGTCTTCGCGATTAGCGCTGCGCGAACACTGATTCCTGAGCAGGTTGCTGCTGCCGCTGCTGAGGCGGCAGCAGAGGCAATCTGGTTTTATCAGTTCGCTAAAGCGACCGGGGCCGACGCTAAGATCCTCTCTCAGATGCAGTTCGAACTTCTTGATCGGCTCTGCTCAAAGATCGAGCCCGAAGGTACAGCTATCGAAAGCAAAAACGATTGAACTAAAACAGTAGAGAAGATCTAGCCGAAGATCGACTAGAGAAAAATTAAAGGTTCTCTAAACCAGAGAATCTCTTCTAGTCCAGCCCTAGTTGCCTAGTCGCCTAGTCGAGGTCGTAGACAATAACGGCAATCAGGGTCAAGATAACAATACTGAGGAGTCCTCCCGCTGAGATAAGGAGCATGGCGGTTCCAATGGTTCCGAGCAAACCAGCGGTCTGGCTAAGGAGAAGTCCTGCAAAGAAGAAGCTGGCTCCTAAAATGAAAGCTGACCCAAAAGGGGTCTTTTTGAGTGCTGTTTTTGATTTTCTCATTTTAGAATCAGTTCTTTCTTGAAGAGGTTTGATTTACTTACTACGAGTAGTATAGCACAGATGAGGGAAGGAAAGAACCGACGCTCGGATAAGTTGCTACACTTAGACAATGGCAAAAGCGGATTCCGACGATGTCTCTCTTGATCGAGACCCTCGCGCCTTACGCCGGTTGGCGAAGAGCGCTGCATCATTGAGCAGCAATAGCGATAGCTGCGTCGCGCGCCGGGATAAGGAGGCGCTAACCGCGATTAGTGCAATGATTTGCGCTCCGGTTCTAGATAGCAACAAGCCTGGCCGGCCACCTCCGGGCGTCTCCAGCTCCCTCTATGCTTTCGTTCGTAAGCTTCGAGACGCGGCCGGCTCCGAAAATCTTTGGCCGTTTGCGACCCGGCTTGCCGCCTCCTCCCCGCTGGGCGGCACTGATCGGGAAGCAGCTGCGAGCCGAACTGCTGAGTTGGCCCGCGTCTTTCGCCTCGCTGACTGGGCAACTCGCGAAGTGGCTCCACTCGCTCTCGATCTGGTCGCGCTGAATATGCAGTCGCGACTGCTTCGAAGCCTCGCTCCGGTTCAGGACAGCAACAGCGCCCGAGCCGGTGCAGATACAGCAAACACCGCCGCAGTTCGGGCAAGCGTCGCCTCGGCCGGGGCCTCAAATTCAGCCGACTTTGCTCGTAAAGCAGCTGTTTTTGCTGGCCGCGCCGATGATGCCTTTAATGTCCCCGATCCGGTTGCGCTCGCTTGGGCCGGGGCTTACGCGGCCGGTTCAGCAGCAGCTGCGGCAGAGAGCGCGGCCGCTGCGGGAGTTGACCGCCAAGTCTTGATCGCGATGCAGCTATCTCTGCTCAATGAACTCTGCCCGGATTTAGATTCAGGCGGTCTTCGCTTCTAGGTCAGGGGCGGGCCTGAGCCAATGCTTCAGCTCGGGTTTATTCGGCCGCGCCCCGGTTAGGGCAGCTCCACAAACTTGCAGGCAAGTTGCAGCCAAAATAGGCGCAATTTGACTGCGAGCTTTATCAGTACTGTAGAAAGCATTGCCTAGATTCCGATTGGCATGGCGCCCAGGTGCTTCTCGTGAAGCTTCAGGCTCAGCTATGGCTGAATCCCGATCGCTTCAAAAATTAGCCGGCGCTCAGCTTCGCGGCGCCGGCGCAGTCCTTCAAGGACAACAAGCTTACCAGCGATTTCGGCGCGATTGTAGATTCGCATCTGATTTGCGGCCCGACGAAAGTTGCCGCGATTGAATTGCCAGGCAACCCAGGTGTCCGGACGCCGAGCGCGGTTCTCAACAAAGTCGAGATAGCCCGGCCCAAGATTATAAGTGTAGGAGATCAGCGCCGTCCATACCTTATCCGGCAAGCGCTTCCAAATTCGCTCGCGGACCTGATCTCGATAGTAGACTAGATCTGTGCGCAGGAGCTGACGCGCTTGGCGCGGAGACAGCGTTCCCCAGGCTTTTCGATCACGGCGGGTGCAGGGTCCAAGGTGGATCAGGTGGCCGTAGCCGATTGTTGCGTGGCCGGCCGGATCATTGTAGCAGGCCGGCGCGAAGCCCTCAAAGCTGGCAATAAAGCGAACCGTATTCGCACTGATTCGCGCTTCCGCTTGCCCGGACAGTGCCGGACCGCCGCCGAGCATGAGCAGAATTCCAAGACTGGCGATAAGTAAAGGCGAGTGCGAAAGAAATTTCACGAGGCTTCAGCGTCGGTCAGCTTCTTGACTTCTTTTATCGCGCGATTGCGTTGCTTATCGAGGGTCTGGTTGATCGCCTGAGCAAGCGCCTTTTCGAGCTGATCCTTCTTTTTCTTGCTGAGCAGTTCGGGGTCGATGTCGACATTCGCTTTGCCAGAGTTGACCTGAACAACAACTCCGCTTGCCTTGCCGGTAGTTTTCGCTCGACCAATTTTGTCGTCAACGATTTCAATCTGCTTACGGAGTTTTCTGGTTTTTATCTGCATCGTTGTCGAGCTTAGCTCAGGTGCCCGGAGCTCGCTGCATTTTCTATGCTAATCGCTTAGTTTGCCCGAGCCGGAAACTTGCTCGTGGTTAAGCATTTCCGAATACTCGCCCAGCCACTATCGCGCTCCTCTTTATCGAGCCGAGGCTGGCGCTCGAGCCGGCGCCGGCCTCGCTAATCTCGGGGGAGATGTGTAGATCTTTCGGCACGAGCTTGAGTTGTCCGAGCTCGTTCCGAGGCAAATAATTTCCGCAGGCGAAGCATATTTTCCCGAGCAAGCAGGTAGTCAGTCACCTGCGAGTAGATTGTCGGCTCGGTCCCGAAGCAGTTCACCCGCGCGAGCAAGCAGTTGATCACGCTCTTTTTCCAGGCTCTGGGCTCTTGCCTCGGCGACGCCTCCCTTGAACTTTGACTGTTCGAGCCCAGAGCGAAGTCGCTCATTTTCTTTACGCAATTCTCTCGGAGAGCGATCTTTATTCTCGATCTGGGTGCTCAGCTGCGAAATTTCGTTACGCAGATTGGCAATCTTTTTATCGCGGCGGGCAATCGTCTCGACGTGCCGGGTAATTGCTGCTAATGCTTCAGCGGCACCAGGCTCAGATTCAAGCGCTGGCCTCGGTTCAGCCCGAGAATCTTGATCGCTCACCCGACCCGCCAAGCCGGCCGCTGCTTCTCCGCTGATGCTCCTAATTTTGCCTTCGATCTTTTTGATGATTCGCTCGCGCTCCCGCTTGCGGATCGCCGGAGCGAGATAGGGAAGCGCTCTTTGCAGGATAATCGCGATCAATCGCGTCGAGCCCGGATCGCGATTGTTACTCGCCTCGGCAATCGCATTAGCCGCTACTGCTAGCTCAGGGCCGAGCTCGCCCAACGCAGGATCAGCGTCAAGATCAGCTGTCGGCCCCTGCGCATCGGCATAGGCGCTCCTCTTGCAGATCAGACAAATCCAGAGCCCCTCTTTCGGATCTGGATGGCTCCACTCGTGCAAATGCTCGCGCTCGAGATCCCTGGCCGCAGCTTTGCCAGAAGCTTCAGAGCCGGGCTTGATGCCGGCCCCGGACTCGGATCGGCTTTTCATCTTTGCCTCTGTGCCGAAGTCCCCAATTACTTGATCCTCTGCAGTGATTCCAGCTTGGCTAAGCGCCGCTTCAAGTTTTTTGACCTGGCTCTCAAGCATGCGAATTTTGTCGCCAAGCCTTTCTTTAAGACCAAACATCTTCGGCTCCAGTCGCTACTCCGCTTTCTCCTGATAGCCGCTCTAGATTCTTTTCGGTTTCTCTTTCCATTTCCAAAAGAGCTTACTCGAGCCGGGCTGTTTTATCGAGATCGCAAAAATGCTGGCGCTGAATCGGCGTTTCTTAGAGACTCTGAATGCTCGTTGGCTCAGCGAAGCCGAGCCGAGAGCCGAGAGCGCGGCCGGAATAATCGTCAAAACAATCCCTGGTCCGAATCAGAGCCGCTGCTCAAGATGAGGGCCGGCTCCAACTAGTATGAGCGCAGCACCGGTCCCCGACCTAATCATGTTTTTCCTTTGTCAGCGTCTCGATTTGATTGAGGACCAAGGTTGTTGGAATCCCGAGCGCCTCGCTTGCCCAGACAAAGCACGCCTCGTTGTTTGTGCAGGCCCGATAGGTATCGCGAAATTCCTCGGGCGAATCGATCTCGCTAATCAGCTCGGCGGCAATTTCTGAGTCAACCCGGCAGAGAACGTCCTCGAGTCCAGCAAGCCGAATCAGCTTGTCGGCAAAAACATCGATCAGTGCTTGAACCTGTTCTGAGCGGCTTCTCTGGGCAATCCGGGCCGGAAGGCTGGCAAGCGGATCATGCCAACCCGGGCAGTCACCGGCCCGCTCAGTCAGTAAGCGCTCGCTTTCTCGATCAAAAGCATCGACCGGCGGCCGAAGCTCGGCAAAGAGCTGCTCGCTCGGCTCGTTGCCATAATCAAACTGAATAAGGAGCCGGCGACGAATCTCGAGAAAAACCAGCTCAGCCTCGAGCTCAAGCTGCTCGCAAGCCCAGGCCAGATGCTGTTCTTCGGCTTGATTAATAATCAGTAGATTGTTCAAGCTGGAATCACGGTCTGGCCCAAGCTCCCTTTCGATCTGTTCGCTCAGTCGGGCCTCGCCCCGACTGGAAACCGGTCCGGCAAGAATTGCAATCAGACCGATGCCTCGGGCAACCGCTCCTCGATAGGCGCAATCAAGCGCATCAATCATTTTTTTTGAGTCGAACTCTTCAACCCGGCTCGGCAGGTCAAGCAGCGGGTTGATTCCGTCTGGACAGGCCTGTTTCGGAAAAAGAAACTCAGCGCTGCGCTGAGGATCGGGTTCGCCTTGATCGGGTTGTGCTGAGCTCATCTTTCAGGCAGCTTAGCAAAGAACCGTTCAAATAATGTTTACTTCTGTCGCACTGCCGGAAATAGCACAGCCGGCGACTAGCCCGGCACTGCCTCAGAAGCCGGCCGGTCAGTTTGCTAATCATCGCTCGAATTCGGAATAGCCAAGTCTTCCAGAAGTTTTTGTTGGACTATCGGATGATCTAATTTCATAAGTCTTCCTGACTCAGCATCAGACTCAGCCTCAGCCTCAGTCTCAGTCTCAGCTGGAATTGATCGTTTGCGATTGCAAAAGAATTCAAGTTCAATCGAAGCCGGATCGACATTTGCTGAGACTGGGGCGACAGGCGCCATTCTTGCCAGATCAATGCTTGGCGATGCTCGCGGCCTCTACTCTTGG
>Ga0105046_10010814_pt1 | contig 14195 bp, 9 predicted proteins | sample MAT03_FD_78385 | JGI IMG/M metagenome (GOLD analysis project Ga0105046, IMG submission 78385) | Freshwater microbial communities from Lake Fryxell liftoff mats and glacier meltwater in Antarctica - MAT-03 (megahit assembly) | ecosystem: Environmental > Aquatic > Freshwater > Ice > Liftoff... | reverse complement strand
TACACCAACCATTGACACAACGGCGACCACAGAACTTTGTCGCTCCCGGTAAGCACAGAAAACTGAAACTTAAAATGCCGAAACCACAACAGATCGATGAACCAGTCTGTTTGCAGCGGTTCGATGGGACGCCGTTCTTTGTTGAATGTTTTCGAACGTCAAATGAAGTCTGACCCCTGATTTCTCGTTTCGGCTACCGCATCGTAGCGGATCTTGCCAGAAATCCTGCAAGTGCATGGAATTCTGGCGAATCCCATTACAAGTGCAAACGCCAGTCAAAATTGGCTCCCTGGCTACGGGAGAGTCCTGCGGAACCCGTCGATTGCGGTTGTGTTTGACAGCGCGGCTGCGTATCACTCTGCCCAATGCGGTGTTTGAGAATTTGCTTGACGCCCCTGATTCTCCCCCCTCCCTGACTGAATTCTGTCCAGATGACTGCCATCGACCCCGTGGTTGCCCGCGAAGCCGCTCGCCGCCGAACGTTCGCCATTATTTCGCATCCGGATGCGGGAAAAACAACGCTCACGGAAAAACTACTGCTCTACGGCGGATGTATCGAAACCGCCGGGGCCGTTCGCGGCCGAAAGAACCAACGCGGCGCGACATCTGACTGGATGGCACTGGAACGTCAACGCGGAATTTCGGTCAGCTCGACGGTACTGGCCTTTGAATTCGAGGGGTGCCAGATCAACCTGCTCGACACACCTGGCCACAAAGACTTCAGCGAAGACACCTATCGAACACTCGTTGCCGCAGACTGTGCCGTCATGGTGCTTGACCTTGCCAACGGTGTCGAAACTCAAACGGAGAAACTGTTCAACGTCTGCCGACTTCGCAAAATCCCGGTCCTGACCTTTGTTAATAAAGTCGATCGCCCAGGCAAGGAGACGCTGGATATCCTGGAAGACATCGAATCGAAGCTCGGCATCATTCCTGTGCCGGTCAACTGGCCACTGGGAACAGGTTTTGATTTTCGCGGCGTCATTGAACTGGCGACCAGAAAGGCGGCAATTTTTGAAACTCGCGACAACATGCACCGCCTTGAAGCACGTGTGCAGGACCTGGCCGACATTGACCCTGCAGTCATGCCACCCGGAATCGTCGCACAGGCTCAGGAAGAAGTCGATCTTCTGGAAGTGGCTGGAGCAGACTTTGATCGCGAGCGATTTTTGAAGGGCGAGGTCACGCCAGTCTTCTTTGGAAGTGCGTTGACTAATTACGGCGTGGAACAGTTTCTGCGTGGGTTCCTTGGCTTGTGTCCAACACCACGCGATCGTATGAGTGACGGTGAACCAGTGCCGGTGACTCGACCAGAATTCTCGGGCTTTGTTTTCAAAATCCAGGCGAATCTGGATCCGAAACATCGCGACCGCGTTGCTTTCGTGCGCGTTTGTTCTGGAACGTTCCGCCGCGACATGGAAGTCTTCCATCCACGCACGGGTAAGAAGATTCGTCTTCGGCGGGCTCATAAGCTGTTCGGCCAGGAACGCGAAACAATGGATGAAGCATTTCCCGGTGACATCATTGGCCTGGTGAATCCTGGCGAATTTCATCTCGGCGATACGATCTGCGAAGGCGCACCTGTCAACTTTGAGGCGTTGCCGCAGTTTTCGCCTGAGTACTTTGCGACGATGGTCTGTACCGATACCGGTCGCCGCAAACAGTTTGAACGAGGTTTGTCGCAATTGCTGGAAGAAGGTGCCATTCAATTGTTCAATGCCCCGAATTCTTCAATGCGTCAGAACATCATGGCGGCTTGCGGAGAACTGCAGTTTGACGTCGTTAAGTTCCGATTGCAGGCGGAATACGATACCGAAACCGAAGTTCGCTGGCTAAGCTACAAAGTGGCGCGTTGGGTTGTGCCAAAGGCGGGATCCAAGGCGGAGTTGTCGTTGCTGTCATCGTGCCGCGAGGTGGTCGATCAATTCGACCAGAGAGCCGTGTTGTTTCTGTCAGACTGGGAAGCTCAGCATTGCCAGAAGCAAAACCCCGACTGGGAGTTTCAGTCCATGCGATTCAGAACGACTGCGAAATAGATTTGAAAATTGACAGCGAGTGTCGCCGTTAGACACCAACCAATGTTGTATCAATAGCGAGGCCAGGGACATGCAAAATTCCACTGAACAGACCGCATCACGCCGCACTGCGCTGAGTCAAATGGCGACCAGGATAGCCGCTGTTGTCGGGGGACTGGCAATTCCGAGATCAATCTTTGCCATCGCGACATCTGATAGTGTTTCCGCCCCGAGCGAATCAAGTTGGCCGTCCTCCAGAGCAACCCCCGATCAACGCGGTATTTCTAAATCAACACTGTCCGGCAACCCAATGCTGAAATGGGAGTTTCCGTCGCCCGACGGCTGGGTTGCGGCAGTCGCCATTGTTGGTGACGTCGTTTATGCACCCGCATTGGCGGGGTATTTGTACTGTCTGGATTTGCATACGGGTAAAGAGATCTGGAAGTATCGATCGATTGAAGATCCCGATCCGAAAACGTTCGCGGCGGGATTCAAAGCCACGCCGCTCATCACTGATAAGATGATCTACATCGGAGACGAAGACGGAGTGCTGCACGCGATTGATCGCGAGACCGGCAAGAAGTCCTGGATCTTCGCGACAGGTGCCGAGATCGCCGGTTGTGTCGCGCAATATGAAGACAAACTCCTGCTGGCTTCACACGACAGTTACTTGTATTGCCTGACGCTGGATGGAACTGAAGTCTGGAAATTCCAGACTGATGACCGCATCAATTGTTCGCCCGCCATCGCCAGCACTTATACGTTTCTGGCAGGCTGCGATGAACACTTGCGAGTGATCGACTTGCAAACGGGCAAAGAGTTCCGCGACATGCCGCTGGAATCGCCGCTGATCGGATCACCGGCAACGGTTGATGATCTACTGTACGTTGGAACTCATGCCGGTGAAATCGTCTGCGCGGACTGGCGTAAAGGCGAATTCGTCTGGCGCTATGCGGGTCAGCGGAAAATGCCGTTCCATGCGTCGGCGGCCGTGACGGACGAGTTGGTGATTCTCGGCGGTCACGACAAGATCGTACACGCCGTTGATCGAAAAACAGGCGAAGGCAAATGGACCTTCCCAACGAACGCAAGAATTGAATGTTCCGCCAGCGTTGTCGAAGACCGCGTTTTCGTCGGTTCGGGCGACAAGAACCTTTACGGTCTTGAACTGCAGACCGGAAAAGAAGTCTGGAAGTATAACGCCGGAAAGCCAATTAACGCAGGCATCGCGATCGGTGAGAAGCATCTGGTCGTCGGTGAAGGTCAACAGAATGGGCGGCTACTGTGTTTCGGATGAAACGCGAGGCTGCGCCGCCGCCGCTCAAATGGATGCTCGTCCTGGGCACGATTGGGTTCGGATGCTTCCTGTACATAACTCCGTCGCGGTCCACGACGGACAAGCAATCTTAAGCTTCTCCCGAATCACGATCGATTTCGACGAACACAACAGCCGCGACAGCGGCGACTGATGCCACTGCCGATTCAAGTGTTCAACCACTTGCGATCGCAACATGGAACATCATATATTTGCCAGCTGTGGTTTCATACGCTTCGAACTCTGGAAACAGTGTCATGCGATTGGCGGCTTCGCGTTTGGCGGATATTTCTGCCTCCGGCAATCGAAGTTCTGATGCCAAAATATTGAAATTCACTCGTCCTTGAACGCCGATGGATCGTATTCAGTGATTTTTGAGTAGTATTTTTGCGGGATTCCGTCACAGGGACCAATATGGGGTTGCTATTCTGATTCCAGACGGGTAGCGTCACCCCATCTGAGTTTGATAACAGCTCCAAAAGTCGTTTGAACCGATAGTGTGGGCCACAAAGCATTCTTGAAGACGATCAAATCTGAATCTGAGTGTTTCTTGCAGCATGCATCTTTGTTTAATGGAAATTTGAGTCTTCGAATTCAGTCTTTTTGAAGGCTGCCGTGTGGTAGCAATATTTGTGTTTGGGTAGCTGCAAAGCTCAAGGGTTTAGTGAATGAGTAAGAACATTTTTGTTGGTAGCCTGGCTTGGGGAACGACGTCAGAAGGAATCGAGCAGGCATTCGCTCGATTTGGCGTTGTTACATCTGCGAAGGTCATCAGTGACCGCGAAACCGGTCGTTCAAAGGGATTTGCTTTCGTTGAAATGGAAACTGGTGGCGACGAAGCAATTAAAGGACTGAACGGATCAGATCTGGACGGTCGTCAGATTGTTGTCAACGAAGCTCGCCCTCGTGAAGAACGAAGCGGTGGCGGCGGTGGTGGTGGTGGCTACGGCGGTGGTGGCGGCGGCCGAAGTGGCGGCGGCGGCGGTGGCTACGGTGGTGGTGGCGGCGGACGCAGTGGTGGCGGTGGCGGTGGTGGTGGACGCGATCGTTACTAATCTGCTTCCAACTGGAACCAGAATCTGAAGACAGAACCGCGCAAGCGGAAAGTCATCAAAATATAAAGGGGTGGTGAATCGAAATGATTCACCACCCTTTTTTTGTTCCGAACGTAGCTCAAATCACATCATAATCGTTTGAGCGCGATCAGGTCCCACAGAGACCAATTCCACCGGTTTACCAACAAGCAGTTTGACGTCATTGACGTATTGTTGAGCACTTGCCGGCAGATCTGCAAACTTCGTGATGCCGGTAATATCTTCTTTCCAGCCTGGAACTCGACGCAGCACTGGTTTGGCTGCCGCAAGGTCCTCGCAGCGGCTTGGCATGTCACGAGTGATCTGGCCGTTGATGTTGTAAGCTTCGCAAATAAACAGATCATCGAAACCGCTCAGTACATCCAGCAAAGCGATGGCGATCGAATCCACGCCGCTGATCCGTGAGCTGTAGCGAGTTGCCACGGCGTCCAGCCAGCCGCAGCGGCGAGGTCGGCCGGTGACCGTGCCAAATTCATTGCCCGCAGTGCGAATTCGCTGGCCGATTTCGTTGTCGAGTTCTGAAGGAAACGGTCCGCCGCCGACACGTGTCGTGTAGGCCTTGGCGACGCCAATCATTTTTTTGATCTCGCGTTCCGGTACACCGCTGCCACTATGAATGCCGCAGCCGGAACTATTGGACGACGTGACATACGGGAACGTGCCGTGATCCACATCCAGCAGACTTCCCTGAGCCCCTTCGAACAACAACCACTTGCCGTTTTCAAGAGCTTCCAGCAGATAAGTTGTGGAATCAGCCACCATCGGGCGAATTCTGTCAGCGGCCGTTGAGTACTCTGCAATGATCGCATCAACATTCATCTGTTCGCCATCAGAATTGAGAGCGTTCAGGATGATTTGCTTGAAAGGAACGATTTCACGCACCTTTGCGGCGAAGGCGTCACGATTGATCAGATCGCCGATGCGAATCGCATGAGACCGTCCGACTTTGTCGCGGTAACACGTGCCGATACCACGCATCGTGGTACCGATTGCTGCGGCTCCGCGAGATTTCTCCAGCGCGGCTTCTTCAAGCAGGTGCCACGGGCAGATCACGTGAGCGCGATCACTGATCATCAGGCGATCGCTGCAATCCTGTCCACCGGCTTTCAGTCCGTCAAGTTCTTTCAGGACCGCATGAGGATTCACAACAACGCCCGGTGCGATCACGGATTTCACGTGGCTGTGCAGAATACCGGTCGGGAGGAGGCTGAGCTTGTAAGTATGGCCATCAAATTTGACCGTGTGACCGGCGTTGTTTCCGCCTTGATAACGCACGACGATGTTATGTTTTTCTGTCAGCAGATCGACGACCTTGCCTTTGGCTTCGTCACCCCACTGTAGTCCAATCACTGATGTTGCCGGCACAGAATCACTCTCAAAGAAAAAGAACCGTTCACCCCTGAACGCCGCTGTCGGGTAGCCGATGCGGCAGTCGCAAAAAGAAACCGGAGATCGGTACACACCGACGTCCGGTCAGGAGGCGGGCAAATTGTACAGTTCAACGACGATTTCAAAAGCGGGGAAGCCTGTTTTTTGCGAGACGGAACAGAGCCGATCAATTCGGAAGGAATTGCAACGGTTGACGGTCAAAAAAAGTTCACACTGTTGCGGATCTCCCCCGGCAGGCTGTCGGTTTAATGTGTATTCGCAACCCGAAACGTCCGTGAGGGATGGAATCGCCTGCATTCCTCCTCTCAAATCCCTCGCTGACGCGTCGGGTTACGATTAAAGCGACAGCCTGCAAGCAATGTCTCACGACCGCCGTAACGCATCGTTCAGCCCATCTTCAATCGAATCGAATTTGAAAGCAATCCCCAGAGATTCACGAACGATACTAACAACACGGCGATTTCCACCTCGACGCATCGGCAGTGCTGCTTGTGTTGCAAGAGTCGTCTCTACAGTGGATTCGGAAGACACCGTAAATACTGGCGCGGGAGCGTGAGCCAACTTGGCCAGTGTCCTATAGTAGTCGCCGCGAGTTGCGCTCTTGTTGCCGACAACGTTCATCAGCGATGCCGGCGATTCCATTCTGCTGACAGCATCAATCGCCGCAACTGCATCATCGACATGAATCAGGTTCAGCCATTCATCCGGCGGCGATGTGATCGGAGTGTTATTGCGAAGATCTTCAATGCGACGCAGCAGTCGATGCGGTCCATAGATTCCAGCCAATCGCAGAATCGAAACGCTTGCGGAAGTTTGCAAAGAATATTCCTGCAGAAGTTCCTCGGCCGCCATGCACGCCTGACCGCCTTCGGCTGTTGGATTCGGAACCCTATTTTCATCTACGTCCTGTCCATGACCATTGCCATAAACGCTTGTGCTGGAGGTATACAAAATTCTTCTGCCGTTTTCATCGCCACGAACTGGCAAGGCGTTCAGTAGACGTTTCAGACCATCAATCCAAACTGCCTGACGTGACGCTCCGGAAGACCTTTCAAAACCAACACTCCAGAGAAGAACATCCACGTCCGGCAATGTTGGAACTGTTGTTCCCGACAGGTCAAAAACGATGGGTTCAATTCCTTCTTTGCTCAGTTCTGTGGCTTTTTCGAGACTGCGTGTGATCACGTGAACCTGCAGTACGCGGTCTTTCCAAACACGAGCCACTCGGTGCCCGACGTAACCGCAGCCTGCGATCAAGGCAGTTTCCGGAATCTTCACAATTCACTCCTGTTTCTTAACGAAAGGTCAACGCAGGTTGCGGAAAAAACGTATTTCAAATAGCTTAACAACGTTGGCCGATTGCGATGTTAATGAAGCTCCAGAGGCTGCCGTCCATAGACGCTCGTACATCCAGGCTCTGGTGAGGGTAGGTTACCTGATTCTGAAACATGCGCGACCGGCGACGGACAAGAATGTCCAACATCACACAGGGAAGAGTATATGATCAAACAGGTCTCTCACCCAGCCACCAAATTGTTTGTACTTGATACGAACGTTATTTTGCACGACGCCGGTTGTCTGCAGAACTTTGAAGACAACGACATTGCCGTTCCGATCACGGTTCTTGAAGAACTGGATCGTTTCAAGAAAGGCAATGAAGACATCAACTTTCAGGCTCGGTCGTTTCTTCGCCGCCTGGATGAACTCACGGGCGACGTGCTTTCCTCGGACGGTATTGCCATCGGCGATGGTCTCGGAAAAATCCGGATCGCGATGAAAGCCAATCATCAGCAACGGATGAATGATGCATTCCTTGAAGACTGCCCTGATCATCGTATCCTCGACATCGCATTGACACTGCAACACGATGAAGAACCGCGTGTTGTTGTACTGGTGACGAAAGATACGAATCTTCGAATGAAGGCCAAATCACTCGGCATCCGCGCTCAGGATTACAGCACGGATAAAGTCGAGAGCATGGATAAGCTCTATTCCGGAAAACGATTGCTCGAAGGACTTTCATCAAGTGTGCTTGAACAGTTCTTTCAAGGCGAAGGGATCGTTGCAGCCGACCAATTGGAATGTGTCAAACAGCCAATTGCGAATGAGAACTTCGTGCTGCGAAACGGATCAAAGTCTGTCATTGCGACATACAATCCACATTTGAAATCGTTTGTTCGAATCGATCGCGTCGATGCATCCTGGGTCACACCTCGCAATGCCGAACAATCATTCGCGCTGCGTGCCTTGATGAATGATGAGATCAAGCTCGTGACGTTGACAGGCAAGGCTGGTTCCGGAAAGACGTTGCTGGCGCTGGCCGCTGCACTGGAATGTAAGAAACGCTATCGCCAGATTCTTCTCGCGCGACCAGCCGTGCCGCTCAGCAATCGAGATCTCGGATTTCTGCCCGGCGACATTCAGGCCAAGCTTGATCCTTATATGCAGCCGCTGTACGACAACATGGCCGTCATGCGACCGCCGTTGTCGGAACTCAGCGGTGGCCCCAAAGTTCAGGATCTGCTCGCGGAACATCACCTGGAAGTGACGCCTCTGGCCTACATTCGCGGTCGCAGTTTGCAGCGAGTCTTCTTTATCGTGGACGAAGCACAGAATCTGAATCCCCACGAAATCAAGACCATCATCACGCGTGCCGGAGAAGGCACGAAGATAGTGTTCACGGGCGATATTCAGCAGATCGATCATCCGTATCTGGATTCTCTGTCGAACGGTCTGAGTTATCTCATAGACCGCATGGTTGGCCAGCCATTATTCGCCCACGTGACGCTCGAAAAAGGCGAACGCAGCGAACTGGCAGAGCTGGCGAGCAACCTGCTTTAAGGCGACCGGTTGATTTAATCTCAGCCGAGATCGGTTCCGTTTAACCCGACTCGAAGAGGAGGCGGGGCAGTCGGCACCTCCTCTTCGAGTCGGATTAAACGAATAAGAAGGCTGTCCTACGACCGAAATACGCCAGTTATTTATCGAGCGATCCTAAACGCCTGTCGAGTTCTGATAAACTTGAATTCCGGCGTAAGAAATCGGCTTTCTCCAGCTTGTACTTTTGGTACAACAAAACTCGCTTTCCGACGAAATTCCGTCCAATATCGCAGGAGAAATCGAGAACGTGGCAGTCATTGTGCAGAAATTTGGTGGCACCAGTGTGGCCAACGCTGAAAAAATTCGAGGCGCAGCCAGCCGCGCGGTTGAAGCAAAAAGAAAAGGTTACGACGTCGTCGTTGTTGTGAGCGCGCGTGGTCACAAGACGGACGAACTGGTTGATTTAGCCAAAGAAATCACCAGCCAGCCTCGGCCTCGCGAAATGGACATGCTGCTCGCAACCGGCGAACAGGAATCTGTTGCCCTGATGGCGATGGCTGTTCACGAACTTGGCGAAGAAGCCATCAGTCTCACCGGTGCGCAGATTGGTGTCCTCACCGACACGACGCACACGAAGGCTCGCATCGTGAGTATCTCTACCAAACGCATGCAGGAATTATTGAAGGCGGGCAACATCGTCATTGCCGCTGGCTTTCAGGGTGTCGATGCGGAAATGAATATCACGACGCTGGGACGTGGCGGCAGTGATACAACCGCGACAGCTCTGGCGGCGGTACTCAACGCTGAACTTTGCGAAATCTACACCGACGTCGAAGGTGTGTTCACCACTGATCCGCGACTTGTCAAAACGGCTCGCAAAGTGGAACGAATTTCTTATGACGAAATGCTGGAACTCGCCAGCCTCGGTGCCGGCGTAATGCATTCACGTTCAATCGAGTTTGCAAAAAAATATCGTGTGCAGTTGCGAGTTCGTCCGGCGTACTCCGATGGGCCAGGTACGTTGATCGCTCCGGTTTCCGACGAAGTCACATCGGTCGTAACCGGCGTGGCGTTTGTTCGAAATGAAGCTATGATCACACTGATTGGATTGCCGAATCAGCCCGGAGTTATGAGCACATTGTTCTCTTCACTTTCGCTGGCGAAAATTCCTGTCGATATGGTCGTACAAAACGTAGCTCGTGAAGGCACAGCGAACGTGTCATTCACCGTCGCGGAGGACGAATTGCCGGCAGCGTTGAAAGTTGCGAAAGCGGCGGCGACCAGTCTCAAGGCTGTGGAAGTGATTCCGACCACCGGTCTGTCAAAGGTCTCGGTCGTCGGGCAAGGCATGCAGACACATACGGGTGTCGCAGCCAGAATGTTTCAGGTGCTGGCAGCACATGGCATTAACATTAGTGTTGTGACAACCAGCGAAATTAAGATTTCGGTGCTGATCGATCGTGGTCGCTGCGATGATGCAGTACTGGCGGCTCATTCAGGCTTTGAACTGGAGAAGTCAACTTCGTCATTGCCGCAGGTCGGATGTGTGTCGAATGGCAAACGCGGCGGCGTGGATGCAGCAAGCCCCGAAGTCACTGCCGATATTATTTCCCGACTGGACAGCATGGAAAGTATTGTTGTGAGTGACATCACGGCGGACACCAATCAGTCCCGCGTGACGTTGAGCAATCTTCCAGACGATCCGGGTATCGCAGAATTGGTCTTCACTGCGATTGCGGAAGGCGGCGTGCTGGTTGATATGATCGTTCAAAACGCCGCGCTCGACGGTAAAGCGACGATTTCATTTACGGTGCCTCGTTCGGATCTTGATCGTTCTGTGTTGCTGCTTCGCGAAGTTCTGGAAACGTACGGCGGCTCGGTCGTGTCCTCCGATCGTCGCATCGGAAAAATTTCCGTCGCAGGCATCGGACTCCGCAGCCACACGGAAGTTGGAGCCAGACTGTTCCGTTGCCTTGCGGACAACAGGATCAACGTGGAAATGATCAACACGAGTGAGTTGAAACTCAGCGTGGTCATTGCAGCGAGTCAGGCAGAAGATGCCTTAAACAAGTTGCGGGCGGAATTTGGATTGACGGCAAACGTCTAAGCAGGAAGGGACTTCGGTCCCGTCCTGATCGTAAATTGCTCGGACGGGTCTGGAGACCCGTCCTACATTCAGGTTCTCTTGAGTCTCCATCAAATGCAAGATCTTGTCCGACAGGAAGTCTTCAAAGCCTGCCACACAGTCATCGTGAAGATTGGAACAAACGTCCTCACCACGGACACGGATCGCCTTGATCTCGATCGCATCCAGTGCATCTCCGATCAGATTTTTCGCATCCAGCAGACAGGTCGCAAAGTCGTACTTGTTTCCAGCGGAGCTGTCGGCGCAGGGATTGGCATCCTGGGATTGAATCGACGCCCGGATTCGCTGCCCGCGCTGCAAGCCACGGCCGCAATCGGACAGCCGCATCTCATGCGCACCTGGAACGATGCGCTGATGAAGAACGGTCTGAAGACCGCGCAGCTGTTGTTGACCGGTAACGATTTTCGCAATCGACAACGGTATCTGAACGTACGAAATACGCTGCGAACATTGTTCGATTTCGGCGTCGTGCCGATCGTGAATGAAAACGACACGGTCAGCATCAAAGAAATCGCCGTCGGGGACAACGATCAGTTGGCTTCCATGCTGGCGACACTTTTGCCTGATCCGCTGCTTGTGATTTTGTCTGGAATCGCGGGACTCTACAATGGTCCGCCATCGAATCCCGCCAGCGTCGTGATTCCGCTCGTCGAAAGACCGGATGAATCTCTGTTGAAACTTGCCGCTGCGGAAACGAGCACGCGTGGTCGAGGCGGCATGGGTTCCAAATTGAAGGCGATTCTGGCAGCGACCGGCATGGGAGAAACAGTGATCCTCGCCAGCGGCCGCAGCGACACAGTTTTAGATGATATCCGCGAAGGCAACACAACTGGAACTTTGTTTCTGGGCAAAGGTGAGGCCATCGTTTCCTGGAAACGCTGGATCGGCTTTGGTGCGCCGCCTGCTGGTGTGCTTGTGATTGACAGCGGTGCAACAAAAGCCGTTCGTGAATCTGGACGATCCTTATTGGCTGTGGGCATCACCGAAGTCCAGGGCGAATTCGAATCCGGTGCACTGGTCGGATTGAAGACAAGCGACGGCATCGAAATTGCGCGAGGACTCGTGAACTATTCTTACGACGAAATTCGCCGTATTCAAGGCCGCCGCTCCGATCAGATCGCGGCTGCACTTGGACATGTGCCGTACGGTGAAGTCATTCACCGCGATAACTTGGCGCTGATCGGCAAGTGACCGTTCAGAACCTATGAACTCAACGCGTCCGACACGTTCGTTCGATACGCCGTCAACGCTGGCAAAAATCCGACGAGAGCGGCGAGACCCACCAGAACCGGAAACAGGATGGCTTCCCGTGGATCTACTGACCATGGGTTAATGAGCAAGCCTGTGCGTTCGGTCAGTGTTGGTGCCGAGATGACCGCCAGACCGTGGCCAGCCAACCAGCCCACCAAACCGCCGACGACACACAGCAATACTGACTCGGCAAGGATGATGCCAAAAACGTGCATGCGGCCCGCTCCCAAGGCCCGCATGATGCCAATTTCACGGCGACGATCAGACATTGAGTTGTAAATGCTGACGAAAATTCCGACGCCGGAAACCAGGATAATCACGGAGATCAAAGCTACAAATGCTTTCTTGATATTGCCCAGCATGCCGTCGATAAGCCTTCTGATCGGGACAATCGGATTGACGGCCATCGCTTGGTAACCAGTCTTCAGTTCCATCGACAGACTCATCGAATCGAAGGGCGTGTCCGGCCGAGTCTTCACCAGAATCGCCGTGACTTCTTTCATCGCATCCGGGTTCTCCTGATGACGGTGATGAGGGTCGTGTACACCTTCCGCATTTTCAGTCTCTGACTTTTTCACGGATTCAATTTGTTCCATCGCAATGGCCAGGCGTTCCGGATCAGAGGCATAAAAGTCCCGCAGGCGTTTTTCGATTTCCTTGACGGGCTTCGTATGTCCTGCGATCGCGTAAAATCCTTCGATGTTCAGAAATACCGTGCGATCATTGGCCGTGCCAGTCGGTGCCAATACAGCAACAACGACAAATTGTTCATCATGCACATCACCACTTTCAGCACCACCGTGAATGATAGAAAATGTCGAACCGATGTCCCAGTTGTTCTGTCGAGCGACCTCGTAGCCGATAATCGTATCCAGCAGACCGTTGATTCGCTTGCCGCGAATTTTGAACGCGCGGCCTGGCGTGAAATCGTTCTCAAAGAATTCCGGAGTCGTACCGACGATCGGAAAAGAACCTTCCTGCGTCACGTCACCAAATGCCAACGGCACTGCCGAGACGACTCGACGATCCTTCTGCAGTTGCTCCAGATACAAATACGGCAGGTTTTCGATGGGCGGCTGCATGCGATACACAGCACTCAGCACGAGTTGCAGGTCTGCACCTTTGGGCCCGACGATCAAATCGTAGGCAATGCTCCGCTGCGTAAATGCCGCGTCGACAGCGCCGAACATGACGAGCACCAGTACCATCAGCATGACGCCAAGGGCGATATTGAGTGTCGTTAGACTGGATGCCAGGCGGCGTTGTTTAAGACTTTTCCATGCAATCGTAAACAGGTTCATGCGGACTGCTCCTGAAGACTGAGTTCAGGACGATTAAAGTCCTTGAGATTTTCGACGCGTGAGAACGCTCCAGCGACTTCGGGCGAATGCGTCACCATCAGCAGCGTGACATTGTGGTCACGGCAGGTGTCACGAATCAGATCCAGAATCAACTGTTGATTCGCCGGATCGACGTTGGCGGTTGGTTCATCGGCCAACAACAGAACGGGCTTGTTCGCCAGTGATCGAGCGACCGCGACTCGCTGCTGTTCGCCGACAGACAACTTTTGTGGCGAATGATTGAGACGGTGTCCGAGACCCACACGTTCGAGCAATTGCTTTGCAAACGCTTTGTCAACGCCACGTCCGGAGAATGACATTCCCAGCAGGACGTTTTCCAGCGCAGAAAACGCCGGCAGCAGGTTGAACGTTTGAAACACAATACCGATCTTGACGGCTCGAAACCGATCGCGTGCGACTTCGTGTTTCGTGGCGATGTCGGTGCCATCCACAACCACGCGGCCGGAATCCGGCGTTAGAATTCCCGCGATGATGTTCAGCAGCGTTGTCTTACCGCCGCCGCTGGAACCGACCAGAGCCAATTGCTCGCCCTGATTCATGGCGAAACGCTCGATCCCCAGGACGGGAATCCGCTTTCCGCCCGGTTCGCGATAAGATTTGAGGACTTTTTCCAGTAGAAGTGACATGCAGCCTTCCCGGGCTATAACTTGCAGTCTGAAAACAAGGACATGACGAAGACTACGCCGAATCGAGCAAACATTCGAATTCGAATTCTGCATTTCCCGCAACTCGTAGCCAGACAGATTGGTCCCCGACGACGTGAATCCAGGCTCGCGGGGGATATGAGCACCCATGCCCAGGTTA
>Ga0105046_10010813_pt1 | contig 14195 bp, 11 predicted proteins | sample MAT03_FD_78385 | JGI IMG/M metagenome (GOLD analysis project Ga0105046, IMG submission 78385) | Freshwater microbial communities from Lake Fryxell liftoff mats and glacier meltwater in Antarctica - MAT-03 (megahit assembly) | ecosystem: Environmental > Aquatic > Freshwater > Ice > Liftoff... | reverse complement strand
CCGAAAGGCGCGCACCGAGATCGGTCACGCCCAAGCCGTCCACCAGATATTCGCTGAACTCCCATGTGATAGCGGCGGCACGCTTCGCCTTTACCTCCCAGTCTGGCTCGTCAGCGAACAGGGTGGGGTAGTCGTGGCGGATGAGCGCGGCGCAACTTCCAGACGGCGTAACGATGACTTGCGCGCCCTCGAACGCTTTTAGGAATTGTTTGGCGACTGATTTGGCTTCATCTCGATAGCCACTGTTGAAGGCTGGTTGACCGCAACAGGTTTGCGCCATCGGAAAATCGACCTCAATCCCCAGATGTTCCAACACTTCGACCACCGACATGCCGGTATCAGGATAAATTATATCGACAATACAGGTCACAAACAGAGAGACAGGCTTGCTGATGGGCGACTCGCGGATTGGGAGAGACATGGGGTTTCGATGCTTTCGCTTACTTACGGTTGTTTACGTTTCTGAGTATACCGCGCTAGTGTTTTGAGTCAAAAATTGACCTATAGGCAACCTAGCCGGGATAGCCGCCGCCGCTGGGAGACGCCGCGCCGCGTTCATCAGCGATGCGCGCCGCATAGCCGTCGGCGCGGTAGGCCGCTATGGGGTCGGCTCCCACGCCCATCTCCTCGCGCACGACCCCCAATAACGGGCGGACATCGGTCAGAAAGGCGTCCATCATCACGCGATGCGCGCCCAACACATCTCCCGTTTGCTGTGCGATTTCGAGGGTCTTATAATCGACGATCAGCGACTTGGCATAGGCCAACTGACAATTTAAGACGCTTTGGAGCATGGCCTCTAATTTAGGTTCGATGTTGTGGCTTTGGTCAATCATATAAGCCACATCGGCGGCCTTGTCACCCGCTGAGACCAATTCGGCGTAAATCTCGAACAATTCTTGCGGGTTGTTCGTCCCGACAATCAAATCGTCATCGGCATAGCGGCGGGCGTTGAAGTGAAATCCGCCTAAGCGCCCTTCATCCAGTAAGAAAGCCACGATATGCGCGATATTCGTCCCCGGCGCGTGATGGCCGGTATCGACCAAAACTTGCGCCTTTTCGCCTAATTTTAGACTGGTCGCATAGGCCATGCCCCAGTCGGCTAGGTCGGTGTGGTAAAAAGCGGGTTCAAAGAATTTGTATTCGACCAACATCCGCCCGTTTTCCGGCAAGTGCTTATAGACTTCTGCCAATGCCGATTCCATACGGTGTTTGCGCCCGCTGATGCTGTCTTGTCCGGCATAATTTGTGCCGTCAGCAAACCACAAACTGAGCAGGTGACTGCCGGTTTTCGCCATGATTTCACAGCATTCAAGCATGTGAGCAACAGCCTCCTCGCGCACGGTTGGCGAAGCGTGGGTGATACTGCCGAATTTGTAGGGGTCGGCTTGAAATAGATTGGGATTGATTGCGCCGATTTTCACGCCCAATGCCTCGGCTTCTTGACCGAGCGCCGCCCAGTCATCCACCTTGTCCCACGGGATATGCAGCGCGACGGACGGCGCAATCCCGGTCAGTTGGTGGATATAGGCGGCGTCGGCCAGTTTTTCATGCACATTCCGCGCCGCGCCCGGCCACGCGAACACTTTGAACCGTGTGCCGCTGTTGCCATAGCCCCAACTGGGCGTTTCGATGTGTTGGGCGGTCAGTTTTGCCTTCACATCCCCCACGTTAATCCCTTGCGCCGTTAATCGGTCTGTCAAGCGCGCCGCGTCGTCCCGAAAATTCGCCATTCTTGCCCTCTTCACGTATAATCGAAAAAGATACTCTTTCGTTTAGTTGCGATCTGTTTCATTGTATCGCGCTTTTTAGCGGAGTCAAAAATGACGGATGGATTGTTTCTTGAGGAACGTCAACGGCGTATCTTAGAGAAAATTCGGCGCGAAAGCCGGGTTTCGGTCAATCAGTTGAGCGAGTTCTTGGGGGTGAGCGCCGTCACCATCCGCTCTGATTTGCGGGCGCTGGAATCTGTGGGGCAGTTAAAGCGTACCTATGGTGGCGCGGTGGCGGTCAATGGTGAAGTCACATCACCTGAACTGTCGTTTGATGTGCGTTTACGGCGCAACCATGCTGAAAAGGACGCCATCGCACGAGCGGCGGCGCGTTATGTCGAAGATGGAGATAGCGTGGTGCTAGATGCCAGCACCACAGCTTATGCGATTATCCCGTATCTCAAACCTAAGCAGCGATTGGTGGTCGTGACCAATAGTTTGATGGTGGCGCAGGCGTTCCTTGACTCGCCGCAAGTCAATGTCCAGATGCCGGGCGGGCGGCTGCGGCGCGACTCGATTTCGCTGGTGGGGATGGCGGACGAATTGCCCGACATTCACATTAACATCGGTTTTTTTGGCACGCGGGGGATTTCGCTGGCGGTGGGGATCACAGACAGCGACCCGGACGAAGTGGCGATGAAACGCGCCATGTTAGAGCGTTGCTTGCGGGTGGTGGTGGTGACACACCACGACAAATTTGATAAAGTCGCGCCATTTTCGTTTGCACCCATCGAGCGCGTTCATACACTGCTCACGACCCACTCCGCGTCAGTATTGACTGTCGAAGCTTTGCGCGCCCGCGGTGTGACCGTCGAAATGATTGGTTTGAGCAAATCCAAATAAACACCGCTAATTTGTTGACAAACTTTAGAACACAGGTTAAGCTCTGCCCATTAACCGAAAGCAAACGAAAACATACGCAACTTGCGTAAATCGTCACAATCACACACATAGGACAGCGCGCCATGCCGCAATCGCTTTGGAATGACTCTGACTACGCGACCCTCCCAGCCCTCGACGGCCTCGTCTATCGTAGCAATCTTTTGGGGCGTGACCGTTCCGTGGTCAACATCTACGGCGGAAATACCAGCGCCAAACTGATGTTGACCGATCATGTCGGGCGCAGTGTGGAAGTCCTCGCAGTCAAAGCGTCCGGCTCGGACATCGCAGCCATCACCGCGCCGCAGTTTGCTCTGTTGCGCCTCGAAGAAATCATCCCCTTGATGCAGCGCCCAGCCATGACCGATGAGGAGATGACCGATTACCTCAATCGCACGGCCTTTGAGCCGGGTCGCCCGCGCCAGAGCATTGAAACCCTGTTGCATGCCTTTGTGCCGTTCAAGCATGTTGACCACACGCATCCTGATGCGATTATTTCGATTGCGTGCGCGCCAGACGCTGAGGCCGAAGCGCGTAAGGTGTTTGGCGACAAAATGGCCTATGTCCCTTACATTCGCCCGGGTTTCACGCTCAGTCAATGGATTGGGCAGAAGGTGATTGATAACCCCGGCATCGAGTGCGTGGTGATGGGCAAGCACGGCCTCGTGACTTGGGCGGATGACCCCAAAACCTGCTACGAAAACAGCATCCGTATGGTTCAACAGGCCGAGGACTACATCAACGCTAAGAAGATTGGCAAACGCCTGTTCGGTCAGTTGATTGTCCCGGCGCTGCCGCCAACCGAACGCCATGCGATGGTCGCGCAGATTTTGCCGGTCATCCGTGGGGCGGTCAGCGCGCATAAAGCCGCTGTCCTGCAATATGACGAGTCTGAAACGGTGCTGGATATGGTGGGCAGCGCCGACGCTAACGCTATCAGCCAATTGGGTGTGGCTTGCCCTGACCATCTGGTGCATACCAAGCGTCTACCGATGTTTGTGGATTGGACGCCTGCCGAAGGGGTGGACGCGCTCAAGGCTAAACTGCGCGCTGGCATCGCCGACTATAAAGGCGCTTACGCCCAATATTTTGAGGACTGTAAAGAATCAGGCGACGAACTGCGCGATGGGTCGCCCCGCGTCATCCTCATCCCCGGCCTCGGGATGGTGAATACGGGTAAAGATGTGACCAATGCGGGCGTGAGTCAGCAGTTGTATCACCGCGCCATTGAGGTGTTGGGGTCCTGTCAGGCGCTGGGCGGCTATGTCGGCTTGACGCCCAAAGAAGCTTACGACATCGAATATTGGCCGCTGGAATTGTACAAACTGCGCCTCGCCCCGCCTGACCGCGACCTCGCGGGGCGTATCGCTGTCGTGACGGGCGGCGCCAGCGGGATTGGCCGTGCGGTGGCTCATCGTTTATCACAAGATGGCGCGCATATCGTGATTGCCGACATCAACGCGGAAAATGGCGAGCGGGTCGCTGCCGAGTTGACTCAGAAATACGGCGCGAAGCGGGCGCTATTCGTCAAATGCGACGTGACCGACGAGGCGCAAGTGCAGCACGTTTATCATCAGGCGATTTTGGCCTATGGCGGCGTTGATGTGCTGGTGAACAACGCGGGTATCGCTGACAGCGCCAAGTTTGAGGATACCACGCTCGAAATCTGGAATCGCAATATGGGCATCCTCGCTACCGGTTATTTCTTGTTTGCGCGTGAGGCGGTGCGCGTGCTGAAGGCGCAAGGCATCGGCGGCTCGATGATATTTGTCGCCAGCAAGAACAGCCTTGCTCCCGGCAAAGGCGCGGTGGCGTATAGCGCGGCGAAGGCGGCGGAACTTCACATGGCGCGTAGCTTGGCCGAAGAACTTGGCGGCGATAGCATCCGCGTCAACAGCGTGCTGCCCGATGGTGTTATCCGTGGCTCGTCCATCTGGGATGGCGAATGGAAGGCGGCTCGCGCCAAGCAGTACGGTGTTGGCGTAGACGATCTGAATGAATTTTATCGCCAGCGCAATATCCTCAAGGTCGAAGTTTTGCCGGAGGACATCGCTGAGGGCGTGGCTTTCTTTTCAAGCCCACGTAGCAGTAAGACCACCGGCGGTGTCTTGACCATAGACGGCGGCGTGAACACCGCCTACGTGAGATAGGGTTTTATCCATGACGACTCGGACGGTGATTGCGGTGGATTTGGGGGCGGAGTCTGGGCGCGTGATGCGTGTCGCTTTTGATGGCGCACGCTTGTCGCTGTCAGCTGCTCATCGTTTCCCCAATGTGCCGGTTCGCGCCCGCGATGTGTTGTATTGGGATGTGCTGCGGTTATGGGGCGACATCACCGACGGTCTGAGTAAAATCTTAGACGCGACCTCGATTGGGGTCGATACATGGGGCGTCGATTACGCGCTATTGGATAAACAGGGCGTGCTGCTGGGCAATCCGCGTCACTATCGCAACCGCACCGTGCCGATGATGGAGCGCGTGTTTGAGCGGTTTGGGCGGCGCGCCGTGTTTGATCACACCGGCATTCAGTTAATGCCGATTAACGGGTTATATGAGTTGGCCGAACGCGCCGAATACCGCGACCCACAGCTTGCGCTTGCCGAGACGCTCTTGACCATCCCTGATTTGTTTCATTATTGGCTGACGGGTGAAAAATTTTGTGAATTCACCTACGCCACCACCATCCAAATGCTGAACCCGACCACGCTGGGCTGGGATGTCGAGATGTTAAGCGCGTTAGACATTCCAACCCGCATTTTCCCGCGCATCGTCATGCCCGGTGAGCAAGTCGGCGCGTATCACGGCGTGCCGGTGATTGCGCCAGCTGCACATGATACCGGCAGCGCCGTCGTCGCTATCCCTAGCACACAAGAAGATTTTGCCTATATCAGCAGTGGGACGTGGAGTTTGATGGGCTTGGAACTGAATCATCCCATTATTAATGAGGCTGCTTATGCCGCCAATCTGACCAATGAGGGCGGCGCGTATGGCACGTTTCGTTTGCTGAAAAATGTGATGGGCATGTGGCTGGTACAGCAGTGCCGAGCGACTTGGCTGTCACACGGGCAAGATTACCCGTATGACGAACTGGTTCGTTTGGCGGGTGAGGCGCAGCCTTTTCGGTCTATTTTTGATCCAGACGCGCCCGAAATGTTGCCGCCGGGCGATATGCCCGCCCGTATTCGCGCCTATTGCGAAAAAACCAGCCAACCTGTCCCAGAAACGCCGGGTCAGATGATGCGGGCGGTCTATGAGAGCCTCGCGCTCAAATATCGCTTAACGCTCGACAACCTATGCGCGGTCAGCGGGCGGCGAGCGCCGCATCTGCACATCATCGGCGGCGGTAGTCAGAACGCTTTACTCTCACAGATGACCGCTGACTCGACAGGACGGACGGTGATTTGCGGCCCGGTTGAAGCCACCGCGCTAGGCAACGCTATCGTCCAACTCATTGGCTTAGGCGACTTGAGGGATATGAGCGAAGCGCGGGCGATGCTGGCGCAAACCATTGAGACTCAGACCTATCATCCCACCCACGGGGCTGTTTGGGAGGAGCAATATCAACGTTTTAAGACTCTGCCCTTGAACATCTAAGTCAATTGCCAGAAATAAGTTAAACGAAATAAGTGAAGGTATTTGCGTGATGTCGGAACTTTTGACCTTAGAAAACATCTCAAAGCGATTTCCGGGCGTACAAGCCCTGTCTGATGTACGCCTCGGTGTGCGTCCCGGCGAAGTCCACGCGCTGTTGGGCGAAAACGGCGCGGGCAAATCGACCTTGATTAAGATCATCAGCGGCGTCCATCAACCGGATAGTGGCACGCTGATGATTGATGGTAAGCCCGTCCAGTTCAACGGCCCACGCGACGCACAACAGGCCGGAATCGCCACGATCTTCCAAGAGTTAAGCCTATATCCAGAGTTGACAGTAGCCGAGAACATTTTTATGGGGCATCACCCCCGGCGGTGGGGCGGTCTGGTCGTCGATTGGGGCGCCATGAATGCCCGTGCGCGTGAAATCCTCGATTCATTGGACATCCTCGACCTTGATGTGACGACCAAAGTGGGCTTACTCAACGTCGGCAACCGTCAGCGCGTCGAAATCGCTAAAGCGTTGAGCCTGAGCGCCCGCGTCCTAATTATGGATGAGCCGACGGCTGCTTTGACGGAATCGGACGTTGAACGATTATTTGCGATTGTTCGGCTGCTGCGTCAGCGCGGCGTCGGTATCGTCTATATCAGCCATCGGTTACAAGAGGTGTTCGAGGTGGCTGACCGCGTGACGGTGCTGCGCGACGGTCAGTACATCGCTACGCGAGAGGTGAAAGATATCACCGAGCCGATGCTGATAGAAATGATGGTCGGGCGCGAGATTAATGAACTGTTTCCCAAATTGCCCAGTAAAATCGGTGAGACGGTATTGGAAGTGCAAAACCTGATGCGTGAACCCTATACGCGGGGCGTCTCGTTTAGCGTGCGTGCTGGCGAAATCCTCGGCATTTCGGGGCTGGTCGGCTCTGGCCGCAGCGAGACGGCGCAAGCCATTTTCGGGATATACCCCGCCAAAAGTGGGACGATTAAGGTTAACCATCGCGTCGTCAGCATCAAAAACCCGGCAGACGCCATCCGGCATGGGATCGCTTATGTGCCGGAAGACCGGGGGACTCAGGGCTTGGTGCGCGCTATGACGTTGCGTGAAAATTCATCAATGGCCGTCCTCAAACAACTATCGCGGGCGACCTTCATTAATCGGGACGGTGAACGCCAACTGGCGCATCAATCTATTGAGAAATTCATGATTCGCGCTTACAGCGGCGAGCAAATCGTCAGTAAACTCAGCGGCGGCAACCAACAAAAAGTGGTCGTCGGGAAGTGGCTCGCCAGCAATCCGCGTGTCTTAATTGTCGATGAGCCGACTCGCGGGGTAGATGTGGGCGCGAAGGCCGAGATACACCGTCTTTTAAGCGAATTGGCGGCGCAAGGGCTGGCCGTCATCATGATTTCATCGGAACTACCGGAAATTTTGGGGATGAGTGACCGCGTGTTGGTCATGCGTGAGGGTCGGATTGTGGCCGAATTTGACATTGCTGAGGCCACCCAAGAAGCGGTTGGCGCGGCCATGATGGGATCGCGCCACGAGGTAGGAGCATGAACAGCGCAACCCATACGACCCCGCTTCGGACACAGGCCAAACTTACTGGAGTATCGTTGACTCGTGTTTTACCGTTGATCCTGACCGTCGTCCTGATTTTCACGTATCTGACCTTGCCGTGGGTCAATCAGCCGGGGCTTGGCGCGACCACCGCCGGCCTTTTGACCGCTGCTCGCGCCAATAACGAAATCGGCGTGATGACCAATGGCCTCGCGCTCGTGCCACTGGGGGCGCTATTGGCGGGGCTTGCGGGCGTATGGGCGTTGGTCAGCCCCAAGTCTGATCGGGCTGCTGGGCTACTGGCGGCGGTGGGCGGCGGGTTTGGCCTTCAGTCTTTCGTCATCGCTTTCAGCGACGCGGGCGCTGAAGGATTAGACCTTGCGGCGGCGGCAGGGATGGGCTTTTGGCTGTCGTTGATCCTCAGCGCGCTCTTGATTGTGCAAGCGTTCGTGCCGCGCCCCGCCGGTCAGACCCCGCTGGGAAAGACGTTTGGAAACCAAGAAGCGGTCTTGGGCATGGCGCTGATGTTGCTGGTGTTGTTGGTTGGGCTGGCGAATCCGCGCTTTGTGGCCGAGCGCAATCTGAGCGATGTCCTGCAAGGCAATGCCTATATTGCCGTGGCCGCCGTGGGGATGGCGTTGGTGATTATTAGTGGCAATATTGACATTTCGGTGGGTTCGCTGGTGGGCGTCTTGGCGACCATTAGTGGCAGCATCGCGGTGGCAAAAGCGCCGGATGGCACGCCTGCGCTTCCGGTTGAAGGGCTGATCGCGTTGGCATGGATTATGCCGATATTTATCGGCGGGCTGGCAGGGGCGTTGAACGGCTTTCTAGTAGCTTATCTCAAAATCCCGTCGATTATCGTCACGCTGGGCATGTTAAGCATCTTGCAAGGCGGCCTGATTATGGTGACGAAAGGCAACTGGATTGATAAGCTCCCGCCCGGCTATGCGCTCGCCCAGATGAGGCCGCTGGGGATCCCAATGCCGATTGTATTCATGGTAGTGATGACGATTGGCGGCGTGTTGTTCCTGAAATATACCCCGATGGGGCGGTCTTTATACGCCGTCGGCGGCAATAAAGAAGCGGCGCGTTTGTCGGGTATTAGCGAACGCAGAGTGGTGATGAGCGCCTTCATCGGCAATGGCATGATCGTCGGCGTGGCGTCAATTTTGTATGCCACTCAATTGAGCGTTATTCAGTCCACTGTTCCGCCCAACCTTGAACTTTTGATTATCACCGCAGCGGTGGTCGGTGGGATTAGCATCTTGGGGGGTACGGGGTCGGTGTTCGGGGCGGCATTGGCGGCGATTTTGCTCAACGCGATTCGCTCGTCAATGGTCTTCATCAATGTTTCGCCGTTTTGGTTGCAATCGGTACAGGGTATTTTGGTGCTGCTGACCGTCTTGGCTGACCTGCTGCGCCGTCGTCGGCAATTATGAGTGATGTGTTGAAAGTGATGCGTGATGAATAGCGTTCAACCCCTTGGATCTCAGCCCGAAAGCCGCGCCATGTCGGTTTTGAGGTCATTGCTTCGCAGCCAAGAATTTGTCTTGATTGTGATTGGCGTGCTGGCGATTGGTTTTTTGGCCTCTCGGACGGATAAATTGTTGACCGCCGATAACCTGCTTCAACAAGGGCGGTTTTTGGCTGAGGTCGGTTTATTGGCGCTACCGATGACCTTCATCATCATCACCGGCGGGATTGACTTGTCGGTGGGGTCGATTTTCGGCATGTGCGCCATCCTGATGGGTCATGCGTGGTTTGTGTGGGGTTTCCCGCTCGAACTGGCGATCATTTTCGCGCTAGGGATCGGCACATTAGGCGGCTTCCTCAACGGATTATTCATCGTGTGGTTGCGCGTGCCACCGCTGATTATGACCTTAGCGACGTTGGCGATTTATCGCGGGGTAGCGCAAGGCGTCAGCGAGGGGCGTTCGGTCAAGAATTTTCCAGATTGGTTCGCTTTTATCGGCAACGGGAATATCCTCGGAATTCCCGTCCAAGTTTGGATTTTACTGGTCGCCGCCATCTTGTGTGGGATCGTATTATCGCGGACGGTATTTGGGCGGATATTGTATTCCATCGGCAGCAACGAACTGGCGACCCGCTTCAGCGGCCTGCCGGTCAATCGTACCCAGTTGCTGATTTATGCTTTTAGCGGTTTCATGGCGGGCTTGGCGGGCTATATCTTCGTCGCTCGCGTGACGACCACCCGTTCAGATATGGGGATGGGTTTTGAATTGGACGCCATCGCCGCGGTGGTGTTGGGCGGCACGAGTATCTTCGGCGGCAAAGGCAGTATTTTGGGGACGATGATTGGCGTCATCCTGATTCAACTGCTCAAAAACGGGCTGGCGCTCAACGGTGTGACGGGTGACGCCACCATCGTCGTGATTGGCGCTGTGTTGATCCTCGCTATCTTGATTAATAATTTCATCACCGGGCGAGAGTAAGCGGGAACAGGAATAGAAATCAGACGATATCAGCGCGATCATCATCTAGAGTCTAATTCTCGCCTCCATTAAGTAGGACATGATGCGCCCCACCACTATCCGTGATATACCCTAGAGAATCCTGAAAGGGGGTGATGCCAAAACCGCACGTATCGAAACACCGCCCGACCTTAAATCTTTTTCGCTCGTTCAGTTTTACCCATCATAGGAGTCACAAAGACATGGCCCGCAAACTGTTTTCGCTCTTGATCGTCTTCTCGATGCTCTCTGTTGTCGCCTTGCCCGCCGCTGCCCAAGACCGTTGGGATGGCGCGGATGACCTAGACACCCATCCGTTGGCCTGCCCGCTTGCCGAAGGCGCAGAGCCGGTTGCCACTGAAGAACCCGTCGAAGGTGAAATTGTGGAAGCCCCGGTTTATGACGGCGGCCTCGCCGTCAACCCGCCCGACCTTGCCGGACAAGACATCGTGATCGTTGATGTCCCCAAGCTCATCGGTATCGGTTATTTCAACGCAACCGCGCTGGGCATCCAGCAGGCCGCTGAAGAACTGGGCAACGTGACCGCCACCACCGACGGCCCGACCTCGGCCAACATTGACGATCAAATCCAGTTCATCGACAACTACATCACGCAAGGCGTGAACGGCATCCTGTTCGCCGCCAACGACCCGGTGGCGATTGCGCCCGTCTTGAAGAAAGCGCTGGAAGCCGGTATTCAGGTCGTCGGTTATGATGCCAACAGCACCCCCGATGCGCGCTCATGGTTCGTCAACCAAGCTGAATTCAACGGTATCGCTAAGGCGATGATTGACAGTCTCGTCGCCGAGAAGGGCGCTGAGGCCTCGTTCGGTATCGTCACCAGCACCTTCACCACCCCCAACCAAGCGCGTTGGATTGCTGAAATGCAAGCCTACCAAGAGAGCTGCTACCCAGATATGACTTGGCTGGAGACCGTGGAAGCGCAAGAAGACGCCGTGCTGTCATTCAACCAAGCCACCACCCTCATCAACAAATACGGTGACGATCTCGACGGCTTACTGGGCATGACCAGCGTCGCTACCCCGTCATCGGCGGATGCAGTCACCCAAGCCGGGCTGTGCGGTGAAGTAGCCGTGATCGGCCTCGCCACCCCCAACGCCATGAAAGAATACGTTGACGCCGACTGCGTGTTGTCGGTTGTGCTGTGGAACCCGATTGATCTCGGCTACGCTGCTGCTTATGTTTTGCGCGCAGCGATTGACGGCACGCTGACCCCGGAATCAACCTCGGTAGAAGCGGGCCGCCTCGGCACACTGCAAGTGGTCAACGGCAGCGAAATCTTGCTGGGTTCGCCGTTCATCTTCAACAAAGAAAACATCAACGACTTCGACTTCTAATATAGAAGTGATGAGTTTTGAGTGATGAGTGATGAGAGGTAAACACCTCAGAGTCGCTCATCACGGTTGGGTCGTAGGGGCGTAGCGTATGCCCCATACGACCCAAGTTAATCCTGTTTTTGCATGTCGTTTATATACGGGCAGGGACAACGCCCGCGTTGTCCCTTACTCAGGACTTTTCCCATGCACCCGGACGGCGCGAAAATTTGGTATATCCCGGACGGCTATCTCGCTAAGCCGATAGACGACGACCCCGCCTATAAGAATCACGAGGCGGTCTGTGTCATCAATGCCACGGCGGATGATGCACACTTGACGCTCGATTTTTATTTCCCAAACCGTGAGCCGTTGGAGGGGGTGCGCGTGACCATTCCCGCCAAACGTTGCTTACATTTGCGGACAGACCGACCTGAAGAGATTGGAACGATTGTCCCATTTGATGTGCCGTATGGCTTGCGGGTGTTATCTGATGTGCCGGTGGTGGTGCAATACAGCCGCATGTACAGCACCACGCGCAATATCTCGCTGATGACGACGATGGCGCACGCGGCGGATTAGCCGCGTATCGCTGAGGCTCGAATGGCCTTGTTCAGTGCGGCAAAATAGCCACGATTGGGAAATTGCCCATCTTGTATCATGACTCTATTTGAGAAGGAAAAAGACCTGTGAACAAATTTGGCGCACATGCTTTTGTCTGGATTGGCGCGTGGGATACAGCCGCAGGCAATCATGCAATCCAACAGGCCGGAAAACACGGGTTTGATTTCATCGAAATCCCATTGCTGAACCCGGCAGCGTTTGACGTCCCCAGCCATACGGCTACCTTAAAACAGGCCGGAATCAGCGCGACGTATTCGCTGGTTTTGCCCAAAGGCCACCAGATGAGCATTTACCCCGAAAAAGCGCGGACGTTTTTGCTGGGCGCGCTGGATACCATCCAATCGGCAGAGGGGGATTATCTGTGCGGTTGTATCGCGTATGAGTTGGGGTTCTTGACCGGCAAGCCGCCTAGCGTGCAAGAACGCGCTACCGTGGTCGAAGTGTTGCGCGACCTCGCGGGAGAGGCCGCACGCCGGGGGATTCGGCTGGGCTTAGAGGCCTGTAATCGCTATGAAACCTATCTGTACAACACGCTAGAGGACACCCGTCAGACGATTCTGGCGGTGGGGTCGGATACCCTGAAACTTCATGCCGACACGTATCACATGAATATTGAGGAGGAAGGATTCGCCAAACCCATCCGCGCCACGGCGGACGTGTTGGACTATATCCACATGAGTGAGTCGCATCGCGGGTTGGTCGGCAGCGGCACGGTGAACTGGGATCAGGTCTGGGCGACTCTGACCGAGATCAATTATCAGGGGTATCTGGTCTTGGAGTCGTTTGCGGCCATCAACCCTGATTTGCAAGCGGCCACCTGTTTGTGGCGCCCACCCAATCAATCGTCCGAGGTGCTGGCGCGTGAGGGGTTGGCTTTCCTCAAGGCGGGCGCGACGCGGGCGGGATTGGGGTTTTAGCTACAGACAGATGAGCAGAGGGAGCGCCGGAATCACGGTCACGGATGAGTCGCGCCCAGCTATGTATACCGCTGGCGCGCACCCCAATCACTTTGGCTTAGAAGTCATGCGCGAGCGCGCCCAGTCTATCGGGGCGAGGCTGACGTTAGAGAGTGCGGCGGGTTGTGGCACACGCCTTAGCTTATGGCGCGGTGGCTCATCAATATGACTCACGCCAGCGCTATCCGGGTCATGATTGTCGATGACGTTGAGGGAAAAACGGACTAATCCCACGACTTCATCAATCGTGCGGGCGAGGTGTGCGCCCATGATCTTATTTCACTCATCGCACAAATTGATCTGCGATAGACGCAAAACATTTTTGATTGCGCTATACTTTGGGGCAATAGTAAAATCATCAAGTGTTGAGCAGCATGTTGATCCTCCACGGCATATTTCACCCCGATTCTGATCACTTCAAGCTATGGGGCGAGACCGATAGCGTGTCCGTCCGTAAGGCGGGTCGTCAGCCGCAAATAGCACGACATCCTTTTTCGGCCTCCGCCAAACAACTTGAGGCGTGGGTGGTTAAGCTCGTCCCGCACGTCCAGCCAACGGCAGAACGCTTTGCGATTTGGCTGCCGGGGAATGAGAAACACCCCCAAGCGTCGCCAGAACTACGCGCCACGGGCGTGTTTGCAGACGATGACTCGCAAATCCCGACCCTACATCGCTGGTCGGTTGACGGGATAATACTCAGTATTTCCGACGCGCTGGATGTCCTGTTGGCGCTGGCAAACCGAAATGACATCGGGCGCAGCCTACAATTCTGGCGTTGGGCCGCGTTAGAGGCGTTGGCGTTGGTTGCCGGACAGCAGGTTATCCCGGCGTTGGAGAAAGACGGGTTCAATTATCGGGCGTTTTGGCGGGCGTTGCCAGAGCATCCCGAACGCCTGAACGAACTGGCCTCACAGATGCCGCCGGTTTGCCGGGCATGGGCCGAGACTCCGGACTCGGCCTTATCGCCAGACAAATTATTAGGGTCATTTGTCGGGAGGGTGGTG
>Ga0105046_10010810_pt1 | contig 14197 bp, 12 predicted proteins | sample MAT03_FD_78385 | JGI IMG/M metagenome (GOLD analysis project Ga0105046, IMG submission 78385) | Freshwater microbial communities from Lake Fryxell liftoff mats and glacier meltwater in Antarctica - MAT-03 (megahit assembly) | ecosystem: Environmental > Aquatic > Freshwater > Ice > Liftoff... | reverse complement strand
ACGCTTATCTACCTGCTGTTATTTATTGCCGTGGCGACTTCCGCCACCGGCGACCAGGAATTCATTTATTTCCAATTCTGATGAAAAATTTATTTACCCTCTGTTTTATCAGCGTCACGGTTGCCCTGATCACACTTGAACTTGTGATCCGTATCTTTTTCGCAGAAAATATGTCGGGCCGTTTTGAGTATGGTTATCACCCCACGGCAGGATTCATTGAGGAAAATGATGGCACTGTCAATCTGGTGCGGGCCGGAGGCCGCCGCTTCCGCCCGCAGTCTTTTCAAATGCCCAAACCAAAAGGCACTTTTCGTGTTTTCGTGGTCGGGGATTCTGTTCCCCGTGGACCGAGCTTGGAAGGTGCCTACGCGGAACAGCTCGAGGAACTTCTGAAAAAAGAGGAGGTGCAGGCCGAAGTCCTGAACCTGGGGATTGCTGGAAATGGAATCCGCCGTTCCCGAATCATCATGGACCAGGTTTTTCAATATGAGCCGGACCTTATCCTTTTTCATCTTAACTATTCCAACGAGTATGAAGACGAACGTGAGTGGCGGAGGGCCCAGGATTTCAAGTCCTGGCATCCTTCCCACTGGTTGACCAAAAGCCTGCTTGTTGCGCGTCTGTACGAGCTGAAGACCGAAAAAATATACTGGTTTTGGCTTCCAGAGAAAATTCGCCAGGCCGGAGAAAGCAGGGATCAGGACCAGGAAACCCTGGCCCTGAACGATGCGGAACTTCGAAAAATCTGGGATAAGCGGCTCGTGGAAAACACAGCCGACCTCAAAAAGCGGGCCCATGAAAAAAAGATGCCGGTGCTGATAATCGTCCAATCCACGTTTGGTGATGGAGACCAGAGAAACACGCTGGGCACTGCGCGATCCCTGCGTTTTCTAAAACCAGCTCCAGACGTTCTGACGATGCAAAGCGTCTTCGAAAAAAATCCGGAGGGACGGAGCCTATTCATGGATGGCACCCACATGAAACCCAAGGCACACGCTCTCCTTGCTGAAAAAATCAAAGAAAAAATCATCCCTCTTGCCGACTCTTATTTCAAAAGCCGGAAACCATAAAAATCGGCACTGCGCCCTATTGCAAGTCACAGATGCCGTGCTGCGGGAGTCTCTCATTGGCATGGAAAGAACATTGCTTCGTCTCCGTGGAAACTGGCATAATGAAATCAATGACTGTTAATTCTCTGCGATCTTCGGCATCTCCCAAAATCGTAGCGGTAGTAGGTCTCGGTTATGTAGGCCTGCCCCTTTCCCTGCTTTTTTCCCAGAAAAACATCAAAGTTATAGGTTTTGATGAGGATATAACCCGCATCAAGATCCTGAAATCCGGGAAATCGCCCATTCGTCACATCGATTCCTCGGCGATTTCCCAAGCCGTTTCCGGCAAAGTCTTTTTCCCCACAGCAGACGCCTCCCAGTTGAAAAAGGCAGATGCGATCATCCTGTGCGTGCCCACTCCTTTGACGAAACAAAGGGAGCCGGACCTGGAATTCATCCGTGCGGCCGCTTCCAAAGTTGCCGCTAACGCTCAAAAAGGTGTTTTGGTTGTCCTTGAATCAACCACTTACCCGGGAACAACCAAAGAAGTGGTCGCTCCCTTTTTTGAGAAAAAAGGATGGAAAATGGGAAAAGATTTCTTTCTCGCCTACAGTCCGGAACGCGAAGATCCCAACAATGCCAAATTCTCAACCGCCAGCATCCCAAAATTAGTGGGAGGAGCCGATCCTGAAAGCCTCAAGCGGGCCGTGAGCCTTTACAGTCGGGTCATCCAGAAGGTCGTACCCGTCAGCAGCATGGAAACGGCCGAGGCTGCCAAACTCCTGGAAAATATTTTCCGGGCCGTTAATATTGCCCTCGTCAACGAGCTGAAAATCGTTTTCGACCGCATGGGCATCGACGTCTGGGAGGTAGTGGACGCTGCCAAAACCAAGCCTTTCGGATTTATGCCTTTTTACCCAGGACCCGGACTGGGAGGACATTGCATCCCCATCGATCCCTTTTATCTGACGTGGAAGGCGCGCGAGTTTGATCTTTCCACCAAATTCATCGAACTGGCTGGGGAAATAAACACCCAGATGCCTTTCTTCGTGGTCAGCAAAGTTCAGGATGCCTTGGGGAAAAAAGGGAAAGCGCTCAGAAAGTCACGCATCCTTATCCTCGGCCTGGCCTACAAGAAAGATGTCGATGACCTGCGCGAATCGCCGGCCCTCAAGCTCATGGATATTCTAGAACGCCAGGGCTGTGTGATCGATTACCACGATCCCTACATTCCTGTTTTTTCCGGTGACAGGCATTTTCCGAAACTTAAGACCAAACGCAGCAAACCCTTTGCGGAGGCCACTTTTTCCAAAGCCGACCTCGTGCTGGTTTGCACCAATCATAGTCAGATCGATTATGCGAAGATCAAAAAATGGTCCAAACTGGTCGTTGATACCCGCAATGTGCTGAAGCCCGACGGCAAAAAAGTTTTCCGCGCCTGAAGCAATCATGAAAAAAATTCGGGACATACACACACACTGGAAGGATCCACAGGCCCCGGTTTTCGTCATCGGCGAAGTGGCCCAGGCCCACGACGGCAGCCTGGGTCTTGCCCACGCCTACATCGATGCCATCGCCACGGCCGGAGCAGATGCAGTTAAATTCCAGACCCACATTGCCGCCGAGGAAAGCTCGGCCGACGAACCTTGGCGGGTCAAGTTCAGCCGCCAGGATCAAAGTCGCTACGACTATTGGAAGCGTATGGAGTTCAGCGCGGATCAATGGGCGGGATTGAAACAGCACGCCGAAGAAATGGGCCTTACTTTTATCAGCTCCCCCTTTTCCGTCGCAGCGGCCGACCTCCTGGAGCGGCTTAACATGACATTCTGGAAAATTGCTTCCGGCGAAGTTTTGAATGTTCTGTTGCTCGACTTCATTTTAAAAACCAAAAAACCTGTACTGCTTTCCAGTGGTATGAGTTATTTCCGGGAACTGGATCTTTGCGTGGAAAAAGTCAAAGCCGGTCTTGTCCCCTTTGCCGTCATGCAATGCACCACGGCTTATCCATGTCCTGCGGAAAAAATCGGTCTCAACCTCTTGGCTGACTACCACAAGCGGTATAGCTGTCCCGTCGGGTTGTCGGATCACTCTGGAACCATTTTTCCTTGCCTCGCAGCGGCAACACAAGGAGCCAAGTTTCTGGAAGTCCATGTCACCATGAGCCGCGATATGTTCGGGCCCGATGTTCCCGCCTCGGTCACCACAGCTGAATTTGCCGAACTGGTCAGGGGAGTCCGTTTTGTCGAAGCAATGCTTTCCCATCCTGTGGAAAAGGATCTGGCGGCAGAAACCTTCAAACCTCTCCGGGAGATGTTTGGCCAAAGCCTGGTGGCGCAAAACGATCTTAAGGCAGGTCATATTATCCAGGTGACGGACCTGTCTTCGCGGAAACCCGGTCGCGGTATCCCCGTCTCCAAGGCTCCCGAAGTCACCGGATGCAAAACCCGCGTGCCGGTGAAAAAGGGCGCTTTTCTTTCGTGGGATGACATCGAGAACGCATTAGCGCCATGAAAAAAAAGTCCTTGGTTCTGGGAGGGAGTGGTTTCATCGGACAGGCTCTGTGCCGGGCACTGAAGGCCGCAGGAGAAACCCCCGTCATTTTGGATATCATTTCTCCCCCCAACCGGAACTTTCCCTTCGTAAAAGTGCGGTGGGGCAAAGAAAAAAAGTTTCTCTCAAAATCCCTGGCCGGGGCCTCGACTCTATATTATCTGGCCTGGTCGACCAAGCCGGCATCGGCCAACAGCGATCCGCTTCAGGATTTTTTGGACAATGTCGAACCTGCGCTGAAGTTTCTTGAGGAATATCGCCGGGAAAAGTATGTTTTCCGGGTTGTCTTTGTTTCCAGTGGTGGCGCGGTCTACGGAGAATCCAGCGACCATCCGGTGAAGGAAACTCATTTCACCGATCCAATCAACGCCTATGGTATCGGAAAACTTACGGTGGAATATTATCTCAAATTGTATCACCGCCTGAACGCACTCGATTACGTCATTCTCCGTCCCAGCAATGCGTACGGGCAAGGCCAGAATCCCTTTGGAGAAATGGGTGCCGTCAACGTCTTCCTGGGAAAAGTACTGAAACGCAAAAGTATTGAAATTTGGGGCGACGGTTCCATTGTGCGCGACTATCTTCATATCGATGACCTGACCAGCGCAGCGGTGGCGGCAGGAAATTACCGTTGCAGGCTCGGTGGACCGAGGACCTTCAACGTGGCCAGTGGCGAGGCTGTCAGCCTGAGGAGATTGATCCAGTTAATCGTACAGGCGACGGGCCAAAAGATTGCCGTCGACTATCTTCCGGCCCGGGGCGTCGATGTTCACCGGATCAAAATTGATCTCAGTCAGGCCAACAAATATCTCAAATGGAAACCGCGTGTTTCACTGGAGAGAGGTATAGACAGAACCTGGCAATGGATACGGGAAGTTTATGGCACGGGAAATTCTTCTTCTCTTTAGTCCTTGATGAAAACAATCCTTCATGTTTTTGTTTCCCTGGGCATGGGAGGTGCGGAAAATCTTTTGCTTCAGATCCTTCGTCGACTTGATCCTTCGGAATACCGTTCGGTGGTCTGCTGCATTGGCGATAGAAAAGAAATCGGCAGCCAGATTGCGGATTTGGGCGTTCCCCTCCACGAATTTGGTTTGTTGAAAAAAGGCGGCTTTGATTATCGCATCGTCTCCAAATTGCGGCAGCTGATGCGGGAGGAGAAAGTGAGCCTGGTCCATACCCACCTTTATCATGCCAACCTCTATGGGCGGCTGGCTGCTTCTTGTGAAGGAATTCCCGTTATTGCCTCGGTCCACAACAGCTACCCGCGCCCTCGTTGGCACCGTCATCTGGTCAATCGGTGGCTGGCGCGAAAATGCTCTTTTGTCACGGTAGGCTCCGAGCAGGTTTATGATGATGTCATGCGATTGGACGGAGTACCTGAAGAAAAACTTATCCTCATTCCCAATGCGGTGGATGTTGAGTCCAAAAATCTCCTGAGCCGTGACGAAGCCCGTCGTCTGCTTGGTGTCGGACCGGAAACCTTTTTGATCGGCACAGTGGGACGGCTGGAGGAACAAAAAGGCCATAAACATCTGGTGGAGGCCATGAAGCTACTTAAAAAGGATCATCCAACCATGAAAGCCATTATTGTGGGCGAAGGTCGCCAGCGCTGTTTTCTGGAAAACCAGATCTGGGAACTGGGCCTGAAGGATCAGGTGCAACTGATAGGACAAAGGTCTGACCTCGCGGATTTTTTCGTGGGCTTGGATCTTTTTGTTATGCCCTCCCTGTGGGAAGGCCTCGCCCTGGCCATGTTATCCGCCATGGCGGCAGGAGTGCCGGTGCTGGCTACCGATGTGGGAGGTGTGCGGCGGGCGTTGGACGAAGGGAAAGCGGGATTTATTCTTCCCGCAGGAGATTCGGAACGACTGGCCAAAGAAATCGAAAAAGCGTTGCTTGACCCTGAGGAACGCTTCAACAGAGCCCGCGCCGGATTCCAAAGAGTCCGCGATCATTACAGCATTCAGGCGCTGGTGGCCCGGTTGCAGGAGCTCTACGCGCAGTCAATACAAGACTGTTCATCCATAAAATAATTTGATACTTTTTCTGCCTACTTTTGACCTATGTCTCTTTTCCTTTATATCCTCCGTTTTGGCTGGCCCTATCTTTCCAAGTACAAACCCCGCCTGATCATGGGAGTAATTTTTGGCGTTCTGTTTGGAATGACCAATGCCCTTTTCCCCCTGGCCATCCATGTTATGACAGCTCGTCTGGCAGGCAGCCCTTCTCTCTTTGATACCGGACTTGGCGGTTCTGCCACCACCCAGGCCGTGACCGCCAAGGTCTTTCAGTTCATTGACGGATGGCTTCCCTTGTCCGGACGTCCCCTGGATTTCCGCCAGATCGCCGGCTGTCTTCTCCTCCTGCCTTCACTTCTCTTGCTGCGGGGCATTTTCGGATACCTGAACGGTTATCTGCTCAAGTGGATCAACGAGCGCATCATTAATGACCTTCGTTACAACGTCATCCGGAAGCTGCACACTCTGTCCCTGGATTTCTTCCATCGGGCAAAGACCGGCGACCTGCTGACCCGCATCAACGGAGATACCAAAGACCTCTACTACTGCCTGAATCTCGGAGTTTCCGACCTAGTCAAGGAACCCATCACCGTGATCAGTATTCTTGCCGTGCTTCTGGTGATGGATTGGCAGCTCACTTTTTTTGTTCTCTTCTGCCTGCCGGCATTCCTGTTACCTATCCGTCTGCTGGGGAAAAAAGTGCGGGCGGCAGGAAAAGGAAGCACCGAGGCCGAAATTAATCAGGCCACCAATCTTGTCGAAAATTTTCACAACATCCGAGTGGTGAAGGCTTTCTCCCTTGAAACACTGCAGGAAAAGAACTTTCTGCGCTGGGCGGCAAAACGCTTCTCCCATAATATGCGGGCGAACCGCGCGACCGAACTGGTCAACCCCATCATGGAGGTGACCTCCGGCATCACCATTTCCTCCGTGGTGCTTTTCATCTTTTCCACCGGACGCTCCGTGCCGGATCTTGCCGCGTTCCTCGTCAGCATGGGCCTGTTTTATACTCCGATCAAAAAGCTGACTCAGGTCGCCCTTCGTTTCCAGAAAGCCCGCTTTGGCGTGGAGCGCATCCAGCAGACGTTTAAAGAACAGCCTTCCGTAACGCCGGATCCAAAGCCCCTGCCCTTCACAGGCTTCGAAAATTCGATTCAATTTGATATCAATTCCTTTGGTTATGAACCAGACCGTGCTGTGCTGAAAAATATTCACTTCGTAGTCCCCAAAGGCACCCGCATCGGACTGGCTGGAAACAGCGGCTCCGGCAAAAGCTCCCTCATCAATCTTATTCCCCGCTTTTACGATATGACTGAAGGGTCGATCAAAATAGATGGAACCGACATCCGCCGTTTCTCTATAGAGGATCTCAGGTCGCAAATCGCCCTTGTCTCTCAGGACATTCTTCTTTTTGACGCCACCGTCGCGGAAAACATTGCGTTGGGAAGAGCGGGCATGACCCGCGAGGAAATTGAAACGGCGGCCAAGGAAGCCTATGCGCACGAATTCATCGCGCGGCTTCCCCACGGTTACGACACACAGATCGGAGAAAAAGCGGTCCTGCTTTCCGGAGGCCAGAAGCAGCGTCTTTCCATCGCGAGAGCTTTTGCCCGCAATGCCCCCATCCTTCTTCTTGATGAAGCCACTGCGGCTCTGGATTCCAACGCGGAAGTCGAAGTGCAGAAAGCCATCGATCACCTTTCTGAAAACCGCACGGTTTTCTGTGTTGCTCACCGCCTTTCAACCCTGAGAAACTGCCAACACATCCTTGTTCTTGAGCACGGAAGGATTATCGAGCAGGGAAGCTTTCAGAGATTGATGGATCAGAACGGTATGTTCTCAGGCATGGCCAAAGCCCAGGGGTTGGGTCAGCGGGAACAGTAGGATTGCACTTGGATGAAACAGGAAAATGAAAATATTCTGGCCATTTTTCATAAGCAACTGGGGGACACTCTGCTGTTGCAGCCGGCTCTCCGAAAACTGAGTCTGGCTGGTCATAAACCGGTCCGGCTTCTATGTCCCTCTTCATTCCACCCGCTTCTGCAGCTGATGCCGGGAAGCTGCTGTCCGGCTTATTCTCGTCCTGACAAATCGGATTGGCTGATCGCCTACGATTCTGGCTCCTATACCGCTGGGAGAGCCTTGATGAGTCGCGCAAAAAGGAAAACCCTGCTCCGATTCAAAGACATTGGAGATAAATGGTATCATCCTTATGTCTATAATGATATTCTCGATCGGGAGGGAGGCTTCCTATATCGCGCCCGCTTCTATTGGGAAACAACACCGGTCGAAACTACGGAGATTTTTCGCCCTCCGGCCTTGGCAGCGCCTCCGGATTCCTGGATGCCCCCCGAAATAAAGGCCCCCTATCTACTGATCCATCCCGGTTCAGCGTGGCAGAGGAAATGTTGGACGGTGAAAGGTTGGAATTTTGTCTTGGCTGCCTTGTTTGAAGAAACCCGTCTTCCCATTCTGGTAACGGGAGGAAATACCCCATGGGAGGTGGAACATGTGCGGGATATCTGTTCTTCCTCGTCGGTCCCTCTCGTGAATTACAGTAGAAGGAGCAGCCTGAAAGGTTTCATGGCTTTGTGCAGCCGGGCGGCCCTTGTCTTGACAGTAGATGGTTTTGCCAGTCACCTAGCATCGGCCTTCAATAAGCCGGTGCTCAGTCTGTTCGGACCCACCGATCCCTCCCATTGGCACTATCCCACCGCGCGTTCCCGGTGTGGCTCCGTACGGGAATTCGGAATCCCAAAGCCCTATCCCATGGAACAGCTATCACCCGATGTTGTGAGGGAGGAAGCGCTTCGCCTGCTCACCGAAACGCTTTAGCTCGGAAAGTTCCGGCCACTAGACATGGCCGCACGGATTAGCGCCACAAAGTCTTTGCGCGATTTTTCCCAGGAAAAGATTTCCGAGGCACGCTCCCTATTTTTCCGGCCCATTCTAGCAGCCTGGTCCTGATTCTGAAAAAGAAATTTTAAGGCTTCCGCCGTTTCTTCAGGTTTGTTCCTGTTCACAACGAAACCTTCAAAGCCGTCCTCCATTGGAAAGCCTGATTCTTTCGTGCATATGAGGGGGAGGCCGGTGGCGGCAGATTCAATGAGAGTCTTGGCCAATCCTTCATTCCTGGACAAAAGAACCGAAACATTAGCGTCTTTCAAAACTTCCGCAGGATTGGAACAAAAACCCAGGAACTGGATTCCGTTTTTACCTTTCCATCGATCCACCAGCGGTTGGACAGCGCCCTCAATGCTGCCAGCAAACCATAATTCAGCTCCTACCAGATCCGCCTTTCCCCAGGCGTCCAGCAACTGTTCAACTCCTTTACGCTCACAAACCCGGCCCAGACAGACCACGCGAAAACCGGTCCAGATTTCCCCGCTTTTCCCATACCGGGAAAGGTCTGCACCACGGAGGGAAACTTTCACCTTTTCCCCCGGAACTCCCATGGCCAGGAAGGAGCTCCGACAAAATTCGGAAGGAACCACGATCGTTTCGGCAATTTCAATTTCACGGCGCACATGGCTTCCTCCAATACGTGGCCACAATGCTTCAGGCTTTGGCGGGCCTTCAAAGTCCAGATGCAGGTTTCCGTAATGCAGCATGCTGGGAATACCCTGTTTTTTCGCCGTTTCAAAAAAGGGAAGGCCTGATTGGGCCCAAGCCATGGCCAAGCCATAACCTTTGCGCCGCATGGCCCGTGATCCAAGGTGACTCAGACAACGTCGACGTGCTCCACTATAAATAGGCGAAGGGCAAGAACTGAAAGGTTTAGCCAAAGCCAGGACTGTTTTAAAATTTGAAATTCCGGGCAGATCCACCTTCCCGCGACTGATAAAATCCACCAGTATGCCGGCCTCACTCAGGCCCTTAAGATGATGATAGACGTCCAGGTCGCAGCCCACTCCATTCATCCGGCCTTCATAGATATAAAGAATGGGCGGGATGTTCATCGGAATAGACCGGCCGAATGCTTACTCATTGACTTAAAATATTGTTCTACTCATTGTTTTCTGATGAAAAATCAATCTTCTATTCAGTATGCCATCCGGCAACCCCGAAGATTCATAAGAAAAGCCACAGCCTCAATTTTAGGCCAAGTAGCCCCTCTACATCAAGAGCTAGATTTTAAGCTTGATGACAGCCTTTCCGCGCTTCTAAACGACACAGCAGAAAAAGAACTCAATCTTTCTGCAAAATCCATGTATGCCTTTGGCGGCCATCTCCAACGGGAAAGGCTGAAGCACCTGGCCCAATGGTCTGTCAATCATTTTCCGGGTGACCTTGTCGAAATTGGCGCTTTCCGAGGCCAGACCAGCCGATTGTTCGCCAAAATCGCTGCAGAAAAAAATCGACGTTTGATCGTAATTGACCCTTGGATTTCAGGCTCCCAAGACTGCGCTGGGCTAGAATTTGATGATTTCAACAAAAACATTGAGGACTTTAAAGGCCGCGTCGATGTGTGGCGCTCATCGTCGTTGGACAAGGAAATCATTAAACGCCTTGGGAAAAGGCATCTTTCTTTTGCCTTTGTGGATGGATTGCACACCCTTGAAGCAAGTTACTCCGATATGATTGCATGCTCCCACTGTACAGGAGTTATTGCCATCGACGACACGCGATACAACAAGGATCTTCTTTTTTCCGTATGCCAGGCTGCTTCGAAAATGGGTAGAACCGCTTATCAGAATCCTGATTTTCGCGAAGCCTACCTTTTTGCCTGAATCGTTATCATCTAGTTCCTCCGCCACGTGAAGATTCTATTCGTCATCGACCGTTCCTCTGCCTTCCGCGAAATAGTCAGGAGCAAGGTTCTGGAAGAAATGACGCAACGGCCGGGGGTTGAAGTCGTTCTGGCTTCCACCAAGCGTTACCAGATCAAGGATTCGGATCTTCCGGAGGGCGTGACGGTCAAAAGATATGTCGTGGATCTGGAGCCGGGCAACTCTCTTACGGCGCGTTTTTCGTATTTCCTGGATAAAATATTCCACACGGTCAGCCGGGACGTGGCCTGTGTTCTCCATCCGGATTCCACTCTCGCCCAGATACGGCACAGCATGCTTCGGGCCCGCGGAAAAAACATCCGGAACAAACTCGCCTACGCATCGTTTCTTGCTTCACTGGGTCTTCGGCCCATTCATTTCGCAAACCTTGCGGAAAGGTGGGGACCCTATCCTGAATTCACCGCCTTTCTAAAAAGGCAGAATCCCGATCTTATTGTCTATTCGAACATGATGATGGGCCAGATGGACTGCCTGCGGGCTGCACGGCGCCTCGGAATTCCTTTGCTCCTTGACCTTCCAAGCTGGGACCAGCCTACCAGCAAGGGACCCATTACGGTTCAACCCGACTTTGTTGTTGCCTGGTCCCAGGAAATGAAAGAAGACCTGATCCGTCTTCACGATATTCCTACACGATCCATACATGTCGGCGGAGTTCTCTACTTTGACCATTATTTTGATCCGCCAACGATCGTAAGCCGCGACGAATACTGTCGGAAAATGGGGATTCCACCCGAACATAAGATTGTTCTTTATAGCCTGTCGCGCATCAAGAGTGCTCCTGCGGCTGGAGGTTTTATCGAGAAACTTTATTCCATGCTGCGTGACTCAAGGCTCGGTTTCCCGGTCACTCTCATTGTCAGGGCCAATCCCCTTGATGACGTCAACGCACTTAAACAGGAAATCACGCGGCCTGACCTTTTGATCCAGTTCCCCACGGGCGATTTTGATGCGAACGGTTCGGACTGGAAAGCCGGACCCACTGAAGCGACCGACCGTATTGCCGCCATCACCTATGCCGACGTTATGGTGATGATCCAGTCCACCATGGTGTTGGATGCTGCCTGTCTTGACCGACCCATCATCAATCTTGCCTACGACAACAATCTACAGCTTGACGAAATGCAGTCGGTAAAACGCATCTTTCATTTCAATCACGGGCAGCTTTATCAAAAACTGGGTTCCACCTGGATGGTGCGGAATGAGGAGGAACTGGGAAAAGCCCTCGTCACCTATCTACATGATCCCAAGTTGCATTCGCCCAACCGCCTGAAACTTATTGCCGAAATTGATCCATCGCGTGACGGCTTGACCTACAAGCGCTGGGTAGACTATGTGATCAAGTGCACGGAGGAATCCATTTCCAGCCGTCCATTGAGAAGTGGGTTATGAAAATGGAAGCCAAGGCTCCCGTTTTTATTGGAGGGCTTTTCAAGTCCGGGACTTCCCTGCTCCGCGCCATGCTCGGCCAACATTCCCAAATCGCCGCAGGACTGGAGACTTATTGGTTTGATGTCCAGTGGGACCAAAAGCGCGGCCCCCGGGGCGAAACCTTGGAGGAGTACATCCAGCGGTTGGGAGTTTTTTTTGAAATGCCGGAAACATCAAGCAGCACCCTGCTGGCGAAATCGCTTTCAGCTGAAGACTTCCTCGACCGATTCATGGCAGCGGCCTGTCTGCAACAGGGCAAACCCCGGTGGGCCGAAAAGACCCCCGGCAATGTCCGAAACAACAAACGTATTCTGGCAGCATGGCCAGAAGCCAGAATCCTGCAGATCATACGGGACCCCAAGGACGTCCTCGTTTCTTTTCTCGAAAACAAACGGGTCAAGGATGTTGCAGGCTTTGCCGACTTATGGATGGATTATGTGGGGAGGACGGAGATGCCTGCAAATTCCCTGACTCTTCGCTATGAGCAACTAATCCTGGAGCCCGAAGATGCCATGCGACAGGTCCTATCCTTCGTCAATGTCCCTTGGGAAAACGCATGTGCCGAGTTCAAAGGAAAAGCAGATGAGTTCCAGAAAGTAAAAAAGCTGACCGGAATCAGCAGCTCCACCCTTGAGCGTCTGGCCCTTCCCTTGAACGCAAACCGTATGGGACTCTGGGTTGGGACTTTAAGCGAAGAGCAACTTTTGGAAATGAGACGGGAGATCACGGCGCGGGGCGGCGGAACCCTGCTTTCAAAACTCGAGAAGGAAACAGAAGCTATCCGTTCACGCCAGACGGAGAATCCGGCTTGAAAACCGATTTCAGACTCTTGGTTGCCGCTTACCATTACGTCCAACCCCGGGGACTGTATCCATATCAGGGAATCCATGCTATTGCGCCCGAACGGTTCCTTCAACAGGTGGAACTTCTCTCTCGCTTTTGTCACCCGGCGGATCCTGACCATCTCTTCTCCTGTTGGCAGGATTCCACCTTCGAAGGCGACCATTTTTATCTGACCTTTGACGATGGGTTAAAAGAACATCTCGAGCTTGCGCGCACTCTTTATCAAAAAGGTCTCAAAGCCGGTTTCTTTGTCACTTCGCGACCTTTGCTTGAAAAAAAAGCTCTCGTTGTACAAAAGATCCACTGGCTGCGATCGAATATCGAACCTGTTCTTTTCACCACATGGTTTTCCGAACTTCTTCCCGAAGAATGGTCGGCCCCTTGGAATTCTCCTGACCGTGAAACAGCAAAAAAGGCTTTGGAATCCTACCGCTTCGACACTCCTGAAGTCGGACTGATGAAGTACCTCGTCAATTTTGTTTTGCCCAATGCCGTGGTGGACCACATAACGGCCATCATGCTTGAGCGTAAAAAAATAGATGAGGCTTCCTTCTGTCGGTCATTTTATCTCAGCGAAGACGACATCCGGGAAATGCTGTCGCTAGGTCATACCGTGGGCTGCCATGGTCATCTGCATATTCCTTTTTCCAGGTTTCCCAATGCCGCATCCCTGCAAAGCGACCTGGAAACTAATATCCATTATCTCACCAACCTTACGGGAAAGCGTCCCTCCTCTGTGGCCTATCCTTTTGGCAGTGAGTGGGCCCTGCCTGCTGATCCAATAGCCTTTTGCCGTAATTTTAATTTCGATATAGGCCTTACCACTCATCATGGCTGGAACAACCGTGAAATCAGCCTGGACTCCCTGCGCCGTGTCGATGCCATTGAAATCGAGAGGGTTTTTGCGGAGAGTTGAAGCCTATGTGTGGAATTCTCGTCAGCATCTCCTCTGGGCCTATGTCCAAGGCTTCCTTCCAGACCCTGCTGGACAAGCTCTCGCATCGAGGCCCGGATGCAGGTGAAATTATGAGCCGGGAAGAGGGCCGGGTCTGCCTTGGTCACCGTCGTCTTAAAATTATGGACCTGAGCAATCAGGCCAATCAGCCCATGACCTCGGCTTGCGGCAATTTCACGATTGTTTTCAACGGCGAGATTTATAATTTCCGCGAACTGCGTTCACGCTTCCTTGCTAACCACACTTTGAGAACGTCCGGCGACACGGAAGTCCTGCTGGAATTGTTTGCAGGCCAGGGTGCTGCTTGCCTGGATCATTTGAACGGCATGTTCGCTTTTGCCATTTATGATCACAGCCGTCGAAATCTGTTTGTGGCAAGGGATCGTTTTGGCATCAAACCTTTGTACTACATTCAAAGCCTGGGTTTGTTCGCTCTGGCCAGTGAACCGCAGGTCTTGTTGCCTCTTCTTCGCGAGCGAAAAGCCAATCCTCGGGTTTTGAATCATTATTTAAGAACGGCCGAATATGATTACGGCCCGGAAACTTTTTTTGACGGGATTT
>Ga0105046_10010808_pt1 | contig 14199 bp, 7 predicted proteins | sample MAT03_FD_78385 | JGI IMG/M metagenome (GOLD analysis project Ga0105046, IMG submission 78385) | Freshwater microbial communities from Lake Fryxell liftoff mats and glacier meltwater in Antarctica - MAT-03 (megahit assembly) | ecosystem: Environmental > Aquatic > Freshwater > Ice > Liftoff... | reverse complement strand
GCAAAATACAGCGAGTGGCCCATGTGGTCCAGGCTCCAATATTACAAGAACATGGTCTGCAATTGATTCTTGTGGCAATGCAACAAGCAAGGTGCAACTGATTAGTTTGATTGATACAGTTCCTCCACTATTGAGCGGTCCAGTTCCGCCTGATGTTACTGTCAATTGTAACTCGCTTCCGTTGCCACCACCATTGACTTCATTTTTTGCCATTGATGATTGTGACAACAACGTAGTAGTAATTTTTGTAGAGTCCACCAATACCTCAGTAGGGTGCAATGGCAGCTTTGACTTGAATAGATATTGGATTGGTTCTGATAATTGTGGCAACAAAGATTCACTCAAACAAACAATAACTGTTCTTGATAATCAGCCACCAGTTTTGTTGAACAAGCCTGGAGATATCACTGTCACATGTGCCAATTTACCTGCACCACCAATCATAGGAATTGGCATAATTGCTACGGATAATTGTGATCAGAATGTTGAGATTTTGTTCAGTGAATCTTCCACCATTTCTGCTTGCAGCAACAAACAATATGCGATCACACGGACATGGCTTGCATCCGACGATTGCGGAAATGTCGATATTCATACACAACAGATACAAGTTACAGACAACGATTCACCCACTTTTACCAATGTCCCAATGGATATGACTGTGGAATGCAATAATATCCCAGGTGTCCCAATTATTGGCGGATCATTTAAAGCACTGGATGGATGTGATACCCTTGTGAATGTAGGTTTTGGCCAAACCAACAATCAAAATCCCGATCCAAAAGATTGTGACCATTTTAACTACACCATTCAGCGGTTTTGGGTGGCAAATGATGATTGCGGTAACGTAGCTACTGTCCAGCAAAAGCTAACAGTGGTGGATGATTCTGCACCTGCGTTATTTTGTATTGACACATTTAACCTTCCAAATAATGCATTGAGTTGCAATGCGATTAGGTCTATCAAGGATTTGGTGTTTTTCTCCGATGGTTGCTCCAACTTATCAGGCAAAGATTCTGTGATGCAAACATTGAATTTGACGCACAGTGGTGCTAATGTTCAAATATCTGCAGTGGATACAATGGTATTCAATCTAGCAGTTCAAGGTGTGCCTGCCAATTATTTGTCTGGAAATATCAATTTGAGTGTACAATTGGAAAATGTTGATGCGGAAGCTCCAACGGAGTTCTTTAGGATTTACTCTGAGGACGGAAACTTCATCGGAAAAACAAACAATACTCCCAATCAATGCGGAAATTCGACGACTAATTTTATAGGATTAAGTCCTGCTTTGGTCAACCAATGGGCTGCAGATGGAGCAGTGTCATTGATTTTAATTACAAACGGTTCCGGTGTGAATGCCATCAATAATTTCTGTCAGGGAGGTAAGGTCAAAGTGAGTCTGAGTTATGATTATCTGACATCACCTACCACAAGTGCCAACTTATTTTATTCCATCGACAATGGGCCATTTGTTCAATTGACAACTGGCAAGTTGGATACGTTTACTTTAGGTAATCATAAAATTAAAATTCAGGTTTTCGATTGCTCTAATAATGTAGATTCTTGTGAGTATGTATTGAACGTCATTGATGATGATGCACCAAGTATTGACTGCCCCTCAGATATTACAGCAGAGTCATTGCCAACAGATTGTAATGCAATTATAGAATTGCCAATAGCCGATAATATTTTTGATAACTGTGGATTCAGTTCAAATACCTCCATTCAATCAACGCCTATTTTTATATTTTATGCCAATAATGGTGGAGAGCAATTGCCGCAAGATATTTTTGTGAACTTTTTTGGACAACCTCCAATTGGTAACGGATCCTTGAAGATTTATATCAAAGGAGATATCGCACAGCCCGGCGAGTTCTTTTATGTTTATGACGAAAATAATATACTAATAGATTCAACCGGTCAAGGCACAATAGCCAATGAATGTATCGAATATGAATCATTCACGGTGCCAATTAATCAAACACAAATTGCCAATTGGTCACAAAATGGGGTGATCACATTTTCACTGAAACCAAACAAAAGCAAGGCCATTTTTCCTGATTTGATCAATCCGTGTGGACCATTGGATGGACAGGGGAAGGACAATATTTCACAGGTATATTTCGAGTTGGTATATCCTAGTTTTGACGTGAAATATGCTATCAGAGACTCAAATAATATTGTTATCGAATCTGGCAGTTTTGACAAAGGAATTCCAAATGTTGACATCCCGGCTGGCAAATACAACATCAGTTATATTCTCACGGATGCTGGAAACAATGTTGGGACTTGTTCCTTTAAGGCAACTGTATTTGACAGAACTCCTCCTGAATTGATTTGTAAACAGGGTGCAATCATTGATCTTAATCCTTCGGGATTGGTTCAAAATAAAATTAATCCTGACGATATATTATTGGCAGCATTCGATAATTGTGGAATTCGGGATTACAAAGTAACACCTGATAATATTTCATGCAACTTATCCAATACTTCCGCCAATGTTAAAATAGTAGCGACAGATTATAGCGGAAATAAAGACAGCTGTAATACCATAGTTTTCTTTCGCAATGAACCACTCACTCCTACTATACAAATAGATACATGTGGAGGTGTATTGACCTTTTGTCCAGATACTACATTTAGTCAACCCACCCCCGGAAGTGGAAATTTCTTTAACTTCAGTTGGGTAGGCCCCAACAATTTCTTTTCACCCTTGCCAAAGCCAAGTATTAATTCTCCAGGTGCGGGATTTTCTGGTACATACATTCTCACCGTAACGGGTTTGACGGGATGTCAGTCTTCAGGATCGGTAAATATCAATATTGATCAAGATGGCCTTTTCAGACCGACAGTTTCTTCAAATACTCCAATATGTCAAGGAGACAGCATCACACTATTTACTGATTGGGTGGGGGCACTTTCGTATACTTGGGTCAACGCAGCAAAAAACATTCAGTTTATTACTGTTAAAAATTCATTGACCTTATCCGCGCAAACAATTTATTCAGGCCTATGGACAGTTAAGGCAGGCTTAGGAGCAGGCTGTGCGTCAGCTACTTCCAATCCTCATAATGTTACTGTGAATTTGGTCGGAGTTGTAACTTCGGACACGACTTCAGTATGTTCTGGAGAAAAAGCAATTCTCGATGTTGATGCAATAAATGGTTCAGTTTTTATCTGGTATGGACCTAATGGTGAAATTTATTCAGGGCAGAATCCAGAAGTGCCATCCGTTCCAGGAATTTACATCATTAATGTTACAAATAGCTCAGGCTGTGTTGGAATTGATAGTACATTGGTATTGGTAGGAAGCCGCCCTAACATCACTGCAATCAGTCAATCATGTCCTATTTGTGCAACGGGTAACGAAAATTGCAGTATTGAACCTTCAGTATTTCCTTTAGATCAAGGGAACTATCTATATGAGTGGTTCAATCCCACAAATACTTTATTTTCAAACAATGTGAATGCCGAGCTCAACAATATTACAGGTACCAATGGTGGAAATTATACCCTATTTGTTACCGACCTAAACACGGGATGCAGATCCTTGCCGAGTACTATATTTATACCGATCAAGAATACGCCGGCTACACCCTTAATAGAGTTGGATACCATTAGTACAGGTTCACCCGAAAAAATCTGTGAAGGAGAACAATTTGTCATCAAATTCCAAACACAAGCGCCAAGTGGAAGCAGCATCACCTACATTTGGGATACACCTTTGGGTAAAGTGATTACTGCTATCCCTTCGCTCAAGTACACCATTTCCAATATCAATAATGCTGGATTTTACTCCGTTCAAGTAGTAAATGACGGCTGTCCATCAAATATTTCAAATCAGATATTTGTAGAAGTCAATCCAATTCCTTTCCCGCCTTTGCCAACAATAGAATCACCAATATGCGAAGGCGACACTTTGAATTTGGAGACCGACTTAATTGCTGGAGCTACTTATGAATGGGTTGGCCCCACAGGAGTTTTTTCAACATTACAAAATCCTTTCATCACAGGTGCTAATCCTGGTGACAACGGAGAATATAGAGTTCGAATTACGTTGGCAGGTTGTACCTCATTGTACTCTGGAGCAGTGACTGCAACAATAAAACCAAGACCTCAGGCACCTGTTTTGGTGCAAGATTGTGGTGGTTCAGTTTGTATTGACGAACCCAATCAGGCTTGTCTGATTTATTGGATCGCACCCAATGCACCAAGTGGAGCTACATTCAATCTATACAGCAGTTCAAGTGTTTTGCTAGCAGGGCAAATCGGGAATGACAGTTTGCTGTGGAATACATTTCCTCTACTTGGAACTGGATCTAAACAGATTTATGGTACAGTAACAGCCGATGGATGTGAATCATTGCCTGGCAGTGCCGTTCAGATACAGGTGGATTCGATACCGAATATTTTGGCCGATGCAGGTAATAATTTGTTGATTTGTGAAAGTGCAGTTTTGAATGCTTGCGCGGATCAGCCATTAGTTGGGACAGGAGCATGGTCCTATTTGTCTGGTGTGCAGTGGCAACTTCAAAGTCCTTCGACAGCATGTACCCCAATTACAGGATATACTGGTGGAGAACAATCCATTCTGATATGGAACCTGAGCAATGGTGGATGTAAGAATTACAGCTCTGATACGATTTTAATAGAAATATCAGCCTTCATTCAGGCATCTGCAGAACAGGTCTTGAACTTTTGTGCTGGAACTCCAATAATCTTACAAGCGGGAAATCCACAAGGTAATTGGACACAATCTCTGGCGCAGTCACAATTGGGTGTAAGCATCAATAATCCTTCCAGCCCCAATACAAACATCAGTAATTTGCCAAGCAATCAGGCATTTAGCTTCAGCTGGCAGGTCGACAATGGCGCCTGCGGAATTTCGGAAGCGACAACCACAGTGAATGTATTTGAAGATGCAGCTTTTGCAGGTCAAGATCGTTTGGATTGTGGATTGGGATGCTTGAAAGATTTATTGCTTGCCAACACCCCAGCCTTCGGTTCTGGCGAATGGTCGGCATTGGATCCAGGTATATTCATTGAGAATCCGGACAATCCACTGACAGGAGCTTGTGGATTGAAAGACGGCAGCAACATATTCGTCTGGACTACCAATAATGGAATTTGTGGTAAAAATAGCATTGATACACTTTTTATTAATTACCAATTTATTTCGCAAGCACTTCCTGATACCTTGAATATTGGTTTCGGGGGAGCTGCTTTCTTAGATGTTTTGACCAATGATAGTTTGTATTCTGATTTCAGTATCAGCATAACCAAATTGCCGCAATATGGTAATGTGAATGATCTTGGCAATGGCAAGTGGGTATATTCAGCCAATCCCAACTACATAGGACAGGATTTTGTAACATACACTTTGTGCAGTGTATTGTGTCCGGACCAATGTACTGAAGCCAATCTGGTTGTCAATATTGGTGGTGAAGTATTCTGCAAAGCACCTACCATCATTACTCCTAATGGTGATAATGTGAATGACAGCTTTATTATACCATGTTTGGCATTGGTGAATGAATATCCAAACAACAGTCTCGCCATTTTCAATCAATGGGGGGATGAAATATTTCAAGCAGCTCCTTACGATAATACCTGGGCAGGAACTTACCAAGGTCAAGATTTACCAGCTGGAACTTATTTCTTCATCATGGATTTAGGCGATGGTACAAAGCCTCAAGCAGGTTTTCTGCTTATTAAAAAATAAGTGTCATGACAAAACTACTAAAGATAAAATATCTACTGGTTACCTGTGTTGTAATCTGTGCATTTGAAATAGCCTCAGCTCAGCAATTTCCTCATTATTCCCTTTTTGTTTATAATAAAATGGGATACAATCCTGGATATACTGGTGTGCCAGATGCTGCATGCATACAGCTGTCGCACAGAAGTCAGTGGATAGGACTGGATGGCGCTCCTCAAACTCAAATGTTATCAGCAAACCTTCCGTTTCTTAAAAAGAAATTGGGATTGGGTATGATGTTAACCAACCATAAGATAGGAGTAACGCGCATTGTAAGTGCTGATTTGAATTATGCCTACCACATGAATATTGGAAAAGGACAATTGAGTGCTGGATTGCAGGGTACCGTCAGGTATTATGCAGAAGATTACAATGATAACCGAATTCAGGCAACTCAAGGAACCGGATTAGACGGCAGCATTCCGCTGGGTTTGCAAAACAGATATTTACCCAACGTGGGTTTTGGTTTACATTACTCTACAGATAAGTATTATATTGGGGCATCTGCAATGAGATTGATACCCAACAATATTGATTTTGGCAATAGCGATGTATTTGTTTCTGCTGAAGTTCCCCATTTTTTTGGGATGGCGGGATATTCCTTGACCTTGAATGATCAAGTCAAATTACAGCCACAGGTTTTATTGAAATATGTCAAAAACGCGCCCTTCGATTTGGAGTTTTTTCTTGGTCTTGAACTGCTTGAGAGGTATATGATTGCCTTGAATTATAGAGCTGGTGGCGAAATTTCAACAGGTGCTGGAGATAGTATAGACTTAATTTTCGGGTTACAAATGACTGATAAGTTACTGTTTGCAGTGGCATATGATATTACTTTGACCAAAATACGGAAATACAACAATGGATCAGTGGAGGCAATGCTGCAATATTGCGTTGGCGGCTCTGCAGGTAAAAATATTATTAATCCAAGATTTTTTTAGTGATACACAATGAATTGACCTATAGTTTTCGTTTACAGTATAATACATAGCCCCCAACATGAAGCTTTTACACCTATTGCTTATTTTATTGTTTTCAAATACTATTATTGGACAGGAGAATGGCAAGTCCAAATCCTCTGCAAAAATTTATGAACGCAATGAAATTAAGGTAGTAGGAGTCAGTGTGAATTTGGTTCCAAAAATAAATACTGCCAACAATGAATTAAGTCCCGCAGTGGCGAACAATAAACTTTGGGTTCTTGCCGAAAACAAAAAGGCTACCGTTTCAAGTTACAAACTCACAACGAGCCTAGTGAACGCCAATGGCACCAATGCTGATGCAGTTGATATGGTGATACCTAAGGATTTTCCTCAACCATTTGGACAATTTCATGTCGATGCTGCAAGAAACAAAATCTACTTCACCTCAAGTCCCCTTGGAAACGGAAAACCATCAGCACAGTTTACAATCTATCAAGCGGATATAAAAGGCAGTAGTTTATCAGGTGCAAAAGCAATGGATTTTTGTACACCTGATGCGAATTTTCAACATCCTTGGATGGCGGCCGATGGAAAAATTATTTATTATAGCTCAGATAAAATGGGCGGCAAAGGCGGTTTTGATTTGTACAGAAGTGAGTTGGTAAACGGAAAATGGTCAGCGCCAATCAATATGGGGGACAGCATCAATACCAAAGGCAATGAAGTATTTCCTACCCTTGGCATTGGATCTTCAATTTTGTTTTCGTCTAATCAAAAGGGCAGCATGGGAGGCTATGACATTTTTGTCAGCGATATTAGTGGTGAGAGTCCTGTCCGCAATTTGGGTGATATGATTAATTCTCCAGAAGACGATATGAGTTTGATAGTAGAAAACAATGCAAAATCTGGCTACTTGGTCAGCTCTCGAAAGGGAGGACTTGGAAAGTATGATATCTATAAATGGAATTCTGGCAATACTCCATTGTATAAAATGAAAGTTGGTGAGTTTATCATGACTCAGCCACCAAATAACAAAGGAAAATAATGCCAAGTGATAAGCAAATGCCTTATTGGGGAATTATATAAGGAATAGTGTTAATTTTGTCAAGTACAATTTAATTATGAAGATCAGGATCAATAAGTTTTTATGCTTTACTTTTTTATTTGTTTACATGTTTGTGAATACTTTGCAAGCACAAGAGACCTCTAAGTCGAAGTCTTCAGCTAAGCTATATGAACGCGGAGACATAAAGGTATTCATCAATAATGCCGACAAAATCAATAGCAAAGCCACTGATTATTCTCCTTGCTATTACAACAATGGTATCGTATTTGTATCAAGTCGCCTCAAAAATGGACCTGTTGACAGAAAAACAGGAGAAACATTTTATGAGCTTTTTTATTCAGAATTGGATAATTCTGGACTCCCTTTGCCTCCTGACAAATTCTCTCAATACATCAATACCCCTAACAATGAAGGCCCGGTGAGCTTCAGTAATTTAGAAGATGTTATTTATTTTACAAGCAACAACAATGCATCTGGGCAAGCGAAGTCTGATAAAAAAGGGATAACAAATCTTAAAATATATCAAGCAGTTCGAGGTGACAACGAATGGGTTGCCATCAACGAACTTCCGTTTTGTTCAGATAATTTTTCAACGGCTCACCCATCTCTGTCTGCGGATGGTTCAAAGTTGTACTTTAGCAGCAACAGACCAGGTGGCTATGGCGGTATGGATTTATACGTTGTGGATAAAATAGCGGATAGGTGGTCTGCTCCCAAGAATCTTGGTCCTAAAGTGAATACAGCAGGCAATGAATTATTTCCTAATATTTTCAACAACGATGTGTTGTTCTTTTCATCTTCAGGACATGGTGGTTCTGGAGGCTTGGATGTTTTTTATACAGATGTGAATAGGATTGACGGATTTGAACCAATCGTTTTGCCGGAACCGATCAATAGTACAAAGGATGATCTGGGTTTCATTGTATCAAAAGACGGCACCAAAGGTTTTTTCTCTTCCAACAGATCAGGTGGCATAGGCCAAGACGATATCTATTCATGGAGCACCGAAGGTGGCCCCTTGGTGAACTTTGCTATACCAAAATTCAATATCAGTCTTAAAATATTTGATGAAGCCTCACGTGATTGGGTGCCAGGAGCAGTTGTTTATTTGCTCAAGACAGATAAAAATGGCGCTTCGGACAATGATGCTTTGTATGAAGTGGAATTGATAAACGAGGGCAACAAAGATGACAATCAGGTGCAGATCCAACTTGCCCGAAAAAAGATTTTTAACCTTGACACTCCACTTGGATTTTCAGATGAGAGTGGCAGCTTGACAACTCAATTGGAGCCAAATTCCAATTACTTAATCTTTGTTAAAAAACCTGGGTATTTGTTAAAAGAGCATTATTATACTTCAAGCGCGCCAACCAGTGATCAAGAGATCAGAATACCTCTGCAAATAAAAGATTGCGCCAATGTCAATGGTAAAGTCATCAATCAAAAAACCGGTGCTGCAATTCCGTTTGCTCAAGTCAGTATCAAAACTTCTTGCGATGGCAAAATCATAGATGTCAAAGCTGATGGTGAAGGACATTTTGAATTGTGTTTGGCAGCAGGATGCACTGCAATAATCAGAGCAGAACAACAAGGTTACATCCAAGGTATACTCAATGTAAATAATCCCAAGGGCAATAAAGCTGAACTCCCTGGTGAAGTCAGATTGTTGCCATTTGATAATACACCCGTAGCCTCAATTGAATCTGGTGGATCTGGCTCTATTGCTAAAGGAACTGTCATAGTGCTGGACAATATATATTATGATTTCAACAATGCATACATTCGCGCAGGTGCTGGTCAAGAATTGGACGCTTTATATAAGTTAATGGCAATGTATCCAACAATGAGCATTGAATTGACTGCGCATACGGATTCAAGAGGAGAGAAGGCCTACAATAAAGAATTGTCAATACAACGTGCTATTTCTGCTAAGAACTACCTGATAAGCAAAGGGATCAATAGTGATCGAATTACTACCCAAGGTAAGGGAGAAGAAGAACCGCGAAACAAGTGCAAGGACGATGTAAACTGTACCGAAGAAGAATATCAATACAACCGCAGAACTGAAGTTCGAGTGACGGCTATGGAAGATAAGATTGACGTGAAATACGGGAATAAAGGCCCTGAAGTGATTGATCCAAAACGGAATTGAACCAAACCACCTCCAGAATGGATGAGCCGTTAGGATCCCAAATTCCTCGCATGTCGCGAAAGCTACAATCAAGCGTAGAAAGCTATTTTAGAATCAACTTTAGAAACCATACTGAGTTGAGCTCTATGGCTGATAGTAAAGCACATATCATGATCAGCGTCAATGCCATATTGACCGGTGCGTTAATTTCATTTTCTACGTACCAGAATATTATGGCAGAAGGTTCCAGGCTGATTATTCCAGTTTTGGTTTTTCTGATTTCTAGTCTGGTGTCTTTAATTTTTGCAGTTTTGTCAGCACGCCCTAGAGTTATTTCAATACAATTAAAGGAACTACAAGGTGAAAGTAGAAGGCAAAATCTGACTTCTTTTGCACATTACACCCAATTGGAATTAAATGAATATCTTCAGGAAGTGGGGAATATGTTACAAGATCAAGATGCGATTTTAGATAATTTAAAGCGTGAAATGTATTACAACGGCCAATTGTTGGCCATCAAGTACCGCTTTCTATCAGTTGCCTATCAAATATTCACTGTCGGATTTATAGTCAGTGTCAGCTTATTTGTCTGGGCATTGGCCTTTCATTAAACCTTGTTATTTATTTCTACTCTAATTATCGAATTAACTCAGCAATTGTCTAAGTCTTTGACTTGAAATAGTAACTTTGCAACGCATTATCGAAAACTTGAGATGGCTTTAGATCAGTACGACGTAGATAAAATAGATCAAGGTGGCAAAGAGATGGGATTTCTTGATCACTTAGAGGAGCTGCGTTGGCATCTTTTTCGCTCGGCTATTGGCGTTGCAATAGGAGCTGGTGTGGTTTTTTCATTTCAAGAATGGGTTTTTAAAAATATAATCCTTTATCCCAAAGATCCCGATTTTCCAACTTTCAAGTGGATTTGTAAATTGGGTCCTACATTTTGTTATTCGCCTCCAAAATTTGATTTGGTAACCCGAGAATTGGGTGAGCAATTTTCAGTGAGTATGTATGTGTGTTTCTGGTTGGGCCTTTTGGTAACCTGTCCTTATGTGATATGGGAACTTTGGCGATTTATCAGACCAGGCCTATACAAAACCGAACGCCAGGCCATATCTGGAATAGTTGGTATTTGTACCTTCCTTTTTGTATTGGGCGTATCATTTGGATATTTTATTCTGGCACCTTTCGGGATATCCTTCTTGGCAAGTTATTCTGTGGGAGCGATCAATACGCCTACCTTGAGCTCATATGTTGGTTACCTAACCATGTTGACAATGCCTGTAGGATTGGTGTTTGAAATGCCAGTTGTTATTTACTTTTTAACTAAGATAGGAATTATGACACCTGATTTTCTCAAGAATTATCGAAGGCACGCAGTAGTAATCATTGCATTGCTAGCAGGAGTAATTACTCCACCGGATGTATTGAGTCAAGTTTTGGTCATGATACCATTGTTCCTATTGTATGAAATTAGCATTGGTGTGTCACGAAGAGAGTATAACCGAAAAGAAAAAGCCTTAGCCGAAATATAATATTATGCAGCAGATATCTAGTTCAGCCACTATGTTTTACCGTTTGTTTATACCAACCTTCCTTATTGTATTTTTTATAATAGGTAATATGGCATTATGGATGTCTGAGGTAGAAACCCAAACCAATTTGGTAACATTGAGACTTTTCTTTGCCCTAGGTTTTGTATTGATATTGCTTGTTTTATACAGAACCAGTTATCGTATCATGCGAATCGATTGCGACGAAGATTATTTTTATGTATCAAATTACTTCAGAACTGCAAAATACAGTTACAACCAAATAGCGCGTGTAGAGGAAGGAAAGTTCTTGTTGTTTAACATAGCCCGTATTTATTTGAATGGTAAAGGTGCATTTGGAAGTATAATCCGTTTCAAGCCCAATTCAATCCGTTACAATACTTATTTCAAGCCAAGATATCTCGCATCGGCAGCTATTGAAAAGGCAATTTAAACTATCCACCTATCTGCTTACTGCCCTGATAACAGGACAGATCACCTCTTCTAATGATATTCCGCCGTGCTGGAAGGTGTTGGGGTAGTAATTCATGAAGTTGTTGTAGTTGTTGGGAAATATTTTTGAATTATATTTGTTTATTGCGTGCATGTGTATTATTTTTGTTTAGTATTAATTTCAACATTATCGAAGCACCTAACTTCCAATGAATATAAACTTACATGCACTGGGGTCCAATTTATAAATCGATTGAATAAATTCTAACAATACTAATATCATGAGATATTTTATTTTCTTTCTTGTTTTGATTTTGGTTTCATGCTATAAGGATCTCGTCAATAAGCAATATACTATAAAGGATTGGACTCAATCGATGACAAGCGATTTGAAGTTGAAGACTGAATTGCGACTTGGCTTTGGGAAAGCCGTTGCAAATGCATTTGGCAATCAAGCATTTCGGAAGTATTTTCATGATATTAGTATCAAAGGACAGGACAGTATGTTTAATGAGATCTTGTTTGCGGTACACAAAGATGACATTGTAGAGAATGGCAAAACGGTTGCGCAGATTATTGGTGAATCCGCTGATAGCGAAGTAAGAGGAATATTTGGAGATTCTTTGGTAGAAAAGGTTCTCCAAATAGACCAATGTGTATGTATGAAGATTCCTGATTTGTTGTTTGAACTAAACTGGAATCCAAAGGATTTTGCACCTTGTGTATATGTAGAGACTCCCCAAAATCTAAATGGATTGTGTGATTATCAAGTTTATCATGAGAGTGGCTATCAAGGATTGATCAATGATTTCGAAGTGAGCTATCCATTACATTACTATGTGATGGTCAAATACAGTGAGGATTATTCATTGATTGACACAGATACATGGTTGAATGAAAAAGGAATTTCCTTTACTGAATTCATGCCACAGTTGGGTTCGGATTGGGAAGAATGGAAAACAAAATTCAAATTAATAGCAGAGGCGAGTCCTTATGGCAAAAAAATCATTTTTATTCCCAAATACAAAGCTTATGAAATGTGGATAGAAAAGAATGCATACAACGGACCTTTTCTAAGTGAATTGCCCGATTGTGGCATGAATTGTTTGAGAAAATGTCATCCATCCTTAAAGTACCCTACAGTTTTGGAAAATTTTAATTCCTTTACACCAATTCTCTTTCATAGTGTTGGTGGGATTTTCAGAGAATCACAAAATTATTTTTTTCAATTTCATTATTTGGGTACAGATACCACATTTTCCTTATTGGCGATTCCTGGATTGAGATCCAAGAAAATTGGCTACAAAGCATCTAAATTAGAACTAGACGTGAAACGTGAAGAATTTGACAATTTAGGCGAGGTGATAATACCTTTCTTGAAATCAGATTTTGATTTCACAAGAAAGCAATTGATCAAAACTGAGATAAACTTTCCCATCTTTAATTCATCAACTGAAGCAAGATCCTTTAAAGTAGATTACTATTGGCCAATCTACAATGATATTGTAATTAAGCAAAGCGTTTTTAATTATAGCAATAAACCTTTCTATTTTAATACAACAATTGTAGTTCCAAGAGGCAATGCAACTTATCGTTATTGTTATTCTCCTACAACAATTATTAGTAATGGAAATATGAATTTTAAAATCAACTATTGAAAAACAAGGCTATATCAACAATTTAAACAACATCCACCTACCTACTCACCGCCCTAATAACAGGACAAATCACTTCTTCTAATGATATTCCGCCGTGCTGGAAGGTGTTGCGGTAATAATTCATGAAGTGGTTGTAGTTGTTGGGATAGACGAAGAACAAGTCAGGTTTAGCAAATATAAAACTGGAGCTGATATTTGGGGAGGGAAGTCCCACCTTCTTTGGATCACGGATTTCATAAACATCTTTGCGTTCGTATTGCAGATTTCTCCCCACTTTGTACCTTAAGTTGGAGGTTGTTTCTTTGTCACCTATCACTTTTGAAGGATTCTTGACACGTATGGTTCCATGATCCGTTAGGAAAAATACCTGAACTTCTCGCTCTGCCAATTTTTGCAATGCTGCCCAAAGTGGTGAATGCAGAAACCATGACTTGGTCAAAGACCGATAGGCGGTTTCGTCGCCGGCAAGCTCTTTCAAAACTTCCATTTCAGTTCGTGCATGCGACAACATATCAATAAAATTGTACACAATAACCGTTAAATTGTTGTTGAGATAATTCAATACATTGTCTTGCAATGTTTTAGCAACGGCTACATTCGTAACTTTTATGTATTCCGTTTTAACTTCTTTTCTGAAACTTTTCTTGATTGACTCAAGCAACAATGCCTCTT
>Ga0105046_10010807_pt1 | contig 14199 bp, 7 predicted proteins | sample MAT03_FD_78385 | JGI IMG/M metagenome (GOLD analysis project Ga0105046, IMG submission 78385) | Freshwater microbial communities from Lake Fryxell liftoff mats and glacier meltwater in Antarctica - MAT-03 (megahit assembly) | ecosystem: Environmental > Aquatic > Freshwater > Ice > Liftoff... | reverse complement strand
TAGCCTTCGCCAACAAATTTTTCATCAAAAGATGACATGTCCGTATTTTTTGAGTTGTGCAAATTTATGAAAAATAGGTTCTCCATGACCCAAAGCTTTTCATTGGAATGGGTTGAAAGGTACTTTACTGACCTTTAAATACCGATTAATCATTAAATGACAAGAATTCCCAATCGGCACTGATGGATAGAAAATAATTTCAATCCATCGCAGAACATTGATTAATAAATATATACGAACAAATCAAATTTCTAAACTCCGGCATTCACAAAAGAATTCTGAGAAACAACTATTACTATGATCGTAAGATTGGCCTACATGTTTCAGTTGTTAAAAATTCCTAAATTTACAGTCGGCTACTCAACCCTGTGATCTTATAAAAGTTCCCCGATGAATCGTTGTCAAAGTATCTTGTTTTTGTTGCTTCTGACTGTCTCTCTGCAGGCTCAAACCTGGTTTGGAACAGGTGGGATTATTCCCGATGACGGAACTCCAGTGATGTTTCCCATTAACATCAGTAACCTGAACCCCGCAACCATAGACACAATACACGGATTGGCCGGTGTCGGGATTAATCTGGCGCATCCGTATGACTCAGACCTTCTGATTTCCATTATAGCCCCCGATGGAACCTCTGTGGTATTATCAAGCGGCAACGGTTGGGATGGTGACAATTACACCGGAACCCATTTTGCAGATACGGCATCGCTTTCAATAACTCAGGGCATACCTCCATTTACCGGTTATTACAGGCCCCAGGAAATGCTTGGATCAATGAATAACGGGCGCTCAGGAACAGGCACCTGGTATCTCTACATCCTCGATTTGTACCCCTGGGCCGATCAGGGGCACCTGCTCAACTGGAGTATATCCTTTGGTGATAATCCAACCGGGCCGTTTATTTTCACTTCATCGAACCTGCCAATAGTGCTTATCGATACTTATGGGCAGGAAATTCCCGATGACCCGAAAATTCAGGTAGGGATGAAAATAATTGACAACCCAGCCGGCCAAAGAAACTATGTAACCGATATTCCTGCTTATGATGCTTATGCGGGAATTGAAATAAGGGGTTCGAGTTCACAGATGTTCCCCAAGAAAAGCTATGGTTTTGAAACCTGGGACGCCCAGGGCGAAGAACTGAATATTTCACTGCTTGGAATGCCGGAAGAGAGTGACTGGATTCTGAATGCCAACTACACGGATAAAACTTTCTGCAGAAATACCCTTGCCTACCAGGTTTCACGGAATTTGGGTCATTATGCAACCCGGTACGAACATGTTGAGGTTGTGATTAACGATATTTACAAAGGGATATTTGTCTTTTCGGAAAAAATCAAGCGCGACACGAACAGGGTTAACATCGCCAAACTAAAACCTGACCAGAACTCGGGCGACCCTCTCTCCGGCGGTTATATTTTCAAGATTGATAAGCCAACCGGGAGTGGCGGTGGCGAAGGCTGGGAGTCAAATTTTCCACCTCCGGCAAGTCCTGATAAAACCATCTTTTTTCAGTACGAATTTCCCAAAGCTGATGAGATCACTGACCAGCAAAAGGTTTACATCAGCCAATATGTCAATACTTTCGAATCAGTGTTGGCGGGTCCCAATTTCGGCGATCCGCAACTCGGGTTCAGGCAATATGCCGATGAAGGTTCATTTCTTGACTACTTTATCGTGAATGAGATCAGTAAGAATGTGGATGGGTACCGCCTGAGCACCTTCCTGCACAAACAGCGTGAGAGCCTTGGCGGAAAACTCAGGATAGGCCCGGTGTGGGATTACGACATCGCCTGGCAAAATGCCGATTACTACGGTGGTCAGGAATATACAGGCTGGTCCTATCAATTTCCTTATCCGGACGATTACTGGCAGGTGCCCTTTTGGTGGGGCAGGTTACTCCAGGACACAACCTTTGCCAACAACCTGAAATGCCGCTGGACATTTCTGCGTGATGATCTTTTGAGCGATGCATGGTTTGATCAGTATATCGACAGCGTGGCCATTGTTCTGGACGAATCACAACAAAGAAACTTTACGGTTTGGCCCATACTGGGTGTTTACGTATGGCCCAATCCCTGGCCTTATCCCCAAACCTATGCTGAAGAAATTTCAGTGTTGAAAAACTGGATTCATGACCGTATGGCCTGGCTTGATTCTAACCTGCCCGGAACCTGCTATTCGGTTGGTACAGAGCAGCTTGCCGGAGAACAACCCAGGCTGACTGTTTTCCCAAATCCTGCACGGAATTCACTGAGTGTAAGCTATAAATCAAACAGTAAAAAAGAAGTTTTTCTGAGTATTTCCGACCCATCTGGCAGAGTAGTCCTGACGGAATCAATGAATCCGGGAATTGACGGAAAAGTTGAGTGGCGTACCAACATCGTCGGGCTGAAACAAGGTGTTTGGTTCATCACTTTAACCGATGGATCATTCAGAAAAACCACCCGGTTTGTAAAGTTATAAATAACCGTCTGATACCAGGACCAGTTAACTTTCGGTGGGGCAAGAATTCCATCTGTGAAAACGTTTAGCATCACCACGGCGTTATTTCCCCTGAATTTTCCTCAAATCATCCAATCATGAAACGATTAATCCTGCTCCTAATGACTATTTCAGGTATCACCAATGCCCAAACCAGCCAGCCATTTCAACTTCCGCCAAAAGAGATCCTTGAACTGGCCGATATCAAACCCCGGCCGGCCATCCGCATTGATTCGCGCAACACAACCATGGTAATGCTCGACAGGCTGGCCTTCAAAACGCTGGAAGAGCTTGCCGAAGAGGAAGTAAAACTAGCAGGTATCCGCATCAATCCCCAAACCAACGGCCAGGCAAGGGCTGCCTATAACTATGGCATTAAAGTACTGAATATTGAAACCGGAGCTTATCTCAATCTGACCGGCCTCCCGGAAAAACTGAAAATATCGGAATTCAGCTTTTCGCCCGATGAAACAAAAGCGGCCTTTACCAATACCACGCAGGAAGGGATGGAATTGTGGGTGCTGGATATTCTTAACGGCAAGGCAAATTTGATTTCACCTGCCCGGCTTAATGGTGCAGTTGGCAATTCCTATATCTGGGCACCTGGATCGGACGCCGTTTATGCTATGTTTATCCCTGAAGACAGGGAAGCGTTGCCCAAAACCATCCAACTTCCCGATGGCCCGGCTGTGCAGGAAACATCTGGTAAAAAAGCGCCTGCCCGCACCTACCAGGATCTTTTGCGCAATCCGGCTGACGAAAATAAGTTTGATTATTATGCCGAAGAAGTTGTGAAACGCATAAGCCTTGATGGTACAACCCGGGATTTCCTACCAAAAGCGATTTACCGTTCGTTGTCGTTTTCGCCCGACGGCAATTACCTGATGGCCCAAACTATCACCAGGCCATATTCTTACATCGTCCCTCTTAGCCGCTTCCCTGTGTCGTATGATATTTACAAGGCTGAGGGAAGTTTTGTGCTCAACTTCTACACCCGGCCATTACAGGAAGAAATCCCCAATGCCTTTGATGCCGTGGAAACCGGCAAACGCTCCATCACCTGGAGGGCTGATTTACCGGCTTCACTTACCTGGGCCGAAGCGCAGGACGGAGGCGACCCAGCAATGGAATCTGCTATCAGGGACCGGGTTTTTCAGGTGGATGCCCCGTTTACAGCGAAACCACAGGTGCTGGCTGCGCTGCGCAACCGGTTTTCCGGAATGACGTGGGGCAACGAAAACCTGGCTTTTGTTTACGATTACTGGTGGAAAACCAGGAATGCCGTTACATACCGGATAAACCCTTCTCTGGAAAATGAAATGCCCGAAGTGATTTTCGACCGATCTTCCGAGGATTATTATGGCGATCCCGGCGATTTCCTGACAAAGCGCAATGCATTCAATGCTTATGTGTTACAAACCCCGGCAGACGGCTCGAAGCTCTATTTACTTGGCGAAGGTTATTCTCCGGAAGGAAATAAACCTTTCGTGGATGAATTTGACCTGAAATCACTAAAAACAAAACGGTTGTGGCAGGCCGACGGTATTTCAACATACGAATCCATTGTACGGGTGATTGACCCGGTGAAAAAGAAAATGATCACTTCGGTTGAAGGCAAAACCCAAAATCCAAACTACTATCTGCGAACCGGCAAAAACCTGAAGCCCCTGACTGCATTCCCCAATCCTTACGCGTCATTTATGAAGGTATCGAAAGAGCGGGTCCGTTACAAAAGGGCCGATGGGGTTGATCTTTCGGCAACCTTATATTTACCGGCGGGTTACGATTCGGTGCGCGATGGCAGGCTGCCCATGCTGATGTGGGCTTATCCGGTTGAATACAAGGATGCCCAACAAGCCGGGCAAATTAAAGAGTCGCCACACACTTTTGTGCAGTTGTTTTACGGTTCGCCCGTTTATTGGGCAGCGCGTGGGTATGCCATCCTCGACGATGCCGACTTCCCGATTATCGGCGAAGGGGAGAAACAACCCAATGATTCTTTTATTGATCAACTGGTTGCAAATGCTGCGGCTGCCATTGACTATACGGCCAACCGGGGCATTACCGACAGAAACAGGGTTGCCATTGGCGGGCACTCTTACGGGGCTTTTATGACGGCTAACCTGATGGCCCATTGCGACCTGTTTGCAGCCGGCATTGCCCGAAGCGGAGCCTATAACCGTAGCCTCACCCCATTTGGTTTTCAGTCCGAGGAACGTACCTTCTGGGAAGCGCCGGATGTTTACAATCAGATGTCCCCTTTTATGAATGCCGATAAGATCAATGAGCCCCTTTTGCTGATTCATGGCGATGCCGATAACAATCCGGGAACCTTTACCCTGCAAAGCGAGCGGCTCTTCGGAGCCATTAAAGGATTGGGCGGAACGACAAGGCTGGTGCTGCTCCCTTACGAAAGCCATGGATACAACGCCCGTGAGAATATTATGCACATGTTATGGGAAACCGACCAGTGGCTCGAAAAATATGTAAAAAACCGGACTTCAGGGGATTAATCCTGTTTTTAATTGTTATATAACGGATTAAGATTGCAGGAAACAAACCCGAAACACTTGTTTCGCAGAAGAGTAATTTAACTGGGGACCGGAATTTTTAATCCGGGAAACTAAATCATGTTGGTAAAAACCATAATTACACCTACAATAAATATTGCCATCGCTATCGCTATCCAGTTGAAATATCTGCGAATGATCTCTTTGGCTTTTGATCCGAATCTCCAGATCAGCCATGCCAGTAAAAAATACCTTGCTCCACGGGCAATAAGTGCCGCTGTGAGGAATAGAAAGAAATTAACGTTAAAAACCCCTGATGTGATGGTTGCCAGCTCGAAGGGCATAGGCGAAAAGCCAGCTATCAGAACAATCAGCACTCCCCTGGTTGCAAACATTGCCTGAATAGAATTATAAGCTTCCACACTGAAGCCGGGTATGTTGTTGAAAAAGAAATATGCAAGCGCCGTGAAGCTACCATCATCTGACAGCCAAAGCAGGTTTCCTATAAAATAACCGGCGATCGCACCGGAAGCCGCACCAATGGTTCCGGTTAAAGCATAAAAAAAGGATCGGCTGGTATTTGCAATTGAAATGGCAATCAGCAATACAGTAAAGGGGAATGGTGAAAAAACCGACTCCATGAATGCGATTACAAATAAAACGGGAATCGCATATTTTGATTCAGCCTGCTCAAGTATCAGGTTGTAAAGCTTTTTAGCAAATTTCATAGGTATTGACTGGTAGATTGCACCAGTTTACCTCTGAACAAAATAACTTATGCTATGTTCAAAATTTGGCGAATATTAACAATAAACGCTCAGGCCAATAAAATTCCGATGGTCAATAAAATTGCCATTCAAGTAAGGGATGCATTGTTCATCTTAAGTGTAACCAGGCTGAAGTTGAAGGAGGGTTTTAACGCTATCAGATCATTTGATAAATTATCATGTCAATAATAACCACGATAAGTTGTAAACAAGGCTGGTTTTACCTGACCACCATAACCGAACCTCTTTTGGAGACTTTTTTTCCGGCAAGATCATTAAATGTAATGATCCAGGCATAAATATCAGGTGAAGATTCCTTGCCTTTGGAGAGGCCATTCCAGCCTTCGGCAATATTTTTTGTCTCAAATATCAACTGTCCCCAACGGTTATATATGGTAAAGAGATAAGAGCCCGCCTCAATGTTTTTCAACCTCGGCTTAAATACAGGATTAATGCCATCGGGTCTGAAGGCATTGGGTATCACTACAACGGCCTCTGCAGGCAAAAGAACTTCGTTTGATCGGCTGGTAACATCATCGTTCCGAACAGCTTCCACATAATAGGTGGTGCGATTGGCCACCAGGTCACCAGCGAAATCGTTGAATACCAGCACTGAAGGCGCCAGGGTAACCGGAAAGCCCGGCTCAACAACACCGTCTGCAATCCGGTATATACTGTATTCCAGTAGGTTGCTGCCCCAGTCTTCGTAAGCATTCCAGCTTAAGCGATATTCATCGTTGCCCTGATCGGCGATCTGAAGGTAAATGCTTCTGGAAAAATCAGATGCCTCAAGCTCAAAACCACAGGCATCGAGAGCCAAAACACTGTAATAATAACTGGTTTCATTTACGAGTGCTGAAGCATCAATAATCGTATCGGGTGAAATTCCATTCCAAGGCAGGTTGAATAGTTTTTCAGCCGACGAACCATCAACAGCAGACCGCCAGACTTCAATTTCAGAAATCAGATAAGGTGGATCACTGTTCACAAATAGTTCAATATGGTCGTTGTCAACGACTGAAAGGTAATCCATTTCAAACAACGAAACAGGTTCAGGATCGGGCACTAACTGGATTTGGCAACTCCTTGAAATCTTAGAATTGTCGCCGTTGTTGGTTTCAATCTGATAGGTATAAACATCGCCTGGCGTCAGCAGTTCGTCATCAATATAATTGTACTGCGTTGCAGCGGTGGCAGCAATGCTGGCAATTTCTACAGGTGCGGAACCGTTTTGAGTGCGCATCACCTTATATTCCGTGATCGCTGGCTGCATATTGTTGTATGCATTCCAGGTCAGGCTTGCTTTGCGCTCACAAAGTGTCTGGGTTTCGCCGGAAAGTAAGATTGTGTTGTGTGGAAAACTAAAATTTATTGCACCTGAACTCTGATTTCCACATTGATCTTCGGCTTTTAACACATAAATGACAACTTCATCGCATGGAGCATGGTAGGTAGATAACAGGATTTTATCATCGACGAACAGCGTTTGGTAACCCACGGTAAAATGATCGTTATAAAATGCGCCTTCCTTAACCCCGATCACATAGCCGCCTACATCATCCGAAGGACTGTGTGTCCAGTTAACTTCGGCCTGTCTGGCAGAGTTAATGGTAACAAAAGAAAGTTCCGGGTCATCCGGGACATTGTCATCAAAAAAGTTGGCACTGGCAGTTGATGAATTTGCCACACAACCGCCCGATGAAAATTCAATCCGGTAATAAAGGTCGGTTCCGTCACTACCGATCTTGCAATAAGGAGCCGTAATAGTATCTTCGTAATAGATATTATTGGTCTGGGCTATCTGGGTGAAAGTGCCGGCCAGTTCTTTCCTGTAAATGTAAAAAACCCCGTTATTGCCAGCCTGTATCCGGTTCCAATCGAGGCGGGCGATACCAAAGCCAGCACCGGAATTGGAAACTGTGAGTATCATACTGTTCACAGTATTCGATATCGCTGAAGTTACAAGAGGAGGGCCCAAATTGAAGGTATAAAGATAAATTTCATAACCAACTGTTTGTCCATCCGGAACAGTCAGATTGGTGTTGGTGGTAGCATTGTTAAAATCTAATGAGTTTGATATAGGATCGTTGACCTTTTTGTAAAAAAGCCTGAAACCATCGAAAGTACCAGAAGGAATAGACCATGAAACGGTGAGCGAGCCGTCGTCTTCGACCGAAACACAATTTAAAACAGGTGTCGGAGGCTGGGCCTTAATGGTGAAAGCATTGAATAGAATCCAGATCAGAATGGCAGGAGTCAGAATAAAACGGTGCCTCAATACTTCCTTTTCCATTGAACAAAGGTACAAAAATCAGTTTCGTTGTTAATATAAACTCAAATGAACATAATTTATTTTCCCGGTAGCCTGCCTGTGGCGTTACCCGTCGTTTTTCATGCGGGCTAAAAGGGACACATAGAATTTAATCACCTTCTAGGAATACCGCGGGAAATACCCGGGACTTATTTTGCCAGGAGCACTGCAAAAGACAAATAATGTAAAATCTTTTTACTGTTGCTAATAATTAAAACCTGAAAATGGACTCTATTAGAAAATAATCTCCAATCTGAATCCTATTAAAGCGCTCATATTGTGATATATAACAAATATCTTTTGGAATATTGCTAATTTTGCCTTCAAAAAATTTGTTATTAAATACTACCTTTGCGTACCTTATAAGATTAATATCCGGGATATTAATCCTTTCTCTTTACACTAAACAACTAAACCTTATTCACATGAGATTCTTTTTCATTACCCTACTCTTCCTGAGTATGGCCGGTTTTACAAGCCAGGCTCAGGACGATATACTGAAACCGGCAACAGTCGGTGAAGGTACGTTTATCGGTATCAGCAGACCATTGATAGATATTCCACCCCTAACTGAGGCTGAATATGCAATAATGGTTGAGAAGGCCGAAAAGAAACTATTGAATCCAAAACTTCGGACACGATACTACCCTTATGCGGAAACCGCATTGCCCAAAGGCCCTGATGCTGCCTGGCAAAAATTGATGGGACAAAACAAAGCTGCCGCAAGTGATCCGTTAGTCAATTTTCAAGGTCAGAATTCGCCTTACTTTCCACCAGATGAAAACGGAACTGCCGGCCCTAACCATTATATGCAAACGGTAAATACCACCTATGCCATATATTCAAAAACAGGCACTTTACTTGCTGGCCCAACCAATATGAACCAGCTTTTCGGTAGTGTACCCGGAGCAAACTGCAACGACGGTGATCCGATTATCCTTTATGATGAAATGGCTGACCGCTGGATGGCAGCGGAGTTTTCGCTTTGTGGATCACCTGACCGGATGCTGATTGCCATCTCTGCCACCAATGATCCGACCGGAACCTGGTATCAGTATTCCTTTAATATGAATGGTATGCCCGACTATGAAAAATTCGGCATCTGGCCCGACGGTTATTACATGGGGACCAACACCTCAAATGGTACCGACATATATGTTTTTCAGCGGGAAGTGATGCTTACCGGTGGTACCAATCCCAAAATGGTTTCTTTCGATAACCAATGGAGGCCCGGCTCAGTTGACGGGTTTATGATGGTTCCTCCTGTTGACAACGATGGCGCTGCTGCTTCGGCAGGTTCGCCTGGGATTTTTATTGCCCAGCAGGACGACGCTTTTGGTGGAAGCGGTGACCAGTTGTGGATTTATGAACTGGCTGTGGATTGGACGACGACTACCAATTCGACATTTACCCGTGTTCAGCAATTGGATGTCACGCCTTTCGACAGCAATTTTGGCAACAACTGGAACAACATCAAGCAACCCAACACCAGCCAGGAGCTGGATGCAGTTCCCCAGGTTATTATGAACGTGCCGCAATACCGTAATTTCGGCTCCTATCAAACCATTGTCTGCTGCCATGCGGTTGATGTGGACGCCACCGACCATGCCGGCATCCGCTGGTATGAACTCCGCAAAATTGGAAGCGGTGACTGGACAGTCAGGCAAACGGGAACTTATGCCCCCGATGAGCATTCGCGCTGGATGGGCAGCGTTATGCTGAACGGAAACAACGCACTTGGACTTGGCTACTCTGTATCAAGTACCACTGTATTCCCCGGCATCCGGTTTACCGGGCAGACTGAGACGGAATATAACAATGCCAGCGGGGTAATGGACGTACCTGAAGGTGTAATATGGGAAGGAGCACAATCCCAAACCGGTGCCAACCGATGGGGCGACTATTCACTGCTGAGTATTGATCCAACCGATGATGAAACATTCTGGTACACCAACCAATATGTCAGCGGAGGCCAGAAAACAAGAATTGCCTCCTTCAGCATCGGACCTTTAGGCCCGAATCCAAACTTTATCGCTAACAATACCCTGCCCTGCCTGAACGAAACTGTAAACTTTACCGATCTTTCAACAGGCAACCCGACAGCCTGGTCGTGGTCGTTTATGCCCAACACAGTGGTTTATGTGAATGGCACAAGCAGCAATTCACAAAATCCAAGGGTTCAGTTTACCCAACACGGAAATTACTCGGTTACACTGAATGCAACCAATGCAGGCGGAACCATAGCGGAGACCAAAGTTGCTTATATTGGTGTTAATGTTGCCAATGCTGAGTTTTCAGCTACCCCTTTATCAATCGTTGTCAACAACCCGACCACCATTACCGACGCATCTACCTGCGATGTTACATCCTGGGAATGGGATTTCGGGGCTGATGCTGCACCTCCCACAGCAACAACCCAGGGCCCGCACAGCGTTGTTTACTCCTCTACCGGAGCCAAAACGGTTTCGCTGACAGTGAGCGGAGACTACACTACTACAAAAACCGACTACATCAATGTAATTCCCGATGAGTTTGTAATGAGCAGCACCAGCGTCACCACCTGCACCGGAACATTCTTCGATCCGGGTGGAGCTAACGGAAACTATGGTAATAGCTTGAATTACACCATGGTATTCAGTGCTTCATTGCCAAATCACCAGATCAGTATCAATTTTACTGCATTTGAACTGGAAGCAGACTGTAGTAAAGATTACCTGACCATCCACAACGGACGTACACCTTTTGCTCCGGTACTTGGTACCTGGTGCGGAACCGATTCACCGGGCATAGTTACATCGGATAACGCCACCGGTTCTTTAACCGTGGTATTTAAAAGCAACAGCAGTTTAAACTACCCCGGATGGGCCGCAACAGTCAGTTGTGCCAGTCCGGTATTGAATCCTGCAATGCTCACAGCCAACGCTGTCAGCGACGTTCAGATCAATGTTGCCTGGGAGAAAAACCAGGATGAAAACCCGGTTCTTCTGGCTTTCTCGCCTGACGTAACTTTCGGGATACCAGTATCAGGCCAACTGTACAATGTCGGCGATAATTTGCCCGGAGGCGGAACAGTGCTTTATTCAGGGAATGAAATCACTTTCAGCCATGCAGGGCTTACACCTCTTACAACTTATAATTACAAGGCGTTTTCTTTTGATAATGAGCTAAATTATTCTCAGGGCATCAACGCACAGGCTTCTACCATGGCAGCCCCGCCTACCCTTGCAATTATGCCGCTCAATCAGGATGTAAACAACGAAGCCGGATCAACCGCTTTTGAGGTTACCTCAAATTCAGATTGGATTGCTGTAAGCGATGCAGCCTGGTGCACCATTACATCTGCTGGTTCAGGTAATAGCAATATTGCTGCAGATTATGAAGCAAACGAAATGGCTGTGGAGCGGGTCGCCAACATCTTTGTGGCTGTTGGTGGGCTTGATCCGATTGCCGTTACCGTAACACAGGCAGGTGCTCTGCCAACGTTATTGGTCGATCCCGTAAGTCTTGAAGTTGCAAATACAGCCGGTAATGTAGCCCTGAATGTGACCTCAAATGCTGGATGGACTGCGCAGACAGAAGCCGGATGGTTAACGGTAACACCTTCTGGCACAGGGGATGGAACCATCGTTATTGACTATCAGGAAAATACCTGGGCTGCACCACGCACCGCATTGATAACAGTCTCGGCAACCGGTCTGGATCCTTTAGTAATTTCGCTTGTTCAGGCTGCTGCCGAAGCCCATTTGAATATTGAACCACAACTGATACAGGTTTCTGCCGATGCCGGTATCGCCCAATTGTTAATATCAGCAAATACAGACTGGACCACCAGTTCTGATGTAAACTGGGTAAGTATGCCAGCCGGTGCCAGTGGAAATGCAATCATTCAGATTACCTATGAAGAAAACGCCACCATCATCGCACGAAATGCTTCAATAACCATCACTGCCGGTGACCTTATCATGGTTTCAGTACTGGAACAGGCCGGAGCAGAAGCAATGGTTTCGGTAAATCCGGGGAATGCAAATGTGACCTACATTGGCGGTAATGTGAATTTTGACATTACTTCCAATACCGAGTGGACCGCTTCGGCGGATTCAACTTGGCTTACGGTAACTCCTTCCGGTAATTTATCGGGAACATTAACTGCAAATTATCTTCAGAATCCATATTACGCTGAACGCATTTCTACTGTCTCAGTTGTTGTCGCCGGCAAGGAACCACAGAAAGTCACCGTTACCCAATCGGGCTCGGAAGTTGGTGTTGAAGAGAACGAACTTCAGGGGATACGGATTTTCCCGAATCCGTCTATCGGTTTGTTTGTTATTGAGGTTGAAAAAGGCAGGAATCCTGTCATGGAAATTCAAATATCCGACCTCACAGGACACACCATCATCAGCAGGATATGCAGCGGTGAAGACCGTTATGTTTTCGATCTCACTGAATTTACACAGGGCACCTATTCAATGCGTATAAAAACGGAGAGTAAAACCATGACAAGAAAAATTGTCCTTATCAGGTAATTGAAATCCGATATTCCCAAATAAAACAGGGGTGCAGCACGACTTCACCCCTGTTTTATTTATATGATTGATCTTTAGAATATTAAAAGTGTATTCATAGATAAAATGTAAATACTGTTTCAAATTTGGCAGTAAAATTCTTTTTATACCTTTGCACCGTTTCCGGGAGAAAATCGCGGGCAGAATGTTGCGGAAAATCAACCAACTAAAACATATTTTTATCATGAAAAAGGACAAACAGGTTTTTGACCTGATCAAACAGGAAAAAGAACGCCAGATGCACGGCATTGAGCTGATTGCTTCGGAAAACTTCGTCAGCCAGCAGGTGCTCGATGCGATGGGATCGGTACTCACCAATAAATACGCTGAGGGCTATCCGGGCAAGCGTTATTATGGTGGTTGCCAGATTGTAGATCAGACTGAGCAGTTAGCCATTGACCGTGCCAAAGCCCTTTTCAATGCTGAATGGGCCAACGTGCAGCCGCACTCAGGCGCCCAGGCCAATATGGCCGTTTTGATGACCGTGCTGAAACCCGGCGATACCTTTATGGGCCTTAACCTGGCTCATGGCGGTCACCTTTCCCATGGTTCACCAGTAAATTCCTCAGGCATTCTATATAACCCGGTGGCTTATGGTGTTGAAGAAGCAACCGGCATGATCAATTACGACAAAATGGAGGCCGTAGCCCTCGAAACCAAACCCAAACTGATTATCGCCGGCGCTTCGGCTTACTCCCGCGACTGGGACTACAAGCGTATGCGTCAGATAGCCGATAAAATCGGGGCCCTGTTGCTTGCCGACATTGCCCATCCTGCCGGTATGATCGCCCGTGGGTTACTGAACGATCCTGTTCCTTACTGCCATATTGTTACAACAACCACCCATAAAACCCTCCGCGGACCCCGTGGCGGCCTGATTTTTATGGGCAAGGATTTTGAAAACCCCTGGGGATTGAAAACCCCGAAGGGTGAAACAAAAATGATGTCGGCTCTGCTCGATTCTGCTGTATTCCCCGGCATTCAGGGTGGACCGCTGGAGCATGTAATTGCTTCAAAGGCCGTGGCATTTGGTGAAGCATTGTCCGATGAATTTATGGAATACATTATTCAGGTGAAGAAAAACGCACAGGTAATGGCCAAAGCCTTTGTTGACAAGGGTTATCATGTCATCTCCGACGGTACCGACAACCACCTGATGCTGATCGACCTGCGTTCAAAATTCCCTGAACTCACCGGCAAAGTGGCTGAAAACACCTTAGTAAAAGCCGACATCACCATCAACAAGAACATGGTCCCATTCGACAGCCGCTCGCCGTTTACCACCTCAGGTATCCGTGTCGGCACACCCGCCATTACCACCCGCGGCCTGAAAGAAGAACACATGGGCATCATTGTTGACCTGATGGACGAGGTACTGAGCAATATTGAAGACGAAACTGTCATTGATTCTGTTCGCGAAAAGGTGAATGAGATGATGAGCGGTTTCCCGCTGTTCGCGTGGTAGTTTTCATGCTTCTGAAAATGCAGAAGCCATCCCGAGGGGTGGCTTTTTTTTGTGGTATTTGGCAGATTTGTATAACCGGTATCAGTATCCGTGTAAATTA
>Ga0105046_10010803_pt1 | contig 14203 bp, 6 predicted proteins | sample MAT03_FD_78385 | JGI IMG/M metagenome (GOLD analysis project Ga0105046, IMG submission 78385) | Freshwater microbial communities from Lake Fryxell liftoff mats and glacier meltwater in Antarctica - MAT-03 (megahit assembly) | ecosystem: Environmental > Aquatic > Freshwater > Ice > Liftoff... | reverse complement strand
TGCTACACCGTTCGCCATGCTGGTGTTCGCTGATGCGCGCGAAGCGGCACAAGGCCCCGGTACCGATGTGCTCGTGCTGCACGGCGCCACCGATGCGCCCACGGTTGACGTCGCTGAGACCGCCGTGCTCGGCGGAGCCACCATCGTGGACGACATTTCCTACAGTGAGTTCGCCGGCTACCTGGAGATACCGACCGCCGACTATGTGCTCGAGGTGCGCACCTCGGATGGTACCCCGATCGTCGCCTATCAAGCACCGCTCTCCACCCTTGGGCTCGATGGCGCGGCGCTCACGGTGCTCGCGAGTGGCTTTCTCGCGCCCGCCAACAACAGCAATGGTGCGAGCTTCGGTCTATGGGTGGCACTCGCCACTGGTGGACCGCTGGTCGAACTGCCCATCTCCACCGGTGTGGATGAAATGAGCGCCATCAACGGGACCAGCATATGGCCGAACCCCGCGAGCGACATCCTCAACGTCGACTTGAGCGCAGCCCAAGCCATGCAAGCTAATTTCTCGTTCACCGATGCCACCGGCCGCGTGGTGCGCACCGTGAACACCGGAAGCGTTCCTGTGGGGGGCAGCCGCGTTGCCCTTGATGTGAAAGGCCTTGCCAATGGCCTCTATTACCTGAACATCAGCGGGGCGAACAGCACCCGCTCGATCCCTGTGAGCATCGTCCATTGATCTCGTTCGGACGACCGCTCGATCGGAAGGGCTCCCTTGGTTTGGTGGGAGTCCTTCCGTTCAGTGATCGAACCACCATGGTCTTGCCTTGTTCTATTCCCTTACGTTCATTCAGTCTACCTAGAAAAGGACCCTCTACTTTCGCCGACCGAACATGGGACCATACCTGATGAGCTTTCAGATCCGTGACCTGGAGGCTTTCTCCGGGGTGAAGGCGCACACGATCCGCATCTGGGAGAAACGCTACGGGCTGCTCCAGCCCGATCGAACGGACACCAACATCAGGCACTACGGGTTGAGCGAGCTGCGGTCCATCCTCAATGTGGCGTACCTGAACCAGCGCGGTTACAAGATCTCCAAGATCGCCGCACTGAGCGTGGCGGAACGGGAGAACCTGGTCCGCGAGGTGGCCGTGCAGAAAGGCGGCTCGGAAGAAGTGCTGAACATGTTGAAGCTGGCAATGCTCGGTTTCGACGAGGCGCTGTTCCTTTCGGAGAGTGCGAAACATTCGGCCCAGCATGGGTTCAGGTCACTGGTGGAAGAGGTCTACACGCCACTGCTGGACCACATCGGCCTTCTCTGGCAGACCAGCTCCATCTGCCCGGCACAGGAACACTTCGTCAGCAACATCATCCGTCAGCAAGTGATCGTTGCGACCAGCGCGCTGCCATCGAAAGCGCCCGCGAGCGGTCCGTTGCATGTGCTCTACCTGCCCGAGAACGAGATCCACGAACTCGGGCTGCTCTACCTCAACTACATCCTTCGCTTCCACCACAAGCGCACCGTGTACCTGGGCCAGAGCGTGCCTAGTGATGACCTACGGCAACTGCCCGCGCTGTACCCGAACGAGATCGTCTTCGTTACGCTGCTCACCACACAACCCCCACCCTCTGAGATACACCCGTTCTTGATAGCGCTACGGCAAAGCATGCCGGAGAAGCGGATCACCTTCTGGCTCGCGGGTGCGCACCTCTTACTGGTGGCCCCGAAGGACACGCCTTCCGGAATGCGCCTCTGCACCTCGCTGCGTGAACTGATCAGCGCGCTCGGGAAGGACTGAGCTTTTGCTCTTCAGGGAAACACCTTCCCGGGATTCATGATCCCGAGCGGATCCAACGCGTTCTTGATGGCACGCATCACCGCGAGTTGCGCCGGGTTGAAGGCGATGTCCATGTATGGTCGTTGCACCAGCCCGATGCCGTGCTCGCCGCTCAGTGTGCCTCCCAGCGAGACGGTGAGTTCGAAGATCTCCCGGATGGCCTTGGGCAGCTCATGCTCCCAGGCGTGATCGCTGAGATCGCCCTTGATGATGTTGACGTGCAGGTTGCCATCGCCCGCGTGGCCATAGCACACGCTGTTGAAACCGTACCGCGCGCCGATCGCTTTCACTCCTTCCAGCAAACGCGGTAGTTCATACCGCGGAACTACGGTATCCTCCTCTTTGTAAACACTGTGCGCTTTCACGCTCACAGGCACACTGCGTCGCATCTTCCACAGCGCGTCCTTCTCCGCCGCTGACTCCGCGAAGAGGACCTCTCCGCATTCGTGCTGTTCCATAACGCCCAGGATGGTTTCGCAATCGCGCATCAGCACATCGGCATGGTCGCCGTCCACTTCGATCATCAAGTACGCTCCAGGGTCTGTGGACAGCTGGGCCGGCAGTCCGTCGGTGAAACGCATGGTCCATGCGATGGCATCACGTTCGATGAACTCCATGGCGCTCGGAGTGATCCCGGCGCGGAAAACCGCGCTCACCGCCTGGCACGCACGCGTGGCGTTGGCAAAGGGGACCAGCATCAACCGTGTCTCCTTCGGCATCGGCACCAACCGAAGCACGGCCCGTGTGATTATCCCGAGCGTTCCTTCGCTGCCTACGACAAGCCGTGTGAGGTCGTAGCCCGTGGAGTTCTTCAGTGTGTTGGCACCGGTCCAGATGATTTCACCATTGGGCAGCACCACTTGGAGGTTCAGTACAAAGTCGCGCGTCACGCCATATTTCACGGCCCTCGGTCCACCGGCGTTCTCGGCGATGTTGCCGCCGATGGTGCAACTGCCCTTGCTGCTCGGATCGGGTGGATAGTAAAGCCCCTTTGCCGCAACGGCGTCCTGCAGCACCTGGGTGATGACACCCGGCTCCACGGTCACCTGCAGGTTGCGGTCGTCGATGGCGACGATCGCGTTCATGCGGTCCAGCGCGAGGCCAACTCCGCCATACACACTCAAGGCGCCACCGCTCAAGCCCGTTCGTCCACCGATCGGCGTGATCGGTATCTGGTGCGCTGCGCAGATGCGCACCACATGGGCCGCTTGTTCCGCGGTCCGGGGTCGCGCCACCACGTCCGGTGGATGAACGAGGTCCTCGGTTTCGTCATGCCCGTAGTGCGCGCGATCCTCCTCGGAGACCAACAGGCCGCCATCGCCCAACGCGGCGGACAGTTCAACACGCACATTAGCAGGAACCGTTGTGAACCCCATGCTGCGAAGGTGCGAAGGATGACCTCTCAAGCGAACACGCCCCTGCGTATGGACGATCCCTATTACCCGCAGGAGATCAGCGTATACCGTGCGAGGCAGGCCTTGACGGATTAGATTTGAAGAAGGTAGACAACAGCTTCAAGCCACTGCACCACCCCCTTGCACGTCTTCCTTACATAACGATCCGCACGCCCATGAGAACGCTCTTGATCACTTCGCTGTTCGCGATCCCATGCGCCGCCAGCGCACAGAACGTTGGTATCAACTCGACCGGGGCTGCACCAGCGGCGAGCGCCATGCTCGATATAACCAGTGCGAACACCGGTGTGCTACTCCCGCGCCTCGCGCTTACCGCCACGAACGTTGCTGCACCGGTCGTCGCTCCAGCCACCTCGTTGCTGGTGTATAACACGGCCACTGCGGGCGTGTTCCCCAATAACGTGACACCGGGGTACTATTACTGGGACGGACTGGTGTGGGTGCGCTTCGCCGGGACGACGGATTCCTGGCTTACGACCGGCAATGCGGGCACTGTCCCCGGCACCAACTTCATCGGCACCACCGGGCCACAAGATTGGATGATCAAGACCGGTGGAAGTGCGGCCGCCAACGAGCGGATCCGTGTGCTTTCCACCGGACAAACCGTGGTGAACAACACCGGCCTGGGTTTGAACACGAACGATGTCTTCAGCGTGTATGCCACGGGCACTACGAACGGAGCCACCGCCAACACCGCGGCGTTGGGCATCCGGGCCATCAACGGCTACACGGCCACTGGCTTCGGTCTTTCCGGCTGGGCATCGGGAACCACCGCTACCACCTTCGGGGTGTTCGGCGCGGCCACGGCGGCCACAGGAACGGCGAACGCGATACGGGGCGAGATCGCTTCAGTGAACGGATGGGGGATCGTGGGCCTGGCGAATACGAGCGCGGGTGCCATTCCGACCACCACGAACGCGCGCGGTGTGGTGGGCCAGGTGAACGGCACATTGGCCGGGACGGCCATCGCGTTGGGTGTACAAGGCATCATCAACACCACGATGACAACAGGCGATGCCCGGGGTGTACAAGGCGCCACATCGTCCAATGCGGGTATCGGCGTGATCGGCTTCGCCAATACGGCGGCCAATACCGCCTTCGCCTACGGGGTGATCGGCCAGGCGACGAGCGCGACCTCCACGGGTGTCATGGGCAACTCACTATCGAACTACAATGGTGCATTGTACAATCCGCTCGGTGTGCTCGGCATCTCGGCCAGCGTTGTCGGGTTCGGTGTTGATGGGTTCAACAGCACAGCCACCGGCACTGGCATCCTTGGTGAAGGGAACGGTATCGCAGGTACGTACCTCGTAGGTGGAAGCGGCGGTGCGTTCAGCGGTACCGGCGTTGGATCGTTCTCCTTTGCGACCACGGTCGCCTCCGGTACGGGGGTGATCGGGGTGGGTAACAACACCACGATCGGGACCCTGGCCACGGGCAGTGGCGGAGCGTTCACCGGTTTAGGCACCGGCAGTTATTCCCGCGCGAACACCGTGGCGTCGGGCACCGGTGTCATCGGTGTGGGCAACAACATCGCAGCACCCACCACCCTGCCCGCAGGAAGTGGCGGCGCGTTCAATGGCACTACGACCGGTGTTTACGGACTCGGTACCACCCCCGCTTCTGGCACCGGTGTGGTCGGCGCGGGAAACAACCTGGCAGTGGCCACGCTAGCGGCCGGCAGCGGTGGCGCGTTCGTCGGTTCGGCTGTGGGTTCGTTCGCGATAGCCACCGCAGCAGCTGGAACGGGTAGCCTGGGCGTGGGGAACAACGTTGGTCCTCCGTACACGGTGCTCGTGGCAGGATCGGGCATTGCGGGCCATGGCGAACTGTTCGGCGTGTACGGCGTGGCCAACAGCAACCTCGTGGGCATCGCGGGTACACCCGCTCGGGCTGGCGGTTACTTCGAGAGCGGCACGATCCCCACCAACGCGTTCACCTATGTCGCTGCGTACGAAGGCGCAGGTGTACCGCGCAAGGTGATGGGCAACGGCACAGTGAACACCGTGGTGACGAACGACGCGGGCGAGTATGTCCTACTCTCGGCCCCCGAAGCGCCAGAGAACTTGTTCCAGGACTACGGTTCCGGCCAGTTGCTGAACGGCCGCGCGCACATCACGTTGGACCCCACGCTCGCACGCAACATCCTGGTGAACGACCAGCATCCATTGCGGGTCTTCATTCAACTGCGTGGTGACTGTGGCGGGGTGTACGTGACCAACGAGAGCGGATCAGGTTTCGATGTGGTCGAACTGCAAGGAGGCACTTCCTCCACGCCGTTCAATTGGAGTGTGGTGGCGAACCGTGCGAACCAGACCCTATCCGACGGCACGGTTTGGAACTTCGCCGAGGAACGCTTCGCACGTACGATGGGGCCTCAGTCGCGCTTACAGAGCGCCGCGTCCACGATCCAACCAGAGCACCCGGCCAGCGTGATACTCGATACCATGACCCCCGGACACGCGCTACGAAGCCTGCGACCGGAGGACCGGGCAGCACAAGCCGCACCGCGCCCTGCCGTGGAAGAAGCCGCCAAGCCCCAGCCGTAGAGGGAGCATCCGTGAAATGAACGGCGACGGAGGGCCGACCGGATGGTCGCCACTTGTGAATGTCATATTTCCGGTGTAGCTTTTCCTCGCTGTTACGCGGGTGAAGACCGGAAATAACACTTCCGGCGGATGGAGTTGGCAGCGCTATCGTACAGAGCCACCATCCATGCGACCGGTACTCGCCATCATCGGCTTCCTCCTTCTGGCTTCCTTGTGCGAGGCCCAGAACGTGGGGATCAATGCGACCGGAGCGGCACCGGCTGCCTCGGCGATGCTGGATGTGAACAGCACCACGAGCGGCCTGCTCACCCCACGCATGACGCTCGCACAACGCACGGCGATCGCTGCTCCGACAACCGGTCTCCTGGTTTACCAGACCGATCTCCAACAAGGATTCTGGTACTTCAACGGAACCGTTTGGCTTCGACTCTGTACCACACCGACCACGTATCAACTCTTCAGCCCGAACGGGGTCACCCTTACCACACTGGCCACTTGGATCAACATACCGGGCCTTTCGCAAACGATCACAGTGACCGAACCCAGCCGCGTGTACATCAACCTGGGGGGTGGCGTGCAGAACACGAGCGCCGTGATCAACACCTTCTCCACCATCGATGTCGTCATTCTGCAGGACGGATTTTTCATGGCCAATGGGGCCTACAAGCGCGTGGTGGCCGCCAACACCGCCGGCCTGGTCACGATCATCACGAACTTCAGCGTGGCCACGATCGCAACAGTTGCGCCCGGCACCTATACGTTCAGCGTTGCGGGATCGAAACAAGCCGGGCAGAACGGTATCCTCTTCGGCAACAACACGAGCGTCATGCAGGGCTCGATGTCCATCATTGTCATACCGCAATAAGTATGGGCTCGCTCCTGCATCGATGCCTGTTCGCGTGCGTTGCCTGGTCCACCGCCCAGGTGCTTTGTGCGCAGGAGCATGCAACGGATCAACGGGCGACGTTGGTCGTTACCGTGGATCCGGATCCGGGCATGCTCGACCAACCGCTGATCAACCAGGGAGATCTCCCTTCCATGGAGGCCGGACGGGCGAACCACATCATCACCCGCGATCCATTTCCATCTGAACTGGCTCCAGGGCCGCAGATGCAGGTGTTGGGGCCCGATCCAGTCGCACCCTCGCCAACGCGTTCGGCAACGGACCTGATCCGGGACCTGAGAATGACCCGCTAACGGTCGCGAGCGATCTTCTTCGAGGTCGCATCACTTGAACGCACAGTGACCAACAGCGGTGATCGGAAGATCGCAGCGGGGGTCACAACGGGTTCGTCCTTTGGCACCTTCTCCCCGAACCGGTCGCCAAGGATCCTGCGTGCTTCAGTGCCGCTGAGGTCCATGTCACCAAAACGTTCGAGCTCACCGACCTCGGTGGCAGCCCCTTGCTTGTAGACTTTCCAAACGAGCTCCGAACAGTAAATACGCTCATCATCCCATTGGAAGTACGCGTCGTAGTCCATTCCCATGAAGGTCTTCGCCACCGCCTTCATGCGCTCCACCGTTACGGGCTCCAGCGGTTCCTTCAGCCGCCTGACGGCGTAAACACCGTTGCGCCCGCGTGCGAGCCATTCCTTCAATCCGGTGCGTCGGACGGGTTGCACCGCTTCGATCACGTACGGACCGCTGGCATCGGTGAATACGATCCCACAATGCGTCCATGGCGAACCCGTAGCCTGTTCAATGGCTTCGCATTGCGGGGAGATCGAGCCTTGGAAAACGATGTCACCATCACGCCAAATGAAGGCGTCACCGCCGGTCTTGGTTTGGGCCACGCCGCCGATGGCCAGTACAACGAACAGGACCGATGTCAACAAGGCGATGCGGGGGATCGAAAGAGCCGAGCGCTGCATGGGATCTGGTTTTCTGGACACACCACAACACGAATGCCACAGAGCAAGGATGGTAACGCGATCGAAGGTCAGCGCACCAGCGAAACGTGCCCGATGAAGTCCTGCGCATCACCGTCGCGCTCCACCACCACCTTCCACACGTAGACATCGACTTGCGCCAGTCGGCCACGCACAGTTCCATCCCAACCTTCGCCGCGTTCGCTGGTATCATAGATCACCTCGCCCCAGCGATCGAACACGAGCAAGCGGTAATCCCACCCTTCGAAGCCGTTGAGGATCGGCAGGAACACCTCGTTGCGATCATCGTCGTTCGGCGTGAAAGCGTTGGGCACGAAGATGACCGGATCGCCGCGCACCGGCTCGAACTTGCAGATGGTGTCCGGGCAGGCGAACTGGTTCACTGCCACAAGGCATACGGTGAAGCCACCGCCGTCCGGCGGGAAAAGGTGCAAGGGGTGTTCGTCCTCCGAAGTCTCACCGTCGTCGAAGTCCCAAGCGTAGCTCTGCGCCCCCTGGCTCAAGTTGCTGAACTGGATCGCGTTGGCTACGCTCGACAAGGTGTCGCTCGTGAAATCGGCGAAGGGTGATGGGTTCACCACGATGCCCGGAGCAACAACGAGCGTGTCCCCGCAGCCCGCGACACCGGTGGCGATGAGCGTAACGGTGTACGAGCCGGGTTGCGCGTAGGTGTGTAGCGGACCGTCAGCCTGCGAAGCGGACGCGTCACCGAAGGTCCAGCCGTAGGAGAACGCGTTGATCGAGGTGTTGGTGAAGATCACCGGATAACCCACGCACGCAGGGTTCGGTGCGACGGTGAACCCGGCGATCGGTGTCGGGTGTACTGTGAAGTCCAGTGCGAACGTGCTCGTGCAGCCGTACTGGTTGGTACACAACAGTTGCACGGTGTAGATCCCCGGCTCATCGAAAGTGATCATCGGCTGGTTCAGCACCGACGTTTGGGCGTTACCCAGGTCCCACGCGTAGCTGATAGAACCTTGTGAGGCATTGATCGTTTGGATCGTTACGGGCGAATAGCAACTCGCGCTCTGCGACAAGGAGAAACTCGCCACCGGCAGCGGGAAGGCCACCACTTGTGCGCTCGTCGTATCGGTGCACCCGTTCAGGTTCTCCGCGATCAGCGTCACGGTATAAATGCCATCATCCGCGTAGGTATGGAACGGTTCCGCCAGACCGGATGTGTTGCCATCACCGAAGTCCCATTGGTAGAAGCCGGCGCCCAGGCTGGTGTTCTGGAAGGCGACATCCAGATCCACGCAACCCGAACCTGGGTTCGGCGTGAACGTGGCCGTGGGCGTTGTGTTCACAGTAACGGGATGCGAGATCGTCGCGGTGCATCCGTTCACCGCCGAAGTGGACGTGAGCGTCACGATGTACGTGCCGCTGCTCGCATAGGTATGTGTCGGCGAGGTGAGCGTCGATCCATTGAGATCACCGAAATCCCACTGCGAACCTGTAGTGCCTGATGTGAGGTTGTTGAAGGTGAACGCTTCGCCCACGCAAACCTCGGCTGGGGTCGTGGTGAACTCCGGTTCGGGCGAAGGCAGGACGATGACCTGCGTGCTGTACGAATCGAAGCCACATCCGTAAGCGAAGAGTTCGATCGTGTACGTGCCCGTATCCGTGTAGGTGTGCGTGAGGTCGTGCGCGAGGCTCGTGTTGCCGTCACCGAGGACCCAGAACCAGGCAGTATCTCCGGCGGTGAACTGCGTAAGGTCCACGGTGAGCGGTGAGCAGCCAGAGACCGGGTCCGTGTTGAAGAAGGCCGTTACCTCGTTCGGCAGGATGGTGATGATCTGCTGCGCCGTATCGCTGCCGCACGCGTTCGCCACGATCAGGGTAACGGTCACAACGGTCAACGAATCAACCACATACACGTGCGTCACGATCGCACCTGGATCGTTGCTTCCCGTACCGTCACCGAAGTCCCATGTGAACTGATCAGGTAATCCATAACTCGCATTGCCAAAGGGCACGTCGGCATAGCTGCAATGCACGTCCACGTTCGGTCCGAAAACCGCGGTCGGCGCAGGGATGACATTCACAGGCGCTACTGCGACATGCTGGCCGCAGACGTTGGTCGCAATAAGCGAGACATAATAGATGGTCTCCTGCTGCGGATCCGCGGGAAAAATGAAAGGTGGTGGGAACTGGTCTGTAGAGGTGCCCAAGCCGCCGAAGACCCAGCCGTACGTGAGCCCATTGCCTGTGCTGCTGTTCGTGAATTCGATCTGGACCGGGCCGCAGCCGCTGTCAACGCTTAATGCGAAGTCAGCTTGTGGGATATCCCATACTGTGACGGTGGCATAAGCCGTGTCCGTGCAACCGACGCCTGTGCTGGCAACAAGCATTACATCGAACGTCCCCGTCGTCGTGTAGCTATGTGAGGGATCGATCGCGTTGGACGTGTTGAAGTCACCGAACTCCCATTCGGCAGCGGACGCTCCCGTGCTGGTGTTGGTGAAATCGAACGGAGCGTTCGCACAGGCGATCGCTCCATTGCTGAACGAGGCCGTTGGCACGGGATTCACCGTCACCAACGCATCGTCGCTGTTGCTGCAGCCGGTCGCCGCATCCGTATAGGTGTAGGTCACCGGATTCCCGCCGGGGATCGCCAGCAGCGGATCGAAGACACCAGCGGGATCCACGCCCACCCCGCTCCACGTACCACCGGCGGGGATCGCCGTGAGCACTTGCGCGCCGCCATCGAGGCATACCGCGATGTCCGTGCCTGCATCAACGAACGGAAGGTCGTTCACCTGCACCGTGATCTGGTCCTGCAACAGACAGGTGGCCGCACCGAAGGAATAGGTCAAGGTGTAGCTGCCCGGCACGCTCGTGTCCAGCGATCCCGCAGGCGTAACCTGCGGACCGCTCCATGATCCACCGACCGGCGTGGCCGCGAGCTGGAGCGCACCGCTGTTCACGCATACGGAAGTGTCGTTCCCTGCGAAAGCCGGGTTGGTCACCGGCTGCACGTCTACAGAGATCTGGTCGCTGCCCGTACAACCACTACCGTCGGAATAATCATAGGTGAGCACATCGGTACCAACGCCGTTCGGTGTCAGCGATCCGCCGGGCGTAACGTTCATCCAACCCGCGCTCCACGTTCCGCCGATCGGTGCACCACCCAATTGATAAGGGATCGGTTGATCGCAGAGCACAATGTCAGGCCCGGCGTTGACAACAGGCAATGCGTTCACGGTGGCGTTGAGCGAGGCGCTGGACACACAACCACTTCCGTTGAGGTATGTGTATGTGAGCACGTTGCTGCCCGCGGGCGCCGTGGTCGGATCAAAAGACCATGGGGGGCCACTAACGCCGTTCCCGCTCCATGTGCCACCGACGGGCGCACCGGCCAGAGCGCTCGGGGCCGCATCAGCGCACACGGTGAAGTCCGGTGGCACGATCAGTGCGGTGGCAGGTACCACCTGCACGATCGCTTGATCGCTGGTCGCGCAGGTGCCCGCACCGAAATTGTACGTGACGTTGAAGTTCCCCACGCTGCTCGGTGTGAACCAGCCACCGGGTCCCGCGCCGATCCAAGATCCACCGGGAGGATCACCGATCAACTGCACCGGCGTGTTGCCCTGGCAGAAGGATACATCGGGCCCCGCATCGGCGATCTGCGTCAACGCCTGCACCGTGATGTTGACCGTGGCGGTGTTGGTGCAGCCATTGCCATTGGTATGGGAGTAGGTCAGCGTCACCATACCGAGTTGGCCGGGAACCGGAGTGAACACACCGGCCGGTGTCACGTTCGGTCCACTCCACGTGCCCGGCGCAGGCGCACCAGCGAGGTTCACCGGGATCGCTTGATCGCAGAAGGTCTGCGGCGCACCAGCGCTCACAACCGGCAATGGATACACTGTAACAGTAACGGTGGCACTTCCCGGACAACCGCCGGTATTGCCGGAGACCGTGTACGTCGTGCTCGTCGCCGGGCTGGTGGTGATCGTCGGTCCACTGCCCACCAAGGTCGCACCGATGAACCATTGATAGTTCCCGGCTCCGCCAGCGGTGAGGGTGGTGCTTTGTCCATCGCAGATCGCTGAACTGGGCGGGCTAACGGTGACCGTAGGGGCCGCTATTACTTGAACGTTCACGGTGGCTGGTGGGCCGGAACAACCGTTACTCACCGCAACGACGCTATAGATCCCCGCATTACCTGCGGTCACGTTGGGTATGGTCACCGAAGGCTGGTTGCTGATCACCGTGCCGCCCGGGTTCGTCCATGTGAAGGTGGCCCCTCCGATGGGCGCTGCGGAAAGCGAGAGGATCTGCCCCGCGCACACCGGGCTGTTGCTCGCGATCACCGGCATCGGTGGCAACGTGCCTACCGCGAGGTTCGCATTGGAGGTGGCCGATCCGCAGGCGTTCGTTACCGTGAGTGAGACCGTTGGGCTGCCCGCGCTATTGAAGCAGACCTGGCCCGGTGATGGGTTGGCGGAGTTCGCCGGGGTGCCACCGGGGAATGTCCATGCGTACGTGGTGATCGTCGCGCCACAATTCTGCACAACCGCTGACGGGTCCACACATTGTGTCGCACAAATGCCAGCGAGCGGATCGACGTTGACCTGCGGCGGTGCGTGTACTGTGACCACCTGCTGCGCCGGGCCCACGTTGCAGCTGTTGATCGCGCGGTACTGCACCGTGTAAGTACCCGGTTCGGCGAAAACGAACTGCGGCTCAAGACTGGCCGCATTACCGCTGGAGAAGTTCCATGCGGGCCCGTTACCGCAAGCGGCGGCTATGCCGTTCACGGTCCATTCGTGCGTGAGCAGGCAGTTGGCGCCGAAGGTGGAGGCGTTGTCGTTCACCGGTTGCAAGGGTGCACAACCCGAGAGCGGGGTGAGTGTGAAGGACGGCGTGGGCGGCTCTTCGACACAGATGGTGCGATCGAGGGTGTGTACACCGCAACTGTTGCCCGTGCGGTCGGTGATGGTGTAGGTGCCCGCCACGTTGAACTGTACACCCAAACTGGTGGCACCATCGGTCCACAAGCCCGGGTTGATCGGGTTGCCATTGTCGTTGCCCATCGGACCGGTGACCAGCGTCCAGCCTGCGGCGGGAATGATCGTCCAGATGTTGCGCGGTGCCGTGTTGCATGCCGGCGCTTGTAAACCGATGCTTTGGTCGGTGAAGGTGACCGTGGTGTTCACGCAAGCCGTGTCGGCGGAGGCGCTGAACTGCGCAACGGGCGTTTCGCTCACGCGGATGGGCCCGATCTGCCCCTGGGTCTGGTCGCACGGGTTCTGCGCGGTGAACATCACGTTCAACTGGCCGCCCGGCAAGCCGCAGGTACTGGTGTTATAGGTATGGTTCACAACCGCAGGCGGCGGGTGCGTGAGCGTGATGGTGTTGCCATCACCGAAGTCGATCACGTAGGTGGTGCCCGGTGAATTCGCGGACACGCTGTTGATGTAGAAGGGCAGCGTTCCGCCGGTACAGATGTTCGTGTTCGGATCGGTGCTGATGCCGCCGCCGGGGTTGGTGCCCAGGAAGACCTGGTAGGTCTGCGTGCGCGTACAGCCGTTGCCATAGGCGATGGTATAGGTCATCGTCCACAAGCCCTGCGCGTAGACGTGGTTCAGGCTCCAGCCCTGGGCGGGATTCTCCAATGCACTTCCATCTCCCCAGTTGATGGTGCGATCGCCCGCCGGTGCTGCGGCGCTCTGGTCGGCAAAACTGAAATTCCAGGAACCTGACGGATCACAAATGCTGAACGTGGTCAAGCCGTTGAATGTCGTGATCTGCTCCGGCCCTGTGCTCGTGAGCAAGGCGGGAGGCGCCGGGGTCACATTCACCGTGATCTGGTCCGTACTGCATACCACCCCGTCGTCGTCGGTCGCTGTGAGCGTGTAGATCGTGGTGGTCGTTGGTGTGGCGATCGGGTTGAAGATGTTGGGATCGCTCAATCCTGTTACAGGAGACCAACTGAACGTATAGGGCGCATTCCCGCCGCTGGCGGAGCCGGTGAGTTGCTGCGAACTGCCCTCGCAGATCGTGAAGCTCGCAGGACCCGCATTGGCGTTGCATTGGGCCGCGACCTGTTCACAACTGAACAGGACGGAAGCGGCCAAGCAAGCTGCCCGGATCAAACGACTGACGCTCATGGATTCTATGACCGGTCCAAAGTAGCGGGTCCCGCTGCGACCGCTCTCGACCCTTCGGATATGGATATCAACCGGCAACTACTTACAAGGACGTGGCTTTGGGGTGGGCCGTTGCTTTCTGAACGCTCGGGCAAAGGGGGGGGCGCACCCTGCTCGGACCTGTATATCGATCGAACGGATCCGCAGGCTGGCGTGTACGGACGGTCAAGAAGCGAACGTTCGACCGCAAAAGACCACATCATGATCACCGCCGCCCTCGTTCTCGCCCTTGTCCTGTTCATCGGGATCCTGGCCTCTGGGAATAGCTGGAGCAACGTGCTCTCCACCACGCGCAACGACCTGGTCTTCGCCCAACGCAACCGCGCTTACGGGGCGTACGCCATGCGCCGGGAACACCACGGCGTGATGCTCATCGCGTTCTTCGCATCGCTCGGGCTGGTAAGTGCCGGG
>Ga0105046_10010802_pt1 | contig 14203 bp, 19 predicted proteins | sample MAT03_FD_78385 | JGI IMG/M metagenome (GOLD analysis project Ga0105046, IMG submission 78385) | Freshwater microbial communities from Lake Fryxell liftoff mats and glacier meltwater in Antarctica - MAT-03 (megahit assembly) | ecosystem: Environmental > Aquatic > Freshwater > Ice > Liftoff... | reverse complement strand
ATCCATTTGCCTATGAAATTTTTATTATATTTTTAGCTCTTTGAAGAAAAAGTTTTAATCTTCGGTAATCATTATTGGTTAGTAACGAAAACATTTTTATAAATTTTTCAAAGACATGTACCTTTAAAATTTTTTCATCAGAGCTAGATTTAAGTATTGCCAATAATAACTCATCTAAAGAAAAAGTTGAATTCGAATAATTAAAAAGCACCTGTAGATACTGTTCGTTCGAAAGAATATTTGTTCGTTCATCACTAGTTGTTGGCCAGATAAAATTGTGTATTTTGGGCGGTTCGGGCGCAATTTGATAAAGCATTACCTCATTTTCCAAGTAAGCGATATTGATGCAATTAAATTTTGTTTCTAAGAATTCAAAAATTTGTGGTTGATCTCTTCGTAATTCTTGTTCCGTTTTTTGGTAGGTCATCACCGTGCGATTTGGATCTGAAGAAAGAGTTTGGATATCATAGACAATTGAAAATATAGTTCTTGCAGTTGATTTAATGCAGACTATTGAGCCAAATGAGGGAACGACATCCCACTGCCAACTTTTTCCGCACCATGTGCTTAAATTACTTTCGACTATTTCTGCAAAGGGTTTCATAATGTGTGTAATTATTCCTGAAAAAAATATTAGACGCTACATAAATTTAACGTACCTAATGATACCCAGAATGTAAAGAAATCGTAACTTATAATTTTAATCAACTGATACATATAGTATCAAACATCCAAATAATACATCTTGTTTCTTTTTCCATTTGACAAGAATAATTTCTTATGTAAAATAAAATCAAACAGATAACTATACTATCAAATTAACTAAAACAAGGTAACTAAAGGAGTTCTTTTATGGCATCTACCGCTCTTCGCGTTAGGGAATTACTTAGGGAAAAAGGTTGGACCACTAAAAATTTAGCTGAAAAGACAGGAATGTCAGAAAGCTATCTAACTCATATAAAGAATAGAACCAGAAGATGGAACGAAGATGCTTTGAGGAAGTTGGCTAATGCTTTTGGAGTAAGTCCTGTTGACCTATTTGAAGAAAGACGTCAACGAACCGATAATATCGATAACAACGTAAGTTTACCAGAAGCTGCATCTGATGTTCAGTTGAAGCTACAGGTTGTTCCGGTTGTTGGAGAAATCCCATCTAATCCATCGCCTTATAATAATCAGCTAATGCAATTAACTACAGGTTTTAAGGACGTTTTCGTACCAGTTCTTAACTCGACTGATATCGCAATGTTTGCATTAAGCCTTTCCAGTAATCAATTAGCACCAGTTTTTGACAAAGGTGATTTGCTTGTAATTTCACCAGAAACTTGGGCTAGATCTGGAGATATTGCTGCAGTAGAATATGGCAACGAAACACATGTAAAAGCTGTTGTTCGAGTATCATATACTGATGATTTCGTGATTTTAGAATCAGTGAATCATAAAGCAGCACCTATTCCTTTAATTAGAGGAAAAGATCATTTTAGAATAATAGGACGTATAATAGCTCGTCATCAACATTTCGAGTAATAAAATTACTAAATAAAGCAGATAAACACTGTTTTATAGTGCTTATTAAAAACACTACCACTTAGTAGGAGAATACATGTTTAGATATGAAACTTGTTTTTTAACAGTTCCAGAAATAACCGCTGATGAATCAAAGAATATTGAGTCACAGTTGGATAATATAGTCAACGAGTTAAAAGGTACCGTGCTATCTTATGAGCGCTGGGGTAAATACCAATTAGCTTATCCAGTCAGAAAAAACAATTATGGTGTACGCTTTCTTGTTAGATTTGAAGTAGATAAAGACAACAAAAATAAAATTCTTGATCAAATCAAAAACTTGCTTGCAGTAAGACAAACTGAGTTGGTCATGAGATATACAATAGTTCGTCTAGGTACAAATCTTGAATATATAAGACCTGAATCTTTGGATGAGATGGCAACTACTGCTGAACCATTCTTTAAAGATCATAAGACTAGAAATTCAAAAGAATCTGATGAAGAAACTCATGATTCGAAAGATAATGATACCACAGATGAAGATACTGATTAAGTAGAGGAAATTGACGATGACTCGTAAGATGAAATTAAAAATTAGTGGACGTTTGTTAAAGAAAAAAACAAGAAGAAATGGCTTATCTCAAAAGAAGCATTGTAGATTTTGTGCAAATGAACAAGCTGCTTTGTTAATTGATTATAAGAATTCTAACATGTTGAGAAGTTTTATTACTGAGCGTGGTAAAATTTTACCATGTAGAATTTCAGGTACTTGTTCTAAGCATCAAAGAACGCTATCTACGGCGATCAAAAATGCTAGAATCATGGCATTGCTTCCGTTTACAGCAGGTCATTCTACCTATTAATTTTTAAAGAATTAAGAACGGGCTAGCATTAAAGTGCTAGCCCGCTTCATATTTGAATGCTTTTTTAATGGGTTATTTTATCAAAGCATTAACATTATTAATAAATTGTTTAATCAATTCTTTAAAGTCTCGGATGTTTAAATTAAACTTTTGAGCTGTGCTTGTTTCAAGCATCATCGTTTGGTTTGGATTTTCATCATTCAGATAAACTAATAGCAACTCCATAGTATCTTTGATCAATCCTAATTTTTCTTTGTTTACATTGAAATGTAACAGCGTTCGTACCGCGCCTAAATATTTATAATATGAATGATCATATAAATCATAAAAGCCCCAAAATATTGGCTTAAAGCTATCTCTTATCAATTTAAGATCATTTGCATTTATAGCGTTTTCAACCTTCTCGTTGGATTTTAAAATCAATCTAAGATCAGAAGTAAGTTTTCTGTAGGTTGTTGATAAAAAATTTCCTAACGATTTTTCTACGGACTGTCCAGGCATTGTTTGAATTGAAACTTTTGTGGTTGGATCTGTTTCTGCGAGGGTAGTTTTTATCTTGTTTAGTTTAGATAAAACTGTTTGTATGTTCTTATCGGTTATTTCTCGTCCGTTTAAGATTTGGTTTATGGCATCTATATCTTTACCAAAGGTATTAGGTATTTTAGCTTGACCAATTTTAAAGATAACTGGACTGATTTGTTTAAATCCCAATTTAATCTGATCGAGCTTTGCTTTTGGCAAATTTATTGTTTCGGGACACGTTATCTGAAATATGCTTAAAAAGAAATATAAGGGAATGTGATAATAAATTTTTGATTTCATAAACTTCCTCCAAAAGTTATAAACATTTTTCATATAACCAATTGTATCAAATCCGAAACAGAGTAATCAATATTGAGATGATTGTTAGATTTGTAGTGTGCAAAAATTAGATTAATGTGATGGCAGGTATTTGATATATATCTGTGCGTTTTTATTAAAACTTTGCCTATAAAAAGAGTACAATATTTTTTTTAAAACATTACAATAGGGGCCGAGGGTAGAGAGATTAATCCATTTTGGGCTAAAATTTAAAACAGATTAAAGTTTTAGTTAATAAAACGGCAAATCAATGAATTTATACCGTTGATATAAGTTTTCTTGTGTGCCATACTATCTAAAATATCTTGATTACAAAGGTATAAGAAAATTTGAAATCAGTATGATTGGTGTACTTCCAAATTAATTCTTGTGGATAGTTGAAAAATGCAAAAATTAATTAGCACGCTTGGTCTAAGAATCCATAATCTTTTAAGGTATGTGAATGTTAATCGCTGATCTCTTCAGTAAAGATAAAAATAAATTGTTCTATAATTTAATAAAAATATTAATGATATTTTAAGATAAGGAGATTAAGACACATGGCTTATAGTGTTAAATCCAAAAAAAGCGGAAAAACTTACCATCTTCATACTAAAGAAGTAAAACTTGCTGGCGGACGTCTGCAAAAAATTTATTATTTTGCGGGTGAAGCTGGAGAAGGGGCATTAGATGCATTACCAGCTGGATACGAGGTAATTGAAAATGCAAGAACCGGATTGCCAATGTTAAAAAAACAAGCAAAATAAGTTTTTTTATAAAAAAATTTAGGATTATAGTATTGTTCTATAATCCTAAATTTAAATCACAAATATCTCTTTTCAAATCTACTATTCTATTAATTGAACATGTACAGTAAAGTTGGGTGTGCCATTGAGTGCTTTTAGATAAAGCGTATCTGCGTAATTTGCAGGAACAGCAATCGATTCATTCTCTTGTGGTGAAGGATTAGATTCTGTTGCTGGTATTGGATTTAAGATAAAGGGGCCATATATTTTTTTGGAACCTAATCCTGCATAAGTTTTTTTCCATACTTCAAATTTTACCGTTTCAGGAGCAGCGCCGACCACTTTGAAATTAATCTGCTTAATTCTTGCTCGTCGATCTATTTTAAAATCAGGGCTTTTACCATTTTTTACATCCAGTGACCAAGCTGCTTTTCCATTCACGATCAGCTCGGCTTTAGATCTCTTGTTTTTAACGAATGATCCATAGCCATGAGGGCTCTCGGGAGAACCACCAAATTTCTTGATAAGATCTGCACCCCAACGTACTATATAAGGGCTCCACGGTTGATCATTATAGTTTTCTAATTTCCAGTCACCTTTTTTATCTTTTCCAAACAAAAATGCCATAGGACCTTTTTTGCTAGTTTTATCTGCATCTTTACTTATAAAAAATATATCTTTTGGATACGTGCCATGACTATTCATTGCGACATATACTATGGGATGAGTGCCTGATTTATTAGGCTTCATTTCATCATTCACAAATTGTACATTTTGTCTTTTAACTAGATCGCCTTTTGCTTGGCCATGCCGTGCAAAGAATACATTTTTTATTTCCCATTCATTATTTGTCTTTTGCCAGGTTACATCAATATGTTCCCAATCTCCTTCATGGCTACCAGCGCCAATTGTTTTTAATATAGTATTAACTCCAGGAACAATGTCTATATTGCCTTGATAAGGGCAGAAAAACCAATATGATATCTTCACTTCATGATCTGAAAGTTCTAATACATTGTAATAAGCATGCTCATCTGACATGTTATTTATATAGCCCGGTCCTTTGAGGGTCTGTAGCTGTGCTGGTTGTTTTCCTGCTCCAGGATTTAAAAAGAGTTCGCCTGGCGGGTTAGTTTGATTATTTTTTAGTAATGCCGCTAAAGAATCAGGAGTCAAGGTGCCTACATTAGCTAGGGTTACTCTTGAACCATCTTTTTTTAATGCTTCAAGCGAAGATCTGGTGATATACCAATCTGCCGAAGCTAAAGAGGAGTCATCCTTAGGGTGAAATTTTAATAATGGAGCACTTTTTTGAGCTAAATTATGCTTTTCAATAAATGACAAATCAGCTTGCAAAAATGTGGATATTGTTATGGCATAGCATAGTAATAATTTTTTCATAACCATCCTTTTGGGTTTTTTAATCTTTATATCTGAGAAAATACTTTATTTAAAATACCAATTTTGATGACTGGAATTCAACAAATCGTGCAATGTTAGCATCTTTTTAGGTTGAAAAATCAATATTGAAAAAACCAAAAATATTGCATATTGAAAACCTGGTCAAGGGTTATTAGTTTGTTATTCTAGGAACCTACTTATTTCCAGTTGCTATTTGTTCGTCCCCAAGCTCCTTGGAAAAAGTTCTCATGAGTTTGTTTTCGTTGCCTTGGTTGGGCTTTGGATCTTGTTAGATCTTCATAGCCGATGGCGATAATGGACATTGGAATGACATTAGTTGGTAGTGCCAAAAATTCAGTAATTTTTGCTCGATCAAATCCAGCCATCTGATGAGTCATTAATCCTAATGCGGTAGCTTGAATTGACATACTAAGTGCTGCTGCACCGGTGTCGTACTCAGCCCATGGGTTTGGTTCGTTATTGATAACTGAATTTTTAGAGGTTGTCACAACAACCAATAGTTGGGCATCTTTAGCCCATTTTTGATTGGCTTCAGCAAGTGAGCTTAGTGTTTTTGTATAGGCATCTAGGCTTGTTGATTTGTCGCATATAATGAAATTCCATGGTTGTTCATTGTATGAGGAGGGTGTTAACTGTGCTGCTTTGATCAGTGAAGTAATGTTGTCTTGGGATACCTTTTTATTGGGATCAAATGAGTAACCGCTATGTCTTTGTTCTAGAATGTTAGTTATGCCATTTAGGGAATTTTGGGTTGGTTGAGATAAATTTTTTTTTGCGATATACAGGGCTAATCCTGTAGCTAATAGCATCGCAATCATGATAAATAGTGGGGCTTTCATCGTTTCCATTTCTTAAAATTGGGGCTGTTTGTTATGCTTTACTATAATTTTTTTGAGACGGCTACTGCAAGGGAATTTCGGAGAGAAAAGCGAGCAGTTATGCTATTTGATTTGGTTAATGAAGGGGTTTCTTTTGAGGATGCGGCACAATAGCAATTATAGTTATAGCTTGTTCTTTGGGTCCATAGCACCAAAAAATTCTATAGGCGTCCGATGTTTTTTGTTGAGCATAAGCTTCAAAGACTTTTTCTCCATTAGGGCCATTGAGGCCTTTGTATGCATGGGTATTTAATGATGGATGACGCAAGTTTTCGTGCATTAGATTTAATGTTTTAACAACATCTTTTAATGTCCGGTTTTTCGCATGGTCGTTTTTGAGTTGTTCGAGGTTTTCGAGCGCATGGCTGTTAAGATTGAGTTCTAACATAACTTCATTCAAATTTATGTTTTATTGAGCTCCATGGGACAATATCTTTGTTTGTAGCGCTTTGTTTAATTTGCTCAGTAAGCTCTTTGTTTGCAGGATCAAATAGCCAAAGTTCTTGTTCTGTGATTTCGTCGACAGCATCTAAGATAAGTTGTTCTAAAGTTTTTCCGCATAATGCGGCTCTTGTTTTAAGTATTTTGTATTGCTCTGTTCGGACATCAATCAAAAGGTGAGAAATGTTTTCTTTTGTACTCATACTACTTAGCGCTCAACTCGTTTTAATTGTTGTTATTTAATTTTAGCTCATTAAATTCACCATAGCAGAAATCTAAAAGTGCATTCAATAGCTGTTTAATAAGCTTGTGATTATCGGCTAAACCGACCTTTTGATTTTGAGATAAATATCTACATACTATAGGTAGATTTACTATTACTTGAACCCTGGGGTGAAAAATGTTACGACGGAAAAAAGCAGTGTTTTTCTTGCTCTCTTTGCTTGGATTGCAGATGGGGATGCAATCAAATTTTCTTAACGGTTATTGGTCTGGGCTAACAGCGCGACGCACAATTTCGTTAGCTACCATTTCAGCTGCATTGATAGGGGCTTATAAATTTGGTCCACAGGTTTATAGGGGGATCCAGGATAAAATAAACAACGAGTTTAATGAAGAGGTTGTAAGATGCTTGGTATTAGTAATTACTCCCAACTGTTTTATACATCAGCTGAAAGATTCTGAGCGGGATGATAAGTTCAAAAAAAAGGCATGGCTTATGAGTAGTCGAGATCGTATTCGAAACCGATTAGTGAGTTTATTAGATTGTTCGAATCAACGTCTCTCTGGTGCTCACAAAAAGCAATTAAGTAAAACGTTAAATGAGCTTAAAGTGGTCTTTGGTTCCGTTGATTTTATGGATAGCGGCATGTCGTTTTTAATAAGCAATCCCTATGATTATACTAATAGTGAACCGGGATATATTAATAAAATTATAGAAAATAGAATCTTTGAGTCGGTAATTTTGTCTACTAAGCCCTTAAATGAATGTACGACTCATGAAAAGCAGCAACGGATTCAAAGTAAACAAAATATTAGAAAAGTTATTATGAAAAAAATTGGTAATATGAGTGATGCCTTTTTAGCTCAAATAGATCAGATTGTCGGTATGTTGTTTGCGTAATATTCAAGCAGATAAAGCTATCTAATACGACCTATAGCTAAGGTGCGAATAATAAATTCTGATTTTGCTTCCGCGTAAGTTGCTACATCATTATGGTTCGCTGCTAGATTAATTTTTAAAATTTCATATTCAGTTGCAATAGATGGCTCAGATCGTAGAATATCTCTAAATAACAATAGATCTTTCCAAAATTGGCTATCAATTTCAACTAAATGCACATTGAAGGAAATGGTATTGGTAGTTTTCTTAAAGTAACGACGATACGGCATAGTATTTTCATAGTGCGCAATGTATTGATAATCCATATTTATTACCATCTTATCAATAACCTTATCTGCGTCTTTTAATGAGTTAATGCCTATTAAGATATCAATAATAGGTTTTGCTTTCAGGCCGGGCACCGAGGTACTCCCTACGTGTTCAATGATCAAGCCCGATGATTGAGTAAAATGCTCAATCAGTATCTTTTCTCGTTTAAAATTTAAAGCCCAATTTTTATTATAATGGGAAAGGCTAATCATTTTTGTTACTCAATTATTTTTTACACGATAGATATTTTCGATGGTTGTTTTAATGTATCATTAAAAGTACCTCTCTTCTAATTTAGTAAGAGTGATTTTGGCCGGTTCGCCTTTATATTCGGTATCGATAATGATAGCATCACCATTTTCATCAACAAAAATATTGCCATGGCCAACGTCGAAAGGGGCTTCCTTGATTAATTTTTTGAGCTCTTTCCGTGCTTTCTTGTTAAAAGGACCATCATAATTTCTTTTCCGTTCAGCAAATACTACTAATGAATAATCTTTAGAATCATCAGCTAGCTTTAGAGAGATATCGGATGAAGTTTTGTAAGCGGTCAAAATAATTATTTCGTTTAATATTTTTTCTGCATCCTCTGATGTTACGAAAGAATTATTTGAAGTACGTATGGCAATGATCTTATTTGGCAAATGAACATGAGCTAAATTTTTTTCTTCTATAATTTGTTTAAGTTTAGCATAAGTAAAAAGGCGTTGAAGCGGGCGTTTTTTCTTTTCGATATAATTGATTTCATCCAAAACAATCTCGGGTCCTGGTAAAAAACTTATAAGAATGTTTATAGCTGCTCTATGTAATAGGGCTAATTTTTTAAAATCGACTAATTCTGTTTCTTTTGATGGTTTATTCTTCTTCTGTAAAGTTTTCAGTGCATCTTGCCAATAGTCAGATTTTGACGGAGAAAATTTAATGATTTGTATGTGGTTTTTTTCGAAGAGTTCTTTAAGTTGATCTGGTTGGTTTTCCACGCTGTCAATGGTTTTTTGAGGTAATGAAAGTATGAAGGGCCGATAACTTCCTTTATACAGCGAGGTTATATCTCGTGTATAAGCAGCTTTTAATTTTTTTGTGTTCTTTTTGTTTTCCATGCTATTAGAATGCATGAATATAGTGCCGATAAGAATAAGAATTGTTAAATATTTATTAAACATAGATAGCCCCCATTTATAAATTTTATGTCTATTTTAATATAAAATATATGTTATCAATGTCAAAATATGTTCATGAATATTAATTTTTTCAATTCTACAGCTTAAGCTGCTTTGGTCTGCACAACTACTAGAGCCAATACCTCGCTTGAATCAACACAAGTTTCTTTCTTAATGTGCGAAACATACTGAGCCATGCTATAGTTCCTGTGATTTGTAATTTCTTTAATGAATCCAATTAAAGATCTCAGACCTAAGGCATTTGCCACGGCTTACATTAACGAATTTAGAACAATTAATTATAATTGGTTTATTAAAGCGTTAATTTTTTGAATCCCATTTTTAATAGAGTCTTCTGCGGCGTATCTTGCTTGTGTGTTATTGGCGAAGTTGTTACTTCCCCGATAGCAAACAAGTTGCTTATGTAATTCAGTAAGTTCTAAAGTGATAGCATGATCGTTACCTAATAGCGATGAACTATCATTTAATAGATTTTTGAAATAATCGAAGAACCAAGCTGAAGGGCAGTCATATGAGATTGACCAGATATTTTCTTGTTGCTGACGAAATCGCATTCTGTTGTTTAGTAATTCTAAGGCTTTAATTTTAAAATTGGCAATTGAATTGGTTTGATTAGCATCACAAGCTGTACAGCTTGTATGTTCATCGGTTAAAGCAGTAACAAAGCTGCTTGTAGATATGAGCAATAAGAATGCTAGTGTCATGCCTTTAAATTTATTCATAAAGTTCTCCTGTAATGAATAAGTTATAACTACCATTTAACATAGGGCGAAAATTATGTTTTTTCAAATGGTGGCTTTAGCAGAACAGAAATAATTATGAGTGCTATTTGTCTCAAGCTAATTTATGAGCGTAGCATGAAAAAAAATAATGAAATTGGACTTGCATTAAGATGATAAAATCTTTAGAGCAAACGAGCGGCTGGGGGAATGAATCTAAAATCTAGATTCATTCCCCCAGTTTTTAATTTAGATTATGCACAAACAGCGCAAATAACTGGGACATTTACTTTGCTTTTACATGGTGTACATTTCGCGTCATCGCCAGAAATAAAATCTTTAAGTGATTCATTAACTCTTTTGGCATCACTACGATTTACGACAGTTCCTTTGCCTGCAAATGAACGGATTTGGCAGTTAGGGAAAGGTGGAATATAAGTTGCGTTAGTGCAACCAGCTGCACATCCTGGACAATAACCAGTAAATGCCATTCCTTCTGCTTTGCGACTCAGTATATCGGTAGTATCAATAACACCGTATAAATAAAGAACAGGTATGGTAATTAGTTGCATTAATGAACTTGTATCTTCAGCATAGGTTTTCATTACTAAGCGTTCAAATACTGCTGCCGGTTGAGTTGCATTGAAATTTACAGAAGCATTATAGAGCATTGCTCCATATTCTGGGCATGCAGGTTCGTTAAAACTTGTTTTTAACAATGCACAAAGGGCTGCGCATGGATCAGCTGCAAAGAACTGGGTAAGGGCTTGTGCTTGAGCTGTTGATAAGAATGTTAATCTGCAAGGATCATCACCAGTTACGCCTTGTGGAGAGGTGTTAATTAAAACTAGTTTTTCAACTTTTAATTGATCAGCTGCAAAATCTACAGCATATCTCATAGCAGCATTTCCTTGGGTGTCCACAGCTACATACACTATTGGGCAGTTTATGCCTAAACCCTTTAAAAGCTTGTTGTGAAAAATAGCTTGTTGTGCTAATGAGTAACCATTTTCACCGGTTCCATAGACACCATCAAGATCTGTTGGAGCAGTTTGGCTTGATTTTCCATAGCCAATTGGATCGATCACGATACATAGATGGCCAGCTTTTGTCATTGCTTCTACTTGACAATCCCAGCTTTCTTGACCAAAGTATGGGTCTGCGAACAATATAACTTTATCATGTTTATGCACATTACCGGTCATAGTATAGGCTATGTTTATTGGCATGTTTTTTTTATCCACACCAACTTTAATAACACCCTTTTTTACTGAGTGGTTATTAGCATCAACAAATTCACTTGCATCAATTTTTGTTTCAGTTGTTTCTGCTATAGCATGTATGGTTAAAGGGCTTGTCATGAGTAGTGCTATCGACATAGCTGCAAAAAATTTTCTATTAAATTTCATAATTATTCTCTCAATTTTAATAGTTAAAAAATTTCAAATTCCGAGTATATATTTTTATTATTACACTCCTTTGTTTAAATGTTGAATTGATTTTTTAAAGCCCTATTGTTTAGGCGATTTTAGATAGAATCTGATAATTTGATCAGATATGAGCTGCTTCTATGTGCTAGCTCACGTACATAAATTTCAAAAAATTGGACATTAAAATGTTCCATCAAGTTGCTAAATGTATAAACAAATGAGATAGAAAAGTTCAAGAAAATTGATGAAGAGTATATGTTAAAAAAATAACGTTACTTCTGAATAATGATTCTATAGGCTAATTAGATAATGCATTTCGCTAATTCTACATCTGATTTTTGTAGCCTTATCTAAAATCAATAATGTTTTGAATAAAAGAAATACTTTGTCCTTAATCCCAGTCGTCGCTAAAACTTCGAGCGAGGACTGTACCAGTCCGGCCAGGAGACGTGCTCGTTACAACAGCTTACTGGGCATAGTACTAGCTTAGAAGTGAGGATTAATTAAGCAGTGAATTTTTCAAATAATAAAATCATTGCTTAATTCTACGTTGCCCAGAATACCACGCATTTAAATACCTGGATAAATCGCTGTAGAGCCCTTCGTTTAGTTCTTGGTAGCTTTTCTGTTCTTCGAAACTTTAGTGAAGTAGGGTTGGCTATGAAGAATTCCGCGCGATACTGTGGCCTTTAAGCCGCAGAGCGCTTTATGTGTTTGTAGATTACTTTTGATTGGCCCGCTACATTTGTAATGTTGTTGGCCTCTAAGTATTTATAAATCCTGGAATTTTTGGTTTGCCAGGCGGATTTTCTCAGAATGCTAAAATGTTATTGCTTGTTTAAGGGAAGATATAACTTAATATTTATAATAGCCGTTTTTTTGCGAAGTCTTTTCCAGCAGAAGTTTTTAAGTAATGTTCAAAGTCTTTGGCTTTGGTTTCATCATCAAAAGCAAGATAATGTATTAGCTTGCATGGCCTATAGTTTGCTGTATACACAGAACCGCAACTATTATGAATCTCTAGTCGCTGTTTTAAATTAGTGGTATAACCAGCATAAACTTGGGCAGGACTTCCAATTGATTTAATATGATATACGTAATACATATTTGATAATTATGAATAATTGATATTGTTTTGATTGTGTCCGTTCTTCGCTATGGATTCGACGCGTTACACTTGTTCACCATGAGCGAGGTAAAAAACTATGAAGTGTAATAAAGCTTCGAAGGACAATCTTCGCTTTCATTTTACTGGCACAAGCCAATCATAGCCGTAGTCTAACTGCGTAGTATTAACCCGCGTAGGCGAAGATTGGCATCCCTAGTGGATGCAATATTAAACCATGAACTTGAATTTAGCACGGGTGTGCAAGTCATAAAAACCGTTTGTTCTAGCTTAAAAATTAAGGTCTAGTAAATATTAGCAACAGTGTGCATCTTTATCATCTAAAGCTATTGATAATGTGTGCCATATATGCTACACTTATTGGCATGGAAGCTATTAAAATAATCCTTTACGAGACAAAAAACGGTATATGCCCATTTACTAAATGGTTTGATGATCTTGATGCGAATATTCAGCGGATTATAGCAACGAGATTGGATAGAGTAAGTTTGGGTAATTTTGGGGACTGTGAGCCATTAAGAGAAGGTGTTTTGGAACTTAAAATTCACGTTGGCTCAGGGTATAGAATTTACTTTGGAAAACAAGGTAAAACTATTGTTCTCATACTTTCCGGTGGCCTTAAAAAAAGCCAAAAAAAGGACATAGAAAAAGCTATTGAGTATTGGAAACAATACAAGGGGTAATTGTGACTAAAAAATTAAAAGAATTTAAACATTATTTTGCAGAAAAACTCAGAGATCCTGAATATGCAATTGCATATCTTAATGAAGCATTAGCAGATGAGGATAAACGAATTTTCTTAGTAGCACTTAAAAATGTTATAGAGGCTTATCAAGAAAATAAAAGTTCTCTAGCAAAAGAAAATAGCGTTAGTAGATCTACAATCTATCGCATGCTTTCTAAAACTGGCAATCCTCGATGGAGCAATATTACTTCTATTGTTGATGCAATGGATTTACAAATTAACATCTCACAAAAAAAGTAATGGTTTACCTATATGAAAAAACTCTTTTTAATATTGATTACTTTTTTTCTAGTAATTCATAGCAAAGAATTATGTGCTGATGACGCAGTGAAAATGATGCTCAAACAAATGGCTGAAGCAGACCAAGATCTTCGAAAAAGAATATTGGATAAAGTCAATGAGACAAAACGTTCCCTTAGTGAGGTGTTGCATGAATATGAGCTGCCTAAGCTTGATAATGATAATACAAGCAAGCTTAAGGAAATTGTTACATTTCATGGTTGGCCTACGTTGTCGAAATTTGGACAAGAAGCTTGTCAGAATGCATGGCTTATAGTGCAGCATTCTACTGATCTTGATTTTCAAAAAGAATGTTTAGAGCTCATGAAACATCTGCCAAGTCATGAAGTTGAAAAAAGATTGATTATGTACTTACATGATCGTATACGAAGTCATAACAGCGAACCACTTGCGCAAGATGAAGTGAAAATGATGCTTAAGCAAATGGCTGAAGCGGACCAAGATCTTCGCAAAAGAATAGTAGATGGTGTTCATGAAACAAGTTGTTCTTGGTGGTTTCCCGGTAATGGTGGGCTTTCTGAGCTTGATAATGATAATACAGACAAACTTAAGGAAATTATTAAATTGCATGGCT
>Ga0105046_10010800_pt1 | contig 14204 bp, 6 predicted proteins | sample MAT03_FD_78385 | JGI IMG/M metagenome (GOLD analysis project Ga0105046, IMG submission 78385) | Freshwater microbial communities from Lake Fryxell liftoff mats and glacier meltwater in Antarctica - MAT-03 (megahit assembly) | ecosystem: Environmental > Aquatic > Freshwater > Ice > Liftoff... | reverse complement strand
TCTTGCCGAGCGCCATCGCCAGCAAAGTAAAGATACTCACCATCTTGGGGGGGAATGTGCTCCCAATAGGTGCGGCGGAAGCGATCGGGATCGCCATAAACGTTGCGGATCATTGATGGCCAGGGATGTTTGACTACCAGGTAGCCACCCTCGTTGGTGCCGACGGGGTGACCGTCCAAATCCACTACGTCTGCCAAAATCCCCGGAAATGGGCGTGTGGCAGAACCAGGTTTGGTGGCGATCGCCCCCGGCAGTGGCGTAATCATAATGCCCCCGGTTTCGGTTTGCCACCAAGTGTCCACAATTGGGCAGCGTTCGCCGCCAATGACGCTGTGATACCACATCCAGGCTTCTGGGTTAATCGGTTCACCGACGGTGCCCAGCAGCCGCAGCGAGGACAGATCCCGCGCGTTGGGCAAATGTTCGCCCATTTTGATGAAGGCACGAATCGCCGTAGGAGCCGTGTAGAAAATATTCACCCCGTGCTTTTCGATCACATCCCAAAAGCAGCCCGGATTGGACGCACGGGGCGCACCCTCATACATCAACGTCGTAGCTCCATTGGACAAGGGACCGTACACAATGTAGCTGTGTCCTGTAATCCAACCCACGTCGGCAGTACACCAATACACATCGGTATCTTGCAGGTCAAAAATCCACTTGCTGGTGATGTGGGTGTAGAGGTTATAGCCGCCTGTGGTATGAACTACCCCCTTGGGTTTGCCCGTGCTGCCGGAGGTATAGAGAATAAACAGCATATCTTCGCTGTCCATGGGTTCGGCAGGGCAATGAGCCGATGCGCCCTGTTGTAAATCGTGCCACCAGTGATCGCGACCCGCTTCCATATGGATGGTTTGCTGGGTGCGCCGTATCACCAAAACGTTTTTGACGCTAGGAGCGGATTGGTCTGCTAAGGCTTTGTCAACTTGGTCTTTGAGGGGAACGATCGCATCCTTGCGCCAGCCGCCATCGGCAGTCACAACCAGCGTTGCGTTGCCATCGTTGAGGCGATCGCGCAATGCCTCATGGCTGAAGCCGCCGAATACAACTGTATGCACGGCTCCAATGCGAGCACAGGCCAACATGGCGATCGCAGCCTCTGGAATCATGGGCATGTAAATACCCACCACGTCACCTTTTTTTGCCCCCAACTGCTTCAGCACATTGGCAAACTGGCACACCTCGCGATGCAACTGGGCATAGGTTAGCGTGCGCGAATCACCCGGTTCTCCTTCCCAAATCAGCGCCGCCTTGTTGCGCCGCCAGGTGGCCAAGTGGCGATCCAGGCAATTATAGGAAATATTAATTTTGCCGCCCACAAACCACTTGGCAAAGGGCGGCTGCCAGTCCAACACCGTGTGCCATTTCTCAAACCAGTGCAGCTCTTTCTGCGCCAGTTCTGCCCAAAACTTTTGGGGATCTGCCTTAGCTCGGTCGTAAAGCTGCTCATACTCCTCCACAGTTTTGATCGTCGCCTGTTGAGAAAAGGCAGAAGGCGGATAAAACACACGCTCTTCATGGAGGATCGATTCAATATTAGATTCCGACATAACGGCTTTAATGCATTGGGTGAAGTGGCCAGAGGATTGCATGTGCCTCCTTCAAAACCATACGGGTTTTGGACGCATCCGTGGCAAGACGTACATTTTCCTTAAGGTTTGAACGGCTAATTCTCCTTAAGTAGTTCAACCTAAATAAAAACCAAATCCTAAAACCCTGCGCGGGCGGCGCAGGGTTTTAGGATTTTATACTTATAGCGGTAGCCATGATCAATAGGACGCCTCCCTGTCATTCCCGCGCAGGCGGAAATCCATCTGCTCGACAGGTGCGGGGGTGGATTCCCGCCTGCGCGGGAATGACGCTGGCATGTCCTAAGCTTTATGACTATGGCTATACTTAAGCCCACCTACTTAAGAGCAAGCAGTTGTTGATTAAGAGCAAGCAGTTGTTGATTAAGAGCAAGCAGTTGTTGACCGCGTACGGTGACAAGGTTTATTTTCTGCGTGCAAAGCACTCTCACAAGAAATCCGGAACTTTTATCCCCTAATATGCTTTTTTAGTCCCGCTATTTTTTAAGAATCCATAACAAAAACACATTGCACCACACATTAGAACTTCTGCACGAATGCCCTTTTGAGGGCGTGAATCGTTTCCCGGATTCGCCGGGAAACGATTCACGCAGGAAGTCTATTCTGTATTGATGGATTTTGACAATATAAATGAGTTGTAAGTCCTACTGTGAATGGACTTACGCAGTAGATTTATTACAAATTTACGGTAGTGGTATTGAGGTAAGGATTTTCAGATGGGCGGGCTTCGCCCGCCCATCTGAAAATCCTTACAAGTTTAGGACTACCCAAATTTACCAGGTTTACAGCTTGTGTAAAAAGGCGGCTGTACAGATTTTGAATGAAATGTAGTGAACTTTACATTTTCTACACATATACTTCGGGAACATACAGTTTTACACCGTTATCATGGCGATCGCACGCCGAAATCAACGCACTGCATTGCAAGAATGAGTAGTAAATAACAACAGTGATATCACGCAAAAACCCACTTTTATTTAAAACTTGGAACACGATTAAATTGCGTAATACCAACCAAATTTAGTCAAAAATCACGGTTTAGTTAATAAACTATCCGGTATTTCGTTCAGCTTCATGAAAGCTTAACTGAAACCTTCAAGATCACTTGAAGCTATTCAGAGGCTCGAAACCATGAACGTTGAAACCATTGTTAATCAAGTAGAAACAGGTTTAATGCCTGTTGTTCAACAACCTGACACTCTGACCCCTAAACTTGGGAAAGAAACGGTAGGGAATAGTGCGTTGCATTCAGACTGGAAGCTTCCACTCGCCTCCCTACCGATTACAGAATTGGCTCCTAAAGATGACGGCCTAACATCATCCAGTCAATTGTTTATTGCCCGCACTCCTAATCAGTTACCTCTAGGAGAAACGAGCACTCTAAACAAACTTCTAGGTCAACCCGACCAGAATCAATTGGTTGGCGATCTAGAGCTAAAAGACGATTCCCTAGCGCGCCAACCCAAGGCCAACAGAGGCTTTGCCAGCACTCGAAGCCGCAATGCACTGAGAGCTACAACCAGCACTGCCACAAGCCCTCTACGGCTAGAAGCAGAAGGGATGACGCTCAAAACCTTCAGGCAAGAATCCAATGCGATCGCCTCTGGCAGCAAATTGGTCAGCCTAGTAGGCGGCAAATCGGGCGAATCGGGCAGCGTATCGGGCACCTTTAACGGAGCCACTGGCAAATACAACGTCATCTTGGGTTACTACGACGAAAACGATGGAGCGGGCAGTATCGAAGCCCGGATTGGCGGCAAAACGGTCAGCACCGTCACACTCAATCAACAATTGGGCAGTAGCAATGTCAGCCAAGGCAACCTAGTTCGCCGCACCATTGCCTCTGGAATTACCCTGAACAAGGGAACATCGCTGGAACTGCTAGGGAAAGAAAACGGTGAAGAACACGTTCGGATTGATTACGTCGAATTCATTCCCCTGCAGGCAGACGCAGTCACGCCTACACCGTCTGCTCCCACCACTCCCACGCCTACAACCCCCACGCCTACACCTCCCACTCCCACGCCTACTGCCCCACCCCCACCCCCGCCAGCAGCACCAGTTACTTCAACTCCATCTCTCACCCGGTTAGAAGCCGAAAATCTAACGCTCAAAACCTACCGCGTAGAGGCGAATGCGATCGCCTCTGGCAGCAAATTGGTCAGCCTAGTAGGCGGCAATTCGGGCGAATCGGGCAGCGTATCAGGCACCTTTAACGGAGCCACCGGCAAATACAACGTCATCGTGGGCTACTACGACGAAAACGACGGTGTGTCCAAAATTGAAGCGCGTCTCGGCGGCAAGACAATTGGCACCGCCACCCTCGATCAACAACTAGGCAGTACCAACGTCAGCAAAGACAACCTGGTTCGCCGCACCATTGCCTCTGGCATCACCGTTAACAAAGGGACATCGCTGGAGCTGCTCGGCACAGAAAACGGTGCAGAACACGCCCGCATTGACTACGTCGAGTTTGTTCCAGTGAGCGGCAGTGTGTCTCCCACTCCCACGCCACCCCCACCGCCGCCCTCCACAGGCGACACCCAAGCGCCCACAGCTAGGCTCACAGCTAGCAACGTCACAGTTAAAGGTGGAACCTCCCAAACCTTCACTGTCACTTACACAGACAACGCTGGTATTAATGCCACTACCCTAGACAATTCAGATGTGCGTGTTACAGGCCCTAACAACTTTAGCCAGTTGGCATCCTTAGTAAGTAGCAGCAGCAGCGGCACCTCACGTGCAGCTACATACCGGGTAAATGCCCCCGGTGGCTCCTGGGATACCGCCGATAACGGTGCCTACACTGTTGCAGTACAAACTGATCAAGTTCGTGATACGAGTGGCAATCCAGTCGCTAGTGGCACCTTAGGCAGCTTTGCTGTAAACGTAGCCACGCCTCCCACGCCTCCCACGCCTCCTCCTGCTCCGACACCACCATCAGGCACTGGCCAGACCTACTTTGAAGATAACTTCTCAAATGGGTACTCCAAAACATGGCACAAAGAGTCTGCTAACTTAAGTCACTCTATCCAAACTACCAAAGCCCCCGATGGTTCTGATGCAGTACGGTTTGAAGTTCGCCGCACAGATCCCACCGTGGCTCTGAGCAAGCGTTCAGAACTAGCACTTGACTCAGTGGCAGCCGGGTCAGAGCAGTGGTACGGGTTCCGCGTTATGCTGCCAGAAGGATGGGACAGAGACCCCGGCTCCTATGAGGTGATTGGGCAATGGCACGAAGTCCCCGATTGGAATCTCGGCGAAGGCTGGCGTAGCCCTCCACTCGGTATTTATGTTCGAGATGGGCAATGGCGCGTCAATAGCAAGTGGGACTCTAAACCCAAAACTGAGGGCAACACACCCGAAGGAAAAGCAACCTTGTGGACAGGTGCCTACGAAACAGGTGAATGGGCCAATTGGGTGTTTCACGTCAAATGGTCACACAAATCTGATGGCATTCTTCAAGTCTGGAAAGACGGCGAGCTAATTGTAGATCGCAAGGGACCGAACACCTACAACGACAAAGTTGGCCCTTACTTCAAGATCGGAGTCTACAAACCCGACTGGAAGGAAAATCCTCAGGCCAGCAATACTGATAAGCGTGTGCTCTACTTCGATCAAGTTCGGATTGGTGAGAACAATGCAGGCTACAACGCGGTTACCCCCCGATAAACAGACGGTCATGGAGTTTTGACCATGTGAGCTGTAAAGCTGTAGTCACGTATAGCGGTAGCCATGATCAATAGGACGCCTCCCTGTCATTCCCGCGCAGGCAGGAATCCATCTGCTCGATAGGTGCCAGCGTCATTCCCGCCTGCGCGGGAATGACGCTGGCATGTCCTAAGCTTTATGACTATGGCTATAACACCAATGTAAAATTGGTACAAGCAAAAGGAATGGGTGGGGGCTAAGCCCCCACCCATTCCTTTGTCCTATTGTCGCCGTAGAAATATTGCCGCCGTAGAAATATTGCCGCCGTAGAAATAAAACGATTTCCATATGTTAAGTAGGTGGGCGTAATTAAACCAGACGGAGCAACGTCCTAAAAACAAGGCGTAATGTTCCTGAGACTTACACAGCTCACACAAAATACAAAAAAGTTGAAAGATGTTGCGGGCGCTCCGCGCTCATAATATCTGTGACCGACGTTACTCCTAATCCTGAGAGTTCCTGTTCAGCATGCGAGGAAGTGAAACGATTGTAGTACGCATGCAGAGCACGCAAAGATTCGCTGTGTCGCTCCAAAAAAGATGAGTTTGAGTAGATGATAAACTTTACATAACCTTTACGCGAAGGAAAGAATATTCATCTAACCTTCAAATATAAAAGGGATCTTTATCTAACCTTTAAACATAATCCGGTAAATAACGCATATCTTTTGACTATCGGTTATTGCATTTTTGTTCAGCATTAGCTTGAACCGAGCCATCTTCTTGAGATCTAAAGGCGGTGCTATGGAATTAAAACAGAATCCTGAAGAAGTAGATTTGCAGAAGTACTGGCTCGTTTTGAAGCGGCGCTGGTTACCAGCAACAGGAGTGTTTAGCCTAATTGTGGCACTCTCCGTTCTGGCAACCCTCCGGCAAAAGCCTTTGTACGAAGCAGAAGCTAGGACTTTGGTTAAGCTGAATCCACAGCCTGCCTTGATTGGGTTGAGCGATAACTCTCAAGACTTGAAGTCCTTGGACGCACAAAGCAGTGCCCTGACTACCCAAGCAGAGGTCGTTCGTTCCTTACCTGTGGCACAGCGCGTCATTAAGTCATTGGAACTTCAAGACGATGCGGGTAATCCTCTTGATCCAAGAGATTTTCAAGATAGCTTAACCGTTAGACCTGTAGGTGGCACTGACGTGCTCCGAATCATCTATCAGGCAGATAGCCCAGAAGTGGCCGCAGCGGTTGTCAATGAAGTCGCAAGCGCCTATACAGCGCAAACTATTGCTGATAAGCGGACAGAATCGGGGCAGGCACGCGAGTTTATTGCAGCGCAGCTCCCTAGGACAGAAGCTGCTGTAGTTCAGGCAGAATCTGCCCTGCGGCAGTTTAGAGAAAGCAATGGAGTGGTAGCGCTTCCTGAGGAGGCTACATCTGCCGTCAGGGTTATTGCTGATTTACAGACTCAATTAACTCAGGCTCAAGCTAGATATGGAGATGCTAGTGCTCGGGTAGCAACGCTTCAAAGCCAGCTTGGAATGAGTTCTGAGAAAGCTATAGCCGTCAGTTCTCTGAGTCAAGCACCCGGCGTTCAGGATGTTTTGTTGCAGTTGCAACAGGCTCAAAGTGAACTAGCAGTTAGCCGGACTCGTTACCAAGAGAAGCATCCCACGATCGCCAATCAAGAACGTAGGGTAGCGGCATTAGAGCAATCGTTGCGATCGCGCGTTAGCGAAGCCGCCGATGGTCAAAGTAATGTTTCCCTGCGGGATTTACAAATTGGTGATGTAGAACGAGGCGTGATCGCTGACTTGGTTCAAGCAGAAGCAGAACGGTCTGGATTAGAGCGTCAGGTGAGTACGTTGGCCGGCACCCAGTCGTCTTACCGAGAAAGGGCAAGTGTATTACCTCGGTTAGAGCAGACCCAACGGCAACTCGACCGACAGCTTCAAGCTGCCCAGGCTACTTACGAAACCTTGCTGACACGGCTTCAAGAAATTCAGGTGTCCGAAAATCAGAACGTGGGCAATGCCCGACTGATTTCACCAGCGTTACCACCCGAATTCCCAATCAGCCCTAAAAAACCGATTAACTTGATGCTAGGTGGTATCGTAGGGCTGCTGGCAGGCATCGCGACCGCCTTCGCGCTTGATCTGATAGACAAGTCGCTTAAAACTGTCAAAGAGGCCAGAGAATTGTTTGGCTACACCCTGCTAGGTGTGATTCCGTCTTTCACCCGCTGCGGCAAGGTTAGACTTTCGGGCGAGCTAGATCGCTCAGCACCTCGGGTCGTATCTAGAGATTGCCCACAGTCTCCAGTGAATGAAGCCTTTCAGATGCTACAAGCCAATCTGAAATTCTTGAGTTCTGACAAAGAGATTAAAGCGCTGGTTGTAACGAGTTCAGCCCCACGGGAGGGCAAGTCAGAAGTTTCGGCCAACCTGGCAGCGGCGATCGCTCAACTGGGTAGCCGTGTACTGCTGGTCGATGCCGATATGCGCCACCCGACGCAGCATCACGCTTGGGATATTCCAAACTCGCCCGGTCTGAGTAACGTCCTGGTAGATCAGGCTGCTTTTCAGTCGGTCGTGCATCCGGTCATGCCGAATCTAGATGTACTGCCAGCCGGGGTCATTCCTCCCAACCCGCCCGCCCTGCTCGACTCAAATCGCATGGCATCTTTGATCGAGGCCTTCTCGACGGAGTATGATTTTGTCGTATTTGATACCCCACCTGTTGCTGGAACCATTGATGCAGCCATTGTAGGCAAAATGGTTGACGGCATTTTACTAGTGGTTAGACCCGGAGTCGTTGATACGGCTAGTGCCACTGCTGCCAAAGAATTCTTGGCTCAGTCGGGTCAAAAGGTACTCGGTATTGTGGCGAACGGAGTAGATGTTAGAAACGAACCCGACAGCTACTTTTACTATTCCAGAGACTATCAGTCTGGGCGCTATGCCTTGCCTTCTAGCTCAGCGGTTGATGCAAGGGCATTAACGGCAGCTCGAAGCGGCTCGAAAAAGCCATAGGGCTGTGGAAGTAGACACTCGTCATAGCCGAAAGGGTAACTTCGGGACAGTAGTTAGTCCGGCGCTTGGCACAGTGGTCTATATGCTGACTGCATTGTGCTGACCTTATTAATTGTGTTGACCTTATTAGATTTAGCGTTCCACTTATGGCCTATCTACCCAGATTCCTGAACATTCGTCCGTCTCTAATGCTGTTGGTTCTACTGGGAGTTGCGGCTCCGGCTGTTGCTCAAGACGTTTACCAACCCTCCTACTCTGACCGTGCAGCTCGTTTAGCACCCCAAACTACAACTGTCGTTCATCCCGACTACCTCTTAGGACCAGGTGACGGGATTGGCATTACAGTTTATGAGTATGAAGAGTTTACGGCTGAGAAGGTAATCTTGTCGGACGGGACGGTCATTTTGCCGCTAATTGGTGCGGTACCTGCTGCGGGGCGATCGCCTGACCAGTTTGCGAGGGAGCTAGAAGTTCGGCTACGCGAATACCTGGTTAACCCAGTTACGACCGTAACGCTGACCACACTACGCCCCGTGACTGTGAATGTGGCAGGAGAAGTGCAGCGCCCTGGCCCCGTAAGACTTCGCAGTCTCACAACTAGCAGCAACAACAATTCCAACCAGGAAACGCCGACTGTCACCAGTGCCTTGATTCAAGCCGGTGGAGTAACCCGATATGCCGACATTCAGCAGGTAATTCTGCGCCGAGCGGGTTCTAACAATGCTAATACTCCAATCACCGTTAACCTGTGGAATTCAATTGGGTCTGACACGGCCTCTCCTGACTTTATCTTGCAAGATGGAGATTCCCTGTACATTCCTCGGTTAGCAGACAATGCCACCATTGATCGGCGGTTGATTGCCCGCTCTAGCTTAGCTCCCGCAACGGTACGGGTGCGCGTTGTGGGAGAAGTTGTGAATCCCGGCGAAGTTGCTGTACCGCCCAATAGCTCTATTTCAAGTGCGGTGGCGATCGCGGGTGGCCCCACGGTCGATGCCCGTATGTCTCGCGTGCAGTTTGTGCGGCTGAATGACCAAGGTGTGATTGAGCAGCAGGAGCTTGATCTACGAAATTTAACCGATACCTATCAAATTCAAGAAGGTGATGTTGTGATTGTGCCCAAAAAAGGCTCGGCGGCCTTTTTGGATGGAGCAAGTCGCCTCCTCAGCCCACTAGGAAGTTTTCTGCGGATATTCGGTTTGTAGGAAAATTAAACTCCAGGATGGCTTATAGCCGTCGCTAAGTTGCATAGGATCGCGTCCGAATTAACCATTTCTCAGCTAAGTTGAGAAGTCCCTCTCCCAGAACTGGGAGAGGGACTTTGAGTTTTACTCAACCTTTTACTCAATCACACTCTGAACGTAGCGGTGATGCGCGTCATGGCATCTTCTACATTGGCGCGACTGTTAAACGCTGAGATCCGGAAGTAGCCTTCACCTGCGGCTCCGAAGCCTGAACCAGGCGTGCCCACAACGTTGCACGTATGCAGCAGCTTATCAAAAAAGTCCCAGCTCGATAGGCCGTAGGGCGTTTTAACCCAGACGTAGGGCGCATTAATGCCGCCGTAGACCTGCAAACCAGCGGCGTTTAGCTGCTCACGGATAATGCGAGCATTTTCCATATAAAAGTCAATCAGCGATCGCGTCTGAGCTTGCCCTTCGGGGGAATAAACCGCTTCGGCACCCCGCTGTACAATGTACGATACGCCGTTGAACTTGGTCGATTGCCGTCGATTCCACAGCTTCCACAGTTCAACATTAGACCCGTCGGATGCCTTGCCCATCAAAGTTTTGGGAACCACGGTCAGGGCGCAGCGCGTTCCCGTAAAGCCTGCATTCTTAGAAAACGAGCGGAACTCGATCGCACAGTCGCGCGCGCCTTCGATCTCAAAAATGGAGTGAGGGATACTAGGATCGGTAATAAATGCTTCGTAGGCCGCATCAAAGAAAATAATGGAGCCGTGGGCACGGGCATAGTCTACCCAGGCTTGCAGATGCTCACGACTGGCGGTGGCTCCCGTCGGATTATTGGGGAAACAGAGGTAGATTAAGTCTACTTTTTGAGTAGGAAGCGGTGCAGTGAAATTATTCTCAGCCGTAATTGGCAGGTAGACTAAACCGCCGTATTCACCCTGATCGTTGGCATCGCCCGTATGTCCTGCCATGACGTTGGTATCAACGTAAACGGGGTAAACCGGGTCGGTGACGGCGATCGCATTGTCGTTGCCAAAAATGTCTAAAATATTGCCGCAGTCGCATTTGGAGCCATCCGATATAAAAATCTCATCGGCGCTGATGTCGCAGCCCCGTGACTGAAAATCGTGGGTGGCGATCGCCTGCCGCAACCACTCATATCCCTGCTCTGGGCCATAGCCTTTGAACGTCGTGCGATCGCCCATCTCATCAACCGCTTTAATCATGGCGGCTCGGCACGCATCTGGCAGCGGCTCCGTTACGTCGCCAATACCCAGTCGAATCATCTTTGCGTCGGGATTGGCATCGGCAAAAGCCTTGACTCGCCTCGCAATTTCAGGAAACAGGTAACCTGCTTTTAGCTTTAGATAGTTATCGTTAATAGTCGCCATAGGTCGCCATCGTCTGGTATCGTCAGAGGTCTTCAACTCAGCTTAGCGCGAGTTTGCAGCGTGTTAAGACGCTAGATACAGCAGAGGCAATGGCAGAGGCAATGGCGATCGCATAGACAGGAATGGAGCCGACTGCATAAACCATTACAGGACAAAGCCACAGAATGATTTACGCTCTAAACAATACTTGGTAGTCCTAGTCTTGTCATAATTTTTGGGTAGTGGTATTGATGTAAGGATTTTTTGATGGGCAGGCGAAGCCTGCCCATCAAAAAATCCTTACCAATTTAGGACTACCAATTTTTGGAAGCGCTAGCTTCCAAAAATCATGACATCAACACCGTCATCTAACAAGCAAAGTGAACAAGCAAAGTGAACAAGTTCATGGTTAGGCGTATTGTAAGGCAGTGGTGGCGAACGTTTTTGCCCCTAGTGGTCGGTTCATGTTTGTGCACACTACTACTGGCAGCGTGCGATCGCTCCCCATCTGTATCCCCCAGATCTCCTGCTGCCCAAACGAGCGCTGAGCCAGCCGCCACAAGCGACACCCTGAAACTGCTCTACTGGCAAGCACCCACCATTCTTAACCCGCACCTCTCCATTGGGCTAAAGGATTTAGAAGCCAGCCGCCTCACCTTAGAACCCCTCGCCAGCTACAACAGCCAGGGCGAACTGGTGCTGTTTTTGGCGGCAGAGGTGCCCACGGCAACCAATGGCGGACTCGCCGCCGACGGTAGATCCGTGACGTGGAAACTGAAACCCGGCATCAAATGGTCAGACGGGGAACCCTTTACCGCCGCCGATGTAGTATTTACCCATCAGTTTTTGACAGATCCAGCAGTAGCCGCCATTTCTGCCGCCACCTACAACACGATTGAGCGAGTGGACGCTATTGACGAAACCACCGTCAAAATCACCTTTAAGGATGTCAACCCCGCCTGGGCACAGGTATTCGTGGGCACCGAGGGCATGATCTTGCCCCAGCACCTCTATGCTCAATACAGCGGAGTCAAATCGCGTGAGGCACCCGCAAACCTCATGCCTGTGGGGACTGGAGCCTACCGAGTAGTGGACTTCAAACCTGGCGATTCGGTAATTTATGAAGCGAACCCCAACTATCGGGACGCAGGCAAGCCCTTTTTCAAACGGGTGGAATTGAAAGGCGGCGGTGATGCTGCCTCGGCGGCCAGAGCTGTGTTGCAAACAGGTGATGCCGACTTTGGCTACAACCTTCAGGTAGAAGCGCCGATTTTGGAGCCGTTGATCGCGGCAGGTAACGGCGGAGTGACAGCCAACTTTGGCCCCCAGGTTGAACGGATTTTGGTCAACCTCAGCGATCCCAACAAAGAAGTCAATGGCGAACGCTCTAGCATCAAAGCTCCCCACCCGTTTTTGAGTGATATCAAAGTGCGGCAGGCGTTTAATTTGGCGATCGCCCGTGATGCGATCGCCAAACAGCTCTACGGACGCACGGGTAAACCCACCGCCAACTTCCTCGTTTCCCCAGATCCCTTCAATTCGCCCAACACAGTCTACAAATACGACCTAGACGCTGCCAAAGCACTGTTAGACCAGGCAGGCTGGACAGATACTAACGGCAACGGCACCCGCGACAAAAATGGGGTAGAAATGACGGTGCTATTCCAAACGTCTGTCAACCCGCTGCGGCAAAAGACTCAGGAAGTCGTCAAACAATCGCTGGAATCAATTGGCGTGGAAGTGGAATTGAAAAGTACCGACGCTAGCATCTTCTTTGATGGCGAACCCGCTAATACTGACAATAGCCTCCACTTTTACGCCGACCTGCAAATGTTTACCACGGGCAACACCGGGCCTGACCCCGGCACTTACATGAAGTCATACCTGTGCAGCGAAATTTCGCAAAAATCAAACAACTGGTCAAAAGACAACGTGTCACGCTACTGCAACCCAGACTATGATGCACTTTGGGCAAAATCTGCCACAGAACTTGACCCCGAAAAACACAGACAGTTAATGATTCAAATGAACGATTTGCTGGTCAATGAGGCAGTTGTGTTTCCCATCGTCCATCGGGCTGAAACCGCAGGCGTGAGCAATGCGCTGACTGGTGTAGATTTAACCCCGTGGGACTTAAATACGTGGAATGTGGCAGATTGGGCGCGTCCATAGAACTAAGTAGTTTAACCTAAATAAAAACAAGATTCTAAAAGTCTGCGCCGCCCGCTGCGCGGGCGGCGCAGACTTTTAAGATTTGATATTTAATTACGCCCATCTATTTAAGAGCAAACCGGGATTACAGTAAATCAGGATCAATCCCTTGCGATCGCAGATAGATAGCCATCCGTTCTGCCCGCTGGCGTTCTTGTTCAACCTGTTGACGGGCTTGGTCTACTTGCTCTACTTGCTCTACTGCCCAAAGCAGCATCGAGCCGCTTTCGTCCCACCAGCGCAGCCAGTAGCCGTTGCGTGCTTCTTTTGTACCTTGCCAAGTGCCCAAAAACAAACCCAGCGCAGCGATCCAGTAGCGATTGTCGGCGTTGGGCGTTGCCAATTCGTATTTTCTGGCTTGCAGGTGATACACCTCCAGATTGCCAAGAGCCGGATCAAAAATGGCATAGGTAGGCACTTGGAGAATGTGCTCGTAGAAAAACCATTTACCCGGTGGGTAGGTCGGTTTGACGGAGTATTCTCCACCCTCGGTTTCTGACAAAAACTCCATGACAACACTGGGAATGTCACCATCCAGATTTGGGGTATAGCTGCGGCGATCGCTTGTTCCTGACGATAGCGGCATAACCGTAGGCACATAAACCCAGTCCGGCGCTTTAATGACCAGTTTGCCATTGAGAGTAGCGCAAATGCCAAAGTTGGATGCCATTAGCATCTGAGGTTGAATGTACCCAGTCAGTTCTAGTGCTTCGCGCAGCGCCTCGGCAATCAGTGGTTGTCCGGTGTTATCAACGGGTTCATCATCCAGCGGTACAGTATCGGGCAATCGCTCCCAGGTAATCGTGAGGGCGGCTGGTTGGGTAGATTTATCCGGTGTTGTCACCATAGACGGTGCTCCCAGTGACTAGAGCGGGGCTGGATCATTACTGCTCATTGTAGCGATCGCGGCAAGACATTTTGTCGAGCCACCTATCGCTTGGGTATAGCCGTCGCCACAAACGTTAGGACGCAGGTTAGCACGTCAGCCAACAAGGGGCTTAAGCCCCTTGTCCTAAGATGACTGGCTGAAGCTACAGAACTCATTTGACATCTTTCCAGTGATCGCGAATATTCTGTAGGGGCGAAGCATTTGCATCAATATTCTGGCAACGCAGCGTCAATTCGAGTGCAAATGCTTCGCCCCTACTGCCCAAAAAT
>Ga0105046_10010798_pt1 | contig 14205 bp, 16 predicted proteins | sample MAT03_FD_78385 | JGI IMG/M metagenome (GOLD analysis project Ga0105046, IMG submission 78385) | Freshwater microbial communities from Lake Fryxell liftoff mats and glacier meltwater in Antarctica - MAT-03 (megahit assembly) | ecosystem: Environmental > Aquatic > Freshwater > Ice > Liftoff... | reverse complement strand
CCACGTGGCCAACGTGGCCAACGTGGGTGGTTGCCACGTTGCTGGTCCAATAGGTACTCCGCCGCCGAAACTAGCCCCCCTACATCCCCGGGGGGAAGCGCCGCAAAGGAGACAGTCTTTCTTTCCTGTGACAAGGGGCGCAAGTGGCCAGAACATCGTGGGTTCCGATGAATTCCGGACAGGAGATGGTTTTGTGGGAAAACAAAACTGGTCTGCACGAGTTCTCATGTTTGTCTTGGCGGAAATCGAAGGGCAGGCGGAGTTCAGCCATGTTCCGGAGACCTGGGCAGGAAAATGGCTCCTGGCCTTTCGGCAACGTGGGGTTCCTTACTCCCCAGCTGACTGGCTTGGGCGCACGCCCTCGGTCGCGGAACGACAGTCACTTTCCCGCGCGGTCCGACGACTGGCAGTTGGAGGCCTGCTCGAACGAGTTTCTCAGCAAAGCTGCAATCGCCTCGCCTTTGTTCGACCGACGCCGGCGGGGCTCATCAGGGCCATGTCACAGTCGACAGGCCAAGTGAATGCGAAGGACGTAAGTCGAAGCCTCAGCCAGACGGACTGGGGCATGTCGTTGGTAGAGGCGTTAGCCAAGAAGGACTTCCGCGTCGCGGGCTAACAGACTTTGTGGACAGACCCATTCACCCTGGAGAACGTCTTATGGCAACGAGTGCAGAGCGGATCAAAGTGAAGTGTGATGCGTTGTGCGAAATGCTGATTGCGAAGAACCGCAGCTATGGCGACAGCGCGCTCAAGCCGCTGGGTATCTTCGCCACCGGCGACCCGGTGCTGAACCTGGCCGCTCGGATCGATGACAAGTTGGCGAGAATCAGGAACGATCGGGGGGCGTTTGGTGAAGATCCGATCTGGGACCTGCTGGGCTACTTGGTGCTCTTCCAGATCGCTCTCGAAGACCAGTCGCAGCCAGCTGTCCCGTTTACACCCGCAGCGTGAAACGAAAAAGCCCTGCTGACTGGGGCAGGCTAGTCAGCGGGGTAGCGGCTTCGTTCAGGGAGAACGAAGCACGCAACCCGCCCAGGGGCGGGTTGCCTTCCTTGTGAGGAAGGCACAGTAAGCATCGCACACGCTCTTGGAAATCAAGAAAAGGGGCCAGCATGAAAGTCGAACTGTGGAACATCGCGCGCGTAAAGCCTTACGACAAGAACCCTCGGCACAACGACGAAGCGGTCGACGCCGTGGCGGCCAGCATCAGAGAGTTTGGTTTTCGCCAACCGATTGTGGTTGATGCGGAGGGCGTGATCATCTGTGGACACACCCGGTACAAGGCGTCGCTCAAGCTCGGCTTGGAGAAGGTGCCGGTCCACGTCGCCAAAGATCTGACGGCTGCTCAGATCAAGGCTTACCGCATCGCCGACAATCGTTCGTCTGAAAATGCCACGTGGGACTACGACCTGCTGCCGTTGGAACTAGCGGACTTGCAGGGGATGGACTTCGACCTCGGGCTGCTTGGTTTCGACGAAGACGAGATCACCAAGATTCTCGCGCCGGCCGAAAACGAAGGGCTCACCGACCCGGACGACGTGCCAGCCCCGCCCGACGAAGCAATCACGCAGCCGGGCGACCTGTGGATTCTTGGAAACCATCGGCTGCTGTGCGGAGACAGCAGCAAGCCAGAGGACGTCGACCGTCTGCTGGACGGCGCTGTGATCCATCTTGTGAACACAGATCCGCCGTACAACGTGAAAGTCGAACCCCGGTCGAACAATGCGATCGCGGCCGGGCTCTCCTCGTTCGAAGGAACCAAGCATCACCAGTCGCTGGACCTGGCACGGCATCCGGAGAAGTCGAAGCCGACGCAGAAGAAGCTGCGGGCCAAGGATCGGCCGCTGGCGAATGACTTCGTCTCCGACGACGAGTTCGACCGTCTCTTGGCAGCGTGGTTTGGCAACATTGCCCGCGCTCTGATGCCTGGCGGGGGCTGGTACATATGGGGAGGCTACGCCAACTGTTCGAACTATCCACAGGCTCTCAAGAATGCTGGGTTGTACTTTTCGCAGTCCATTATTTGGGACAAGCAGCATCCGGTTTTGACCCGCAAAGATTTTATGGGGGCCCACGAGTGGTGCTTCTATGGCTGGAGGGAGGGCGCCGCACATCGCTACTTCGGGCCCAACAATGCTACCGACCTTTGGCACGTGAAGAAGGTCAATCCACAGAGCATGGTCCACCTGACCGAGAAGCCCGTCGAGCTCGCCCGGTTGGCAATCGAGTACTCCTCGCAGCCCGGCGAGAACGTTCTGGATCTCTTCGGTGGAAGTGGCTCGACGTTGATCGCCGCGGAACAGACCGGGCGACGGGCATACCTCATGGAACTCGACTCGCTGTACTCGGACGTCATTGTCCAACGCTGGGAGAAGTTCACTGGCGGGAAGGCGAGACGCGAGCCGGGGCCCGCGCTCGCCGCAGCGTGACGCGCCGCGTTTGACTGTGTCGCGACCGGTCGCGCACGGGAATCAAGGATGCCAACGGGAACGAGGCCCCGCTTGGGGGCCTCGTGGGCAACGTGGGGAGGGGGGCAACTATGGCTCAGTCTGTTAGCCATCGCGAGGGGGATGAAAAAACGCCCCGCCGTGGTGTACGTGGGGCGTTGGGGACACCGAGGCGGCAGCCCACTTCGGTCATCCCGGCGCGAAGGTCATTCCGCAGGCAGCGCAAAGTACCGTTTCGTCCTCTTGCACGTGCAGTTGGTCGGCACGCTGCTCCTGGCAACCAGGGCAGGCATACCGAAGTCCAACGTTGTCTGCGATCAGCGGATCGATCTCATCGGCGATCGCCAGCAGGATGTCGATCAGATCGTTCGCGTCGATCCTCGACGATCGTTCCCCGCCATCGATCGCCTTTTGCATGGCGGCTGTCACTTCGCGGATTGCGTTGGCAATTTCGGACATGGCCTCGTCTCCTACTTGGCCAACTTGAAACGTCCCCGCTCCGCCTTCACGAATCGGGCGTCTTTGCCCTTCGTCTTGATCTCGCGGAGGATCGAGGAGTAGAGCGTGGCCTCGGGTGTCTTGCCGCCGGGGCTGGTCCACAGCCCCTTCTCGGCCATCGCCTTCACCAGCTCGGGGCAATTCGCGGGTTCACCCAAGGCGCCCAGAACTTTGGCGGCCGCGTCGAGTTGGCTCAACTTGCCGTCGGATCGCGGGGCCTTCGCCTTGGCGGCCTTCTTGGCTGGCTTGTCGTTCTTGGTCTTCGCGGGCTTCTTGGGGGTGGCTTTCTTCGTAGTCATTGCAGTTCTCCCGTAGGGTGGTTGGGATCGCGGGACGTCCGCGATCGCGAGTCACACATGAGCCAGGGTTTCGCGAAGACCTCAAGGCAACTCTTGTCGGAATCTCTTGGGCTCCCGCCGCGCTCGCTGCGCGTGGTAACGGAGCGTGAATTTGCCACGGCCTGCCTTTCGGAAGCGGCCCGTCAGACCATGCTTGCGGATTTCCCGCATAATCGCCGCATGCAGCGTGGCGTGCGGCGTCTTCCCTCGCGGGGACGTCCAGTACCCCTTGGCCGCCATGGCGGCGATCATCTCGCGGGTTGTGAGCGGGACGTCCGACTCTCGCAGCACGAGCTCGGCCGCCTCGAGCTGTCCCAAAAGCCTGCGCACGGGATCGTCTGCAGCGGCAGGCTCTTCCGGCTCTTCCTCAGGCGGCGCGGGGACCAGCTGCTGAACGAAATTGATCCGCACCGGCTTTCCCGTACGCAGTTGGGTGGCCTCCCACCAGTCGCTGGCCACTGCATCAATCCGCACGGGGGTCAGCCGGTTCATGATCCGCGCCAGATACCGGCGGCCGATCTGGACATCCGATGGACTCATCGCAAGCTCCCGTAGCGAAGGCGGAATGCCGCGCCGGACACCCGGCGCTGGGCAGGCACTCGACAGGAGCCAGCCCGTCCCGAAAGACTCAAGTCCCTTCTCGTTTCGGAGGCCCAACGTGCCATTGGACGCAACTCGCTCCTTGAACCCCGCGGCGCTACCGGTTGCGGAAGCCGCCCGGGTGCTGGCAACCCTGTTAGGAAAACCCATTACAGCGGCCATGCTCGAAGCCGACCTAGCGGCTGGCGCCCCGCGCAATGCTGACGGTTCCATTCACCTGGTGCATTACGCCGCGTGGCTCGTCAAGGAGACCGCCCATGCCGCTTGATCCACGCAAACTCCGTCCCGTACAGCTCGCTCGTCTGTTGAATTCAACACGGCTTGGCGAGGTGACCAACGAGCGGCAGATCCGCCGCCATCAGACCCGGGCCGGCTTGCAAGTCGGCGACAACGCGCGGATCGACCTGTTCCGCTACGTCGCCTGGCTGGTGTCTCTCCGGCACTTGAACCCGCCGGCTCCGCCAGCGGAGCCGGACTATGCGGCGGTGAAGGAGCGGGCGAGGCAGCGCAGCGCCGCGATCTCCGCCGCCGGACGCGACCTGGGCCCGCTTCCGGAGGTCGTTGATCTACCCCGTAAGGAACGCGCCTGCCGCGACTTTCGGTTCTTCTGCGAATCGTACTTTCCGCACACCTTCACGCTCCCCTGGTCCCCCGATCACTTGAAGGTGATCGCCAAGGTCGAAGAAGCTGTACTCGCCGGCGGACTCTTCGCGCTGGCCATGCCCCGCGCATCGGGGAAAACGTCGCTTGTCGAAACGGCCTGCCTGTGGGCCGTGCTGATCGGCGCGCGGGAGTTCGTGTGCCTGATCGGTTCCGACGAAGGGCACGCGATGTTGATGCTCGACAGCATCCAGACCGAGTTGGAGTGCAACGACTTGCTGTATGGCGACTTTCGCGAAATCTGCCATCCGCTGCGCGCGCTCGAGCGAGTCAACCAGCGTCGGCTGATTTTCGAGGGGAAGACGCTCCGCATGGAGGTTACGGCCAAGCAGTTGGTGCTACCCGACATGCCGGGCAGCCCCGCCGCCGGCGCGATCATCAACGCCACGGGGATCACCGGGCGGATTCGCGGCATGAAGTTCAAACGGCCCGACGGCAAGGCCGTGCGGCCCTCGCTGGTCGTGATCGATGATCCTCAGACCGATGAATCGGCCAACTCGCCGTCGCAATGTCTCCGGCGGGAACGAACCCTGGCCGGAGCCGTGCTCGGTTTAGCCGGCCCTGGCCAGAAGATCGCCGGCATCATGCCCTGCACAGTGATACGACCGGGCGACATGGCCGATCGCATTCTGGATCGGGTCAAACACCCCCAGTGGCAGGGGGAGCGGACCAAAATGGTGTACGCCTGGCCGAAGGATGAGGCGTTGTGGGGCAAGTACGCCGAACTGCGGGGCGAAGGGCTGCGGGCTGGCCGCGGTCTAACCGACGCCACGGAGTTCTACCGGGAACATCTTGCTGCAATGGACGAAGGCGCCGTCGTGGCATGGCCGGAACGTTTCAACCACGACGAGCTGTCAGCCATCCAACATGCGATGAACCTGCGGCTTCAGGACGAGGCAGCATTCTTCGCCGAGTACCAAAACGACCCGCTCCCTGACGAGACGGCAAACAGCGACGACCTGACGGCCGACCAAATTGCTTCCAAGACCAACGGCCGCGGGCGAGGGGAAGCGTCGATCGCCTGTAACCACCTGTCGATGTTTATCGACGTCCAGGCGAGCCTGTTGTACTACGCGGTCGTCGGCTGGCAGGACGATTTCACAGGATTCGTTCTCGACTACGGCACCTATCCCGACCAGCGGCGCTCGCACTTTACGCTCCGCGAGGCCAAGCCAACGCTGGCGGACGCGGCCGCTGGCGCTGGACTCGAAGGTGCGATCTATGCGGGGCTCACGGCGCTGACGAATTCATTGCTTGCGCGGGAATGGCCGCGCGATGACGGAGCCGGACTGCGGGTGGCCCGCTGCTTGGTCGATGCCAACTGGGGCCAATCGACGGACATCGTCTACCAGTTCTGTCGCGAGAGCCCGCATGCCGCCGTGCTGCTGCCGAGCCATGGCAAGTTTGTGGGGGCGTCGAGCGTCCCGTTTTCCGAATACCGAAAGCGGCCGGGTGACCAGATCGGCCACCACTGGCGGATTCCCAACGTACGGGGCAAGCGGGCCGTGCGGTATGTGCTGTTCGACACGAACTACTGGAAGAGCTTTGTCTATGCGAGGTTGGCCGTCGCCCATGGAGACCCGGGAGGCATGTCGTTGTTTGGTAGGCAAGCCAGCACGCACCGGCTATTCGCCGAGCACCTCACGGCCGAGTATCGGGTGCGAACCGAAGGCCGCGGCCGGACGGTGGATGAGTGGAAAGGCCGTCCCGCCAAGCCCGACAACCATTGGTTCGACGGCCTCGTGGGCTGCGCGGTGGCCGCGTCGATCCAGGGAGTCTGTCTATTGGGAGCGCCCAAGTTTTCTCAACCGAAGCGTCAACGGGTTCGGTTCTCCGAGCATCGCAACAACCTGCAATCGAGACGACAGATCTGAAGGTTGTTCGCACACGCTCCGCGTAATGCAGGTGGTCCGAGTTTCAAAGTTTTTTTCCGCACAGTTCGTCAATCTGCCTGCTTCCCGCTGGTATAGCCTTTAGTAGAGACATCACACGTCGACACGGGAGGCTGCCATGGCGGACGAGGTGACGGACGCGATCGAGGAGAACGCCAAGGGCCCCAAAAAGGCCTCGGGCGATTCTGGCTCCTTCGAGCAGCATTCCCTGCCTGACCAGGTCGAAGCCGACAAGTACCTCGCCAGCAAAAAGGCCATGAAGTCGCCGTCGCGTGGCGTGCGTTTTTCCAAACTCATCCCCCCGGGAGCCGCCTGATGTTCGAGCTCGTCCGAAAGTGGCTAGGAGGCCACGCGGATTCGCGCCGTCAAGGCCAGCGCAGTCCGGCGCGCTCCTGGGGGCCGGCGTGGTTGCGAGGCCGTTACGACGCGGCAACGACCACGGACGACAACCGCCGGCATTGGGCGGCTGCCGACGGCTTGTCCGCAAACTCCGCCAACAACCCGGAGGTGCGGCGCATCCTCCGAAACCGAGCACGCCACGAGGTATCAAATAACCCGTATGCCAAAGGGATCATTTTAACTTTGGCCAACGATTCCATCTCCACAGGACCCCGACTTCAGATTCTGACGGCGGACGCCGAGGCCAATCGTCGGCTGGAGATCGAGTTTCATCATTGGGCGCGGGCCGTCAGCTTGGCGGCTCGACTTCGCACACTAGAAATGGCCCGCATTACGGACGGCGAAGGCTTCGCGATTCTGACAAGCAATCCCCGCTTGTCGACTCCCATACAACTCGACTTCACGTTGGTGGAAGCCGATCAGGTGACGACACCCGATCTGACTTATGCCAAGCCGCAGTCCGTGGACGGGATCGTCTTCGATCGCCACGGCAACCCGACCGAGTACCACGTCCTCAAGTCGCACCCCGGCGACCGGTACGGGAGCCTTGGCCTCGACTACGACCGAGTCCCCGCCGAATCTTTGATCCACTACTTCCGCGCCGAGCGCCCGGGGCAAGCCCGAGGCATCCCCGATGTGACGCCGGCGCTCCCTCTCTTTGCCCAACTGCGTCGCTTCACGCTGGCTGTCATTGCAGCTGCAGAGACCGTGGCTGAGATCGGCACTGGCGTGATCTACACCGACGCGCCGGCCGACGAGAAAGGGGTCGACGCGGCCCCTTACGACCAGATCGAGTTGGAACGTCGGATGTTCACCGTGCTGCCCGACGGCTGGAAGATGGGTCAGATGCACGCCGAACAGCCGGTCACCACGTACAAGGAGTTTAAGCGGGAAATCCTCAATGAAGTGGCGCGTTGTTTCAATATGCCCTTCAATGTGGCCGCTTGTAATTCCAGCGACTACAACTATGCGAGTGGTCGCTTGGATCACCAGGTCTATTGGAAATCGCTGCGGGTTGCCCAGTCTCATCTCGAACGTGTGGTTCTCGATCGGCTCCTGATCGCCTGGCTCGACGAGGCGGTTCTCATCAAGGGCTTTCTGCCCACGGGCCTAGGTCCCATCTCCCAGTGGCCACATCGTTGGTTCTGGGACGGTGTCGATCATATCGATCCTCTCAAGGAAGCGAATGCTCAGGGCGTTCGCCTTACCAACCACACGACCACGCTGGCCGACGAGTATGCCAGGCGCGGCCAAGACTGGGAAACGCAGTTGCGCCAGCGGGCCAAGGAACTGGCCCTCATGGCGGAACTCGGGCTCACGCCCGAGTCCCTCGCACTCACACCGTCCCCCGATGCCACCCCGCTGGAGGAGCAGAATGCCGAAGCTAGCCAAGCTGCCTGAGCTGAACCTCATCGCGGCCTCTTTGGAGCTGGAAGCCGCCGCGACGGGGGCCGAGGCGCCGAAGGAACGTCGTTTCACGATGACGGCCTACACGGGCGGCGCGATGCAACTGACAGGCTGGCGATTCCCGGTCGTCGTCGACCTGGCGGGCCTGGAAGTCGGCCGGCAGCAACGGCCGATCCTCTTGGACCACTCCCGCGACGTGGAGTTCGTGCTGGGGCAGACCGACCAGATTCACGCCACGGGCGGACAACTCATGGTTGCTGGCCACATCCTGGGTGACTCGGGCAAAGCCCGCCAAGTCATCGGGCTGGCCGACAAGGGTTTTCAGTGGCAGGCCTCGATCGGCGCTAAGGCCAACGACGTCGAGTTCGTGCCCGAGGGGAAAACGGTCTTGGCTAATGGCCGGGAGTTCAGCGGACCCGTGAATGTTGCCCGCCGCGCCACGCTCGGGGAGATCAGTTTCGTTGTATTGGGAGCCGACGACAACACCAGTGCCCAGATTGCGGCCACGCTCAAGGGAGACGAAATGGAGTTCGACCAATGGCTGGCGGCGCGGGGGTTTGAGCCAGCCGTCTTGACCGATAAGCAGCGTAAGAGTTTAAAGGTGCTCTTCGACGCGGACGAGTTGGAGGCCGGCAGGGATGCTGGCCAGCACGCCACGGCGGCGCATGAGGGATCGACCCAGGAGGGGGAACGGGGGGCAGTGGATGCCTCGGTCGCCGTGGCTCAACTCCGCGCCGAGATGGGCCTTGAACTGGCCCGTACGCTCCAGATCCGGAAGATCTGTGCTGGCCGTTTCCCGGAGATCGAGGCCAAGGCGATCGCCGAAGGCTGGGACGCTCAGCGCGCGGAACTGGAGGTCTTGCGCGTCGGCCGCCCGGCCGGCCCCGCCATCCATGCCGCCGAAGATCCGCGGACCCCGAAAGCACTCGAAGCGGCCCTCTGCATGTCGGCCGGGCTCCCCGCGTCTCGCGTCAGTACGTGGTACGACGCGCAGACGATGGACGCGGCCTCGTCTCGGGACCTGCAAGGGGCGGGAATTCACTCGCTTCTCTACGAGGTGATCCGCGCCGGTGGGGGCTACATCCGACCGGGTCGAGTCGACAACGACACGATCCGGGCCGCGTTCTTGGCCAACGATCGCATGCTGCAAGCCGCCGGCGGCTTCTCGACGATCAGCCTCTCGGGCATCCTCTCGAACGTGGCCAACAAAGCCATGCTGGCGGCCTACGAGGCGGTCAACGTAGTCGCCCAGGAGTTCTGCAGCGAGACCGACGTCAACGACTTCAAGCAAGTCACCCGGTATCGGATGACCGGCTCGGGCGTGTTTCAAAAGGTCGGGCCGGACGGGGAACTCAAGCACGCCGAACTGAGCGAGGAGTCGTACACGAACCAGGTCGAGACGTACGGCCGGATGATCGCCCTGACGCGGCAGATGATCATCAACGATGATCTCGGTGCGTTCCTGCAGATCCCGCGGGCCATCGGCCGCATGTCGGCCCTGGCGCTGGAAGAGGTCGTGTTCACCCTCCTGCTCTCCAATCTGAACAGCTTCTTTTCGGCAGGGAACGAGAACCTGCTGACGGTGTTGTCGACGCTTGATATCGACACGCTGACCCTGGCCGAACAGAAGTTCTTGGACCGTGTGGACCAGCACGGCAAGCCGATTCTCGTGCAACCGGCGATTCTGCTCGTGCCGACGGCTCTCAAGGTCGTGGCCGAACAGTTGTACAAGGACATCTGGCTCAACCAGGTGCCCGCCAACAACAAGGCCAAGCCGGCCTCGAACCCGCACGCTGGCAAGTTTCGGCCGGTGGCCACGCCGTACCTGAGTCTTCCGTCCATACCGGGCGGCAGCCCAACCGATTGGTATCTGTTCGCTGATCCCGGCGACGTCTCGGCTGTCGAGATCGCCTATCTCCGTGGCAAGCGGGCTCCCACGATCGAGTCGGCCGAGACCAACTTCAACACGTTGGGTGTGCAGTATCGCGGGTTCTTCGACTTCGGCGCGAGTCTGCAAGATCCCCGAGCGGCCGTCAAGGCTCAGCTTGTCGTCCCCTGATCACCAGCCATTTCCAGGAGTGAACTCGTATGCCTGTCGTTTTTGTGCACGAAGGGGCCGCGATCGACTACACCCCGGTCGTCGCCGTGCCGGCCGGGACGGTCGTGGTGCAGGGGGATCTGGTTGGTGTCACCCGGCTCGACATCCCTGCTGGAAGGCTGGGAGCACTCGCCGTCGAGGGTGTTTTCGAGTTTCCGGCGGAAGTCGGTGATGGAATCGAACATGCCGTGGGAACACTCATGTACTGGGACGCCGCGCAGGAGCACGCGACCGAGACGGCCGCGGGCAACAAGCTGATCGGCAAGGTCGCGCGGTTCGCCGGCGAGGGCGAGGCACGTGTCCAGATCCGCCTGAGTCAATAAGTCATGGTTGACTTACTTCGGCGAGGCAGTGACTGGCTCGAGGACCAACGGACTCGGCACGCTACTCGGCTGGTGATCTACCAGCGCGGGCTGGCGCAGGCTGAGGTCCGGGCCACGATCGGCAAGACGATCTTCGAGACCGATGGCGGCACGGGCATCCTGGAGAAGACGGAGTCTCGCGACTACTTGATTCTCACCGCAGACCTGGTCCTCAACGACGAATCCACGCTCCCCAGCCGCGGGGACAGGATTCGCGAATCCGAAGGGGGCAAGGTCTTCGTTTACGAGGTGATGGCTCCGGGTCGACAGCCGCACTACCGCTACTCGGACCCTTACCGCAAGACGTTACGAATTCACACCAAGCATGTGGAAACAGTGAATTCGCCATGACTGGGTGTCGCTGTGCGAAAGGGGTTGTTACCGCATCGTCCAATAACGGGGAAACGAGATGGCCACGATTGACGAGATTGCGGAGGCAGTGAAGGGGCGACTCAACGAAGCGCCGTTCTCGATGCCCTTCACCGCCGAGCGCCAGTACCTGCCGATGTTTGAACTGCCACACATGGCCGTGCTGCGGGTGACGGTGGTTCCCAAGGGGCTCGTCACCACGGGCCTGTCGCGGGACACCAGCCAGAACGAGTATGCCATCGACGTGGCCGTGCAGAAGAAGCTGGCGGCCGAAACGCCTGAGGAGATCGATCCTCTCGTGTCCCTGGTGGAAGAGATAGCCGACCGCTTCCAGTTTCGTCGGCTGGGCGACTACCCGACGGCGGCTTGGTCCAAGACCGAGAACGTGCCGGTCTACGCTGTCGAACATCTGGAAGAGTTCAGACAGTTCACCAGCGTTTTGACGTTCACGTTCAAGGTGTTCCGCGCGGCGATGGGATGATCCGTATCAACGTCGCGATCCGAGTGCAGCCCAAGACGGTGCTGGATCGCGTGAGGCACGCGAGCTTCAAGAATCTGGGGCACGCGGGTGCGACCGTTCGACTGGTAGCCAGGCAAAGCATCCGCAAGCGGAAGAAGGCGTCGCCTGAGGGAACACCTCCCAGCACCCGCAAAGGGCAGTTGCGGCGGGCGATTCTCTACAAGGTTGAGAAGAACCGCGGGACCGTCGTCGTAGGTCCGGACGTGAACATTGTGGGAACCGCAGGCAAGGCCCACGAGTTCGGCGGTCCGTACAAGCGGGAAGTCTATCCGAAACGACCGTTCATGGGGCCGGCGCTCACGAAGATGCAAAGCCGACTGCCCCGTCTATGGGCCAATTCCGTTCGTTAGAAAGGGGACCTGCTTATGAGAAATATGCTCGCGTGGTTGGTCGTGGCGCTGGTGATGCTCGCGGGGCAAGCGGCGTTTGCCCAGCGAGTTGCTGATCCGATGGCGGTGGACCTGCCGTCCGCGATTCGCAACTGGTCTTTGAACAAAGATGGCTCATGCGTTCAGTGCTCGATCAGTATGTGCGGCGTGGATCAGAATGTACCCGCCGCTGCCACCCTCTTGTGGGAGACGGAGTATGGCCGCGCCGAGCGAGGGGGCTCGGGGCCCAGTCGCGTGGCCGGCTACTGCGAGCGCCGAGGCATCCGCGCCTACAACGTCACGGGGCAGTCCACGTTCGATTGGATGAAGTGGGCGACCAGCACCGGCCGTGGCGCGGCCATCGGCGCCGGCACGAATCACTTCCAGACCCTGATGGGCTACGACCCACGCCAGGGCAAGTGGTACGTCTGCAACAACAACTCGCCCGAGCGGATCGACACCTACGATGAAGCCGGCTTTCGGCGGTTGCACCTGGCCAGTGGCCAGTGGGTGGTGATCCTCGACTACCCGCCCCATCCGGTCCGCCCGCGCTACGTCCGTTGGTGGTAGCCGGCCCCGCTTCTTGAGTCTCCGTTCTTCAACTCTGGGAGGATGCTATGCGCAATGCGTGGTTCTTAAGTTTGATCTTGCTGGCGGTGTGTTCCGCCGCGCCGGGCCAGAATTCGTTCGTCGTGGACCAGGACGAAGTCCGTCGCCTGGGCAACGTCGTGCAGCACGTCGGCAATGGCTACCGAGCCGATACGACCGACGCCTACGTGGAGGCGATGGGGCCGCCGGCCTCGGACGCCGACAAGTGGTTCGTCACGGTCCTGTCGATGAAGGGCTGCCCCGCCTGCGAGCGGCTCAAGCGGGAGTTCCAGTCGGACCCGTGGCTCCGAGCCCTGGCGAATCCGGCCGATCCGAAGCAGAGCTGGTCGCACTACAACGTGTACCAGCGCGAGGATAAGAGCCAGGCCTGGCGGTTCACGGCCATCAAAGTGACCACCTTCCCCACAATCCTGGTGCAGCCTCCGCGGAGTGGCCGTTACGGCGATCCTGGCGCGGTGGTCTACCAGGCGGCCTATGGGGGCAGCCCCGAGAAGCTGGCGCGGGACATGACTTCGGCCATTCGACTCTACGTGTCGAAGGTCCGGCCGCAGCCCGTCGAACGGGGCCATCAGTTGGCCGAGGGTGCGTACGGGATCAACCCGCCGTGGCAGCCCAATCCAAAGGAAGATCCGCTCGCGCCGTTGCCCGTTCCCCCTGTCGTCGATCCGCTCGATGTCTTGAAGATTCCGCCCGAGCCGGCGCCCATCCCGGTTCCGCAGCCCAAGCCGATCGCGCCGGACGAGGAGTCGCCTTCGTCGGGCTACCCGGAAGCGGTCGTGGTCACGGACGCGAACGATGGCCTCGATATGGCCAATGATGGTCGCATCAAAGGCATCCTTGAAGGTCTTCGCCGGGAGCGCGGCAAGAACTTCAAAGTTCGCTTCATGGACTTTGCCCACGCCAAGGACAAGTTTCCGGTGCGCCGGGATGAACTCCCCGTAGTGCTTTTCACGGCCGATGGCCGGATCGAGGACAAGATCTCGGGGCGGCTGTTGCCCTACGTGCAGACCGAACGCCGCGCCGTGGGGATCAGTGATCTGCCTTGGTCATCGATTCTGACGCTCGTCTCGACCGGCTTCAGCATTCCCGCGGTCGTCACGCTGGCCGTGTGGAGCGTGCGGTTCGTCCGTTCGCGCCGGCAGGCTGCGGGCAAACCGCTACTGCTGGACGACGCCATGTTCGAGCGACTCAGCGAGTTGGTGCAGTCCTTGATCGAGAAGCAGGATAAGAAGCCGACGGACCCGGCCAATACCCAAAAGAAGTAGCGCCTTTTCGTTCGTCGCCCGGCGGCCGGACGGTCCGGCCGCTGGTCTTTCCGCACTTACGGGAGCGAGGTGACCATTGAGCGTGAAACTCGGACTCGATGCCAAGCTGTATCGCAACACCGGCACCTTCGCCGTGCCCGTGTGGGTCGAGATCAAGAACGTCAAGGACGTGACCCTCAACCTGGAGGCCGGCGAAGCGAACGTCTCCACGCGCGCGAATGCCGGATGGAAGGCGGTTGTTGGGACGCTGAAAGATGGCTCCATCGAGTTTGAGATGGTCTGGGATAGTTCGGAGGACGACTTCGCACAACCATACTTTCACCTACACCGATCTGGGGATGCCGAAGACGCTGCCGGAACGGGTGGCCGAGTT
>Ga0105046_10010796_pt1 | contig 14209 bp, 6 predicted proteins | sample MAT03_FD_78385 | JGI IMG/M metagenome (GOLD analysis project Ga0105046, IMG submission 78385) | Freshwater microbial communities from Lake Fryxell liftoff mats and glacier meltwater in Antarctica - MAT-03 (megahit assembly) | ecosystem: Environmental > Aquatic > Freshwater > Ice > Liftoff... | reverse complement strand
GGGCCTGCGCCCCATGCGAGATAATCGGTGATACGCTGGGGACGTTTAAGGCCGTTATCCATTTCCTCTTTGATGCGAGTAGCCCGGACCAGCCGCAGCGCGTATGAAATGACGTGGTCTGGAATCTGCATCTGCCGCACGACATCCTGGATGCGCTGGATGCCTGGGCCATCGAGCACCGGTTCAATTACTTCCGATCCGCTGGTTACTTGCCGGCGGACAATCTCCATCTCCTCAACCTCGCTGGGGTAGCCGATATTAATCATAAACATAAATCTGTCAAGCTGCGCTTCGGGGAGGGGGTAGGTGCCTTCCTGCTCGATTGGGTTCTGCGTGGCGAGCACGAAGAACGGGCTGGGCAGCTCGTGACGCTGCCCCCCCACCGTTACCTGACGTTCCTGCATCGCTTCCAGCAGCGCGGCCTGGGTCTTGGGGGGCGTTCGATTGATCTCATCGGCTAGGATTACGTTACTGAAGATCGGTCCGCGAACGAACTTAAGCACACGCTGCCCGCTCGTGCGGTCTTCTTGAATTACTTCCGTGCCGGTGATATCGCTGGGCATCAGGTCGGGCGTGAACTGGATGCGGGAAAAGCCCAGATTCAGCGTCCGGGCGATCGTCGAGATGAGAAGAGTCTTGGCCAGGCCCGGGACTCCAACCACTACCACGTGGCCCTTACAGAAAATGGCCGTCAACATCTCGTCAACCGCTTTGTCCTGGCCCACAATTACCTTGTGGATCTGTTCTTTCAGTTTCGCAAAGGAATCCTGCACGTCGCGGATGGCTTGAGGAAGAGCGGCGGGATCAATCGGCATAGACCGATGGTACGTTCGCGACGCCGCGGTAGTGCGAGCACGGCGGGATACTGGCGTGCAGGCAATGCAAGCACCGGCGGTATAGCTGGGTGGATCGCGGGTTTCCGCAGACAGTAGGGGATAGCCAACTGCGCGCCCGTGTCTCGGGCAGGCTTTCCTTCTGCCGCGAGGAGTGTTTGCGGGTTGCTCGCGGGCTACGCTCGACGGTATGGCACGACCTATTACCCTTTTCACCGGCCAGTGGGCCGATATGCCCCTGGCCACCCTCGCCGCGCACGCGAAGTCTTTCGGTTATGATGGGCTCGAGCTCGCGTGCTGGGGAGACCACTTCGAGGTAGATAAGGCTTTAAGCAGCGATGCTTACATCCGCTCTCGCCACGATCTGCTCGCGCAGCATGGCCTTAAATGTTTCGCCGTTAGTAACCACTTGGTGGGCCAGTGCGTCTGTGATCAGATTGACGCGCGACATAAGTCAATCGTGCCTGAGCGCATCTGGGGCGATGGTAAGCCTTGTGGAGTGCAGGAACGCGCGGCGGAAGAGATGAAAGCCACAGCACAGGCTGCGGCCGCGTTGGGTGTTCGCGTCGTAAACGGGTTCACAGGCTCTAGCATCTGGCACAAGTTCTACTTTTTTCCGCCCACATCCGCAGCGGAAATTGAGGCGGGGTACAGAGATTTCGCCGCCCGGTGGAACCCGATTCTGGATGCCTTTGATAAGCATCACGTGCTCTTCGCGCTCGAGGTACACCCCAGCGAGATTGCTTACGACATTCACACCGCAAGGCACGCCATTGAAGCCCTCGGCAATCGGCCGACCTTTGGATTTAACTTTGATCCGTCGCACTTCTTCTGGCAATGCATAGATCCGGTAAAGTTTGTTGATGCCTTCGCCGGACGCATCTATCACTGTCATATTAAAGATGCCATCCGGACGCTGGACGGAACCAACTCCATCCTTGGTTCGCACCTGCCGTTTGGCGACCCGCGTCGGGGCTGGGATTTCCGTTCGCCGGGCCGCGGCGGCATCAACTTTGAAGAGATCATCCGCGCGCTGAACCGGGCCCAGTATCGCGGACCTCTCAGCGTGGAATGGGAGGACAGCGGCATGGACCGATTGCACGGGGCCAAGGAAGCGGCGGCATTTGTCCGGAAGTTGGATTTTGACCCTTCTGCAGTCGCGTTCGACGCGGCGTTCGCTGAGTGACGGCGGTTTAGTTCGGTGCGATTGCGCAGTGGGTGCCAGAACCCGGTGGCAAGTGCCGAATTGAAGGCGACAGAGTTTGAGCGTTCGCGCATCTATGTTTTTCCCGCGTTCATGCTCATCTCGCCTCGATGCAAGAACGGTCGTTTCTGAGTCCATCCCAGGTGTAGCTTGGGGGTCCATCGGCCTTGGCGAGGTTGTGGATGCAGGTCCGATATTCGAGTTGTTCAGAGGATGGCTGCGTTTAGTGTAAGTTAATACCAGATTGAGGTCACAGACACCTGATGAAGTTCATGCATACCAACCGTTTGAACCCGCTCGCGCTGATGTTATACCTCGCCGCGGGAGTGGCGGCGACAACAACCAACGCTGCAAATTCGACCACGCCCCACGGCACGATGATGCGATACCCAGATGTGAGCAAGACGCACATCGTCTTTTCATACGCGAATGACTTGTGGATGGTGCCCAAGGCTGGCGGGGCGGCGTTACCGCTCTCAAGCCCGCGTGGTCAAGAGTCCTTCCCGCGGTTTAGCGCGGATGGGAAAAGCATTGCTTTCGTTGGTAACTACGATGGGAATCGCGATATCTACACGATCGCGGCGGAGGGCGGGCCTGCAGAACGGGTGACGTATCACAGCGCGGGGGAATCGCTGAGTGATTGGGCGGGGCCGAACTTTGAGGGTGGTGACCGGCTGGTTTATTTGACCAACGGGTTCGCGGGCCTGGCTCGTCAGACGCAGTTATTCTCGATACCTGCGGAGGGCGGACAGGGAAAAATACTTCCGGTGCCGTACGCGGGATTTGGCATGATAAGCCCCAGCGGCGAGTGGCTCGCGTATACGCCGCACTCCACGGACAATCGAACCTGGAAGCGCTATCGCGGGGGGATGGCAACCGATATCTGGCTGTTTAACCTGAAAGACAAAACCTCGCGGAAGTTAACCGATTGGGAAGGCAACGATACGCTGCCCATGTGGGTTCCTGGGGGGGATGGTTCGGTATTATATTATCTGTCGGATCAGGGTCCCGAGCACCGGATGAATATCTGGTCGTGCATTATCAACGGCGGAAAGCGCGAGCAAGTCACTAAGTATAAAAATGACGATATCAAGTGGCCCAGCGTCGGGCCGGGGGATAGCGGCGAAGGAGAGATTGTCTTTCAGCTGGGTGGGGAGTTGCGTCTGTTCAACCTCGCAACGCGTTCGGATACGGTGGTAAAAGTCACGATACCGGGCGATCGGCCCGCGCTGCGGAAGCGGCCGGTGGATGCGGCAAAGTTTATTGAGAGCGCGAGCATTTCGCCAACGGGCAAGCGGGTGGCGATCGAGGCGCGGGGCGACCTTTACTCCGCGCCAGCCAAAGAAGGCGTGGTGCGAAGCCTCACGCGGTCCGATGGAATCTTTGAGCGTTCGCCATCGTGGTCGCCCAATGGACGGTGGATCGCTTACTTAAGCGATGAGACCGGCGAGTTTGAGTTGTGGGTTCGCCCGGCGGATCTGAAGGCCCCGGAAGATAAGAAGAGTGACGACAAGAAAGCCGGGGACAAGAAGGGTGCGGAAGAGCCCAAGGGCGACGATAAGCCGGATGATAAGCCCAGTGATAAACCCGGTGATAAACCCAGCGATAAACCGGGTGAGAAGCCGACCGACAAGCCCGATGATGAGGAAAAACACACGGAGAAGCACGACGGCGATAAGGGTGAGGGCAAGGACGGTGATAAAGACGCGAAGAAGGATGCAGCGCCCGTAAAAACAGCGAAAGAGGAGGTTGCAACACACAGCAAGCTCAAGCCTCGCAAGCTTACAACGCTCGGGGCCGGATATAAGTCTTCGATTGTCTGGTCGCCCGATTCCAAGATGCTGGTGCTGGGAGATCAGTACGGGCAGTTATACCTGGTGACGGTTGAGTCGGGGGCGATCAAGCCCATCGATAAGGACCCGTGGGGCAATCCCAACTCGGCCTCCTGGAGCCAGGATTCTAACTGGCTTACGTTCTCGAGTTCCCAGGACGACCCCATCGCGAACAACAGGGTGATCTATCTGTACAATGTTAAGTCGGCTGTGAAGACGCAGGTGACCAGCCCGATGTTCTCCAGCTCCACTCCACGGTTTGACCGCAAGGGCGATTGGCTTTACTTTGCGAGTAATCGCATCATAAGCGATCCGACTTACTCTGACCTGGATAGCACCTTTGCTTACAATAAGTCGGAGGCCCTGTACGCGGTGCCGCTTCGCGCGGATGTAAAAAATCCGTGGGCGCCAAAGAGCGATGAGGAAGAGTGGAAGAGCGACGAGAAAAAGAAGGACGACAAGAAGGAAGATAAGAAGGACAAAAAAGAGGACGGCGAGAAGGAGGATAAGGAGAAGAAGCCATCCGACGAGAAGCCCGAGGATGGTAAGCCCGAACGGCCCGGTGACGAGAAACCCAAGGAAAACAAGCCATCCGAGGTCGCGGTGCCGGACGACGGGGTAAGCGGCACCTGGACCGGGACAGCCGCGGGTAACGCCGAAGGGATGCCGCCCGGCGGCATGCCAATTACGTTTATACTTATCTTAGGGGCTGATGGCGCACTCTCTGGAAGTGTGCAGAGCATCATGGGCGGTGGCGCTATCGGCAACGGCAAGCACGATAAGGCATCGGGCGACTTTTCGTTCTCGATGGTCGTCGGGCGGGCGGCGATCGAAATGAAGGGGACGATAAAGGGTGAGGAAGCCACCGGTACCTGGACCGTTGGCGCCAACGCGGGCTCGTTCAGCGTGAAGCGCACCTCCAGGGGCAAAGCCGACGGCGACGCGGCCGGAGACAGTAAGTCCGCAGATGGGAAGAGCGACTCGGATGCTCCTGCCAAGGAAGTAAAGATCGAGCTTGAAGGGTTTGAACGGCGTGCGATACCGCTGCCGATCTCTGCGGGCGGCTTTGGCCAGTTGGCCGTCAACTCGGATAATAAGTTATTATTTGTGCGGGCATCATCGCGCAACGAGAAGGATGCGACGGGCATCAAAATCTTCGATCTTAACGATGAGAAGAAGGAAGAGGGCGTTGTATCGGCTGGTGCGATGGGCTTTGAACTGAGTGCCGATGGAAAGAAAATACTGATCGTTCGGGGCGATGCGGTGAGCGTGGTCGAAGCTTCAGCGGGTGGCAAGTCAACCTCGGTGCCCACCAACGGTATGACTGTAAGTATTGATCCGCGTGCGGAATGGAAGCAGATCGTGAACGACACGTGGCGGCAGTTCCGCGATTACTTTTACGAAGCGGGGATGCACAACGTGGATTGGCCCGCCGTAAAGGAGCACTACCTGGCGATGGTTGATGATGCGGCGACGCGCGAAGACGTGGCGTTCATCCAAGCCGAACTGGTGAGCGAACTTAACATCGGTCACGCGTATATCACGAGCATGGGCGACACAGAGGAAGGGACACCTTCGGTAAACGTCGGGATGCTCGGCTGCGATTATGAACTGACCAAGAGCGATGCGGGCACGGCTTACAAAATCGTCAAGATTCACGGCGGGGCGGACTGGGACACCGACGCTCGGGGGCCCTTGGCCAAGCTGGGCGTGGATGTAAAAGAGGGCGAGTACCTGCTCGCCGTCAACGGGCGAGAGATAGATACCAGCAAAGAGGTCTACGCCGCGTTCTTGGGGACCGCCGACAAAGTTACATCAATCACGGTGGGCACCAACCCCACGCTGGACGACAAGGCACGCGAAGTGCTCGTGACGCCCATCGGCGGCGAAGGCGGGCTCCGTTACCGCGGGTGGATTGAATCCAAGCGCGAGTATGTCGCCAAAAAATCGGGTGGGAAGGTCGGTTATATTTATGTTCCCAACACCGGGGTTGATGGCCAGAGCGACCTTTGGCGGCAGTTCATCGGCCAGCGTGGCACGGCGGCGTTGATCATCGACGATCGCTGGAACGGGGGCGGGCAGATTCCCACGCGGTTTATCGAGATGCTCAATCGCAAACCAATTAACTTTTGGGCCCGCCGCAACGGGAACGATTGGGCCTGGCCACCCGACGGGCACTTTGGCCCCAAGGCCATGATAATTAATGGTCTCGCCGGTTCGGGCGGAGATATGTTCCCGTGGTTGTTCAAACACGAAAAAGTCGGCAAGGTTTTCGGCACTCGGACATGGGGCGGCTTGGTGGGGATTAGCGGGTACCCCGCGTTGATCGATGGCGGCCGAGTGGCGGTACCAAGCTTCGGCTTCTACGAGCTCGACGGTACTTGGGGCGTGGAAGGGCACGGCGTTGACCCCGATGTCGAAGTGATTGACGACCCTGCGAAGATGGTCGATGGGACAGATCCACAGCTTGACGCTGCGATCACGCACCTGTTGGATGAGGTGAAACGTAATCCGTTTACTCCGCCCACGCGGCCAGCGAACCCCGACCGCAAGGGGATGGGGATCGATCCTCGCGATCGCTAAGAACTGCCCACGTCTGCGGCTGATTTAGGCCCCAGTGCGCTTGCAACGCTCTGATTGTCAGTAAATCAGTGAAAAAGCCCTCGCTTCATGCGGGGGCTTTTCTGGTTTTCCGCCGCGGGCCTTTGGCGGGGGCCGCTGCCGGGCTGGCTCGTGGTTAAGAATTTGCGGCCTCCTAAAAATCGGCTGTGCTGAGCAACGAATCGTCGGCGGGCGACTACTGACCGTGAGCCCGCCTCAAAAAATTCTGTTACCGTATCGCAACCCACCGGCGGGGAGCTTGGTATAGCCTAGTGGGTGACTACGCGGGGCTGCCCGCGCAACGCTCAAAAAAAGTGCGGGTTGCGGGCCACACCGTTTGAGCGTGCGTGGTTAACTTGGGTCAGAGTCGCGGTCGTGCGTAGGCGATGGGTCGGGCGGTAGGGTCGGACCAAACAAGGTCGGAGCAAACGATGAGCATGCGAGTGAACAGTGCCGTCGGGAGTGAAGAGGAACGGCCAGGGTCCGCGCAGCATATGAGCCGCGCCCGCGAGCAAAAGTTAATCAAACTAGCGAGCAAGGGCGACCTGGACGCGGCGACGGCGTTGATCCGCGCGTACCAAGGCGGGGTTTATCATTATATTAAGCGATTGTGCGGACGCGACGATCTGGCCGAGGATGTTACCCAGGAAGCCTTTTCACGTGTACTTCTTAACCTCGAGCGATTTGATTTCAACTATCGTTTTTCGACCTGGCTCTTTACCATCGCCCGGCGTGTCTTCCTGAATATGCAGGAAAAGAAATGCCCGATTCCCGATTCGGATCGGCTGGGCGATTCGCTTGCGGCCAGCGCCGAGGTGGGCTCCGGGATGGAACATGATGAGAATAACGACCGCTCCAAAGCCCTTCTTCAGCGAGCATTACTTACATTGGCTCCCGAGCAGCGCGAGATCGTGGTGCTTTTTCACCAACACGACTGGCCGATCTGGATGATCGCTGCGCAGCTGGGCAAACCCGAGGGCACTGTCAAAAGCCACCTCTTTCGCGGGCGGCTTAAGTTACGAGATGAATACTTGATGCTTGAGCGCAACATCGCGGCGGCCGCGTGCGCTCAACGCGCGGCGGCCGCTGCCCCCCCGCGGAACCCCTCGCGGGTCAAGGAGCCCAAGGTGGTTTTGCGATCTGTCCCTGTCAACTCAAAGTCATCGATCCTGCAAGCGGTGGATGAATCCGCAATCGCGGAAGTCCTTCACAGGTCGGGTATACACGCAGCGATTCCGCTGAAATCCGACATTGACGGCAGCTCATCGGTGATTCAGCAGGAGGTTTGGTCGTGAAGATTCCTCGTCGGTCACATCCCCCAAATATTGATACGTCTCCCACTCAGAATCCGCACGGGGTGCCGCGCGGAGTCGGAGAGAGGCAAAAGCCTCGCACTGGTGGTCATCCGGGCACGAGTGGACAAACTCCGAGTGCAAGGTTTTCTCGCGTGAATGGTGCCACCGACCCTGCGGATTTTGTGATCAATTACATCCTTGACCTTGAGGCCGATGGCCAACTGCATGAAGCACAAGCCCAGCTCGCCGAGGCGGCGGCACGCGATCCGCAACTGGTCGAGAGGCTCAACGAAACGCAGCGCGTCCTGTCCATGTTGCGTTGTGACCACACGGAATCGGCGGGCGAGCATCGCGACTTGACCGACGCGATCATCGAGCGCGTGGAGAAGCGGCGAGTCTTCCTGCCGCGTCCATCAAGGCGCAGGGTGGGCGGGCGGCGCCTTGCGTTCGCCGGTGCGGGCGTGGCGGTGCTATCTGTAATCGGATTGTTACAGTTACGAACCCCCGAAGCTTCGAGAAGTGACCGTCCGGTCGCGTCTGAGTCTGCTTCTGTGGTGACAACCGGGGTGCCCAATCTGCTGTCGGAAGTGGGGACGCGCGTCGGCGACGGAATTGGTACCGCCGCGGATGCGCTCGCGGGGCATACCTATACGTCGCTTACCAAACAGCTTCTGGAAAAGGATTTAGTGCTTGAAGGCCAAGGGGCGTCATCTCGCTTGGAGCTTACATTTGCGGATGCGCGGCTCGCCGCTCCAGACGGTTGCACGACTTGCAGTTCGCAAGGGTGGGACCGCGTTGCAGACTGGGCGAGATGGGGGCGGCACGGTCAGCCCGGACAGGCGTATCGAGCACTCGCACTAACGGGCCCGGCGGCCGTGCAGGTTCCCGGTGCTTTAAGTTACCCGCTTACATCAGGGGCTAACACCGGAGCACTGGGACGCGGCGGCATTCAGCTACACCGGGGAGGCACGGTACAGTCACCCGCCGGGGTACCTACCGTCGAACCTTCGGCGCGCATTTCATCTAGCGTTACATCTGGTGCCAGATCTCCCTCGGCAACGAGGCAGACTTCCGCAATAGTCTACTCACTTGACGGCGTGTCTCCGGTGTTACCGGAGTGGCGCTGGTTGTTTGACGAAGAAGAGTAAGCAGGCGCGCGGGGAGTCCCCCGCCAATTCTGCCTTTAGCTTATCATTGGCCCGGGGCATTTTTTTTCGTGACGAGCTGTGGTAATCGATGGCAAAAACCTCGACCAGCAGTCCGCGACGCGACTCGGCTGTCCGAGTTGATTGCCTCCGTGTGCTCAACTATCAAAACATGGTCGCTTGCTGCGGCTCGATTACTTCGCCAGCGAGGGGGTTGAGCGGATCTAGCCGGTAATCGCCGCTGTAGCAGGCGGTGCAATACTGAGGTTGAGGGTGCTTCATGCAAGAAAGCAGCCCTTCCAACGAAAGATAATATAACGAGTCAACCCCCAGGTACCGGCGAATCTCCTCGACGGTGCGGCCATTGGCGATCAGCTCGCTGCGGTGGGCGAAGTCAACGCCGAAGTAGCAAGGATGGCGGATAGGGGGGCAGGAGATGCGCAGATGAATTTCTTTCACTCCCGCTGCGCGGAGCTGATCCATCTTGGCTTTGGTGGTAGTGCCGCGAACGATTGAATCGTCGACGATCACCAGGCTCTTTCCTCGCACGAGTTCATCAATTATATTAAGTTTAAGCCGCACTGCGGCGGCGCGGGCATCCTGGCTAGGCTTGATAAAGGTCCGGCCGACGTACCGGTTGGGCACGATGGCCTCGCGATAGGGCGTGCCACTGATGCGCGAGTAGCCTAGCGCCGCGCTGCGGCCCGAATCGGGCATGGGGGCGATGCAATCGGCGATAGCCGGTGCCTCCCTCGCCAGTTGCTCGCCCATTCGCTCCCGAGCCACCTGGACATTTTGGCCAAAGACCACGCTGGCCGGATTGGCAAAGTAAACGTGCTCGAATACGCAGTGAGCGAGCCGAGGGGCGGGGTCCGCGAAGCGGCGGCTGGAGATCCCCGAATCATTGATCGTAACTATCTCGCCGGGCTCGACTTCGCGGACGAGTGTCGCGCCCAGAACATCAAGGGCGACGGTTTCGCTCGCAACAACATAAGGACCGCGGCCTGCCTCGCCCGTGCCCAGGTGCGGCAGCCTTCCGATGACCAGCGGACGCCACCCCCACGGGTCACGTGCGCACTCGATGCGGTCCGGGAAAAGGAAGACCAGGCTGAAGGCCCCTTGCAGATAGCGGAGCGTCGCGGCGAGCGGGTCGTGGGACCTTTGCTGAGCGGGGCTTGCGAGGATGTGTATGATAACTTCGGTATCGCTGGTGGTGTGGAAGAGGTGGCCGGCTTCTTCAAAGCGCAGGCGCGTGCGGTCGGCATTAATTAAGTTGCCATTATGGGCGAGAGCCACCTGTCCACCGATGTAATTTTCCAGCAAGGGCTGGGCGTTGCACGCGACCGAGCCGCCCGAGGTTGAGTAGCGATTATGGCCGATGGCGCCCGCCGACCCCAGGGTATCGAGTTCAGTTAACAGCCTCGCATCAAATACCTGGGGAACCAGGCCCATCCCGGTGTGATGATGGAGCTTGGCACCGTCGGTCACGGCGATACCCGCAGACTCCTGGCCTCGATGCTGCTGGGCGTAAAGGCCGAGGTAACATAACTGCGCTCCCCGCGGATGGCCCCAGATGCCGATCACTCCGCATTTTTCTTTAGGCCCCGGCGCGGCGCTGGGGGGCGCGGCCAAACTAAGTGGCGTGCCGGCGCGGTTGATTGGATTGGTCAGAACGGTCAGCGGAAGCGTGCGGGGCATGGGCGGTGAACAAGGGTATCACCCTCTGCGAAGCTCTGACCCACGCGGTGCCGGAGGCGGCCACTGCGCGAGGTGCGTGCCCATCGCGTCCAATTCCCGGAGGGAAGCAGACGTCGAGTTGGCGAAGCTCAAGGTCACAGCCTTGAAGGGGCGGTCGAACAGCAGGACTTTTACTCCCCCACAACTGGGCCGGGCGGTACGTGCTGACGAAACAAGAAAAAACGCCCCCCTCCGAATCGGAGGAAGGGCGTTGGGTGGTGTTACGTTATACTTGGCCGCGGCGGATATTAACCGAGCAACTGGAGTGCCGAGTTAGGCTGCTGGTTAGCCAGCGATAGAATGTTGGTCGAGGCGGAGACCAGAATCTGCGACCGTGTGAGGGCGGCGGTTTCGCTGGCAAAGTCGGCGTCACGGATCACGCTCTGAGCAGCGGATGTGTTTTCGACGCTTACGTTAAGGCTTCGAATGGTGGCACCGACCGTGTTCTTCTGGAAGGCACCCAGCCGCCCTCGCAGGCCGGAGACCTGCGAAATCGCTTCGGCGACGATCTTCTGTCCATCGTTCAGGTTGCCGTCGACGACGTTGTTGACTTTACCGCTTGCGAGGCGGTCAAGCGTTCCGATCGAACTATTTCCCAACTTGCGGACGGCAACATCGCGGATGCCCATCGAAACTTTACCGGCGATGTCAACGCGGCCTGCAAGTTGGAAGTCCGCACCGCCACCCGTGACATACATCGATGGGGAAGTGCCCGCACCCACGTTGCCAAGCCCTTGTGACTCAGCGGTCGAGAGCGTCATCTCGATATCCAAGAAGTCGGTGTTAATACGTGCGGTTTTGCCCTTGGCGGTAACTGCGATCCCGTTGATCGTGCCGGTGAGGTCCTGACCATAATCAATTATGCCGTTCGTAGCGTTGGCGAAGTTGCTGGTCAGCGTGGTCGATGCAGTATTGTAGGTGGCCGAGCCGCGACCATAAATACCGCGGTTGGTTGCGCCAGCACCGTTGTTAGTGCTGTTTACACCGGCTGAGTTGATTACTTTTACAGAGACGAACTCGGCGGAGCCGAACTCGCTGCTGCCCAGGCCGATGCGGGTGCTGCCCGATGCCGAGAGCGACGCCGACACCCCGGTTACATCGGTGAAGGTGTTGATCGTGGAGACAACCTTGGCGAGCGTAGTGCCCGATGCGAACGAAAGCTCGCGGCTGCCCTTACTACCTGAGATTTCAATGACGAACGATGACGCGGTATTCAGGTCGAGCGAGGTGCCGCCCATCGAGAGGAAGACGCCGCCCTGCTGAGCAGACGCGGTGACCTGCATGTCGACTGAGAGCGACGCACCCGTGTACTTCGCGGCGTTGACGCGGAAATCGGTCACGCCGCTCTGCACGCTGGAGGTCTTAAAGTCAAAGTTGCCGTTGAGCAACTTAATACCTTGAAAGTTAGTGGATGATGAGACGCGATCGATGGTTTGCAGGATCGAATCGATCTGCAACTGATTGGCGTTCTTTTCTTCTGCGGATAGCCCTGCGCGGCTGGCGGTATTGGTGACCAAACCTTGAAGTTCGGTGAGCAACCCGCTGATTTCCTGGAGGCCACCTTCGGCAATATTAACAACCTGATCGGCGCGATCGGCGTTAGAGATAGCCTGCTGGGATGCCTTCTGTTCGCTGCGCAGGTTTTCGCTGGCGATCAGGCCCGCGGGATCATCCTTACCTCGGTTGATCTTAAGACCTGTGCTTAGGCGCTCCAGCGAAGTCGAAAGACTTGCGTTGTTCTGACCTAAAACGCGCTGGGCAATCATCGACTGAACATTTGTATTAATCCGACCCATTGACAACCTCCGTGCTTGGTGGGGAACTCTTGACTGCCCGAGCGTCGCGAGGCCTTGTTACGGCGCTCGCCCCATAGACGCTGTCGGCCCTTGACTTACAACCACCCGAACCGACAAGGCCCGGGACTGCAACTGGAAGCGGAAAGAATCCGTTCTCGCCGCTCCTGTCGTGGCGTGAGAGTGCCGCGACAACCCAAGAATCGGTTGAGTAAAGGGGTCGCTTGAGGCACGAAGACCACAAAAAACCATGAGCAGACGCGTTTTCTGGTCGTTGTAAGGGTTCGAGTGGCTTACACCCGGAATAAACGGATCAGACCGCTCTTCGAGGTGGACGCGGCGTGGCGAAACGAACGCTTGCACTATGGCAGTTATGAACATTGGGAGGGAAGCCAAGGCTTTGCCGTGTGCAACGCGGCGGCGAGTGGCCCCCTACCAGACTTGTTCCCGACCAACGAGGTGGGCGGCGCGGTCCTTACACTCGATGCCTGAGGGAGAGAGTGCGGCGGCCGTACACCCGCCGAAAGGGTATTGCAATTAAAAAAAGGCCTGCGTGCTGACGCGAGCCCTTTAGAAGTAAGTAACTGACCGAGTATATTAAATCACCGGAGGTAGGCTTATCCGAGTAGCTGAAGCACCTGCTGGCTCTGCTGGTTAGCGAGACCCAAGGTGGAGGTTCCCGCACTCGTCAGAATCTGGGCGCGGGTCAGTTTGCTGGTTTCAAACGCGAAGTCGGCATCGCGTATTGAGGAAGCACTTGCCGAGAGGTTCTCAAACTGACTTTGAAGTGAACGCTGATTGGTGTTAAGCACATTTCGCTCGAAGGCACCAAGCCGCCCACGCAGTTCGGTAACTTCGTCGATGGCGCGGTTGAGGATGTTAGAGGAGGTGCTGAAATCACCCGCTCGAACGTTGCCCGAGATACTAAAAGTCTGGCCAGTCTTAAGCGAGCTGAGGTACTGCACCGCGCCGTTGTGACTCGTGGCCCCAAGCCGCGATGCCGCGACGGAAGGAATACCCACTGTCGATTGCTGGGACGCGTTAACATCCGGCCCGAGTTGAAAAATCGACCCACCGCCGGTGACGGAGAACGTGGTGGCGACCGCGCCAGGTCTGGTGGCGAAGCTCTCGGACAATGTGAGGTCCAAGCCTAGAGCTGGCGAGTTGATGGAAACTCCCAGACCCCGTCCGGTTGCAAGATTACCATTGATCAGGGCGGTTACGTCTTTACCCACATCGCGCTCGCCGGAGATGAGGACGCCCGAGCCAAGCCGACTAGCCCAGTCAAAGGGAGTGGGCGTGCTCATGGCTCGATCGCCGGAGAACTTGTAAAGGTCAAAGGAGTCACTGGCGGGGCCCGGCCCGCCCAGGCGTTTGACACTTACAAACGAGTTGGACCCGTACTCATTGCTTTGGAAGACCATCCCTGAGTTAGCCGTCGAGTTGATCAACGAGGCTTCCACACCGGTGAGGGCGGTGAGGTTGTTGACCGCGGTGACTAACTTCGAGAGGGGCTGTCCGCTGGCGATAGTAATAACCTGAACGCCATTGGGGCCAGCGATCTCGAGCGTCATCGAGCTCAGTGTGATACCGGCGGGAGTTGTGTTGCCGTTGTAGTAGAGCGAGCCAACCTGAGCAGACGAGACGACGTCGACTTCGACGCTGAGGGAGGTGGCGCCCACGAAGTTCGCGCTGTTAAGCCGGGCAATACTTACCGCGCTTGTCCGCAAGCCCGAGAGGGTGTAGTCGAGCGAGCCGTTCAGCAGCTT
>Ga0105046_10010795_pt1 | contig 14209 bp, 10 predicted proteins | sample MAT03_FD_78385 | JGI IMG/M metagenome (GOLD analysis project Ga0105046, IMG submission 78385) | Freshwater microbial communities from Lake Fryxell liftoff mats and glacier meltwater in Antarctica - MAT-03 (megahit assembly) | ecosystem: Environmental > Aquatic > Freshwater > Ice > Liftoff... | reverse complement strand
TACCATCGGTCGGAAAGACATACATCACCCTTGCTGAACAATAGACGAATTTACCACTCGGCTAAACCGCGTCCGCGTAGAAAGTCGGAGTTTTTAGAACGACTCAGCTGGCCTCAAGGTCTTTCTCCACAATTAGATATGCGAATATGGCAAACTCCGGTTTTCAACGCAGACGTGTGTAAGGGTCATCCTACCATAGCCTGCTCTGATTCCAACAGAGAACGCATCGGAAATTGCAAACAAACTCATCGGAAATTGCGAACGTATCCAAGCCGCGCTAACAGCATTGCAGTAGGAAGGACGTGTCCGTTATCTGCACCGTGTTCTTGGCGATACTCAAGCCGTATCGCTTGTAATTACAAAGGCTTACGCGAACAATTTGACGAAAACACGGCGTCGTTTTTGGACAGGTACGAAGGGTGCGCCAACGGATTCTGGCGGTCCAAATGACCCGCTGGCGGATGCGAAGTCGTCGCCAAATTAGGAATACCCAGTATTCAGTTTCGCTTTCGGAGCTTTCGGAGCTTTCAGCGAGGGGGGTGTGCAGAATGACTGAAAGCTAAAAGCTAAACAGGACATCCTCCGCCAGAATCTGTTGGCGCACCCAGGTGCTAACTCCCCGTTGACCCGCCCCGGATTCCCGGTTATAGCCCCGCACTCGATGATCGGGGGATCGGCACGTGACACGCTTCGCTCTACTCTTCGTGGCGATTTCGGCCTGCGCCTTCACCGGTTGCGCCAGCACTTGGGATGCCGTCAGCAGCCGCAAGACGCGGCAAGACCCCATGAGCCTGTTCAAGAGCGAAGATCCGATGCACGTCTTGCGGAACAAAGTCGCGGGCGGCGAACGGGCCGTGGCGATGCGGAAAGTGAAGGAGCCGGCCGACAACGGTGGCAGCGCCGCCGAGCAGGATGAAGTCCTGCAAATTCTGGCCCAGGCGGCCACGGCCGACCCCAGCCCGGTGGTGCGCACCTCCGCCATCGACGCCCTCGGCCGATTCCGCGATCCCCGCGCCGTGCCGCTGTTGATCGCCGCGTATCAGAAAGCCGACGGCATCCCCGGTGGCACGATCTTGGCGTCGGCGACGCCGGGCATCGAGCCGGTCGGCAGTTTGGATCCGAAGGGCGTGAACGACCTCCTCGGCCTCAGTGGCCCCATCGGTTTTCAACCCGAGCTGACAACGACGATCCGCCAGCGGGCCGTGGTGTCGCTGGCGAAATCGAACAGCCCGGAGGCGGTTGCCTTTTTGGCGCAAGTCGCCGTGGGCGATGGCAAAGGCACCGCGGAGAAGTCCGAAGATCGCGAAGTGCGCGTCGCCGCGGTGCGCGGCCTCGGCCAGATGCACCAGAAACAGGCCGTCGTGGCGCTCGCCCAAGTTCTGCAAGTGGAAACCGGTAAGGACGTGGTGCTGGCCAACCGCGCCCACGAAGGGTTGGTCGATTTGACCGGGAAAAATCTACCGGCCGATCCGGCGAAGTGGAATAGTGTGGTTCAATCGGGGTTCGAGGTGTCGTCGGGCCCGAGTTGGTTCGAGAAGAATTTCGCCCCCATCATCCAGTGAACCCGCATCGGGGTGAATCCGCGTGCAGTACCTCCAACCGTTCTTGTACTTCGTTAAAAAGCCGAAGACCGGCCCGACCAACGTCCTGATCGGGTGCCTCGGCCCGCTGATTCCCATCGTGGGCGAGATGGTGCTGCTCGGCTACCGGGCCGAAGTGTCGGAAGAACTCGAACGCGATCCCGACCTCAAAGATCACCCCGATCTCAAGCTCGATAAATTGATGGTCTACTTGCAGCGCGGCGTCGGCCCGTGGTTGGCCCGCCTCGTGTTCGCGATGATCTTCGTCTGGCCGGCGCTCGCGCTCGCAGTCGGCGCCGGGTTCGGTGCCCACGAACTCATCTCCGAGCCGCTCTTCGGCTTCGCCGTGGGCGCGTTCGTATTCCTGCTGATGATGCTGGTGGGAATGACGATCCTCTGGCCGATGGAATACCACGCCCAAGTGACGAAGACGTTTTCCCCCATCAAGGAACTCGCCTTCGCCTACCGCTTCGCCCGCGTCTGTTGGTTCTCGACCTTTGTCGCCGTGCTGATGTTCAACATGCTCTCGGGAGTGCTGAACCTGATCGGCCTCCTGCTGTTGTACATCGGCCTCTACCCGGCTTACGTGATCCAGCAGATGGCCGAGCAGCACATCATGACGCAGTTGTACCTGCTGTATCTGGAAGAAGGCGGCGAACCGATCGAACTCCCCGAATCGATCAAGGAACGCCGGCGCGATGACGTATTCGAAGAGGAAGAAGACCAACCGAAGAAACGAGCACGGCGCGTGGAACCGGAGCAACAGTGAAAGGCGAGCCGACCCTCTTTTCAAGTTCGGGGGAATCGCTTGACCCGACCCTTCACAGGGTCGGCCAACCGTCGTTTACTGCGGCTTCAGACCCAAATCCTTCAATTGCCGGGCTTCCACAACGGCGGGTGCCCCCGTCATCAGGTCGCGGGCTTGTTTGTTCTTGGGGAAGGCGATGACATCGCGGATGTTCGTCGTCCCCGCGAGGATCATGCACCAGCGGTCGATCCCGAGTGCGATTCCGCCGTGCGGCGGGGCGCCGCTCGCGAGGGCGTCGAGCAAGAATCCGAATCGCGCCTTGGCGTCGTCGGGTTCCATGCCGAGCATCTTGAAGACGCGCGACTGTACATCGGCGCGGTGGATCCGGATGCTGCCGCCGCCGACTTCGTAGCCGTTGAGGACCATGTCGTACGCCTTGGCCCGAGCGCGTCCCGGCTCGGTCTCGAGCGTGTCGAGGTCGGCGTCCATCGGTGCGGTGAATGGGTGATGGATGGCCACGTGGCGCTTCTCGTCGGCGTCGTAGGCGAACATGGGGAAGTCGAGCACCCACGCGAAATGGAAGTGCTCGGCCCGCAGCGCGAACGGCTTCGCCGGCCGCTTCTCTTTCTTCGCTGCGGCTTCTTCGTCGGCCTTTTCGTCCCACCAGTTGCGGTAGAGCTTGAGGGTCGCACCGAGGTGACAGCGGATCGCCCCGAGCGCATCGCAGACAATGGCTTCGCTATCGGCGACGAACAGCAGGAGGTCGTTCGATTCGACGCCGAGGCGTTCCTTGAGCTTGGCTTTCACCGCGTCCGGGAAGAACTTCTCGATGGTGCCGGTGAACTTGTCGCCTTCGAATTTCATGTTGGCGACGCCCTTCGCCTTGAAGGTCTCCGCGACCTTAGCGATCTCGCCGCCGGGCTTCAACTGCGTGTTGCTGAACTTGTCCGCGACGCCCTTCACGTTGATGACCCGCACAACGGCCCCGGCGGCGAGTGCGCTCTTGAACACGCCGAACTCCGACTCCGCGGCGATGTCCGATACGTCCACAATGGGTAGTCCGAAGCGGAGGTCGGGCTTGTCCGATCCGTACTTCAGCATGGCTTCGGCGTAACCGAGGCGCGGGAACGGCGTCGGGATCGTCAGCCCGAGGACTTTGTCGAACACCTCGACCGCGAGGGTTTCCATGATCGCGAGGATGTCTTCGCGCTCGATGAACGACATCTCGACGTCGAGTTGCGTGAACTCGGGTTGGCGGTCGGCGCGGAGGTCCTCGTCCCGCAGGCAGCGGGCGATCTGGAAGTATCGGTCGTACCCCGAGACCATGAGCAATTGCTTGTACAACTGCGGCGATTGCGGCAGGGCGAAGAACTCGCCGTGATACATCCGGCTAGGTACCAAGTAGTCGCGGGCCCCTTCGGGTGTGCTCTTGCCGAGCAGCGGCGTTTCGACTTCGAGGAAGCCTCGGGCATCGAAGAAATCGCGGATGACTTTGCAGAGGCGGTGGCGCAGGATTAGCACCTTCTGCAATGAGCGTCGGCGCAGGTCGAGGTAGCGGTATTGCAGCCGCAGCTCTTCGTTGGCCAAGTCTTCGTCGATGAATTCGGTGACGCTGAACGGCATCGACGGGCAGTCGTTCAACACGGTCAGCGAGTGGGCTTGGACTTCGACCTGCCCGGTGGCGATGTCGGCGCGCTCCTTGCCGGCGATGCGGTTCCGCACGAGCCCGGTGACGCTGACGCAATATTCCCGACCGAGCTTGTTGGCGGCTGCGAAGAGTTCGGCTTGGTCCGCTTCGAACACGACTTGGGTCAGCCCGTAGCGGTCGCGGAGGTCGATGAAGACTTGATTGCCGAAGTTGCGGGTCGTCAGAACCCAGCCGTTCAGCGTCACGGTCTGCCCGAGGTGAGCCTCGCGGAGTTCGCCACAGGTCTGGGTCCGTTGCCAATCGCTCATCGCAATCTCCGCCGCGTCGGGAAAATGAGATTATACGGAGCCGCAACAATCGAATGATGCGGATGAAAAATGGAGTCTGCGGCCGGGGTGGAACCGATCGATTTCCGGTTTTCGCAACAACCTTTACAAAATCGACTGGCATCTCCCGCCGGTCATCGGTTACAATGAATTTCTCGCCAAGACTTCCCGTTGAGGTTCCCGATGCGGTTCATCTATTCCACCATCGCGCTGGCCTGCTCGACAACTCTGCTTTTCGCCGCGGAACCGAAGCCGACGTTCACCGCCGAGCAGGTGAAATTCTTCGACAGTGCGGTGCTGCCGCTGTTGAAATCGCAGTGTCTGAATTGCCACGGGGACGACCCGAAGAAACTGAAGGGCGATCTCGATCTGCGCACGCGCGGGGCGGCGTTGAAAGGCGGGGAGACCGGTCCGGTGGCGGTTCCGGGCAAACCCGCCGACAGCCTGCTGATTCAGGTGGTGAACCACACGAAAGAGGGGTACGAGATGCCCCCGACCGGGAAGTTGAAATCCGAGGAGATCGCGATCCTGACGAAGTGGGTGAAGGACGGCTTGGCCTACCCGGCCGACAAACTCGTCGGCGCGGCCGAGACCTTGAAGAAAGCGTTCACCCCGGAACAGAAGGCCTACTGGGCCTACCAGCCGATGAAGCGCCCCTCGGTGCCCGGTGCCGGCCACCCGGTCGATGCGTTCCTCAATGAGAAGATGACCGCGAAGAAACTCGCCCCCGGAACCACAGCCGACAAATCGACGCTGATCCGCCGCGTCTACTACGACCTCACCGGTCTGCCGCCGACGCCGGAGCAAGTCGATGACTTCGCGAAGGATCCGGACGCCCAAGCTTGGGAGAAGCTGATCGACCGCTTGCTGGCGTCCGAAGCCTACGGCGAAAAATGGGGTCGGCACTGGCTCGACATCGTCCGGTATGCCGAGAGCAACGGCTACGAGCGCGATGGCCCGAAACCGAATGCGTGGCGCTACCGCGACTACGTGATCCGCAGTTTCAACGCCGATAAACCGTACGGGCGGTTCATCCGCGAGCAGATCGCGGGCGACGAGATGATTCGCAAGGCGGACGATTTCGATCCGATCATCGCCACGGGTTACTATCGCTTGGGCGTATGGGACGACGAACCGGCCGATGTGAAGCAAGCCCAAGCCGACGGCTACGACGACCTGGTAACGATCACGGGTCAGGCCATCCTCGGGATGACACTCAATTGCGCCCGCTGCCACGATCACAAGGGCGACCCGATTTTGCAGGCCGATTATTACAAGATGGTCGCCTTCTTCCGCGACATCCGGGAATACAGCAACGACCGAAACGTGAACTCATCCAACAGCCAAACCGATATTTCCCCGGCCAGTTTGAAGTCGGGTTTCGAGAAAGAACAGCGCGAGCGCGAAGCGGCGATGGCCAAGCTCCGCAAGGAAGTCGAGGAGATCGAAGACGCGGTCATCAAAACCATGTCCGCCGAAGATCAGCGTTCGTCTGAGGGGCCGGATCGCCCAAAGGTCGTCGCCAACGCGGTCAAGAAATTCGACGACGCGCAGAAGAAAGCTTACTACGGCAAGAAGGCCGAGCATCAAAACCTGCGCGTAAAGATCCCCGTTTCACAATCGACGGCGCTCTCGATCAACCGTTGCGATCCCCGGCCGCCCGCGACCTTCATCAACCTCCGTGGCAACCCGCACGCCCAAGGGGTCGAGGTAAAGCCCGGCTTCCCGGCGATACTCGGGTTGCCCGATCCGGTCATCCCGCCGGCAGCGAAAACCAGCGGTCGGCGAACCATACTCGCCGATTGGTTGACGGCGAAAACGAACCCGATCCCGGCCCGCGTGCTGATGAACCGCCTCTGGTTGCACCACTTCGGCAAAGGCTTGGTGCCGACGCCCAACGACTTCGGCAAACTCGGTGAACAACCGACGCACCCGGAACTGCTGGAATGGCTCGCCGCCGAATTCCGCGAACCGACCCCCGGCCAACCCTGGAGCCAAGCGGGCGACGCCGAGACGATGAAGCGCATGCACCGACTATTGCTGACGAGCGCCGCCTACCGGCGATCATCGACCGCCATCCCGGCGAACATGAAATCGGACCCGGCGAATACCTACCTCTGGCGGTTCAACAGCCGGCGGTTGAATGCCGAGGAAGTCCGCGATTCGATTTTGAAAGCTTCCGGCAATCTCGATGGAACGATGTACGGGCCTAGCGTCTTCCCGAAGATACCGCGCGAAGTGCTGGCCGGTCAATCGAACCCCGGCGACAACTGGCACTTCAACCCGGCCAAGCCGAAAGACGGCAACCGCCGCACGGTCTACGTGTCGGTGAAGCGCTCGCTGCAAGTGCCGATTTTGAGCAACCACGACCAAGCCGACCCGGACAATAGTTGCCCCGTGCGCTACACGACGACGGTGCCGACGCAGGCCCTCGGCATGCTCAACGGCGAATTCACGAACGACCAAGCCGTCGCCCTTGCCGAGCGATTGATGAAGGAGCACCCGGACGATGTGCGGGCCCAAGTGACGCGCGGCATCCGGTTGACCACGGGGCGCATTCCGAAGGCCGAGGAATTGGCCAAGGATGTGTCGTTCATCGCGGCGCTGAAGGCGAAGCACAAATTGGACGATGCGAAGGCGTTGGCGCAATACGCCCTGATGCTGCTGAATACGAATGAGTTCGTGTATTTGGATTGAGGCACGCAAACGTGAGGATATAAGATGTCAGTAGCAATTTCATTTGAGTCGCACAATGGCTGTGTGGACGCATACGTCCTCGGCTCACCAGGGTTGCGTGCGACTGGCAAAAATCGATTCGAGGCCGAGTCGGCCTTGCGTACCAAGCTCGAAGACCGCATCCGGATGGGCGATGTCAAGTTCATTGATTTGCCCTTCCGGTACATGGCCGTCAGCGATTTTGCCGGTTCTTACACCGGGCTGGATGCGGAACTCCTGACCGAAATCACTGAGCAAGCCTACCGTGAGCGGGATGCGGAGAAGGCGGCGGAGTTTCCAGAATGATCGTGCTGGACAGCGACATCTACACGGAAGTGTTCAACGGTAATCCGAAGTACGTGGAACGGTTGGATACTTATCCGCCTGAGACGCAGCACGTGACGATCGTGACCGCAGAAGAATCGCTGCGCGGTTGGATGGGCTTGATTCGCGCTGCGGAAGCAAACCGCGCCAAGACTAGCTTGGCCCATGCCTACGAATTGTTGCGCAAAGCCATCGAAAAGCTTGGGAGGATTCGCATCCTCCCCTTCACTGATGAAGCCCACGAGCACTACCTCCGACTGAAATCCCAAAAGCTCCGCATCGGCACCCGCGACCTCCGCATCGCCTCAATCGCACTCGCCCACGATGCCACCCTGATCACCCGCAACCGCCGCGATTTCGACATCGTGCCGTCCCTCCAACTCGAAGTCTGGAACTGACCCATGACCACCCAATTCTGCGGCCGGACGCGGCGCGAGTTCTTCTGGCAATCCGGCGGGGCCTTCACCGGCCTCGCGCTCACCGGCTTGCTCGGCCGCGACGGCTTCGCGCCGATGGCGAGTGCGACGGAACTCGCCGCTGGCAAGAACCCCATGGCCGCGAAGAAGCCGATGCACGCCGCCAAGGCGAAGAGCGTCATCTTCCTCTTCATGTACGGTGGCCCCAGCCATATCGATACCTTCGATCACAAGCCGAAAATGGTCGGGATGGACGGCAAAACCGTCGCCGTGAAAACCTTCGGCCGCGGCGGCAAACGCAACGAGGGCCGCATCGTCGAGCCGCGCTGGAAGTTCAAACAATACGGCAAGTCCGGGAAGATGATCAGCGACCTCTTCCCCAACCTCGGCACCTGCGCCGACGACATGGCCTTTGTCCACAGCATGTACGCCGAGTCGCCGATCCACGGCAGCGCCATGCTCATGATGAACTCCGGCCGGCTCATCAGCGGCAGCCCCTGCCTCGGCTCGTGGGTCACCTATGGCCTCGGCTCCGAGAACGAAAACCTGCCCGGCTTCGTCGTGATGCTAGACAAAACCGGGGGGCCCATCTCCGGCCCCAAGAACTGGAGCAGCGGCTACATGCCTGCGGCGTACCAAGGCGTCACTCTCCGCGCCACCGAGACGCCGATCTTCGATCTCGCCCCGCCACCGGGTGTCACCCGCGAACAACAGCGATTGTTGCTCGACCGGTTGAAGGAGAAGAACGAAGAGCACTTGAGCAGCCGGGCGGACAACAGCGAACTCGCCGCGCGCATCGCCAGCTACGAACTCGCCTACAAGATGCAGTCGAACGCGCCGGAAGCCGTGGACTTCACCAAGGAAACCAAGGAGACGCTCGAACTTTACGGCATCGAGGGGCCGACGAAAGCGAAGACGGCCGACTTCGGCCGAAAGTGCTTGCTTGCCCGCAGACTCGTCGAGCGCGGCACGCGGTTCATCCAGATCTATAGCGGCGGCAACCACAACGACCACAACTGGGACGCCCACGGCGACCTCGAAAAGAATCACAACCTCCACGCCGGAAATACCGATTTGCCCATCGCGGGGTTGTTGAAGGACCTCAAACGCCAAGGGTTGCTCGACAGCACCATCGTGGTGTGGGGCGGGGAATTCGGCCGGCAACCGACGGCCGAGTACGGCACCGGCAGCGGCCGGGATCACAACAGCAGCACCTTCACGATGTGGCTCGCCGGCGGCGGCATCAAGGGCGGCACCACCGTCGGCAAATCGGATGAACTCGGCGCCAGCCCGGACGGGGACAAATTCCACGTCAAGAACTTGCACGCCACGGTGTTGAACCAGATGGGCCTCGACCCCAACGGGCTGACATACTTCTATAGCGGACTGGACCAGAAACTGGTCGGAGTCGAAGGGGCCGAGCCGATCAAAGGATTGGTGTGATGCGATACGAACGCGGTAGCGTCGTCCTGGTGCTCGAAGGTCGCACGCGCCTGCACTGCGGCGCCTGCGGTTGCGTGTTCGAGAATCCGTTTCAATCCCGTTGCGAAGTGGACGGCGAAGACGACGACGATGATCTCATCGACGCGACGGACGACACCATCGACTCGGAAAACCGCTTCCACTGGCAGCGGGCCTGCCCGAATTGCCACGCTCCGCCGACGCGGCACGTCGGCAGCACTCGCAAAAGTTGGGACATCTTCACAGTGATCGCTGCGCTGGGCGCTTATTTCGGTGTCGCCGTGGCGTGGAACCATGGGAATTCGACCGGCACCGATTTGAAGATCGCGGCGGGCGTTTTTCTCGCGACCGCGTTGGCGCAACTCCTGATCCATCTGTCGATCGCCAAGGTCACCGCATCCCGTTCGAGTCGGTTGGAGATCCGCAGAACCTAGGAACTCCGACTCCGAATCTTGCCCGCAGAGCAAGACGGGTTGCCGCCGCATTTCCACTGGCCGGATCGCAATCCCGCGTACGGCTTATTCGCGTGCGCCGTCGGCGTCGCGTGCATTCCGATGGCGTATTTATTCAGTCTGGAAGATCGGCTTAACGCCGATCACGCCCCCGGTCTGGTCGCGCCGGGCCAGCGGGTGAACGTGCGCATGCAAACGAGGTTGACCTCACTGCGCTCGGCCTGGTGCGGCACGGTCGCCGCGGAAAGTCGGTCGCTGAACGACCCGGGCGGTCGAGCTAAAACCATCGACGCCCGCGTCCCGCATCTGGGCACTATCGAATCGACGATGTTCACGACCAAAGATCGCGAAACCCCGTTCTCCCCCGTGGTGGATGTCGCCATCCCGCCCGATGCCGCGCTCGCGGATCAAACGATGGTCGTCGATATCCGCCTAACGCCAACGGTAGCCCGCCTCGGCGGTGGAGTCGTCATACAGGAGTATCCCGAGATTCGGGAATCAGTGTCGATCAAGATCTCGTCGCCGGGGGAGGTCGATACTGCCCGATCAATCTTATGGTGGAGCGCGGGCGCGACGGCGTTGGCGGCCTTGTCAGCCGGCGTGTGGTTGTACTTCGCAAACGTGCGCATGGCGAAGTTTCCCAAGCCCGAAGTCTTTATCGCCAAGGGTCCGAAGTCGGCGCGACCGCTGAAGAATTTCAGTTGGAAGGAGCACCGCAATCGGGGCCGCTCCGATGACGCCGGATGAGTCCGGCACTCGGAGCTCGACCGGCGTCCATGCGGACGCCGGCCGAAATGATTGCCTGGATCGGTCATTTAACCAAGATGCACCCGGTGAGGGTAATCGTGCTGTCTTCGTACTTACAGGCACCGCGCACCGTGACATTTTGTTTGGCTTCCAACTTGGCGAGTTGATCCTTGGCCGAAGCGGGGAACTCGCATTTGATCACACCGAAGTCCTCATTGTCACCGCTGAACGCCATGAGAATCAACTTGCCATCTTCGTTCGAGACCCGCTCCATCTTCACTTTGATTTCCAAATACTTCCCTTTGTAGAGCCCGTCGGCTTTCAACGTATTCGTGGAGTAGTCTTTGACGAGCTTGGCCGCGTCGGTGACGACCGGCGTCGGCAACGGTTTGGTGGGCACTGTCCCCGGCGCGGGTTCTTTCACGAGCTTGCACGTCTCGAGGACGACATAGTCGGTCTTGCGATCGACGCCTTTGACTTTGCCCCGGATCGTCACGGACTGACCGACGTCGATCCCAGCGAGGTCGGATTGGGTCGCCGAGCCGAAATCGCAATCGATGGTGTTGTCATTGCTGCCAATTTCGACCGTGATCCGGCCGATGCGCTCTTTGGAAACGAGCTTCACTTTGCCGGTGACTTCGACGACTTTGCCTTTGTAGGTCGCGTCGGCTTTGACGATGTTGGTTTCGAACTCTTTGCTGAGTTGCGCGGCGGTGATTTTGATCGCTTCGGCATTCTCGACTTCGGCGATCGCGTTGGTGGTCGCTTTGTTCCCGCTCATTCCGGTGAGGACGAAAATCCAGACGACGGCGACAATGATGCTGAGCAAGTTCAAAACGATCCCGGCGATCGGGAGTCCTTTGCCGTGGTTGGAACCGCCGGCGATCATCAGGCCGATGCCGCCCATGATGAGGCCGATGACGCCGCTGCCGATGGCGAGCGAGCCGATGCACGGAATGAAACTGACGATGAGGGACATCACGCCGCAGAGGACGGCCAAGATGCCTAAAACGCTCATTTTCTTGGCCATGGGCGCGTTGCGGGAGCCGCGTTCGTCATCGTCTTCGTCCTGCCGGTATCGGCTCCCCCGCTTGGCCGGTTGTTCAGGTTCATCGTCTTCGTCGCGGCGGCGCTTGGCACGCGGGCGTTCGTCTTCATCGTCTTCGTAATCGCGATCGCGGGCCATGGTTCGATCCTTCACAAGGGAATTTGGCGGGTGAGCCTCGGTGAAGATAAACCATAGGGCGATGGCCGGCAAGGAACATCGCGGAAAAGAATTACACCACCGACCCGCCGCCATCCAGGAAAGTGACCACGGTGCGGATTTCGTCGTAGCTCGCTTCTTCGTTGAGGGCCAAGAAGATCGGTTTGAGGAAGGCATGGCCGTGCTCCTTGGCGGCGACGGCGATTCGTTTGGCCAACTTTGCCGGCACCCACGCCGCGATCGACTTCGGCTTTTCCAATTGAATGAAATCGGCGAGGTGCCCGGCGACCGTGGATCGAGCGAGTTTCGTGCGCTTCGCCACTTCGTCGAGAGATAAGCCTTCGCGGAAGAACGAAAACGACAACTGCTTGGCCGGCGAGAGCTTCGTCGAGACCGGGGCTCGCGTCGCCGATTCCCGTGGCGGTGGCAAATCGGTTGCCAGTTTGTGCTCCGTGGCGTGGGATCGGATGACTTCCAAGAACGACTCGCCGAAGTCGCGGAGTTTCACATCCCCGATGCCCGAGACCATCCGCATCCGCTCCGGCGTCGTCGGCCGGCAGCGGGCCAACTCCGCGAGCACCGTGTCGGCAAATATCTGATACGGCGGTACATTCAGCCGGTGGGCGTGCTCGCGCCGGAGTTGCCGGAGCGCTTCGAACAGCGCCGGATCGCTGCCGAACGGGAGCGCTCCCTGCTCCGCCGCGGCGTCCGATCCGCCCATCCGCGTTTGGATCAACCGGACGGTCTGCGTCCCGCGCATCACAGCCCACGAAGTCTCGTTCAACCGTAGGATCGGGTATTCGCCGTCGGTTTGAATCAACGCGTCTTGGCCGACGAGTTGAAAGATGCAATCGCGGATTTCGGGCTTCGCCATCTCGTGGAGCAAACCGTAGGTGCTCAGTTTGTCGTGGCCGCGGGTGCGGATCGCATCGGTGTTGGCCCCGCGCAGCACGTCGATGACATGGTTCGCCCCGAAGCCTTCGTTCACCCGGGCCACGCACGAAAGGATCTTCTTCGCCACGGTGCTCGCATCGGGCACATCTTGCGTGTTGCCGAGGCAGATATCGCACGCCCCGCAATTCGGCTTGTCGTACTCTTGGTCGAAATGCTGCACGAGCGCCTTGTGCCGGCAGACGGCCCCGCTGGCGTAACGGACCATTTGATCGAGCTGTTTCCGGGTCGCCGCGACGAACTCCGGCGTGGCGTTGGCTTCGGTCGCCGACTTCTCCATGATCCGCCGCAGCGCCATGACATCGGCGAACGTGAACAGCAACAGGCATTCGCTCGGCAAGCCATCCCGCCCGGCGCGGCCGGTCTCTTGCTGGTAATGTTCGATCGTCTTCGGCACGCAGGCGTGGATGACGAAGCGGACGTTGGAGCGGTCGATGCCCATGCCGAAGGCGATAGTCGCCACGACGATGTCGGCCTCTTCCGAGGCGAAAGCGTTGTGGCTCAGGCGCCGGGCTTCGGGGCTCATCCCGGCGTGGTACGGCACGACTTTGTATTTCGCTCGTTTCAAGGTCTCGGTCACGCCGTCCACATCGGCGCGACGCAAGCAGTAGACGATCCCGGCTTCGTTCTTGCGGCGGTCGAGCACCTCGCGGATTTGGCCGATGACATCGGACTGCGGCAGCACGCGGTACGTGAGGTTCGGCCGGTCGAAGTTGCCGACGAGCATTTGCGGATTCTGGAGATTCAACTGACTGATGATGTCGGCGCGGACTTGCTCGGTGGCCGTGGCGGTGTAGGCGTGGACGGAACAGCCGGGGAAGAAGGTGCGCAGTTGCGCGAGCATCCGGTATTCGGGGCGGAAGTCGTGCCCCCAGTGCGAAATGCAGTGGGCCTCGTCGATGGCGACGGTGTGGGCACCGGCTTGCCGGAGGAGTTGGCTGGTGCCGGTGTTGACGAGGCGCTCGGGGGATACGAACACGAGGCGGATTTCGCCGGCGCGAATCGCGGCGATGGCCTCGTTCGATTCGGCGGGGCTGAGGGAGCTGTCGAGTCGGACGGCGCGGATGCCGTTGCGCGCGAGACCGTCGACTTGATCTTTCATGAGCGCGATCAAGGGCGACACGACGACCGTGATGCCGGGCCGGACGAGGGCCGGGGCTTGATAGCAGAGCGATTTGCCGCCGCCGGTGGGCATGACGACGAGCGAATCGCGGTTGGCGAGCACGGCCCGAATCGCTTCGGTCTGGCGGGGCCGCAGCGAGGTAAAGCCCCAAGTTTGGGCGATGGCCGCGAGCATATCCTTCGGCAAGTCGGGGGCCATTTGGGGATCCTACGCGGCTGGTGTCCTCGGGTTAAAATAGGGCGCCGGTGTCCGGTTGTATCCGATGGAAACGGGGAATCCCATCGACTGCGATCCGCGCGCCCGGTAGAGTCTTCCCAACATCGACTCCGAGACGTCCCATGCCGATCGCCGCATTTGCAGCATGCCTGTTTCTCGCTTCCGCATCGACCCTCCAATCGCAAGCCGTCAAGGCCGATCCGAGGTTCGACAAGACCGAGGCGATGATCGCCATGCGCGACGGCGCGAAGCTATTCACGACGATCCACTCGCCGAAGGACGCGAAGGCGCCGGTGGC
>Ga0105046_10010794_pt1 | contig 14210 bp, 9 predicted proteins | sample MAT03_FD_78385 | JGI IMG/M metagenome (GOLD analysis project Ga0105046, IMG submission 78385) | Freshwater microbial communities from Lake Fryxell liftoff mats and glacier meltwater in Antarctica - MAT-03 (megahit assembly) | ecosystem: Environmental > Aquatic > Freshwater > Ice > Liftoff... | reverse complement strand
GGCCTCACCATCTGCAAGCATATTGTGGAAGGGCATGGGGGCCGCATCTGGTTGGAGAGCGAAGAGGATATTGGCTCGACATTCCTCTTTACCATCCCACGCATTGAGGCGAGTGAGCCCGCTGCCACTGCGGGGGTGTAAGTTGTATTTTGTAGGGGCGCGATGCATCGCATAGGCCTTAAGCGAAGGGGTTTGGGCTGATTCTGGCGCGATCAGATCGGTTTATCGCATGCAAATCGCCATCCGCCAGGGACTTTTCAGTCCCTGACAATAGGGCGCAACATGCTGAAAGAGGATATTTTTCTCTTCGCTTAATGCCTATGCAGCATGCTGCGCCCCTACACATCTATGATTTTGCGGGTCCAGAGCGCTCACCACGCTATTCTGTATACCGACCAGTATCTGCGCCCCTACATATCCTTGATTTGCCTCCACGATCCCGATTTTGTGTGCCGCCGAAAGAACATCACAATTCCTGCCAACAATCCGCGATTAATGCCTGAAATGTCGCACGCCCGTAAAGATCATTGCCAGACCAGCTTTATTTGCGGCTTCAATAACCTGAGCATCGCGGATTGATCCGCCGGGCTGGATAACGGCTGTAATGCCTGCACGCGCGGCGGCTTCAATACCATCGGGGAAGGGGAAGAAGGCATCGGAGGCCAGCACAGCCCCACGAGCCCGATCCCCCGCCTTTTTCACCGCCAATTCGACGGAATCGACGCGGCTGGAAAGGCCGCCGCCAATGCCGACGGTATAATCGCGTTGGGCAAGCACAATCGCATTCGACTTGACGTGCTGCACAGTGGTCCAGGCAAAGCGCATGGCTTCCAGTTCATCGGGGGTGGGAGGACGCTCAGTCACAGCCTTGAGCGATGTGCCATCGGGATCGCCCATATCATAGCGCTGGATCAGTAAACCATTCATCACAGCGCGAATTTCCAGGCCCGCTCCATCAAAAGGCTGATTTAATTGCAGCAGACGGCAGTTCTGGCGCTTTTCCAGCAGGGTCGAGAGTGCACCAGGGCTGAAATCGGGAGCGGCAATCGCTTCGACAAAGAGCGCCCCCAACGCAGCAACAAAGGACTCGTCAACGGTACGATTAACTGCAATCACGCCGCCAAACGCGGATACAGGATCGGATTCCAGCGCACGGGGATAGGCCGCTGTGAGAGACGAAGCACGCGCGATGCCGCACGGATTGAGATGCTTGACGATGACGACGGTTGGATCAGTGTAGCTGCTCACCGCCCGCCACGCCGCATCCAGATCAAGGATATTGTTATAGGAGAGCTGTTTGCCGCCGAACTGCTTGCCGCCCAACGGCGCGGCCTGTTTCTGGCGGCTGTAGTAGCTGGCCGTTTGATGGGGATTCTCACCATAGCGCAGCGTTTCGACGGCATGAACGTTCAGGGCAAGATGTTCGGGTAGGATGGTTTGATCGCTGTCCGATACATCGGTCATGGTATCGCCTGCGAGATAGGCATGGATGGCCGTATCGTAATCGCGCGTGTGAGCAAAGGCTTTCACCGCCAGCAGACGCCGCAGCGCGAGATCAATCTCGCCCGTGTTTTTGAGAGAGTCAATGACACGGCTATAATCGGCGGGATCGCACAAGGGGGCGACCCGCAAGAAATTTTTGGCCGATGCCCGCAGCAGTGTCACGCCGCCAATATCGATCTCTTCAATCGCATCTTGCAGGGCAATGCCGGGCTTGGCGATGGTTTCCTGAAAGGGGTAGAGATTGGAGACAACAAGATTGATCGGGGCATAGCCATGACGATTAAGTTCTTCCATATCATCAGCCCGATCCCGCGCCAGAATGCCGGCATGGATGGCTGGATGCAGTGTTTTCACGCGTCCGCCAAGCATTTCGGGTAGACCCGTCACTTGATTCAGAGCCGTTGCGGGTAAGCCCGCTTCACGGAGAGCCGTCTCGGTACCACCGCTGGCGACAAGCTCCCATCCCATGTTATAGAGGGCTTTTGCCAGTTCAACCAGACCTGTTTTATCGTACACACTTAAGAGCGCACGCGGCATAAGATGTCTTCTTTCTTTAGTGATGATGTCTTGTATACATAAGCACGGGCGTTCATTATAACGACTCTGTCTCATCTCTCCATCAGCAAGCTGTGAAAAATAAAAAAATTCTAAAAGTTTTTTCCGACTTATGATGAAAATTACAAATAAGGTATACTTGACTCACATTGTGAAATTTAGAGCAATGGTGATGGGGAAACAACATGGCTCAAAAACCACAGATCATCGTCATCGGGGCCGGGTTTGGGGGACTGATTGCCGCCCAGCATCTGGCAAAAGCCGATGTTGAAGTTACCATCATTGACCGCAATAACTTTCACACTTTTACGCCGCTGCTGTATCAGGTGGCGACGTGCGCCCTTGATTCGAGTTCGGTGGCGTATCCGGTGCGCTCGATCTTTCGCGACCACCACAACGTACATTTTATGCTCGGTGAAGTCACAGACATCAATCATCAAGAGCATTGTGTTATGGTGCAATCAGGAGAGATAACCTACCAGAAATGGTACGATTACCTCATCATTGCGGTGGGCAGCGTAACCAACTTCTTTGGCAATAAAGATGCGGAAGAGATCGCATTCGGCCTCAAAAGCGCCTCCGATGCTGTTCGTCTGCGCCATCACATTTTGCGCTGCTTTGAGCGGGCGGCCTGGGCAGCCGATGAGCAGGAGCGCGATGCCCTGACCACTTTGATTGCTGTTGGCGGCGGGCCCGTTGGTCTGGAGACCGCCGGCGCTTTGCATGAACTGTATAACTACGTGCTCAAACAGGAATATGATGATCGCCTGCCGCGCTTGCGGGCCCGTGTCATCCTCATGGAAGCCACCGATAAACTGCTTGCGCCTTATCCTGAAACCCTGCAAAAATCGGCAGTAAACCAGTTGGAATCGCTTGGGGTGGAAGTGCTGTTCAATGCCACAGTGACGCAGGTTGAACCGGATCGTATTACGCTGAAAGATGGTCGCGTCATTCGTACCTATACACTGATCTGGGCTGCCGGGGTAAAAGCCTCCTCACTCGCGGAAAAGCTCGGCGTAACGCTGGCGGAGAGATCAGGCCGTATTCCTGTCGAGCCAACGATGCAGGTCAAAGAGCGGTCGCATGTGTATGCGATTGGCGATGTTGCCCATTTGCTTGATGAGAAGGGTCAGCCTTATCCGATGCTCATCCCAGCCGCGATGCAGCAGGGTGAATTGGCCGCGAAGAATATTCTGCGCGAGATTGCGAATCAGCCTCTTGCCCCGTTCCAATATAACGACAAGGGCATCATGGCGACGATTGGTCGTCGGCGTGCGGTGGCATGGCTGTACTACAAGGTGCAGCTGTCGGGCTATCTGGCGTGGATCGTGTGGCTGGTGTTCCATCTCATTTCGCTGTTGGGCTTCCGCAATCGTGTGGTGACGTTCGCAAGCTGGGTGTGGAACTACTTCACCTATGATCGTTCGGTGCGTATCATCCTCGACAGCGAGATTACACCGCGCCCTAACCCTGCGACTCCTGGGGCACTTCAGACTGAGAGTGGGGAGGCCGGGGTGAAGGCGTAACATCTCGCGAGTTGCAGGCATCACACATTTGAGCCAGCGACTATCAAATAGGGTATGACAGAGCAATCTCATATCCTATTTTTGCGTTAGATAGGTCTGATTTACTCCAGTAAATCGTGCATGAAGTTGAGCTTATCTCTCAAACTCTCTCAAAAGTATATCATCGTCGGGCAGTCGTCAGGTTATACATCGGAATTCTGTGTATAATTGATCATGATGATTGGATGTATGGGCAGGTATTTGCCCTAAAGGTCATAAATCTCATGGATAAACTACAAAGTGAATCGCGGCATGAACGGTTAGCACTGTTGGCAGCCGGGGCCTCCCTGGTGATCGGGTGGGTAGGCAGCATGCTGTTCTACGATTGGCTGCTGGTCCGCAGCCCTGTGCTCGGCATTGGCTTCCCGCTGTTGGTCGCAGCGCTCATTATCGGGGTTCTGATGGTGGCACGGGTCATGGGGGTGCAGCTGCGTAAGCGCGTTTTATGGCTGCTGCTGCCCATCGGCTTTTTTGCTGGAATGGTGGCTGTGCGCGCGGACTCTACATTGATGGCCCTGAATATCAGCATGACGGTGATACTTGGTGGCCTGCTGCTGCATTATCTCCCTTTGAACAAAGCGCCCCATGAAGACAATACGCCTGCGCACGTTGCAGCCATCATTGTGGCAGGCTTCTATGCTGTGTTTGGATCTTTTCTGGAATTATCCTGGGTACGCAGTGCATTCCAGCATCTGCGGTGGCGCGGCGATGAACGCACACGGGCGGTCCTGCGCGGCATCTTCTTCGCTGTGCCGGTTGTCGTGGTGTTTGGTGTGCTGTTGGCCTCAGCCGATACTGTCTTCTCCGAAGCCCTCGGCAATCTTTTCAGCGGCGTGAGCAATCTTGGAGACCTGTTGGGGCGCGTGGTGGTAGCGGTGGCGTTCGCATGGGGCATTTTAGGTCTCATCGCGTATGGGGTGCGTGCCCCGCTGCCTGAGACGACACCCGCCATGACCGCAACAACTGCGGCGAAATCGGCACTGCCAACTGATGAGGAGATTGAGGGCGAGATTGATGTCGAGCTTGTAGCCGCTCGTGCCATCGTCCAGAATGCCAATAAAAAAACCAAAGGAGTCCCGGCCCTGGGCATGATTGAGACAAGTATCGTGCTGGGCAGCGTGATTGCCTTGTTCGCGGTGTTTGTGACGATCCAATTTGCCTATTTGTTCGGCGGACAGGCCAATATCCGCGAAGGTGTTACCTATGCCCAGTATGCGAGGCGCGGTTTCTTTGAATTGGTCGCTGTGGCCGTCCTGGTGATTGGCCTGGGACGCTATCTGCATATGCAAACGCGCCGCGCCAGTGCCAACGCCAATGTCTTGTTCCGTGTCGAATCGGTGGCGCTGGTGGGACTGACGCTTGTGCTGCTGGCATCGGCGTGGTATCGCATGTCGCTCTATGAAGCGGCGTATGGTTTTACACAGCTGCGCCTCTATATCTATGTCTTCATGGCGGCTCTTGTGGTGCTGTTTGGCTTCTTTCTTCTGGAAGTCTTCACACGGGGCAAGACGATTTTTGCCTTTGGTGTGCTGCTTGTGCTGATTGGGTATGGGGTGGCACTGAATGGCATTGGCGGCGAGGGCTTTATTGCCGCGCGCAATATCGAGCGCTATGAAAATGGCAAAGACCTCGATATTTGCTACTTGAAGACGTTTAGCGTGGATGCGCTGCCGCAGATGTTAACGCTGCTGAATGCTGCCAACGAGCGTAGCGATGGGGCTGTTGTGCCGCAGGTGCACTTGTGGCTGCGCGAGCATTCCTTCTTCATTGACCGCTGGTCAGAGTCACCAGAAGCGTTCACAACACTCAACGCGTCTCGCGTCGCTGCAAAGGCCACATTTTTGTCGATCTGGCGCGATGAACGGGCGATCTGGGACAAGACAGAGTATACCTACTGTAGAAATAACATCGGGATTTAGGTCTGAGCATGTCAAACGGGCGCAGTATATCTGCGCCCGCCCGTCTATCTCTATAGGTCTTATTCCTGGCGGGTCATATCAATATTCCAGGTGATGTTACATGAAGCCTCCCCGGTTACGATCTGACCACGCATGAGACTGGGGTCGATGAGTGTAACATCAAGCCTTGTGGTCCCCCCGTTCATATTAACCTGAGCGATGAAATTCCCATCACCATCCCCAACGAACATTGCGATCACATCCGGAGCTGTAAACATGAAACCATCCTCAGTGTGAACAAGCTCCCCGGAGATGCTTGGAAAGGTGATGGGAGGTATAATAATCCCCTCACAGACACTGTCGACGGCACCCCCTGTATCGGTTATGGTCCATGTGCCTTCTTCTGGCCGCACCCCTTGCGTCGCTTCTTCCAGTTCAGCAGCCGTGAGCGGTGTGGGGAGTTCGATGTCTTCAGGGAGAAGCCCCACGATCCCTTCCAGACCTGTGAGCCCGTCTTCAGGAATCGTTGTTAATTCTGGCGCACCAGCAGCATGACCCTCAGCATCCAACGGAATTGTGGCGCGTGTCCCTGGCAGCACCCGCACGCTTTGATCACCTACGCTGATAATCGAACTGCCTTCCAGCAGATCAAAGATCATCTGTCCGCTGTTCTGGGCGCGCATATAGGCGGTTGAGCCGAGTTCGACACTGACTTCGTTAATGAGCAAATTGACTGTGCCTACGCCTGTCGGGGTCTGGATGAGGATGCCATCTTGCGGTGCTTCGGCGCACCCAGCCGCCCCCACACCGGATGAGAAGTAAAAGGCCTGCATCGGGGCATAGGTAAAGCCCTCAGCACTCGTCGTTGTGTCGACCACTGTCAGTGTGGTGGCATCGCCTTCGACCTGAACCAGATCAGCAGAAACCCATCCCGTCGCATCATCAGGCAGCAGCACGCGCAGCCAATCGCCTGCTGCATTTTGACCGTCGGCTGTAAGGGCCTCGCTCGGTTTGAGTTCGGTCAAAACACGATTACTTGTCCCCGGCCCGCTGCGCACATTGATCGTTGTATTGGCACTCACGCTCACTGTGGCTGGCTGTGGTGCGCCCGCGTTCTCGATGGCGGTGCCACCAAACAGCAGGACAGTCACATTCTGGCCGGGAATGGTATCGGGTAAATCGGCTTGCAGGCTCAACAGAGCAACACCCCATTCATCGGGAGATGTTAACGCGCTCAAGTTCAGCGTCTGAATATCGCTGACAGAGACAATATCGCCTGGAGCATCAAATTTAAAATTGGCGGCATCGGCCTGGGGAACGGATTCAATGGCGATGTTGCCATAACAGGCCTGATTGCGTTCAGTAATCCCACAGAGTTGTTCGGTAAGCTCAAGTGCCTCTTGCACAAGGGCCGTACATTCCTGCGCCTGTACCAATGGCGCGCAGCACAACGCAAGAAGCAGAAGCGCCGATAGACGTTTAACCATCGTTTGACTCCTATTCGTTTTGTATAAAATTTACATGATACCTAAAAAACATACTTTGGCCCGCCTCCCTGATGCTCAATACATCAATCACAGACGTAGCAGACATGTGTAGTATAGTAAGCCTCGATAAAGAAATTGTGAGTTGTGATACAGCACGAGTCTTATCTACACAGGCTTTTTATGAGTTGAGAGTGTCCCGTTTTGATGACGCTTTTAAATGTGTCTTACAACTAAATTCAGATTCAAATGATAGGCGTGTGTAGGGACGACCCACCGCATCGCCCTTGCAACATGTTAATACGCTGCGACAGTCCCATCCTTGCGTGGATCACAGCCGCCAAACAGCACCCCGCTGGTGGGGTCACGGCGGATAATATGACCATCCCCGAACAAGCCGCGTCCTCGCCCGCTGACAGGTCGCACGGTATGACCCATCTCGGCCAGGGCCGCCATCGTTTTGAGTGGTATTCCGTCTTCCAGGGCCAGAACACTGTCCCCGCGTCCACTCTCCAGGCACCAGCGAGGCCGATTGAGCGCTTCCTGCGGATTCAGATCGTCATCCAGCAGGGCACTCATCACCTGGAAATGACCCTGCGGCTGCATAAAGCCGCCCATCACGCCAAAGGGGGCATACAAATCGCCGTTTGTATCGACGCTCATGCCCGGAATGATGGTGTGATAGGGCCGCTTACCGCCCGCCACACAGTTGGGATGCTCCTCTTCAAGATAGAAGCAGGCCCCGCGATTTTGCAAAAAGACTCCTGTGCCTTCGGCCACAATGCCTGTTCCAAAGCCCATATACAGGCTGTTGATGAATGAGCAGGCATTACCCTCCCCATCCACAGCGCACAGATAGATCGTATCTGAGCCTTTGAGGGGCATACCATAGCTGGGCGGTTGCATGGCTCTCTCTGATGAGATCAAACCGCTGCGCTCACGCCCATAAGTTGGGCTGAGGAGATGCTCAACCGGCACAGGCACAACCGCCGGATCAGCGATGTACTGGCGGGCATCTGCGAAGGCCAGACGCATCGCCTCAACCATCTTATGGATTCGTTCTGGTGAGTCCCAGGGCTCATCCATCGCGAGTCCCTCCGCGATGCTCATGGCGATGAGGGCCGCCAGTCCCTGTGCGTTGGGAGGGCACTCGTAGACCGTCACGCCGCGATAAATCGTCGAAATGGGAGTTTCCCAACTTGAAACGTGCCGTTTGAGATCGTCGTGTGACATGACCCCGCCAAGCTGTTCCAGCGTTCGCACGATGCTGTCGGCCACCGCACCCGTATAGAACGCGTCTGATCCGCCTTCCGCGATGCCTTGCAGGGTCTTTGCCAGATCGGGCAGGCGCATGATTTCACCCACGCGCGGAGCCCGCCCATTGATGAGATACACATCGGCATGCGGGCTGTTTTGCAGGAATTTTTCGCTGCGTCCCCAGGCATCGCCAAAGACAGGTGCAACCGGATAGCCTTCCCGCGCGTGATAGATGGCGTCTGCCAGCACATCGCGCAGTGTCATACGACCATGCTGTGCTAAAAGGTCTTCCCAGGCACGCACGGCCCCTGGCACAGTGACCGCCAGCGGGCTGCGCGATGGGATTTCGCTGTGCCCCTCGAACATAGACCGCGTGAGGGCTGATGGGGAGCGTCCGCTGCCATTGAGGGCTGTGACCTGTTTTGTTTTCGCGTCGTAGTACAGCACAAAACAGTCTCCGCCGATGCCTGTTGAGGCGGGATCGGTCACGCACATGACCGCGCACGTCGCCACCGCTGCGTCAGCCGCTGTCCCGCCGCGCTGCAAGACGTTGAGTCCGGCTTGCGCGGCCAGTGGATTGTTGGCGCTGACCATGCCACGTCGAGCAGTCGTCATCGAGCGGCGGGAGTTAAAATCAAAGGACATGGTTTTCATAACGATTTGTTCCCTGGATTCATGCCAATAAGGGTTGTTTTTGTTTGAGTGAAGAGACTATACGCCAAAGTCGAAAGAATCAAAAAGAGCGCAAATTGCTTGCGCCCTCAAAGATCATTGCAAAATGACTGCATGATATATCGCGCTTGATCTACAAGCCTGATGACCGCGCATCTTGCTCGGTCCAACCGCGATCTTCTTCCGTGATAGGAGCCTTAGCAGACGCTTCGATCATGCCATACGGCATCAAAAGCAGCAGGGCTCCTCCCATCAGGCTGGCCGCAATGACCACCAGGATCAAGATCGGCGGCAGACGGGTCTCGCCAATATACAGCGGCGCGGGATGGATGATAAAAATCATTGTGAGCATGGTAGGGGCCAACGAGATAAGCAGCGCACTGGCAGCATAATTCAACACTCGTGCCAGCGGCCCGCCGTGAATAGGCTGACGGCTTTGCGAGTGACGCGAGACAAAAAAGCCTGCCACCATGCCAAACACCACCAGCGCAAGAACTGCAATCACATCAATTGTATCCATAGGCAAAACGCCGCGTGTCAAAATCGGCGTCTCCGTCCTTTCGTATGTGGAGAGATTGTATAAGGGCATGACGGTTACAATCATGCCCTTCGTCATCAATAGATCAATTTAAAACAGGGTGTAGATGAACAGTCCCGCGCCGCCTGCGCTGCCCGCAGCAATCAGCACACCCAGGATCACCAGCGCAACGATCATGGGTACGAGCCAATACAGCTTGCGTCGCCAGAAGAAGGCCAGAAGTTCGCCCAGGATGCCCATGCGGGCCAAAAATTCATTCATTGACCCATTCTTGGGTTTATCGTTTTTGGGTTTATCGTTCAGCTCATAAGCCATGAGAGATCCTTTAAGTCCAGGGTGGAACAGGCCACCTTAACCACATGCTACTTTCGGACGAGCGTTGTTCCAAGCACCAGCATATCAATATCGCTGTTACGGAACGTGTTGAGGGCATTAAGCGGCGTGGTGACAATTGGCTCACCGCGCAGATTGAACGACGTATTGAGCAGCACAGGCACGCCCGTCGCATCACCAAACGCCTTGACAACATCATAGTAACGGGCGTTTGTCTCACGGTCAATCGTCTGCAAACGACCTGTGCCCATATGATTTACAGCCTGAATCTGGTCGGCTTTTTCGCTGCGAATTGGCGCGACCATGAGCATATAGCGCGGCGCTTCATGCGCGGCCACGCCCGGATAATCAAAGTATTCCGACGCACGTTCACGCAAGATCACTGGCGCAAAGGGGCGGAACGGCTCGCGGAACTTGATTTTGGTGTTCACGACCTCTTTCATCTCGTCGCTGCGTGGATCAGCCAGGATGCTGCGATTGCCCAGCGCACGCGGGCCCCACTCAAAGCGGCCCTGGAACCAACCCACAACCTGTTTATGCGTCAGACCATCCACCACGCGCTCGATGAGTTTGTCGGGATTGTCGGCAAACGATTCGTGGCGAATGCCTCTGCCCGCCAGGAATGACAGACATTCTTCATCGGTGTAGCCCTTGCCCCAGTAGGCATGGGGCATCTTGCCGGTGCGCGGTTGCTTGAACAGCGTGTGATAGGCCCACAGCGCACAGCCCAGAGCGCCGCCATCATCGCCTGACGCAGGCTGGATATAGATTTCCTCAAACGGCGTCTCATTGAGCAAGCGCCAGTTGGCTTTGGTATTGAGCGCCACGCCCCCGGCCATGACGAGCTTTTTTAGCCCTGTCGTGTGCGCAAGATGATTGCAAATGTTGACGAGAATATCTTCCGTCACGCGCTGGATGCTGGCCGCCACATCGGCATAATATTGATTTTGATCCATGCCCGATTTTTCGGCAGAGCGCTCAGGATTGGTCGCCATCGTGAAAAATTCAGCCTCAGACGGGCGGGCCGGACCAAACAATTCGAGGAATTTGCCGCTGTAACTGCGTTCCGTCGAATGGGTGTAATCAAAATAGCTCAGGTTGAGGTTATACGCGCCTGTGCTATCAGACTGAATGAGCTTATAGATTTTGTCCTCATAGCGCGGCGTGCCATAGGGGGCCATGCCCATGACCTTGTATTCGCCATTGTTGACGCGAAAACCGAGCCATGCTGTAAAGGTCGAATAGAGCAGGCCGAGCGAATGCGGGAAACGCTGCTCAGAAAACAGATTGATGTCGAGGCCCTTCGCCGTGCCAAGCGTCGTTGTTGTCCACTCGCCCACACCATCGACGGTGAGAACCGCCGCTTCTTCAAAAGGGCTGGCAAAATAGGCGCTGGCCGCGTGACTCATATGATGATCGCAGAAGATCACCTTGTCATACGGAAGACCAATCTCGTTCTGAATCACATTCTTGATCCAGAGTTTTTCTTTCAGCCAGCTCACTGTGGCTTCACGCCATAGGCCCCACGAACGCGGGAAGGTCTTCAAGGCGGAGAGGATAATGCGCTCGAATTTGAGCAGGGGCTTTTCATAGAAGACAACATAATCGATGTCCTGCGCTTCGATGCCTGCTTGCTCCAGGCAGAAGGCGACAGCATGCGTCGGATAGCCGTTATCATGCTTCTTGCGCGAGAAGCGTTCTTCCATTGCTGCGCCGATAATGTGCCCATCCTGGATGAGAGCGGCGGCAGAGTCGTGATAGAACGCGGAGATACCGAGAATATACATACGTTAACCCTGCCGTTTCGCGCTGTCGAGGTCAGTGGGGACGGGTTCGCGGCTGAACCACTGGGGTTTGGCCTTTTCGCGAAACGGATCGGTGAAGAAAAGTGAAATAAGACCGAAAGGGGCCAGAATCGTGAAGTAGAACAACACTGCAATGGCGCGGGCATTGGCATCGCTCACCACCGAGACGATGACGTTGAACCGCGTCCAGGCTGTATCAAAAATGCGTTTCAAGGATTATGACCTCTGGTTACGCCTCAAACAGGAGTGGCAGGTTATGCGGTTATTGGAGGGATAGACTAGACCCTCGCCCGTTGTGCATGCGGGAGCAAGTTTTCCATAGACGCCGTTAAAAAGCAATGACAGAAGCGCATTGAGATCATGGGCTCCGAAAAATGCGAACACGAAAAATGCTGTTCAAAGGGGGTTGGCAAACACGAAAACGTAAAATCGTTTATACTCTCCTGCGTCTCCTGCTTCCTGAAGGGTGTGTCTGTGTTCGCCCGTATTCGTCAATTGTTTAATATTGATCCGCTTGAGCTGCCGTTGGTCCAGGCGTTTCTGCTCCATTCGTTTTTGATGGGGCTAACCGTGACCTTTTTTGAAACGGCGGCTTACAGCACCTTCCTCACGCGCTATACCGATGCCTCCAATATCCTGCCAATTGCTTATATCAGCGCCTCAGTGCTGACGGTGGGCATGGGCCTGATTTATGGTCAGGTCGAAAAACGTGTCTCGTTTCGCCGCCTGATGACCTTGAATCTCATTGCGGTCATTGTGGTCCTGTTAGGCTTGCGTGGCCTGTTCACAGTCACCGATGACCCATTCCCCGCTCTGCTTGGCGTGATGGCCTTTGATTTGCTGTGGGTGCTGCAAAGTTTGGAATTCTGGGGCCTGGCGGGGCATGTCTTCACTGTGCGACAGGCCAAGCGACTCTTTGGCGTGATCGGTGCGGGTGAAGTGATCGCAATGATCGTGGGTGGGGCGGTGATTCCGTTCTTTCTGCGGTTCATTCACACGCTCGATTTGTATTTCCTCGCCGCTGCCTCGTCAATTGCCTCGTTGTTTGTCATGCGCTGGATTGCGACCACTAGAGACCGCGCTGAGGCAGCACAAATATCCCAATCTCAGAATTCAAGTGAAGCTGAGGAACGCCGCTCTGTACGTGAGATGACGCGTGATCGCTATCTTTTGCTGACCTTTGTGCTGGCAGCAGTTACGATTTTCACGCTCTACTATATCGATAATGCCTTCTATAAGGCGGCTGAGGGGCGCTATACCGACCCAGATGACCTAAGCGCTTTTCTGGCGACATTTTTCTTTATCGTCGGCTTCGTCCAGTTGTTTGTAAGGGCTGTTCTTTCTGGTTGGCTTCTGAAGCGATTTGGGGTGTTTGGTGGCCTGCTCGTGATGCCTCTCCTGCTTGTGTTTGGCATTGTTACCACCCTGATTGGCAGTGCTCTGCCCCAGACGCTCATGCTGGCGTTCTCCGGCATCATTCTGGTGAAGCTGGTTGATCGGGCGCTGCGCTACTCTCTGAATCGCACATCGCTGCTAATCCTGTATCAACCGCTCTCGCGCTCGGAGCGTTTGCGGGCGCAAACGGCTGTTGAGATGTATATCGAACCCATTGGCGGCGTCCTCTCCGGTGTGTCTCTGCTGCTGCTCAATCAAGTCTTTCATGTTGAGGTCGGGGTGCTGCTGGCGATTACGCTGGTTGTCGTGGTAGGCTGGCTCTTTACGGCACTTATTATTCGCTCGGCCTATACACAGGCTCTTTTGCACGCTCTGCGTCGTCGTTTGCTGTCACAGGTTGATCTGGACTTCACCGACAGCACCAGTCTTGAGATTCTGCGCCAGACGCGCTACAGCCCCAACGCCGGCGAGGTCATCTATGGCCTCAATGTCCTTGTACGTATGCAGCATCCCGAACTGGATGAATTTGTCACTGAACTTCTGCAACATGCGGATTCGTCGGTGCGCTTGAGTGCTTTGCAAACGCTCGATCAGGAGAATCGCACGGTAGCTCTCCCGGCTCTGCTCAAACAGATGCATGTCGAAACAGTGCCCACGCTTCAGCGCGATATGCTGCGTACAGCGGCCCGCATGGGGGCTGTGGAACAGGTTGTGCCATATCTTGAGCATGAGAATCTGATTGTGCAGTCGGGCGCATTGACGGGCTTGTTGAGCATCGAGGATGAGAGTCTCCAAGCGCAGGCGCGGCAAAAACTGTTTGGCTATGCAGCCTCGCTTGTTTCTGAGGATCGTGTGTTTGCGGCGCAGCTTTTGAGCAGTTCCCCGGCGGCCCATCGCAACGCACCCAGAGTTTTAGAGGCGCTGCTGCAAGATGAGGAGGGGACTGTGCGGCGCGCGGCTGTGATCGCTGCTGGAAAACTGCGCTATGCGCCTGTGCTGCCGATCATCGTCAATAATTTGGAGATCGGCTATAACGGCCTCGCCGCGTCGATGGAAGCCCTGATCCAGGCTGGGCCTGATGCGCTGCCACATCTGTTTCGCGCCTTTGATAAGACAGGACAGACCCGCTATGTTCAGCTGCGTCTGATCCGTGTGATTGGCCGCATTGGGGGCGATGTGGTCGCTGTCTGGCTGCGCGATCATCT
>Ga0105046_10010793_pt1 | contig 14211 bp, 10 predicted proteins | sample MAT03_FD_78385 | JGI IMG/M metagenome (GOLD analysis project Ga0105046, IMG submission 78385) | Freshwater microbial communities from Lake Fryxell liftoff mats and glacier meltwater in Antarctica - MAT-03 (megahit assembly) | ecosystem: Environmental > Aquatic > Freshwater > Ice > Liftoff... | reverse complement strand
TTGATCGTGCGTGTCGCCACCGCTTATTTTGGCGCGCTGACCGCCAGCACCAACCTGAACGCGGCACAAGCCGAAGAAACCGCCGTCAAGCGCCAACTCGAACAAGCCGATCAACGCTTTGAAGTTGGTTTATCGGCCATTACCGATGTGCACGAAGCGCGTGCGCGTTACGACGGCGCCCGCGCAGCGGCCATTTTGGCGCAGAACCAACTCGACGATGCCTATGAGGCACTCGGCGAACTAACAGGCAAGCCGGTCAGCGACGTGCGAGCCCTCGCCGACGAGATCAAGTTGAACCGTCCGGCCCCCGACAACACCGAAGAATGGGTGCAGACCGCGGAAGCCGAGAGCCCGGCTCTCGCCATTAGCCGATTCGAACTGAAACAAGCTGAAGAAGCGATCGCCACCGCCAAAGCGGCTCATTTTCCCACGGTGGGCGCCGATTACAGTTGGTCGGACCAAACCAGCTTGGGCACTCGCAGCTCAAACAGTTTGAACTTTCCAGCCGATGGCGATTTTCGTGATCACGGTTTTGGCATCACCTTAAATGTGCCGATTTTCGAAGGTTTCGCCACGCAATCGCGGGTGCGCCAGGAATCCCACAATCGCGACGCTGCAGCAGACCGCTATGAGCAAGAATTGCGCGCCGTGGTGCGCACCACGCGCACCGCCTTTCGCGCGGTCGCCGCCGGCATTTCCGAGGTTGAAGCGCGCAAACAAGCGCAGATTTCCGCGCAGAGCGCACTGGACGCCACGCAAGCCGGTTTTGAAGTCGGCACGCGTACCATTGTCGACGTGCTCATCAGCCAACAAGTGCTGTTCCAGGCGCAACGCGACTATGCCCGCGCGCGTCACGACTACCTGCTGAACTCACTGCGCTTGAAACAAGCCGCCGGCACCATCACCGTGGCGGATTTGCAAGCGGTCAATGCCTTGCTGAAGTAGGACTGTCGCTCAAGATCGCCTCGATGGCCAACATGGTGCGCGGCACCGCGCCGCGTTCGCGTTCGACCACCGCCAGTGCGGCGCGCCCCATCGCTAGGGCGCGCTTGCCATCACTCAAAACCCGGATCACTTGAGTGCCCAGTTCAGCACCGTTAGCAACCCGGATTGCCGCGTTTTCGCCCACCAGGGTGTCGGTTATTTCAGCGAAATTGAAGGTGTAAGGTCCGATTAGGATCGGTTTGCATAAGGCTGCCGGCTCCAACACGTTGTGACCGCCAATGCGATCCAAGCTGCCGCCGACAAAACAGGCGTCCGCGCACATGTAAAACTTCAACAATTCGCCCATCGTATCGACCACAAAACACTGCGAATCGAGCGCCGCAATTTGATCCTCGCTGCGACAACTGGTTCGAAATCCGTACGAACGACACAAAGAAATCGCCGCCCGAAAACGCTCCGGATGACGCGGCACCAGGATCATCAGCGCATCGGGAAAGCGGCCGAGTATACGAGCGTGCGCCTGCAAAACGGCCGACTCTTCGCCCTCATGGGTGCTGGCGGCAATCCACACCGGCCGCAACGCGCCCCAGGCTTGGCGCCATTCGCGGGCGATCTCATGCAAACCGTCCGGCACCGCCATATCAAATTTGATGTTTCCCACCACGCACACGCGGTCCCTAGCAGCGCCGAGTTGCAGAAATCGCTCAGCATCAATCTGCGATTGCGCGGCGACCAAGCTTGCACAGCGCACCGCTTCGGTGATCAGTGACATGGCCGGCCCGTAACCGCGCATACTGCGTTCTGACAACCGCGCGTTAGCAATAAAGATCGGAATTTGATGTTCGCGACAGGCGAAATACAAATTCGGCCAGATCTCGGTTTCCATTACCACCGCGATACGCGGCTTGATGCGGGCAAAAAATCGCTCAATCGCCGCGGGCAAATCGTAGGGCAAGTACACATGAAATACGCGCGCGCCAAACTGCTTGAGCACCCGATCAGACCCGGTCGGCGTGATTGTCGTCACCACCATTGGCAAATCTGGATGGCGGCGCATCAGCTCTTGGATCAACGGAATCGCCGCATTGAACTCGCCGACCGACACCGCGTGCACCCAGATTGACGATTCAAACGAAGGATCGCGAAACCAACCAAAACGCTCTAACCAGCGCGAAAAATAGCCACGGTTACGCAAGCCGCGAAATGCAAGGCGATACAAGATCACCGGCATCGCCAGATACATGGCCAAAGTGTAGAGGCGGCGCGATAGTCGGCGCATGCAAGTTTCGGTCGATTAAGACCGCAGTATCGCCGATGCACTGGCTGGCCCGCATGTTTCATAAACTACGCGCGAGCTAGACTCGCTCCATGCGCAAAGTAAAAACTGCCGCCAGGCCGCTCTGGCATCCGTTTTCGTGGCCGGGTTGGTTGGCGGTGGGCATTCTGTGGCTGATCGCCCGTATTCCGCTGCGCCCAGCCTTAGCGCTTGGCGCGGCTAGCGGTCCAATTGTGCTGGCGTTGTTGCCACGCCGGCGGCGCATTTTGTTGCGCAATTTGGAGCTGTGTTTTCCCGACTGGAGCGCCGCACAGCGCTCGAACATTGCCAGTCAAAACGCGCGGGAATCGGGGCGCATGCTGGTCAGCTTTGCGTGGGGCTGGTTTGGCTCGCTCAAACGCGTCGCGCAATTGCCGGTAAACATTGAGGGTTTGGAGCACATCGAAGCGGCGCGGGCTAACGGCCGCGGGGTGCTGCTGGTGGGCGCGCATTTCAGCCATTTGGAATTGGCGGGTCGATTATTGTGCCGATTCATTCCACTGGCCGGCATGTATCGCGAGCACCACGATCCGGCCTTCGAGTGGGCGGTCAGGAAGGCGCGCGCGCGTTACGCCAGCGCCATGTTTCGTCGCGATGAGTTGCGCGGAGTATTGCGACATTTAAAGTCCAGCGGCGTGCTTTGGTACGCGCCAGACCAGGAGTACCGACGTGGGGATCGTTTGTTCGCACCGTTTTTTGGCATTCCAGCGTCGACAATTACCGCGACGCACCAATTGGCGCGTTTGACTGGCGCGGCGGTGATCGGTTTTGAGCACCAGCGCGGCGCCGATGGCAGCTATCGATTGCGTTTGCACGCGCCGCTGACCGACTTTCCAAGCGCAGATGCATTGGCCGATACCACGCGTGTCAACGCCTTGCTGGAACAAATCATCCGGCAGGCGCCGGAGCAATATCTGTGGTTACACGCCCGCTTCAAAACCAGGCCCGAGGCTGCCGAATCGTTGTATCGGTAGGTCGAACAACCTACGATCCGCGCTGGCGCACTGCCTCAAATAAAAATACGCCGGCGGCGACGCTGACATTCAAACTCTCAACGCCCGGCGCGATGGGAATTTTCCACAAATAATCGCAAGTTTTGCGGGTCAGCTCGCGCAGGCCTTCGCCTTCGCTGCCCATCACAATGGCCAGCGGGCCCTTTAGATCGGATTGATAGACGCTGGCGGTAGCTTCACCGGCCGCTCCGCCAATCCACACGCCGGCTTTTTTCAAACTTTCCAGTGCCCGCGCCAGATTGGTCACGCGCACCAAGGGCAGCTTAGCCGCCATGCCCGCCGAAGCGCGCACCACGGTGGGCGTTAGTCCAACGGCGCGGTCTTTGGGCACCACCACGGCCAGCGCGCCGGCGGCGGCGGCGGTTCGAATGCACGCGCCTAAGTTGTGCGGATCTTGCACGCCATCCAGCACTAGAATCAGTGCAGGCGTGTTGGATTTTTCGATCAATGCCAGCAGATCGGCCTCGTCCAGGGACTCCGGCAAACGCCAACGCGCGGCAATGCCCTGATGACGATCACTAGCCACGCGTTTGTCGAGTTGCGCGCGCGGGCAGCGTTGCAGGGCTATCCCTAACTTGCGCACGCGCTCGGCCAGCACATCGACCCGCGGATTGCGTTTGCCGTCCTCCACAAGCACTTCCAGGATACGCGTGGGGTCGGCTTCGAGTTGCGCTTCAACGGCGTTGGGGCCGAGCAGCCAATCGCTATCGGCGCTCATCGCCGCCGCCGTTTGCCGGCCGAACTCGCCTTGCGCGGTCGTTCGGTTTCGCGGCCGCGTGGTGCTTGTTCGGCGCGTGTGGTGTGCTCGCCGGCGAGACGGAAGTCGATGCGGCGTTCCAGGCTATCGACTCGCAACACTTTAATGCGCACGCGGTCGGCTAGTTGGAAAGACAGGCGCAGGCGCTCACCGACTAAACGCCGGTGGCGTTGATCGTAATGGTAATAATCATTGGGCAATTGGGTGACATGAACCATGCCGGTAATCCGCGTTTCCAGGATTTCGACAAATAATCCAAAGGACGCAACGCCGGTCACCACCCCTTCAAATTCGTCGCCCAAATGGCGTTCCATGTAGGCGCATTTCAGCCGATCAGCCACATCACGCGTGGCTTCGTCGGCGCGCCGTTCATTGGCTGAACAATGCCGACCCAATTCGGCCATTTGCGTGGGCGTGTATTGATAATCGGCCGGCGTGCGTTTGCCGAGTGCGTGGTGAATGGCGCGGTGCACCAGCAAATCCGGATAACGTCGAATCGGCGACGTGAAATGCGCATAAGCGCTTAATGCCAACCCAAAATGCCCGTCACAATCGGCGGTATAGGTCGCCAAGCTTTGCGAACGCAATACCACCGCCTCAATCAGTGCGCCATCGGGCCGTTCTTTGGCGCGCTTTAAAATCGACATCAAATCGGCCGGCGCTAAATCCTCGTAGGCCGGAATTGGCATGCCAACAGTGGCCATGAATTCGGCCAGTTCTTCGTATTTATGGGTCGGTGGCCGCGGATGCACGCGATACAATGCCGGCACGCGACTGCGCTTTAAGAATTTTGCTGCGGCCACATTGGCGGCGATCATGCATTCTTCGATCACCTTGTGCGCATCGTTGCGTTCGTAGAGTTTCACCGCATCGATTTGGCCGAGTTCGTCGTACGAGAACTTAACTTCCTGACCTTCAAAATCCAGCGCGCCACGCTCGCCGCGCCGCTTGACTAACACGCGGTATAGCGCGAACAAATTCTCCAGATGGGGCAAAACCGGCGCGCAGCGCTCCAACGCATCGGCGCGACGTTGCCCGATCGCCTGCCAAACTTGGTTGTAGGTCAAACGCGCATGCGATCGCATAACGCCGGCAAAAAAGCGCGAGCGCGTGGTTTCTCCATTGGCGTCGATACGCAGCTCGCAAGCCAGACACAAGCGGTCGACTTCCGGTTTCAGCGAGCAAATGCCGTTCGACAACTTCTCTGGCAACATCGGCACCACGCGGTTTGGGAAATACACCGAGGTGCCACGCAACTGCGCTTCGTCGTCCAACGCGGTTCCCGGTTGCACGTAACTGGCCACATCGGCGATGGCCACGTACAGCTTGAAGCCACCACCGCGGGTCGGCGCGCACCACACCGCATCGTCGAAATCACGCGCATCTTCACCATCAATGGTGACCAGCGGAATATCGCGCAGGTCTTCGCGATCGCGAATCTGCGCAGGACGCACACTATCGGGGATTTTCGCCGCTTCGCGGGTGACTTTATCTGGCCACTCAAACGGGATGCTGTGCGTTTCGATGGCCATATCGATAGCCAAGGACGTGCCCACCTCGGCGCCCAGCACTCGCACAATCTTGGCGATCGGCTGACGATGGGTACTCGGTGGCTCGGTGATTTCCGCGACCACCACATCGCCCGGTTTGGCTTCACCTTCTTGGCCATGCGGGATTAGCAGGTTCTGATGGATGCGTTGGTCGTCCGGCGCCACCACGCCGAAGCCTGCTTCCTCCAAGTAGCGGCCGACGATGCGCGGCGAGCGCCGCGACAAGATTGAGACGATGGCGCCCTCCGGACGATCGCGTTTATCGCGACCCACGACGCTGACCAACACCCGATCACCATGCAAAACCTGGCGCATTTGCGCCGGCGGCAGATACACATCGCCGACGCCTTCATCGGGCCGGACAAAACCAAAACCTTCGCTATTGGCCAGAATGCTGCCGGCGATCAGGTCCATCTTGTCAGCCAGACCATAACCATCGCGGCGGTTTTTCAGCAAACGGCCTTGGGTGACCAGCTCTTCCAGCAACAGGCTGACCGCCTCAATGCCTTCCGCTGATTTGTAGCCGAGTTCATCGGCGATCTCCTCGGCCTTCATCAGCTTGGCGCTGGCCTGAAGGAATCCGAGCAGTTGAGCGGCGCTAGGCGCCTTGGGTTTGATTGTTTTAGGCATGCGCGAAGGTTACGCGAAAGGCACGTCGCTTGCTGTGGCTTGGACCACTGAAGCGACGCGTCACACTTGTCCATGCCGGTTGCGCAAGCACAATGCGCGGGCCAGCTATTGCGTTATTCTGGAATTTCAGCGGACAAACACTTGCGTTTGCCGGTTGCTATTAACTTGATGGGAGAGCGCCATGCGCCATCTACAGATTATGTCCACCGTCTTGGCGATTTTTTGCGCGAGCAGCGCATGCGCTGGCGATGCGCTTGAGCAAGCGCAAAACCAGTTGAAATCGGCTCAGCAGCAGCTGAACTTGACAAAAACGCGGATTACTACATCCAAAGAAATCACCCGCGATTGCGTGCCAGCGCCAATCCCCACCACGCCAATCGGCCCGAGCTGGACCTTCCAGATACAAACCGGCGCCAATGCGCAACTGCGCGGAACCGGGTGGCGGCAGCCCTGCGGTGCCAACGATGGCCAGTTCATCCTGACTTTGCAGCCGCTGCAAGGCACGCCGTTTGTGTGCGGGACAGAAATCGAAATCAATATCGGCGGACTGCGCACCGACGACATCCTGCTTGACGTCAATCCGAACGACAATGTTCCGACCAGTTTCTGCGGCAACTTGGGCGCGACCACCTCGTTTGTGCTGTATGAATTTGATGACAACTTTGCCTTTGACGACGATGTTGCCTTCAATTTGACCTACGAAAGCGATTTCGCGGCCGACGCCATCACCACCGTTCCAGCCTTTGACCCCGCGCTGTATGGCGGCGGCACTGGCAACGCAGTGATCTCCGGCAAATACAGCGGCAGCTACTACGCCGTCGCCCGCAATGGCGAAGGAGTGGTGGTTGAAGTGGGTACCGTCGGTACACGTCGCGTGGTGTTCCTGACTTGGTACACCTATTTCCAAGGACAACAGCGCTGGATCGTCGGCAGCGTCGATATCACCAACTCCGCGACCGAAGCCAATATTCCGCTGTTTTTGACCAGCGGCGGCCAGTTTGGTAATGCATTCAACCCCAGCCAAGTCAGTGTCGTACCCTGGGGCAACGTCAATGTGCAGTTCCCGAGCTGCACGGCGATGCGCTTCCAATGGGCCGAAAATGGCGGACAATCAGGCACCTACAACTATTCGCGCGGACTGGATGGCGGTTTACAGGGGATTAGCTGTCCGTAGCAGCCGGTCGGACTTTCCTCGCGAGAGTCCTTTTTCGGCCCGAAAATGCGCACATGAACCCACCAGACTCGTCTTTGCGAGGGAGCCTAAAGCGACTGCGGCAATCCAGGGACGTTCGCTTAAGCCACCAACGTCCCTGGGTTGCCACGGCGGTCGCCGCGCCGCAGACCTCGCAACGACGAATCAATGACTTACGATATGTGTTCATGGAGAGTCCCGGTCGATCCGGTCTGGCGGCAGCGCCGCTCGTTCAAGCCGGCGCGCTCGCGCAGCAAAGCTTAAGGTCGTAGGTCACGTTGCCCGCAGGGCTAGTGACGGTGCTCCGAAGTCACGGAGGCCTGCGGCCTACGTGACCTACGAATCAACGCGTTACGCTATCTTTAGTGAGAGTGCGCCGGAAACCCGACAGGCTGCTAGGCGTCCGCGTTCTTGCTACCCGCCAAAAGCATCGATCATCGGTTGCAGGGGTTTTTCGTAGTGGCTCCAAAGCCGTGAGCGGTCACGACGAATGCCGTCGCGCACTAACACGCTGCTGGCCGTGGCCACCGGATCTTGGCTCTTTTCAATCTGGACCATGCCGGCTTCAAACGGCAGGCCGCAGAACTCGGTCATTTTCTGTGCGACGAGCAAAGGCGAATCCACCAGTTCCTGGTATTGCACGTCGAAAATCCGTCCGGGCAATTGTTCGTGCCAATGCCCCATCAGCGCTTCGTGCAGACGGTAATACTCGACGAATTCACGCTGATCGTATGAATAATCGCAAGCTTGCCCAAAAAGGGTGCGCAGATTGGATAAACCAATATCGATGGGATCGCGGACCACATGAATGATCTTGGCATTGGGCAGGGCTTTGGCGATAAAACCGATATTCAAGGAATTGGACGGTAGTTTATCGGTCACAAAAGCACGATCACGACTGCGCCAGCGCATGCCATCGAGATATCCGCGACCGATTTGCTGATAATCCAATTGTGCTCTAGCGCTCAGGATTTGCGCATCCAGTACCATTTCACTGCTGTGATCGCTAGCCAACCTGAGTTGTGTAGGCAGTTCTTGGGTTTCACCGCCGGCGGAAATTTGCGAATGACCACCGAGGACGCGTTCCACCAACGTGGTGCCCGAGCGGAAATGCCCAACCACAAAAATCGGTGTCAACTGGGGGTCGATCCAGCCACCTTCCGCACCCAATTCGGGCGCGCGCCACTGCTGCAATTGGTGGAATAACGCGCGCTGCGCGGCAACATCGTAGTTCAAGGTGCCACGCTGTGCCTTGCACGCGAGTTCGAGTGCCTGCCAAGCGCGTGGATAATCCCGCGCTTCGTGATATTCGTTATGCAAGGCGTAAGCCAGATAGGCTTGGTCTTCGCCAGGGCCGACTCTGGCGAGCACGCGGCGGATACGATCAATGCGCCGGCTGATTTTCGGTTGGCGCAAGCGTGATAACAGCCAATGCGGATCAACGACATCGTCATGCTGTTTGATACAGCGTTCGAGCACGTCGACCGCGCGCTGCGTCTCGCCGAAAAACACTTCGAGGTGGGCATGCATGTACAGCGCCGATGGATGTTTGGGATCCTTGATCGCTGCCGCACGCGCAAATTGGCGTGCCAGCTCATGGCCACCGACGCGACTGAGTTGCTGCGCCACTGCGGCCATGGTGTGCGCCGTTTGCCACCACGACGGCGGCAATGGGCGACACAATGCAATCACCGCCGCCGATTGGCCCAGCTTGACTAATTGCCGCACCAGCAGTAGAGCGCTTTCCGGCGAATCGGGTTTTTGCTGAGCGGCAAGCGCACTGAACTGATAAGCACCAGCGAAGCGACCCGCTTGCATGCGAGCGGTCGACATATGCAACAAACTCGGCAGATGCCCAGGGTGCTCCGCCAATACCGACTCGAAGGAAACGCTGGCGGCATCAATCTGGCCGGCAGACAAATAACTCTCACCACGTTGAAAATGGCGTCGCGCGCGCGAATCAAGAACCGGGTCGTCGAAAGTCACTCACGTACCTCATGCAGACAACCGGCTGGATTGGCGGATCATGCCTGAAGCGGTAACTGATCTGGCGGAATCCTAGTCGTACCTGCCGGTGCGCTTGTTCGCGCAACAAACTGGATGGGGCTTTCGATAGGCAGCGTGGAAGCACTAAGCGGCGGTGCCGCTTTTCGTGTTTGGACTTGTCCAAGCACTTCTGCTTCGGCTTGTCGCTCTAGTGTTATACAAGCACAGCGAACAGCAACCCTGGCTCCTGGATGAAACGGCGCTGGGGCGAATCGGTTGGCCTAGCAGCGTGTCGGACTTTCATCGCGAGATGCGTTGTGTGGCTTAAGCGGATGTAAGGCGCGGCGCGCAGTCAATGGCTCTTCCATTGGCAAGGGTCGCAGCGCAGACGCCGTTGCGACGCGCCGCCCGCCGGACGGCCTTTTGGCAGAGCGCAGACTCGAAAGTAGAGCCCAATCCTTCAAAATTAATTCGAGAATGGGTAATGATCGCCAAAAGGACTTTCAGCGCACTCGCGAGGAAAGTCCGACAGGCTGCTAGTACCAGTTGATGATTGCCCCATCGCCGCGAGCTGCGAAGCGCTCATTGCCCGCTCGCCCGTTGCGGCCAGATCTCGGATCAAGTCACGGTTCTGCGACTGGGTAGAGTCGAGACAGCCGCTTATTCGCTGACCACCATTGCCGCCCAATAGAACGGTAGTACCAGCTCAGTGCTTTGTTCACGTCGCCACCAGCGTTCAATCTGAGCACTCATGCTAGGTGCGCGGGTGTTGCTCAGCCATTCGCGTTGTGCCTGCGCCAATCCCAGTGCGACATCAGCGCCGCTGCGGCGCTTGCTGTGAAATAGCATCATGACCTGCGAGGTCGCGCGATCCGGCACCGGCCACTGGGTAGCCAGCACCCGACGTGCTCCGGCTTGTTGCCAAGCGCGCGCCAGACTGAGCGCGCCGGCGCCGCCGGCCAGCGCGCCGCGCTGACTGGCGCAGCCGCTCAGCACTACCAGTTCGCGTGGGCCACGCAGACTCTCGTAGATCTCGGCGGCACTCAACTGGCCGTCCTCGCCGGCACCAGCACGCAAGGCCAGAAAGCTGAGCTGCTCATCGACACTGTCGCGCACCATATGCGTGGCGAAGTGCAAATCGACGTCCCGGGGCGCAGCCTTCACCGCCGCTTCTGTCGCCGCGTCGGCGACCAGTAACGTGGCGTGGGGCGCATACAGCCCATAAATGGCGCGGGCCTCGATGTTGGCGCCGGGCAGGCGGGTGCCACTGCCGTCGCGGAGCCAGCTTTGGGCTTCGGATCCGCTCAGTTCGGGGTCGGCGATGGTCCACAATGGGCGTGCTTGCGCACTGCCCGAGACCTGCGCTGGGCGCTGCTCGAGACTGGCCAATTGTGACAGCACTAGGTCTTCCACTAGATACCGTGGGCTCGGTCCGGGTGCACTGACCAGTGCAGCGAATGGCAGCTCGTGCAATTGCCCGTCCGGTTGCAGCAGCAATCGTTCGGTTGCCGGCGCGAGCAACAAAGCCGGTGCGATCAGTTGCTGGTACAGCTGGTGCGAGCGTTCCTGCAACGCGCGCGGATCGGCCGCGCTGCGCGCCGCAATCAGCATGGTGAATGCATCAACCGCTTCGCGCAAACCTGCTTCATCCAGCTCAATGGGAAAGCTCTGCAGCGTATCGGCTGTCAGCACCAGCGCCAGGTTCTGATTATAGTGCGTGACAAAGGCAAGCACGCTCTCGCCGGGCGCCAGCCGCGCCTGTCCATCGCGCAGCATGGCGCTTGCGTCCACCGGCTGCTGCAGCGCGTGTTCAGGGCCTCGGTAGCGTTGCAGTAGCGCAAAGGCGCGCGGCAAATCCTCGCTACGCACGGCATCGACGATAGCGCCGCGATAGATGAAGGCAAACTGCGCGGCCCATTGGGCGCGGGTGTCGGCATAGGCACTCTGGCGCACGCGCTCGGCATCCAGCAATTGCAAGGCGCGATCCAAATAGGCGCGCGAGCGCAGCGCTTCACCCTGTGCGCGCGTCACGATGCCCAGAAAATAGACCGCAACTGCTTCACTGACACTGTCTGGCGCATGCTTCTGGCGCAGTTCCAGGCCCTCCTGAAAGCTTGCTTGCGCAGCAGCGAGTTCGCCCCGAATCCAATGCGCTAAACCCATCCAGCACAGGATTTGCGAACGCAGCAATGGCTGCTCTGCGGGCAGGGCAGCGGCGAGTGCGGCATTCAGCGTATGCAGCGCCTGCTCGGTTTGCCCGGCAAAGATTTGTACCGCGCCCAACGCGTTGTAGATTTCGGCGCGTAGGTCGGGCCCATCAGCGGCGGCTGCTGAGGTCAGCAGTGCGCGCAACTCAGCAGCAGCCTGATCCAACTGGTTCTGCTCAAAACGTGACTGCGCCAGCACGATTGCTGCGCGCACCCGATCGCGTTGGCTGACCTGTGCTGCGTAAGACTGCATCCAGTCCAGCATGTGGTGCTCAGCCAGCAGGAACTGACCGCGGCGCAATTCCACCCGCGCTGCTTCCAGTTCGATCCGGGCCAAGCGCGCCGGAGTTTGCGCGCTGGGATCAAGACGTAAGCGCTGCAATGCGGCTTCCGCTTCGCCGAGTCTTCGCTGGTCAGAGCCGTGTTCGATCGCGTCTAGCTGCGCGTCAAAATCATCGAGCCATTCAGCGCGGATCGTCCCCGCCAGCAGCAGGCACACCACGGCAGCGCAGCAGGCCCTCATTGCACGACGAAGACGAAGGGCCCGAGCACTTCGGCAGCGCAGTGCGCCGACCACAAGTAAGTGCTGGGTGCCAGCTGCAAGGGCGGATCGGGCACCCATTGACCGCCGCGTTGACCGGCGGTCTTAAGCTGCATTTGCCCCTGAGCATTGCGCAATTCGATCCGGCACAAGGCTTGCGTCGGGACCGGCCAAGCGAACTTTGTGGGCGCCGTAGCGAGGGCGCTGCCGTGCGCCGGTCGCACCTCCGGCAACTCGCCTCGCAACTGTGCCTCGGGCCCCGGAGGACGCAATTGCCATAGCGAAACCAGCCCGAATGCAAGCAACATTGAGGCGGCGACGGCGAACAGTGGCGCGCGTCGACGCCAGCCGGCAGCAGGCTTGATCACTTGCAGCTCGCCCGCCAGTTGCGCCGCCAGTGCACATTGAGCGCAGTCGCCTAGCGCATCCAATACCAGGGCATTGCGCTGGCCCAGGTCCACGCCGCGCATGACCGCGGCGAGTTCATCGCTGCTGGGACAATCGACGCCCTGGCGCGGACAATCGCGCGTTGCGGCGCGCCAGACTTCACTCAACTTTGAAGCCTCCATCGAACGTTCCTGCATCACCGCGCTCCCGAATCAATATAGCCGATCCGGTCGAACGGAGCGGCACGGACCAATGACGCGCGCGGCCCCGCTACATTCTCAGCGCGTGTGCGATGAGGTGTTTCCAAGCAATCCTGCGTGCGATGATCGGTGCCATGAGTGAGCAGAATCCAAAGCAGGCTGCCGCCGAGCTCGCCCGTCTGCTGGCAGAGTTCGGGCCGCGCTTGCATGCCATTATTGCGTCGCGCTGCCCACGGAATGCCGGCCTGGACCCGGACGAGGTGGAACAGGAAGTGCGCATCCGCCTGTGGCGAACCCTGCAATCGCAAGCGCCGATCGCGCATCCTGCCTCCTACCTGTATCGGATCGCGATGAGCGTGATCGTCGATCAGTTACGCAAACGCCGCGCGCGCCCGGACCTCAATGGCGAGAGTCTGGATGAGCCGGCCGGCGCTGCGCTTAACGCGCACGCAGTGGCGCCAAGCTCTAGCGATGACGGGCTGGCGAAGGCAGTACGCCTGGCCATCGCTGCGCTGCATGAACGTCGTCGCCGACCGGTGCAATTGCATCTGCAAGGTTTTGGTTTTGCCGAAGTGGCGCGCCTGCTCGGGCTGAGCGACGCCACCGCGCGCAATCTGGTTTACCGCGGCATGGACGATCTGCGCGAGTTGTTGCGTCAGGCGGGCTGGCCGTGAGGCTGGCAGCCCGGCCGATCCAAGCGCGCCGAACTGCCGCCGCGTTTGGGCCGTGCATGGCTGCCGCAGGTTCATGATGAGAATATTTCCTGCACCAAATGTCTGATGGTCGGCACACTCAACCTCTCGGGGTTTCCATGCGCGGCTGGTTCTGCGGTCTTTGTTCTGCTCTGGCGGTATTTGCCAGCACGAACTTGGCTGCAGACGCGGTGCGGCGGCTGCCCGATGACCTGATCTCTGCGCGCGCGCCGTACTTTTGGCGCGAACTTCAACTCGGCTTTGCCAAACGATGGCAACCGTACTTGGCCGGATACGTGCCAGATCATCGGCAAGCTCAACTGAGAATTCGCCGGCGCGCGCTACGTCTAGTCCTTACCTCAATCTGCAAAGCTCGAAGGACATGAACTTGCTGCGCCACCCCCATTTCCTGCGCCTCGCCACATTGCTGCTTCTGCTGCTCTCGCAAGGCACTCTGGCGCTGAGTCCACCGTTCGCCGAATCCACCCGCCGCGGTGTGCAAATCTCTGGGGGTGGCAATGGTTGGAATGGGCTGGTGCTCGTCGGTGGCCACCCGCATGTGATCGAGGGCAGTAGCCAAAGCGACCTGAACTACACCTGGTTCGATGGTTTCAGCTGGCAGGGGCTGCGGATCAGCCAGGACAGAGTCTTGGGTCCTGTCTCAATTCGGCAGGTGGGCAATACTCTGCACTTCGCGGTCAATCTGAAGAATCCGGCCGGCGGCAATCCCCGTCTGACCTACTTTGCGGTCGAGGCGGGTACGGGCTCAGTGTTACGCCGCTTGGATCTCGGCGAA
>Ga0105046_10010790_pt1 | contig 14213 bp, 9 predicted proteins | sample MAT03_FD_78385 | JGI IMG/M metagenome (GOLD analysis project Ga0105046, IMG submission 78385) | Freshwater microbial communities from Lake Fryxell liftoff mats and glacier meltwater in Antarctica - MAT-03 (megahit assembly) | ecosystem: Environmental > Aquatic > Freshwater > Ice > Liftoff... | reverse complement strand
GGGATCCATATGTCTCGTCCGGTCCGGTGTCCACGAGCATGCGCCAGACGCCGTGCTCCCCAGGGCAACTGACCAGCAGGCAATCCCCAAAGCCGGCCGGCAAGACTTCGAGCGTGATCGCTGTGGGATGCATAGATGGTGAGACCTGGTAGCTTGCTCCAGAACAAGGCTACCTGATGTCGAGCGCTCTGCGATCAAGGCGGGGCTGCCCCATCGCTCCAATTTGCGTTTACAACCGCCGATGGCGCGAATGGTCGCGATGCAACACCCCGCCGTAGAGAGGCGAAAGCCGGCTCCCAGCGGAGAAAACTCTCCTTGGATGTCGCTGATGATCCGACTCAAGCCGCTGACTGAAAGAAGTTGGTCGCGCTTGCGCCACAGCGAACGGCAACTCACGGGTGCCGTAGCGTACTGGCAGTCCCGGCCATGAGCAGTCGGACCAATTGCCATCGCGAAGGGCAAGTCAATGCTGATTGCGGACGGTCAGGAGAAATGCGGCGGTCACGATTCTGACTCGCAAAGTTCAGCGTGCTTTCCGGAGAGCGGTGTCCCTCCAGCGCAATCCGAGTGGTGCACGCGGCGTACTCCAGACAGCAAGCAAACAAGCAAACAAGCAAGAGATTCTCGCCGATATCTGCGGTTCTAACTGGCGGCGGGCTGCTCCTTTGCAGTCCAAGCCCGCGCCCGATGCAAGTCTACGAGTTCATGCCTGACTTGAAGCTTGATCAAGTCCGCCGCACCCGTCGGAATCATGCGATTTTGAAGTTGGGGAGGGACGAAGAAGTAAATCTGTCCTTCATAGTGATGAATCTGCGAGGTCGTGAGCTCAAGCGCCCCATGGGCCGCAAGTCCATCATCTGTAGCTGCGATGAACCGGTCCAACGTGACGTCGAATAGGAAGGCTGTTGCGTTGTCTGGATCGCAGCCCTGCCAAGTCACCCTATTGGCGAACCAAACCACGGCGAACTGCGGCAAGGTGCGGATGATGTCTCCGAACGCTGCAGTAGCTGACTCAGGTATGCGCAGATAGTAGCCCTGAAGGCCCGTCGTGCCCGTCGCGTCAACAATCTGCAGGATCTTCGCGGCCTTCTTTTCGCCCGGCGCTGAACTCGCGTTCTCGACGACGCCTGTGGTGGAAATGGTGACCTGAGAAATGTCGCTTCGGCTCACTACCTGTACATGCCCAGTACTCGGCCGCACCGGACTTCCCAGGAGGCCGACCTGAGATACCTGAATGTCATCAAGGACCAATTCCCAGAGTTCCGAATTGGCCTTGCTGAAAGCGTCAAGATCAATCGCTCCAGAACCAAAGAGTTTTACGCTTTGTCGCTTGAGCGTCTCGCCGAGGTACTCACGGCAGAATGCTTCGATCATGGACCAGAAGAGATGTGTAAAGCCTAGCGCTCGCAGCTTCTGAAACTCCCCGTGCTTCGGGTCAATGAAGACGACGGTGACGCCGTTGTCACGCTTGCTTGTCCAGAAAATAGGCGTGTCCAACGTCAACTTTCCAGCAACGAGCTTGAACTCTGGGGGCTTGAACAGCTTGCGCACCGCGAAGTCGACTTCAGTGATGATCCCCTTCTCAAAGAAGTCCAGATCAACGTAGTGCTCCAAGCAGTCGATCAGTCCGTCGAGCTCTTGCGCATTGCAATACCTCTGAAGGAAGGCAATCTCCGCCGGACGCCGTTGATGGTTTCCAGAAATCCGAATAATTAGGTGACCGCGAGCCGAAAGCACTTCTGTGGCTGGCGTCTGAGCCGCAGAAGCTGTGTAAAAGACCTTTTTATCAGCCGACTGCAGACTTCTAATTTCGTTCAGTGACAGCGGCAAACCGCCAATCCGATCCACTTCAAGAAGACCGAGAGGCTCGATCTTTCCTTGCTGAACGAAGTCAGGAACTAGACGAATATGGGCGGCGAGCAATCCTGCGTCCTGAAGGATCAGCTCCTTGGCAGTTGACTCGATCGCCTGGAACATTCTGCTCAACAGCGCCGTCGAATTACTATCCAAAGTGTCTCGACCGGCTGTCGGTCGAAGGTGGTCGCAATCGATCCGGCCGGTGACCCCGATGCGAGAGGGAACGCTGACGGAGCAAAGTCGGAAGCCGCGCTTATACACATCGAGCGAACCGTGCAAGAGTCGAACGTAGCCGGTACATTCCGAAGCGACATCGTCCACATCAGCACCGAGGATCTCAGCAGAGATGGTTTGGTCGGCATCCACGAAAAAACGGTATGTCAACCCGCCGCTCGTTGTAACGCCACCTAGCTCGCGTTTGCTTTGAGAGGCTGCAAACTTGTTCTGAGAAAGCTTGACCTCGTTGAAGAATACAGCCTCTTCAACGTAGCGGACGAACTCACGGATGTAGTTCTCCAATTGGGTAGAGTCAAACGGTGCCTTGCCAATGCCTCTAACCCTTGTGCCTCTGTGGGTCAGCCAAGTCACTTCGGAGTAATCGACTGTCGGCAGCGAATACCGATCCTCACCGAAAGAAGAGCGCGACAGGGAAGTTTGGTGAGCTGTGCCGCAGACCTGCGTTCTGGACGTAACTTCAACCGTTTCGCAGACACCGAAGTTAGCGAACCCGCCAATGCCAAAGGTGCCAATGCACCCTGCGGCGCGCGCTTCTGGTGTATTCTTTCCGCTTGCCCCCATGGTCCAAAAATTGGCCTGTAGCTGCTCTCGCGTCATGCCGATTCCATGGTCCGTAATCCGGCACTCGTCGCCAGCAACTTCGATGTCGATCCTATAGGCGGCGTCCCCTGGATCCTTTCCATCGCGATGAGCCTGGATGCGAACAGCGTCGATTGCGTTTTGGACGTTCTCTCTAAGGAATGCGAACTGGCTGTCGTAGATCCGCGCCGCAATGGTTTCAAGGATTCGTTCGAAATCGACGCGGACTGAGAAAGCGCCGGGACTCTTCTCGTTCATTTCCGCCCCAATAGTCGCGCCGTGAGCGCACTGTCGCCCGCCGCGCCGGCGATGGCCAACCCAATCACTTTGACGCTATCGATATCGACGCCTCGGCTCAATGCGTCGTGCATAAGTTGAGCGGCCCGCGGATGATCCTTCGAGCTCAAAGCGCATCGGGCCGCGAGGGCAATGTCGGCTGGCCCGGGATCAGGCTCCTGCAGTCGCTTAACAGCCAGGCGATTCGCTTGGTCAGCATCACCCTCTCCGAGCAACAGAAATATCTCCAGGCGACGTAACTCACGTCCCTCGTCGTAGCGCAGGACAGTCTGTCCTCTCCATCTTTCTAGGACGGCCCTTGCGCCCGGAAAATCTCCTTCGTGAATGCGCCCTCCGATTTCATCAATGACCGGGCTAGACACGTGTCTTCGCTCTTCAATCTTCGGAAGAAGCCCCAAACAACCATGGTCGTGCTCCCCCAGTTGACCAGGCACTTGAACATCGACTCGATCAAAAAACTCATTGAGCTCGGCTGCAATGGAGGCCAAGTGCTGATGCCAGAGCGATTGATCCCACACGGCCTTCCAGTGGAAGTGATGCCTGAGCCGCAGGATCAGCTCGCCGCATAAATTTGCCGTTGCGTCGACTTTAACGGTGAGGCCGACGAAGATGACGCGCGTACCCGACTGATACGGTACCTCGGCCTTCATCGCGGCAATCAAGCACGTCACGAACGAGCAATAGCGCAATCCAGCAGAAGCGAGGTTGTCACGGACCAAGCTGAGATCGGGTGGTACGGCAGTCTCTGACACAAGCCTCCACGGCTGGGGCTCATTGGCGATCCAGCTGTTAGTTTGGTAGTTGAGGCGGTGGACGACGGTCTCGCCACACCCTGTGGCGAGGTCCAGAGAGCTCCAAACGTACGAATTGCTGGCTGTTCGGGTCTCAAACCCGGCGCCAGCGGTGAAAGTGACCAGGCGCCCACGGGAACTTTCGATTGCTCGCTGGTCTGGCGAATGCACGTGGCCTCGAAGGCAGATGTCCGCACAGCTGGCGACCCTGTTCTCGATGGTGACCTGTTCGAATTCCTTGAGCCAAGAGAAGGGGTGATGCATTAGCGCAAACGTCAGGAAATCGTCACCCCCTTTGGCGCAATCTAGAACCTGCCGCTCTCCGACACTTAACACGCCCGCATCGGATGGGCCTCCCCCAGCAAGCCAACTGGAGTCGAGCAGTAGGACTCGAATGTTGATCGGACCGACCGTGATCAATCGAGTGTGAGTAAAGCTCGACGATGTGTAGATCGGGTCAGCTGGAACGGCAATCCGGTTGGCGAAGTCCCGATATGCCTTCTGTCGTTTGAACAACGTCTCGCGTCGACCCTCATGACCAAGGAATCGACTTACCTCGTTCGCTGTCTTGAGGAGCTGTCTCGCGCCGACAATGGCGTCCTCTTCGAGGTCGATGTCAATGTCATGGTTGCCAGGCACGAGGAAGAACCTGCCTTCGGGCAGCTGGACCGCGTCGCAAAGCTTGCGGATGAAATCTTCCGCTAGCTTGTACTCCTCCTCCTTGCCGGCAAAAGCGATGTCGCCGGTTACGAAAACCATATCAGGCCGACACTGCTGACGGAATCTAGTGTGGATGTCTCGCAGCATTGTCTCGAGGACTACATCCTGCTCCCACCCAGTTTTCTTGCGCAGATGGAAATCGGATAGGTGCAGCCAAGTCAATCTAGATGGAGGCGAGGCACTTGCGTCAGCCATATTCTTCCCATGAAGGTCGGTTCTTTGCTTTTGGGTCGGACCGCTCTACCACTAATATTATACGTGGAGAGCAGGCGATTCTGCGGTTGGTCTGACGATGTACCTCACCCTGGATTAGTTGCGTCGCCATTATTTTAAGGGTGGCCCGCCCGTACGGCCTGCGCCTTGAATAACAATCTTTCGCCGCGGTTTTGGGTTGATCGACACCTTTGCCGAAGTAAGCCTCTGTGCGCAGGCTACACCGTCCGCTGTCGCCTGCATCGCCGACATTCAATCGCATCGTACCTAGGTCAGCAATGGGTCGAAAGGGATAGTTCGCTGCGTGCAGAAGCTGTCGCTGGTCCGGCAACGCCGCTGGCTGTTGAAGGCGCAATCAGTTGCGCGCAAGGCGGCGTCAGCTTTAGGCCGAAGCTGACATCCGCGGCCACCAATGTTCAAAGTCAGGTTTAGGTCGCTGCCGACATTCGGTACTCGGGCATAAATGACCGCGCACAGTCTCAAGGAGCCCCTTGGAAGCCAACTCGATGCACCATTGAGTTCATCCCATGCAGCGATCCAGTCAAAGGCTTCAAACAGATCGTCCTGCGTTGCGTCGGGCTCCGGCAGAGTCCTCAGACCGAAAACCACTTCAGGCTCCAGCTGCGGCTGGCAAGTCGAGGCCAGCTAGAGATCTCCCTGGCCGCTGCAAAAGCTGAGCGTGCTGTCCCACACTGTTCCCCAGATCGGCGCTTAGGCGTTGTAACGCTGCCAGATGGTACGGTTGGAAGATCGATCTTGAAGCCGCGCGGCGTTTCGCCTCGGGCGGCGCGCAGGTGCCACATAGCGAGCGCTTGCGCGCAAGCGGCATCGAGCGAGAGGCCGATGGGGCCAGGCCACAGGCGACCCTGGTCAAGGTGTTCAAGCAGGTTCTGGGGTGTCATGTTGGGTTGGTTGCAGGGTATGGCCGTGTGGCGTTCACGTCGCCAAGGGCGTGCGCCGGAACAGGCGGTGTACTTGGGCGCGGATCCATTGGTGGGCCGGGTCTTTCGCGGTGCTGGCATGCCAGACCAGCCGAACGTCGTAGCTCGGTGCGGCGGCACGGGGCAGTTCCCAGACGCGCATGTCCAGCCGCTTGCCCACGTTAGCCGCGTACATCTGCGGCACGATAGTGAGCAGGTCGGTGTTGAGCGCAAGCTCGGGCAGGGCGCCGAAATGGCGTGCCCTGATCACAACCCGGTCGCTCAGTTTCAAACGCAACAGCATCTGTTCCACGCTACCGTGAAAAGTGGCGGTGGGCGCTGCCACGACCAGAGACGACTGCGCCAGCTGCTGCGCGCTGAGGGTGCGCCCGACCTTGCCGCTGGCAGGCCGCCATTGCGGTGACGTCATGGCGACGTAATGCTCGCGAAAGAGCAGATCGGCGTGCACGCCGCGGTTGCGCGGTTGCAGGATGCCGATGGCGAAATCGATCTCGCGCGCCTCAAGCGCTGCCGGTACGTCGTCTGCGGCCACCGAGATGTTGCTCAGATGCGCGTTCGGCGCCTGTTGGCGCAGTGCGGCCGTGAGTGGAGGCAGGAACATCATTTCGCCCAGATCGGAGAGCGAGAGGCGCCAGCGGATGTCACTATTTGCCGGGTCGAAATCGTCGCGCACCGTGACGGTCGTCTCCAACAACTTCAGCTGCGTGTGTACTTCGGGAGCCAAGCGCTCGCACAGCCGTGTGGGCCGCAGGCCACCTGGAGATCGTACGAAGAGATCGTCCTCGAAGAAATCGCGCAGCCGGGCCAGGGCATTGCTGGTGGCTGGCTGCGAGAGCGCCAGCAACTTGCCGGCAGCCGTCACCGAGCCTGTGCGGTGGATCGCCGTGAGCACCCGCAAGAGGTTGAGATCGAGTTGACGGAAGTTCGTCATGCCTGTTCTAAGGGTTCACCCGAGATATTGACCTTGTGAATGTGCCACATCGGATAAATCCATTGGTCAGATGATGGTGAAGAGCCTAAATTCCTCAGCAGAAAACAAGGAGACACGCGGATGGAACGTTCATTTCACAACGAAATTGAGGCGCTTAAGCTCGGCCAGGGCGAGACCTTCCAGGGTGAGGGGATCCTGGCCGTAACCAAGGCGCTGCTGCAGTCGGGCGTGACCTACGTCGGTGGCTACCAAGGTTCGCCGATCTCGCACCTGCTGGATGTGATGGTGCAGGCCAAACCTTACATGGATGAGCTGGGTGTGCATGTCGAGGCCTGCACCAATGAGAGTTCGGCGGCGGCGATGCTGGCGGCCTCCATCATGTATCCGGTGCGTGGCGCGGTCACTTGGAAATCGGTGGTGGGGACCAACGTGGCGTCCGATGCGCTCTCCAACTTGGCGTCACCCGGTGTCATGGGGGGGGCGCTGATCGTGGTCGGCGAGGACTACGGCGAGGGCGCCAGCGTGATCCAGGAGCGCACCCACGCGTTTGCCATGAAGTCGGCGCTGTGGCTCATGGACCCGCGGCCCAACTTGCCGACCATCGTGCGCATGGTTGAAAAGGGCTTCGAGCTGTCGGAGGCCTCGAACACGCCGGTGATGGTGGAACTGCGTATTCGCGCCTGCCATGTGCAGGGCAGTTTTGTGGCGAGCGACAACATCGCCCCCGCCATCTCTAGCCGCCACCTGCAACAGGCGGCAGCGGCCTTCAGCTACGACCGGCTGGCACATCCCCCGGCCACCTTCCGCCATGAAAAACTGAAGTACGAGGTGCGCATGCCCGCAGCGCGCCGGTTCATCGAAGAGTCTGGCTTGAATGAGCTCTTTGATGGGCGCCATGGCGAGGTCGGCCTGATCGTGCAGGGCGGGCTGTACAACACCATCGTGCGCGCCTTGCAGCAGGCCGGGCTGGCCAGCACCAACGGAGACACCGACATCCCGATGCTTGTGCTCAACGTGGTTTATCCGCTGGTGCCGGGGCAGATTGAGGCCTTCTGCGCCGGCAAGCGCGCGGTGCTCATCATTGAAGAGGGGCAGCCCGAGTTCATTGAGCAGGAGATTGCCACGCTGCTGCGCCGGGCCGATTTGCAAACCCGCCTGCACGGCAAAGACTTGCTGCCCATGGGCGGCGAGTACACGGCCGAAATCCTGTTGGGTGGCCTGACGGCCTTTGCCGGGCGGCACCTGCCAGGGCTGGACATGTCTGCCGCTCAGCAGTTCAGCGCCGATCGGATCGAGACCAGCGTGCAAGCGCGCTCGGCACTGGGCGGCGGCGTGCCGGCGCGGCCGCCCAACTTCTGCACCGGCTGCCCGGAGCGTCCGGTATTTGCCGCGCTCAAGCTGGTCGAGCGCGAGGTGGGCAAGCTGCACATTTCCACCGACATTGGCTGCCATTCCTTTGCCACCTTTGAGCCCTTTTCGTTCGGCAACTCCATCCTCGGCTACGGCATGAGCATGGCCTCCAGCGCGGCGGTGAAGAACTTTTCGGCCAAGCGGCCGATAGCGATCATGGGTGATGGCGGCTTCTGGCACAACGGTCTGCTATCGGGTGTGAGCTCGACCTTGCTCAACCAGGGCGACGGCGTGCTGGTGATCATGAAGAACGGCTACACCTCGGCCACCGGCACGCAGGAAACCGTGTCGACGCCGGCGGCCGAGGCGCGGATGCTGGCCGAGGGCGCCAGCGCCACCATGGCTGAGACGACGATCGAGGACACCCTCAGGGGCATGGGCGTGAAGTGGATCAAGACGGTGCACAACTACCGGGTGTCTCGGGTGCGCGACGTACTCAAAGACGCGGTTAACTCTCCGTTCACCGGCCTCAAGGTGGTGATCGCCGAGGGCGAGTGCCAGCTGGAGCGCCAGCGCCGCCTCAAGCCCATCCTCGCGCGCCGCCTCAAGGAAGGCCGGCGCAGCGTGCGCACGCGCTATGGCGTGGACGAAGATACATGCACGGGTGATCACTCGTGCATCCGCCTCTCGGGCTGCCCGACGCTCACGGTGAAGCCATCGACCGACCCGCTGCGCCGCGAACCAGTGGCCCATGTCACCAGCGGCTGCGTCGGCTGCGGCATGTGTGGCGAGGTGGCCGATGCGGCCGTGCTCTGTCCCTCGTTTCACCGGGTCGACATCGTGACCCATCCGAACAGGTGGGACCGCTTCACCGATGCTTTCAACCGCTTCTTCATTGGCCTGCTGCAGCCGGCCTGAACCTTGACATCAACCCCAACCCCCTACGGCATCCTGATCGCCGCCCTCGGTGGCGAGGGCGGTGGCGTACTGGCCGACTGGCTGGTTCAGTGCGCCTTGCGCCATGGGCTGCCGGTGCAGGCCACCTCGATACCTGGTGTGGCGCAGCGCACCGGTGCCACCAGCTACTACATCGAGCTGCTGCGCGAGCCGAACACCGGACTCGCTGGGCCGGTGTTCGGCCTGGCCCCGGTGCCAGGCTGTGTGGACGTGGTGGTGGCCAGCGAGCTACTGGAGGCTGCTCGCATGGTCGAGCGCGGTTTCGTCACGGGCCGCACTACCTTGCTGTCGTCGACCCACCGGGTCTACACCACGCTGGAAAAGATGCACATGGCCGATGGTCGACAAGACCCTCGGCGTATGGTCGATGCGGCGCGTGCGCTGGCGCGCCAGGCTGTGCTGTTTGATATGGAGGCGCTCACGGCGCAGACCGGCACCGTGATCTCAGCCGTGATGTTCGGCGCGTTGGCGGGTGCCGATGTGCTGCCCTGGCCGCGCAGCGTCTGCGAAGAGGTGATCGGTGCATCGGGCAAGGGTGTGCTGGCCAGTCTGACCGGCTTTTCGGCGGCTTTCGATGCTGCGCAGCAGCCCACTGAGCCGGAGGTGTCGGTGTCGCGCGATGCTTTGCAGGTGCTGGCCGACGCCGCGCTGCCCATACCGTTGCAGAAGACCTGGGCAGCGCGCCTGCGTCCCTGGCCTGTAGCAGTGCAAGCGCTGGCCGCGCACGGCGCGCTGCGCTGTCGCGACTACCAGAGCGAAGCCTACGCCAGCGTGTTTCTGGACCACGCGCAAGCGTTAGTCGAGGCATCCTCGCCGGTGTCCACTGAGGCGCTGAACGAGGCGGTGCGCCATCTCGCACTGTGGATGTGTTTTGAAGACGTGATCCGCGTGGCCGACCTCAAGACACGGCGCAGCCGCTTCGTGCGCGTAGCCAGAGAAGCGCAGGCACACCCGGGTGATATCTTGTGCGTCACCGAGCATTTCAAGCCCGGCATTGACGAGGTGGCTGCGGTGCTGCCGCGCGCATTGGGTGAGCGGCTGGTGTCTCTGGCCACACGGCGCGGCTGGATGGGCAAAGCGCACATCGGTTTGCACATCCGTTCCACCAGTCTATGGGGTTTCCTCATGTTGCGCGGCCTGGCTCGGTTGCGTCCGTTGCGTCCGCGCTCGCTGCGCTACGCGCAGGAGCACGAAACCCTTGGCGCCTGGCTGCTGGCGATGCAACAGCTGTTGCAGCAGGCGCCTGAGCTGTCGTTGGCGCTGGCGGGTCTGCCGCAGGTGCTCAAAGGCTATGGCGACACGCAGGCACGGGGACGCTTGAACTACGCTCGATTGTGGGCCGAGCATATGGCGCCGGCGCTCGCTGGCACCACAGACCCGCAGGCCGCTGCCACCGGCTTGCGCGAAGCGCTTTCGGCGACCCTTGCCGACCCCGAAGGAAAACTTAACACGGCGCATCGGCCCACTGCCGCTGCCCAACCCATCTTCTGGGCCGACAGGCCCAAGAAGGACGCGCCCCTGCACACGCGCGCCTGAAGCCCGGTCCGCGTTTCGATTGGTCGAATTTCACCCCCACAGGAGACATTGCATGAAGACACTTGCCCACACCACCCTGCGCGCCGTTGCGGCAGCCACCCTGATGCAAGATGCTGAACGAAAGCTGAGTCGACAATACGTTCCAAAATTTACGTGTTGATGTACTAGTAGAAACCCCAACTAACTTTTTCGTTTGTCCCCTGCATAGTGGACAGACAGATAGGCGAAAACACCCTAAAGTGATTTCACCTTATGTTTGCAAACAAGCCTATATGTTCATACGCGATTGCTGGTATGTGGCCGCCTGGGCTCACGAGATCCCAGAACAAGGCCTTTTTCACCGCAAAGTCCTTGGCGAGCCTCTGCTGCTCTATCGCCTGGCCGATGGCCGCACCGTTGCAATGGAAGACCGCTGCTGCCATCGTCATGCTCCACTGTCGATGGGCAAACGCGAGGGCGACTGCGTACGCTGCGGTTACCACGGCCTCATGTTCAATTCGAAAGGAGAGTGCGTGGATGCGCCAGGACTGGATCGTGTGCCGCCCCGTGCGTGTGTACGGAGCTACCCTGTAGCGGTTCGTAACAAATGGGTTTTTGTCTGGATGGGTGACGTTACGTTGGCAGATATGGACTTGCTCCCAGACAATTTCTCGTGCGATCATCATGAATGGCATTACCAGCCGGGCTACCTGCACTACGACACGCCTTACCTACTTATCTGCGACAACCTGCTGGACTTCTCACACCTGTCCTACGTGCACGCGAATACGCTGGGCGGCTCCACGCGGATCTCGCAGTCCAAGCCACAGGTCGACCGAGTGCCACGCGGTATCCGGGTGACAAGGCATGTGGCAGACGTTCCGCCATCGGCCTACTGGCAAAGTTTTCGCCCCTTCGCCACCAACGTTGATCGATGGTTCATCTACGACTTTGTTCTGCCGGGCACTTTACTGATGGACTCGGGCGGACGTCCGACCGGTCGGGACCAGAACGACATGAGCGATGCAGTGCAGCTGCACAGTTGCCAAACCCTAACTCCTGAGACCGAGACGACAACGCACTATTTTTTTCAACAGTCGTATCACGCCTCGGCGCCTGACCCCGAGACCACGGCAACGATCTTCCGCGGCTTAATAGCCGCCTTCGAGGAAGACCGCCACATGATCACCGCGCAACACCGCAACATCGAACTCGCCCCTGGAGCGCCGATGTTGCCGTTGAGTATGGACTTGGCCCTTGTGCAGTTTCGGCGTTTGATTGACTCTGAACTGGCACGCGAGCAAACCCGCCGCGATACCTCAAGCAAAGGTGCCGCTCCACAAACGATTTCGGTACGCCCACAACAGGAGACTCCCCATGCTGCGTAAATCCTTTAACCTCGCCTTTGTACTCGCGGTTGCAGCCGCCGCGCCACTTTCTGTTCAGGCCCAGTCATCAGCGCCATTTCCGTCCAAACCAATCCGCATCGTTGTTTCTGCGGCACCGGGTGGCGCTACCGATTTCGTGGCGCGGACGGTTGGCGAGCGTCTGTCCAAGTCCGTGGGGCAGTCGGTGGTGGTGGACAACAAGGCGGGCGCTAGCGGCGGTATAGGTGCTGCCGAGGTGGCGCGCGCAGCGCCTGATGGTTACACCCTGCTGGTTACGTTGGGCGATACGCTGATAAACAACGTGGCAATGTTTAAGTCACTGCCCTATGACCCCTTCAAGGATTTCGCGTACATCACCCAAGCGGTGCGCAGCCCAGCAGTGATCTCGGTAAATCCAGAGGTGCTTCCCGCCAAGAACATGGCAGACTTGCGCAAACTGGCTTCAGCGCAGCGCGGCAAGCTCTCATATGGCTCGTGGGGACTTGGTGGATTAGGGCACTTGGCCGGTGAGCAGCTCAGCCGTACTCTGGACGCCGAGATGATCCACGTGCCACAGCGCGGCGAGGCCCCGGTGATGGCCGACCTGCTTTCCAAGACTGTCAGTTTGGGCCTGACATCGGCCGGCCTTGCCAAACAACATGTGCTTTCCGGGAGGATCAACGCACTTGCCATCATGGGGCGTGAGCGCTCGCCCGCTTTGCCACAGGTACCGACGATGCGCGAACAGGGCTTTGACGACCCGTTGTTCGACGCGGCGGTTTACATAGCGTTCGTTGCGCCGGCCAATACGCCGGGGCCGGTCATAAATAAACTCACGGAGGAGATTCGCCGCATCCTGGCCGACCCCGAGGTCGGTCGAATCATGAACGAGCGCGGCTTGGAAATAATAAACAGCAGCCCAGCCGAATTTTCTTTAAGCCATCGCTCGGAATCGGAGGTGATCCTTAAGCGAATTAGGGACTTCGGACTTGTACCGCAGTAGGGCCAGCGGCGGCAAGGGTTAGTCCCATTGGCTATGGCAGGTGGATTCTTAAAATCCTTCAGCATGCACTCTACTTGGACTGTTCACTCGACACCGCCCGGAAACGGCATCGATGCGGCAGCCATTGATGCGTTACTCGACGTAACTACTACCGAATCTCCCGCATCGGGAATGTTGGACTTTGTTAACAACTTTGCTAACATCGACTACCTTTCGCTTGTGGAGTACACAGGTGTTGTGCCATCCCAAATCGACGGCTGCAGCCATCACGATCTTCGGCCTAATATCACTCATGAATGCTTCGCGCACTACAAGCGCCATTTCAGCCATCTTGACGAAGTCACGCGCCTAGCCGAGCTCGTACAGCAGGAATCGTTGGCCACGGCCGACGTTGTTGTGCTGCACTACGATATGAAAGACATTCCCGACAGTGGCTGGCGCAAGGAAATTTTCGAGCGTTCTAGGTTGACAGGAAGGCTCAGCCTTCTCTACGCACCACTAGCGCGTACCGCCTTCGCTATAAATCTGTACCGTGATGAGTCACGTGGCAGTTTCGAACTAGCTGAAATCGCGCGCATCCTTGTGGCAGCACCCATCCTGCGAAAGGTTCACCTTGCTGCACTGCGAGTGCGCCGCGAGAGCCTGTCTCCCGATGTGCGCCTGAATTTAATGCTCGGCACGCTCGCAAAGCGCGCGCCAAAACTATCCCGTCGGGAATGCGACGTGTGCGCTCGTATAGCCAATGGCATCAGCGTGGAAGGGATAGCCATGGAGATCGGCGTCGCGCCTTCGACTGTACAGACGTTGCGCAGACGCGCCTATGTCAAGCTGGGGATCTACGGACGTCAGCAGCTCATGAGATTTATCTGTTGAGAAGAGTTCTAGTACCCCGCCACTGAAATTTCGAAACACAAAAGCGTGCCTTCGATCCAATGGCGGCGTTGCAAATCCGCGCGATGCCATCGGGCATCGCTGTGGTTTGCGCCATGCCCTCGAACCGAATGCATCGCTTTTGTCATGTTCCGAAATTTCAGTGGCGGGGCACTAGAGTCCGACCCCCTCAATACTTTCGTTGATGTCGAAGAAGGCTTTTCAATCTGCCGGTCGTTCTCAGTGGCGATGAGGTCATGCGTTTCCTGAACTTGATCAATAGACTCAAGGTGCGTTCCGCCAACCTATCTCGCGCAGGCGATGGCGGCTGTGTTGTCCGGCGATGCTTGGTTCAGCGCTGGCTGGCAGTGTATCGGCCGCGACTGGCACAACCGGTGGAGGATAGGCTTTTCAAACGCCCTTTTTCCTCCCCGGAACACCCCCGCCGAGCTCTCGGACACTCACCCGCGTGGTTGTTGGGCGCGGCACCAGCCTGTTGAACACTGATCGCAGCCCCAACCGGTGTCGTTCGTAGCGCTTGCCTTCGGGTTTTCCCGGGCGACGTGGCCTCAAACCTCGGCCTTG